>Ga0181612_131190_pt1 | contig 11519 bp, 3 predicted proteins | sample HoacroProtozoa21_FD_119630 | JGI IMG/M metagenome (GOLD analysis project Ga0181612, IMG submission 119630) | Hoatzin crop microbial communities from Cojedes, Venezuel. Combined Assembly of Gp0051906, Gp0051904, Gp0051908
CCAAAAAAAAAAAAACCCACCCAAAATTTTGTCAGTATGTTTTCTACAGACATAAGAAAGTAATTTGGCCTAGGTGATTCATCGCTTATTCCTTTCCAGATTTAGTGCTCACCATGAAAAAATAAAGATCTTTCTTTAAAAGCCCTACAAAACAACAGTAGCTGTTTTCACAGACTAAGTATTGTACTCATGAAGAAATGTTGTTACAGGAATTGAACTGTTCAGACTCTGCTCACCCTCCTGTCACGTGCAAAAAGCTTTAGCATGTTCAAAACAACTGCTTGAATGCAGAACATTATTTAAAATCTAGCACATGCAGGAAAGAGCTCAACTGAGTGAGTCTGCAGAAGCACAGCTTCGAAGAAGAATCCTGCTTTAACGGAGATTTTCTCTGTCATCCCTAATTATTGCTAAGGCATTAATCACTGAAGCTTGTAAGGGCAAAGCAGAACATTAAGACAAAACATGATCATACTACATTTAGAAATCTCAGGTACCACCCTAACCTTCTTGTTTCTGGTGTCACAGGACTATGATGCTTTTTGTTAATCCTGAATATATCTATAATTGACTTCATAAGTGGGCCTAACTGGGACAACTTCTCACAGGGTACCTCGGCAGGAAGAATGCAAGTGCAAAGCCTCCAAAAGAGGTTTCTCACTGCATGTGGGGCTGTTAAGTAAGACTTTCTTCTAGGATGGGATATGGATCTAAAGCAGTCTGGTTCTTAATGTCCCGGTTAAATCAGTACAAACTATGGTATTTAAATTAGGAAGCAATTTTCAGTCATGTTGTTCTGTTCTAACATGCTGTATGCTGTGGCTGAACCATCCAACATCTGGACTGTGAATACGACACTGCCAAAGCTGTGCTTGGTGGTTGCCAAACTGCTGAGCCCATGTGTGGCTTCACAGCTTGATATCCAGAGAGCTCAGCTATGATTCAAATTCTGAAAAATCACCAGGTCTATGGTTGCAATATGATTCAGCAATTTGGAGGAAAGCCTTCCTAAGGCAAAAAAGAAAACAGCAGCAAAAACCCCCACAACTGACCATATATGGCATACAACTTATAACAAAGAAGTAAACTCCGTGAACACCTCCACTTCACAGCAGTGCTCCGTAACTCGACTGGCTGGTACAAAATGTGGCTAGTCACAAGCATCGGGGGCTAAATTCTGCTCCCCTAACAATGGCGCAAACTCAGATTAACTCTGCTAATTTCAGTGGTGCACAGCCTGTTTAAATGCGAACCTACAGGCACTCCTCGACATGCCTCCTGCTGGTGCTGTTTAAGGTAAGCTTGAAATCACTAGCCAGATAGAGAGCAGCTTCCTCACTGAAGAAAGCCTCCAGTGGTATTCCAGGAATGTAGCTAGAGAGGTGGACTCAGTTCCTATCACACAAAGATACTGGATTTGTAAATTAATCAAGGCTTGTGAAATGACAAGGAACAGAAACCTGGGGTTCTGCACACACACAGAATGCACTGGGAACCTCCGTCTTACACTAATTGCTCTGTGTGCTCTAGGGATGTTTACACACACATAAAAGGTGACCATAGCTTGCCAAAATGAGCTGCCTACTGGCCTGGTACATGGAAGAGTTCAGCTGCTCGTTCACATTGCAAAGCCTGTTCCTCAAACTTGGCTCTTTTCCTTCTTGAAGACAAAAAATTGTTAAATTGTGATCTTTTCTTCATCACCAATTGTTCGGGCAAGCCAGCACTCCACCAAGCCATGTGAGCGCTCAGCCCTCATGCTGTGCTGCTCAGCCCTGCCTGGTCAGACAGGTCAGACACCGTCCATCTGTCTGTACCGCCCCCATTCTGCTGGTGATGATGCCTATGCTCCCTTTGCCAAGAGTGGCTTAACGAATATTCTCTAGTCCTTACAAAATACATGCTCGGTCATTTGGGAAAAAAAAAAAAAAGGGGAATAAATGCCGCTCCAGTTCATGTTGAACAATTTGTTCTGCACTACAAAATGTTGCTTTAGGAAAGCTTCCTTTTAATATAGTACATGAGACAAATAGAGTCCTTTTTTCTGATTCCCTCCTCTTTACCAGTAATTGAATGAAGTGGAGATTGTGAGGTAAAATCAAGCACATCTGGGTCAATTAGCATGGAAAGTCAATTCTTTAAAAGCTGATGGATGCCTCTGGGAATCGCGCACTTCACAGCACGAACCTCAGCACAGTGCCGCACTCTCAGCAACTCAACTCAATTAAGCCATTACGTGGTTCTTTAAATCTGGGGATCCAGGGGAATTGGTTAATTGTCTGCTTGTCATAGTTCCTCCTCAGGGAGCATGTAAACGTCTTCTGTTTCTCCTATAGATGTGCAGTGCACATAAGAACAATCCATTTCAGCTGACTTATTCAAAGCTTATTTCTCCCGTGGGAAAATTAATCTTCTTCCTCAAACAGTGCCCAGGAGAACAAAGCTCTCCAGTGGAAACAAACCATGCCATCAACACAGAATAGGTTTTCAATGACTACAGTCAAGTTTATATTTCCTTTTCCTCACAAGACTCAACTATTTCTCCCCACTTTCACTTGTTCATAACTTTCGCAGTCAAACTCCTCTGGTCTGTGCCCTTTGCCACAGCTACGAGCAGCTCTGCAACACTCTTGGACTCAGTGCACCAGGAGTCACCCACGGACTTTACAGTCAGCAGAGCCCGAGCAAGCTGTCTAAGCATTTATGAAGCACTTTACTCATAGACTCCTAGACGCTCACGGACAGAGCTGAGCGTCTCTGGAGGGTAACGCATCCCACCTCCCGCCAGATGGGCAGGATGACACATTGGGGGATGCTCATCTGTCGCCGCTGAGAGCTGCTCTGGATCCACTGAACCAAGGGGTCCACTAAAGAGATCTTGAACAACCAGCCTAAGGCAGACATCCCACTTTTAGATGGTAAAATTAGCGAGATTAATCCCCACCCACATCTCGCCACTGCTGTCACTGTGACAACAACCCAGGAAAGAGAGACTGCTGTCCCTGCCTCACACCACATCACTGAGCTTCTCTTCACGTGCACACAAGCAGCTGCTTTCACTCTTCTTTTGCTTCATCTTTCAGACTGCTAACACCCAAAATCTCCAGCTGGCTTTGGTGGGAGACAGTTACTGGGTGCTGAGGATTGTGGAAAACAAATCACCCCATTTAGCCCCTAAATATGGACTTAGAAGGCTAACTTTAGCTTCAGATTTTTTTTAAACTTGGCATGGTATTAAAATCCATCCATGGGGCAAGTTGATTTTTTACCATCAAAGAGAAGTAAAACAACTTCTCCAAGGTCATGCAGCAGGATGACTAGGATTAGAATGCCACAAATTTCGTGTGCTATAACCAGAAAATTATTCTGTTTCCTAAATGTAACATAATTGGGACATAGTCTGATAAATGGAGACCAAGTAAGCCACACTAAATCTACTGATGTGTTCTGCAATGTCTGGATGAGTCCCCAACCCTAGCTATGAAAGGAAATGTAATTATGGTAATGGGAAAGTGCAGTCCACCCATCATTTGGGTTACCACACACATACGTAACCGATTCCAAATATAGAACTGCAGTAATGTCTTTCACACTCTTATCTCCCTTAGATCCCTTTTTCCTGAAGTTATAAGCTTGTCGTCTTTTCCTCTGACAGGAGAAGCAATGTATTTTGGTGTGTGCACGCCAGCTAAAGTGCTGTCACATCATTTGGGCCACGGGGAATGGCTGCTCGATCCTCATCAGAGAGCTGCCATTGGGGGAAGACGCCTTCACTTGCCCACGTAGATGTAACCAGAGTGTTTGCTCAGGCGCGATGCTGGGGATGAAGCAGGGAAGCTAAGCCTCAGGAAGAAAGTTCGAGGAGGAGAGGAAGATCAGGAAGCCAGAAAATTTTATAAAGCACCCTTGTGTTTTGGAACCTATGCCAATTTTGAAAATGAGGCATATGTCTCTCAGTGCAGTCTCAGCCATGAATGCAGGGCAGTGTAGAGATTCACAAGCCTTATTTAAACAGCCCCGTTTGGCTCTGGAGAAGCAGAAGGGCATAGCACGCTGTCCAAGCTAATTTACACAGCTTCTGTGATGGCAGTTTAGACCAGTCAGCTCCTCGGGCATAAAAAGGTAAGTTTACATTGGTGTCCTTAGCACGTATCGCCCACTTGGTTTACATCATCTGGAGGACCTTTCTTCAGAAGTTGTGCAATACGTATGTGTAACATAAAAATCTCAGCTGCAGCCCCCGAGTACGTGCAAGGCATCCTGACGACAAACTTTCTGGCTTTCCTGCCTGTCTGCAATCCAGGGACACAATGCCAGACACTTTTCTTCCTGCGGTGGACTGGCATGCAATTATTTTTGTGCACCTCAGCTTGCCTTGGATGTAGAAAAGAGAGGAAATATTTTATTAACTTTCATCATTTGACCCTGCTTCAGCAGGAGGGTTGGACTAGATGACCCACAGAGGTCCCTTCCAACACCTACCATTCTGTAATTCTGTGATTCTATGAAGATACTGAGAAGAACACTGTCTACAAACTTCAGATATCCCAGTAAGTATCCATTTGCTTTCTTCTGTAGTATTCTTGCACAGGTACCAAAAATTGAAGTAACAAAAATGTATCTATTACCTGACTTTTTGTTGTTGCTTTTAAGGAGACATGCAGTTTAACCAAAACTTTGTTTATTCATGAGAGAATTGTATTTGGTAATAGAATCTTTTTCTGTAGTTGAATCATCTAGAATTGAAATATTATTCTATATTAAATGGAATTATTTTCATTCAAGCTAGTGTTATACCAAATCTGAACTGTGCCGGAGCTTATTATATAATGCTGTGTGGCTCATCTTCCTCTTCTACATCTGTAGTCAGCTGTGTAGGAAAGAAGACAGAATCCATGGGCTCAGAGTAGAAAAAGAAGCTATAAGACACCATAACTAAAGCTCACATGAAACACTGGTAGCTCAGACAGATAGGCCTCAAATATAATCTCAATCTTGACATTCTACCTGGCTTATCAACTTTTCTGAATATCCATTCAATTCCACAATATATGAGCTTAGTGTTTCTTTTTTTCATCTGATGCAGAATACAGATTTATGATGACATTACCGTTTCACTTTTCAGATCAGTGTTAGTGCAAATCTCTCTCTGGTCAGCTCTTCTCGTATATCTTTTCAAAATGAGAGGAACAGAGCATCATTTTGTATATTCCTGGCATATTTCATAAAACAGTATCAGTAACGCTTCATGGCTAATTGTATCAAAGGCAGCTGAGAGACCTAAGCAAATGAGTTTGAGGACTTCACTCACTGCTGTTGCCAAGGGGAGATAAGCAGGCAACAAACCATTGCATATGTGCTGTCATATGTGCTGATTAAGGTTAAGGATTCTAGGTACCAGCAGAGACTGGGATAATTATGTCTACTCCCAGAAATTATTTCTTTCTTATATGGTCGCCCGAGAAAGGGCCTGGGATCTTGATTTACTAACAGGAGGCTTCAAAAAGGCTGCCTGTTTCTCTTGGAACCCAAGAAAAATTTGAGCCATATTTCCAGGGTCTCAATCACAAACCGAACAAAGACAGCCTGGCAAAAACACCAACAGAGCACATTCTGCATTTTCACCAGATTTAGCCTTGGTAAAGTAGCAAGGGGAAAGTGTTTCTCAGTAATTTGGTTAAAGATCTGCTGAAATTCTTTACTATAATCCTATATGAAAAATGCAATAATTCCCTATGCTACTAATAGCCACTTGATTGGAAATTTCTGTATATTAATGTTGAATCCAGTTTTCTTACACAACAAAAATATGTGGCTTAAAATTTCAAAATATACTTGATTCATCTAAGAGGTCTGTCAATGGAGACTTCTGTTATATCTTATTCCATCTCCTTACCACCTGATAGGTGAACCTACTTTTGCACTATAGCGTGAGGCACATGTTCCATCACTAAAATAGACAAAGTTGATCATCGCAGTATTTTCATGACCAAAGGATATTGTCTGTCCTGTGCATGTCTGTCCATGTTCTCTCAATAGACAAATTCAACTTGATCACATACAGGTTTTAATCCACAAAATATTCCCAATGTTCTCATTATCACCATGAAATCCTACAGTCTGTCTTAAAACTTGCTGCTACAGAAACAATGGAGTAGCATGAACATTCAGTCTACATAATTCCATGGCCAGTGACGTAAAGCATAGACATTGAAGGATATGACACACTCATCATACTTATTATTTTCCTTTTCCAAGTTCATTCTGAGATTTACATACTTTCAGGAACTTTTTCTAGATCCATTTTTAGCCTTGATTTTCAAGAGTTACTTTCACTCCTCTGTTTTTGGGTAAAATAGTATTTGTCTGTGTTTATTACCATACTGAACATCATTAACTGAATTATTCTGAAGACTTGGAATCCCTGACTGTCTTTGTTTCCTAGGGAACAAGCAAGACAACAAGTTCAACTACACTTAGAATGGAAAGACAAACTTGTTTAAACCCTTTAAGTGTATGGAGATATATCTTCAAAGTGATTCTATTCAGGGCCTTTCTCAAAATAGTGGATTTTACATTTTAAGTAGATTATTTCTGTCATATCAACTTGCTTCAAAATTGTTAAGGATATTACTCAGGGTGTTTATTGTATACGTGACAAATAATCAGTAGCCTGATTTTGATATTCTTCTGTCTGTGGCTTGACGGTGAACATTGCAAGATCCTGCCCTATATTTCACCTATTGTTTTTCTTAAGGAAGGAAGGTTTTAACCATATTATTATCCATTGTCCATGGTATTCTTGAAAAGTTCATAGGTTAAGGGAATACGTCAAATTTGCGCCATATACATGCTAGCCACAGTGTTTCTTTGGACACAAGAAGAAACATAGAAATAAGGAAAGACTGGACTAATAAGGTCTGTCCACAGAAGCTTCATCTAATTCTGCAGCTTGAAGGTTTTCTGTGTGCCTCCATTGTGAACAAACTGGAGCAGGCAAGTCCTTGTGGATCTATGACTATATGTATCTCTGGCATACACAAATATGCTTAAACAGATAATGCACAGTGTAGAATTTGCATACCTATGCAAATTCTCTTCAAGACACAGATATGTTTTCTTACCAGCTGGACTACTTCAGTGTAAACTCAAACTATGTGAATAATTTATCTCTTAAATAGCTTTATGTGTCAATAATCTAACATAAAAATAGGTTAAAACAAAAATTTGAGATTTAGATTGATTTTCATCTTCTCTCTCCAAGCTGTTTCACCTTGAATAACTCCCTCAATACCCCTGGGTTTCCAGGGGTTTTTCCATAAGCTGATGACAATGCTAATGGCAACATATGCTATCAAAATGAAAGTTATACCAGGATTCTCTAGATTACATTTTTTGAGTGTGGGAATATCACTGGAAAACTCGGAGAACAGAACTGGAGCTCAGAGAACAGTAAATCAGGCCTTCAACCGATTTCTTTCTGGATGATGACAAAGTAGGATTTGAAAACTAAAGATGCAATACTGAGAATACCCCTATTTTTGAAAAAGTATGTGTGAATGCTCTAATAAAATGAAATGGATTTCCTTTTATAGTTATCTACCTGAGGGGAAAAAAAATAGATATAAAATATATTACATTTCTTTTATTATTGTCCTGTGCTTCTTACATAACTTGGACATCTTAAGTAAGTGTCATAGAAAATACACAACGGATATTTAAATATGAAATAATGAAAGTGAAATAATGGGATGAAACAGATGACCTTTTAAAAAAAACATTCCAATACTGTTCTACTTAAGCCTCTCTATATTCCTGCTTCCAAATCTGCTAAAGCTACAGGAGGTCTGTATTTCTTAATCTCCTTATGTCGCCTTGCGCCATGAAGTATTCTGTTTGATTCTGACCTGTGAAAACTCATTTATATACTGACATTGTTATTTGTAGATAAAATACTACAGTATAAGTTATAAGCTATTTCTGGAAAATAACTGTGAATAAAACACATTTATGACTGGCCAGTAGAAAAAAATAAAATTGACTAATATCTTGTTAAGAAGGAAAATTGAAGTGGAAGTTCATGAACACTGACGTGCAGCATTTATCCAAGCTTTTATTTCAAGACGCTGCTGCTTGCCTGCTTGTGAATGTTAGTATTCACACATCTTCCCAAGCTGCCATAACATTTATCTTCTTAACAAATCAAAAAGACTAGCAGAAATTAGGTATCAAATATTCTACCCTCTGATCCTAGCACCTGAAAAATAATTTCAATCATTATAGTCTATATTTCATGAAAACCTGTGTTATATTACCACAGTGTTAACTCACAATAGCAAGATTTTAAGCCCTTCTTGCATTAACATACAGAAAGCAGTAATTTTCTTTTATTGAGAAAAAGCTAGGTTTCTAACTGACAGTGAAGTGAACTCTAGCAAACCGTCTTTCCAAAATATCATTTGCATCAGTGCTGACATAACTGATTATGCTTTTACAAAGCAGGTGAGTAAATATTCCATTGTCATTTTAGTCCATGCCTCATGACAAATAGAGGAGGAGGGTGGAAAAATCAATTTTTTGCAAAATGGAAGAGGACAAAACTAGTGAGGAACAAAATGTTGTGTTCCTTTTTCACTGAAAGATTACAAAAGTCAGCGTATGAAAAGCAGAAAGCAGAGAAAGCTTTCAGTGTTGGCAGTGTGATTCGACTGACAAAAATCAGTCCTATAAGCAAACATTTGTTATTGTATCTTAATCTTGCAGCAAACTTGTAGACACATGCATAAATGATATGTTTAACTGAAAGTGATAATTATGTACATATGTGCATATGATTTACATAGAATGAATCAAAATGACTGACCTATGAGCTCAGGATGACTGACCCTGAAGTGGTGGCAATCTGGAATCATACACCTGCGTCATGAACTGCTGGTCACAGCGACATTATTTCTGAGCTATCTTTAGTGCTATGTCATGGGAACATTTTAAATATCAGAGTCTAAAGGTATTTTTCATGTTCCTTTTCTTCTGCACAAACAGAGGAGTTTCCCTTTTGATTTTCATCTTCTTCCATGGGCAATGAGAAAGCCATTCCTGCAGCACTGTATACTCACACTTTCCTTGTGGTAGGTGTAGAGAAAAGAACAAAAGCAGTGAAACTTGGTCTCTAATTTCTGTGCCACACCTACTCAAGAATGAGTGCAGATAGATGATATACTAATATGGAGTGCTGCACATGTCCCCAGGAACTTCTGTGATGATAATAGGCATCTGCCAACGACTGTCTGACAAAGAGAAGATGCAAGATCTAGTAAAAAGAGGCTTCTTCACAACTGAAAATTTTGTTTTTGTGGACACTGTGATTTTCTACAGTATTTTGAGGAATTTTCATTTTCTGACTAATGCAATTATTAAAATGCAGTGTTGCTAAGGCAACCTCCTAGAACATTACTTCCCTGAGGTCCACAGAAAATCCCAAGGAGCAAAGAAAATAGTTACTTACTATCCAGCATGCACTCAAAGTTTCATTTTTTCTAGAATCTAATGTATTTTCTCACATCTTTGAGCTCCTTTACATGCAAATTAAAAAAAGAAAAAAAAAAGTCCTCCTTAACATTCAGGAATATCTCACAAGTGATCATGTCCCTGACTGTTCCCTGTTGGAAAAACCATACATCTCCTCTGACCTTGTTGTTTTTATTTTGCTACACAAATTATTCAGTTTTGGTCTGTCCTATAGGCCAGACACTGAGCAAAAACCATTCCAGAGGCTTAAAAAATGGCAAGGAAGTTAGGTTTTTTCTGATATCTATTCAAATACAGGATGCTGTAGAAGTTGATTAAATACACAATTTCCAAATAAAGTATGCACTTTGAAATGAACAGAGTCTGTGCTAAAGCGAGAATACTCCAGGGGTTTTCAACTCAAAGATGGAAAATTAGCCCAGAATGGATATTCTGTTTGGATGTGAAAAAAAAATTAGAATTTTCATTAGCAAACCAGCTCCAAGAAGACTACCTAAGTTAGGTAATCTCACATGGTTTCTCGTATTTATACACCTGTCAAAAAAATGTATCTTTGCTTTTTTATTATATATTATTGTTTTCTTTAATAAATCCAAGTAATGTATCTCATTCAATGTACAACATATTCAGATTACCTATTTTAAATGAAGTGCAGTGGAAAACAGATTTTTCTTGAACTACCAAGAGACTACAATACATAGAACTTAATTTTAGTGACTTTGCAGATGTCTTTTTTATCCATCTCTCCTCCACTTATCCTCCTTTAGCTGGTACTCAGGAGAAAAGAAAACATCGATTTAGGAAAACAAAAAAAATAGGTTTTATTTTCACATTACTTTTAACATGCCCATTAAATTCTATGGTACACTAGATGCATGAGAGTTTGAAAATAATGGCTTGTAGCCTCAGTGAACTCCTGCATGAGGCATAATAGCCACTGCAGATTTGTTGGTTGTAATTAGCTGTGCTATCTGTTTTTATCATCTGACACTTCTCAAACTGCCATCACCCCTAGTATCTTTAGTATCAGACTTTTTTTTAGGGCAGGCTTGTAAATGGTGCATACTCCTAACAAGTTTATTAACAGACCTTTCCTAGACAATTCCTTCCTTTCCCCACCACTGCAGTTAGGCAATTTCTCTTCTGTATTCTTTATTCCTCCACTGTAAAAGAATATTAACAAGCATGTTAAGTATGCTAATGTGCACAAATTCTGCAAAATCTTATTTTCTTGGATGTTATTGTAGACAGCACCCCATTTGTAATAAGAGAAAGCACTACTATTTCCAAACTCACAATTTTCTATTTTATGTCTTTTATTCTATTCCACCCTTCTAATTCTTTGTTATCATCATATTCTTGATAATAAGGCAACTCTTTTAGCTTTGCTGCTAGAACAGATTTAATTCAGGTAAAAAACATAAAGAGTAAATTTTTTTTCATCTATCTTTTGAATTTCCATTCTGTGATGTTCGAGGGTGTCTTCCCCCCATCCCCTCCTTCTCTCTCTCTCTTGCCTACTGAAAGGAAAGAGCCAATGAAGAAGAGAAGATTTAATTTTTATTTGTGTGTATTTACAATTGTATTCCTGGCAAAATCTGAAAATGATTAATTCAGAAACTACACAGAATTGACCACGATGTCCTGGGTTCAGGCAGGACAGGGTTAATTTTCACAAGAAGCTGGGAAGGGGCACAGCCAAGTGGGCTGAACCAAACTGGCCAAAAAAATAGGTTATTTGCTGCCATGTGATGTCATGCTCAGTTCTGAATGGAGGAGCTGGCCGGTGGGAAGATAATCACAGCTCGGGAGTGCACTGGGCATCAGGCAGTTGGAGTTCCTCTGTGCGTTCTGTTGTTCATTTTGTACATTCTTCTTATCAGTATTATAGTTGCTACTGTTCGCCTCCTTTCCTGTTCTGTTAAACTGTCCTTATCCCAACTGTCCTGGGTTTGACCAGGACAGGGTTAATTTTCAGCAGAATCCCGGAA
>Ga0181612_132774_pt1 | contig 11519 bp, 11 predicted proteins | sample HoacroProtozoa21_FD_119630 | JGI IMG/M metagenome (GOLD analysis project Ga0181612, IMG submission 119630) | Hoatzin crop microbial communities from Cojedes, Venezuel. Combined Assembly of Gp0051906, Gp0051904, Gp0051908
CCCATTTACTCACCAAGCTTCTCATACAGATGTACAAGCCTGTCTTTCTCACCAAAACACACACCTCAAATCACACCATAAGACTTATTCTATCCTAGTGATTAAAACACAGCCTGCTACCTTAAATAGGCATGCAATTTTTACAGATGGCCAGGTCACTTGTGATTTTGTCTCCTCTTTCTCCACCCTCATATGTACATCTTTCAGTCTGCCTTGAAACAACTTAAAACGATCTCATCTTTAAAGAACGTGGGCTCATCACCTTCTGATAATTAAGCTTCTTTAAGGGGTCTCAAGGTGGGCAAGCAGCCTTGTGGAATGGCCCGTAATCACTAGTCACCACTAAAAACCTTGCCTATATTATACAAAACATGAAATAGCTAGGAATACAGGGAATACAACTAGGAATTCAACCCATAAAGCCTTCTTTGTGCAACTGAGAAGCCTCAGAAGTGCTTTGAAAGGCTTCAAGGAAGAGAAATGATTTTAACAAAAGAACAAAAAAAGAAAACTTGAAAGAGAACAGAAGTTCTGAAGTGTGTGGGGGTGGGAGAAGTCTTCAGTGTTAGGAACACCAAAGAGATCTCTAACTCAAAGCTACCAGAATAGCTTAAACAAGCCGAGGTGGCTGTGGTTTGATATTCTTACTTCGGCAGTGACTGTAGTTTGTTGCCCAGCGGACTGCACTGTGGATCTAACTGGACTGTGGTTTAATTTGCAGAAGACCTAGAGAATAGTTGTTCCCTATATCCCCACAAGAGCAGTTCAGCTTCCAGGAGGCTACAGAGCTGTGCTTCCGTGCCGTAGCTTGCTGGCAAGGAAACAACAGCCTACCTCTCCTAATTGGCCCCGAGAACAGGCAAAGGGACACAGAGAGGAGAAAGAAGCCCTATGCTTGTTATGCATGAACTGCCCTCCTCTGCCAGCAGAGCAGCTCTCAGATGACCGTCAGACGGCTGAGATGAGAAATGGGCTGGCAGATCCTTCACTGCGATGGCACCACGGCTTGAAATTCCAATCTCCTCCCACTCCCCTGGGGTAGTTTATGAGCCATTTTGGTTAGTGAACGTTGGCTCCTAAAATTAATGAGCGTGTCTGTTTTCAACATACGGTCAATTGCTGATTGTTCTGATCTGGTGAGCCAGGCTGATGAATACATACCACCCACAGATAAAGAAAGAGCTGGGCTTTCCTGCCGTGTGTTCAGAAAAGGGAATAGGAAAAAGAAACAACAGCAAAAAAGCTAAACTGAATGCCAAAAGGTACAACAGGGTGACTGATGCACCCAAAAATGCACTTAATAGGGACCTGAACTATGAAAAGATGTCTTCTGCTGCAGCTAAGTTTTTACTGAACATTTAGACCTGGTCATTTCTCTTTTGTCTGTAGCCAACAACAGAAACTGGATTGTGTAGCCCTGGCCTTAACTGAATGCCAAACCACAGCCATAAAAAGGCATCTCCACCTCACTTCAGACACTCATGGGAATAGGTAACAACATCCAATTCTCACACACCGGTCAACCTGTCCTCTCTGACTGTAACACCCAGCCACAGCTTACATGCTCACTTCATACTATCACTCCCTGCCAATGTGTACTCTGCTGCTCGGATCCCCAGGGAAGTGGCTCAGCACAGCTGGAGGCACACATGAACATTTCACAAAGTGACCACATGCTCTACCTGCATGATCATGTTAGACAGCAGGTGCAGCTAGTCAGCCCAAAATGTCAAGTAATAAAAGTTCTGATTAAGAATAAAAGAAAAAGGCCAAACACCCCTTGCCAGTCATAAGACACACTGCCCATCAGTAAATTAAAGTTTTTATGCCACTGCATACATTGCATGTGCCTGCTATCTACAGCCATGCATTCACCTCATGAAAAATACATGAAGATCTAAGTGGCATTAATAGTGTTTATGAGCCCATCACCTGGACAGATATTCTCTTTATGGTTGTAATGAAATAAGAGAAAGACACACACAGAGACCATAACCTTTTTGAAAGAAAAAACCCTAATGTGTATTCCTGAACCCCCAACCTGAATTCTTGATGTCCCCCAATGAAAAGAAAATACACTCTGCCAGAATCGACACATTAAAGAACCCCCTTCATTTAACAACAAAGCATCTGCCAACCTCGTTATACATCTGTCATGTACACATCAGGCTGCGCTCACAGAAGTGAAGAGATGAACAGGAACTGTGAGCAGGAGGTGGCTGCTAAAAGAGGAGGGAAAGGAAAAGCAGATAAGAATTGAGGGTGGTGGAGCAAAGGACAAACAGTAGAGATGGAAAAGCAGAGAGCAAGAGGGAAAGTTAAAGGGAAGCAAGGCAGAGCACATTTGATCGATCACCAACTCTGTATTAACTCAGTCACAGGGTTCTGATGATCTCTAGATGGACTGAGCTCTGCTCTTGTAGTTTATGATATCAGCAGAACCATTTGATTGAATTACGATGTTTCAGCTGATCGCTCTGTATCAGTAATCTTTGACTTCTCTACTCACCAGCCAACTCCTCTAAGAAAGGCAAGCTTTAATGGCAAGGAATGCTTTCCTGACATTTTTTAGTTGGAGCAAATCAGTATAAGAGTTGAATTGCTTTTGTTGACATTTCACAGGGAGACCAACACGGCAGGCACCACTGCCAGTCCTTGATAGCAATGAAAGGGCAACTAAGAAGAGACAAACACACTTGGGTATGCAACGTGCAACCCTTTGAACTAGGCAGAGATGAAGACCGCTCCCAGATAAAAAGCGTCCTCATGCCATACATCCATTCTTTTCAACCTTCCCGCTCACATCCAGCTTTACTGAGCAAGCATTCATGTTGCCAAAAGCCACTGCCTTTTTGCATTTTACTAAGGGGCAAGGATATGCCTATCTTACTGTTTGGTAACAACAGAAGAGAGTACGTTAGTGCAGAGCATAGGAAGCCGTCACAGCCATTACCCCATTGTATTACGTGCTGCACAAAGACCAAGAGAAGCAGTTTCTATGTGAAGGATTTAATATCCATATGCAAAATCAGAGCTGAAAGATGGACATAAGAGATGGTAAACTACACAGAAACAAAAAGAACATTTTGAGACACAGTGGCCTGGATGAAGTGTCAGTCCAAACCAATCTAAAAAACCAATTAATCCTTATACTCATTCTTGAACAGGAACCGAATCTGAACTGTTACTTTGAGTTTTAAGCTCAAAGCTTAAATATTTAACTTTCTTGTGTTTCTGCCTAGCATACTTGTTGCATCACCTGAGCATTCAGGTTTGGGGCTTTGCTTTTGATAGCACCACAACAGGGGAAAATTTCAGAAAAGACTTGAAGGGAAAAAAAACCAGTGTCAACTCTGCCCACTTTTATAGGGAACTCTAACTTCTTTTCAGAGGAAAGGATCAAAGCACAAGGAAAAATATTAAGTAGTCGTACATCAACACTGCAAATGCAGAATGAAACAAGATAGATACCGCTTCACCCGCAGCAGGGACTTCAAACTGTCTGAAGTCAGCAGTTCTGAACTGATGGAAAGGGGACCGTGGGGAAGATGAGCAGAGTGTACTAGACATCAGCAACTCTTCATCTTATACATTGACCCTTGGTGGTTATCAGGTAGCAGAAGCTGGAACAATCTCATCATTGTTCTGCGTTAATCTAAGCCAAGCTAACCCTAGGCCATCTTCAACTACTTTTGGCCTATTACCTTCCCATCCTTCCAAATCCAATAAACATAATTTTTTTATCAGGCTGGAACATTGACCTTGCTGTACCTGTCTCCATTCCCAATAGTCGACAAGCGGGCAGACAGAATGATGACTTAAAAAAACCCTGAAGCTTATAATGACAATCCTCAAAACCAGGGTCAAATCTTGAGCAATAACGGGTATTGGAAGGCAGTTCAGGCACAGGGCACCTCCTTAGACTTGGATCTGTAGCAAAGCAACTGTACCCTGAGGCAAATACATTGTTTCACTAGAAGTCTGCAGTACCTTGAGAAAGAGACACACACCCACAGCTAATATATTTCTAACTTCAGTAACTATCTCTTTTTTGGAACTGCCAAGACAAGTGATGCATCGATTTTCCTACAGCTCACCCTGCATGATTGGTATCAAGGCTGCGTAGGCGTCTGGCGAAGTGTTCACAAATTTCTCTGAAAAAGTAAAGACAAAGAAATCCACAACTGTAATCAAATTCGAGATGCTGAGACCAGTACAAAAACGTCCTCATAAGACAGGCTCATTCTATTCAGCCAGAATTGAAACTGAGCCATTACTGAAATCTCATCCGAAGACCTTTGCAGAAATCACATGCAATATTATCTGCATGCACATGGAAAGTAACCTTTGCAGAGGCAGTAACAGCAGGGCAAGCAAAATTTGCATTTCAGAGCTAGACAGAGAACCAAGCTGCAGAGACATAATGAAAAGGAAAAAGAAACCTATAGCTGGCCATTGAGACCCCTGCTGCAGCATGGGACAGGTGTCACTTGTGAAACTCATTGATGATTGACATTTTCTATCCAGGCTTTAGGCTGCAACTGCATCTCATTTGCCTGATCAATTGCTATCAGCTCCTGCCTTCTACATTCCATCTGTATTTTGCTCACTGGAGTTAAAAATGTACACATACATGACAAATAGCTCTGAAGATACAGACAAGAGACACAGGTGTCTCACCATGGGCTCACATTAGGCTCCTGCTCCAACAACCACTCCCCTTTCCCCCTCTCTGCTCAGGGAAATCTGCCTCATTTATGGAGTGAGCTGCCCAAAGGTAAAAACACAGATTCAGAACTGCCACCCACACGCATTAACTAATTCATCTCCCAGAGGTAGAACTACTCCTTACAGGACATTTGGCAAATGCCATTGTCACTGGAGAAAATCCAGGCCCAGGGGGAACTGCTTACAACCACAGCAGAAATCTGTATGAGTAGACTCCAAGTCCTGTATCTTCTAAATCAGAGCTGTTTCTTCTACCTTACTGACACAGCCTCCCAACATATTCCTCCTCCCCTCCAATGTTAAGATATAGCAGTTTTATAGAGTGTGCAGATGCTGAATTTTTTGCATATAAAGTTTATCATCTAATCACTCACTCATGGAATAAAGTGCCAAGTAACATTTGAGTAATCAGACTGAATGCATAAATATCCTACAGTTACACAGTTGTTACAGCGTATCATTTCATAGTTAGTTTTCTGCTTTTACAGCCATCATCAGTAGTGACTCCAATCCCCTAAACATTAAATGATCTCTACAGAAACGACCTCAGGTGGGGGAGGAAGAGGCAAACATTCTTCTTCCTACTAGAGAGGGGAACAGCAGGCAGAAATGAAGGTGATGAGTAACCAGTACTTCCTTGGAGCCCTTGGCATGTGGATTCACCACGATCTGCTCACAGTGCCAAAGACGGAGACACCAACCTCTAGCACTCCCACCGCATGGCCCTTCTCCCCTTCACATGTTGGAAGGTAGCCCAGCTTAACAACCAGTCCTATAATCAGCACCTACCCCTCTCCAGTGCAATATGCCTTCGCAGAAGCCCCATTTCCATGCCTCGCTCCCCTGGCACAGGTCACACATTTAGGAAATTTATGAGTCTTTCCACTGGTAGGGAAAGGCTGTTGCCTTCATTGAGGTCTGGTGTCATCTTCAGTTTCTGTGTATGGCAGCTCAGAGTATTACAGCACACCTGTAAAATTCTTCCCTCTCTCACACAGAATACAACTAGTATAAGCCTAAGAACATATGAATAGTAAAGAAGACTTCCCTATCAAATCCCACAATTTTAGTATCTACTTCCTTTTCCAATTCTAATGAAAACTCGGAATTTGGGACTGTATAAAAGGGAACATTTTCAAAACTTTGGATCAGCATGATAAATCATTTAACACTTTTGAAAAAAGTTTAATGTTTACACCTTCAACTGTTTTGTTTCAGTTTGTTGAATCAGTTGACCCTTCCCATCCCCAGAACAGCCATGTTCCAAGAAGGTACTCTTCATTCTCAAGGGGAATTTAACAAATTTATCTCACTTTCTTATTGTCCTCTATACACCAGATTAGCTAGCTCCAGTTTGTAGCCCCTGATGAAACATGGCTGTCGGACCAGCAATACACCATCATTTCAACCAGAAGAGACCAGAGCGTGTCTTGGGAAACACAAGTCTTAGGAATCCAGCCTGCTTTGTAGGGGTGAGGGAAACAGGAACACATTTTCAATGGAAACTTCCTGGTCAGCTCAATCAGTAATTCCAAAGGAAGATAAATACAAACATCTGTTATTTACCAAGGAAAAACCCCACACACATGAGAAGAATACTGACAACAGCTCCTTGACCAGTAAATGTGAATTTAAGAGAGCAAAACCTACTTGAACTCCAGAGACTTCATTATGGAGGTGGTGCTCATACTGAAGTGAGAGGAGATTCTCTGAATACTTTAATGTTTCAGAGGGACCTGGCTCATTTCTGATAGGGCATGAACTGCCAATAATCTGATAGTTTAGTGATGAATCATACTTCAGTTGCCTTTTAGGATATCAGCCTCACACACTTATTCTGAATTTGTTTTTTGCCTGGAAAAGACCCTGTTATAGCTGATCATGCTTCTTCAGGTGTTTAAAAAATGAATTAAGGGACAGATGAATGCAACAATGGGCAAGAAGGATACAAGAAAATAGCACAGAAGAGGACTACAACAGCTGTAGTCACCTGGAACATCTTTGGGCTTCCAATACTAAGAACTATGCAAATCACAAAGAGTCTTGAACCAGGGAGAAAGTAGCTGCATAGTGTCCAACATCAGAAACCTGGGCTAGTGAGTTCTGTCAGACACAGGCAGAGACATCTAGCAGCACTAGCAAAAGGCCCTGGCACAGCTATTGGCATCTGGCAGCTACCGTTGCAAGCACTTTCTCATGTGAAACATAAGCAGTACTACCAGCAAATTCTCACTGGGACTAGATATCATGCTGTCCCCACTGGGAAGAACACACTCTGAGAAATTGACTAAAAACACTGAGATTTGCTGGTTCCACGGAAAACACTGAAATGTGAGCTGCCTGCAGAATTCAAATAGGCCATGTAAATAGGGCTTCATGTCTCAGGCACAGGGGATGCACAAATGACTTCCAGTCCTAGCAGCCAGGAAGGGATGCAGCCTCTGCTCTTCCCATTGTCCACCAGGAGCACAGAATCAAGCATGCATATTATAGCTCACAGCAGTTCTGCGAAGCCAGCAGCAAGGGAGAGGGCACCACGCCTGAAGTACTCTTCATTCTCATCAGGCTGTGGTGAAGTGGCCTGAGAGTAGCTGATTGCAATCAGAGTCTCCCTGCTGAGCTAGATGGATGCTACAGAAGGCAGTCTCCAGCTGGACTGGGGTAAGATATAGCAACTTTGGCCACAAAGAATGAAGTCTCAGAAAAAGAGAAGAAATCTGCAACAGCAGAATGATGAATGAACTACATATCTGTGTTCAATCAAAATCTAGACCACATCCCAGGGCACTATATTCATACATAGATGGGCCTAAGCAGATGTTCCCTCTGAGCAGCTCTGGTATGAATAACGCACACCAATCAAGGGCTTCAGCTCAGGCTTCCCAAAACCATTCTGTTTTATTTTAAACCTCTTTCATCTCCCATTCTAGCTATATCAGGAGAAACAGAGTAAATCACCACCAATTTTAATTTTTAGCTCTTACTGGAAACATGCCATTTCTGTAACAACTGAACATCTATCTGTTTAAGCGTCTCAGGGTTCAGACCTTCAGTCACCTTTAGCTGGAGGTGAAACTGTGTCACTATTCCAAATTCACATGAGGCCAAGATCAACCATAACTTTTTCAGAAGGCCTCTGCAGACCTGCTTAGTGCTCCCTTGCATCTGTAGGACCAAAAAAACAGTAAGGAAGCACTAACCATCTCCTTATATCAGAGCGGCTTTTAGGAATCAATAATATTTCAGGAAAAGTATATATAGGTGGAAAAGAAATATACATACTTTAGCTTATTAAATATTTGGTACAATTTCCATACAAGGTTTCATATGCAGAAATGGCTTTAAAGCTCCTTACAGAAACCCTGTTACTGCTTCGTATCTTCAAGGTCTGGCTAGCACAGTAAAGGATGTGTTGTTGATGCTTCAGAGCATCTGCAAAAAGCTATTCAGGGTTTTTGACATTCCATCTTTACAGCCTGGTGAAATACATCACTGTTTCATGTAGCCCCATCTTCATTTAAAAGGTCCCTTGAAGACAGCAGGCAAAGGCCTGAGCTAAGGATACACCTGTATCCGTCACCTCCTTCCTCTTTGTTCTCCCTGTGCCTCCCCAAGAAGTTAGATCAAAGCACCCCGACAGGGACATCTCATTAAGAAGTAACTCCCTCCCTTGACCAGGCAGCATTACATGAGGTTGCAGATTCTTGTCCATCGGACAATGTTTATAAACAGCAGAGGAATAGTACAGTACTGTCCCTCCTTTTTTTAATAACAGTTGCAGAAATCTCAGAGTGACTCTAGAATGATAGGAAGGGCAGAAGTCTCTCCCTCTGAAACACTTCTCCTTCAGACATACCTGACCACATTAACAACAAGCAGCTCAAAGACATGTAATTTAAAATTAAAAAAAAAAAAAAAAAAAAAAAAGACATCAACAAACCCCCAAGGGAGTGCTCTGAGCAGCAGAACTAATGAAGCCTCATTTTCTACAGATTTGCATCTCATGATTGATTGACTTCGGTGCAGAAGGAAAAGAAAGCACCAGCTGAAACTTTGCCTGCCCTTGGGGCATTTATAACAACTCACTTCTGTGGATTTTTGCATCTATTAAGGTTTGAGTTCATGCTGTGGAGTCTCCTGCACTAAGAAATTCAGAAGGCCCTACAGGTAGCAATTTCACTCAGCTCAGCCCTCACTGTAAAGGGAGGCCACACAAATACAGTGGTAGAGACCAAAAGGTGCTACTAATTTACTGACATGTGGTAACTCAAGAGAGCCTGAGTCCACAGACAACTTCATCTTGTCTGAGCTGTGCTGAATGGGAGCCCAGAGGAAATTATATTTTTATTTTGCCATGAGACATGGAAGTAAAAACATTTACAACCAAATAGGTTTGTCAGGTGCCCATAGGCACCATTTACATGGAATTTTTTGCCTAAGCATTTGATACTGAAATGGCACTTTACACCTGAGGCAGCACTGACAATCCCCACGTTTTCTTAGCCATGTCTTCAGAGCAGACTAGGTGGTAGGAGAAGCATAAAGTCCTCAAGTCTCTAAAGCAGCATGGCTGCAACTACAGAGGCACCTCAAACTAGAGGCCAAATGCTGAAAATGGAGGCCCTATCAAGCTCCCGAAAGCTGCCAGAAGGAACCACCAGCACAGGCATAAGAAGAGTTACATCTGCTTCTTCTGACAAGCTCACAAAAGCCCTGCCAACGCTGGTCATTCATAACCACTGCAAGCACACGGCTGCTGGGACCACACCGAACACCGACAGCTCGACGGAGCATCATCACACCGGGCTGAGCAGCCACTTGCCTGGCACACGGCAGTCCCGGGTGTTCATTGTGCCTGAAGCAGTTTCACATGAGACAGCGACAAAGTAATTAAACTCTGAATCCTCCAGAAACAGAAGGCTGCGCTTGTCACTGCTGAGTCCCTCCTGCTAACAGGGAGCACCTTGATGACGAGTGACATCACTTGGGCCCCAGGTGACAAACCAGCCTTTCCTCCCAAATTAATATCCTGATTCACCATCCAGGAGAGAGACCCTGTTCATTTTTTAAGCATTGTACTGAAATATCAGATAATTAAGCTCCTTATTCCGAATCTTAAACAAACCCTGCAGGTGGACAAGAGATGAGTAATGAGGCTTACATTTTAGAGTCCCCAAACAATCAATGCCACTAAACATTTTCACCCTGTAAAAAGATCAGCTAGATAATCAAATATTGTATGTAAAAGGAAGGTTTACAAGTGCTAAGCTTCCATGTCTGTCAAATCCTTCAAAATCCTGGCAGTCCTGCTTCCCAATTAAAATAATCCTGTCTACCTATAACCATTCCTGTCCTATTCTCTCCTTTTGGTATGACTGTCTCACACCACTTTTCAACCCATCAATCCTCAAAATTGGGAGGTTGCTCCATGTCACATTACAAAACCTGTCACCATTTCTTTTACCATAGCAATGAGCTTCACCAAGATTAGCACCCGATATTACACCAAGCTGTACAAACACACAGCAGATACTTCCTGCCTGGATCACGTAACCGTGTAAATACACACGATAAGGGATGGTGGTATTACGTGCCTTCACAGAAGGCAAACGCGAAAAATCCTTTAAACTATCCACTATCATTCAGGTAGTCCGCGGGACAGCTTAAAATTGCTCTCTTGAGTTCCAGCCCAGTGCCTTGCTTAGGCAGCCCTTTTGGCTCACAAAAGAGTACCTCTACTACCAAAAGTGTCTGTACTACTACTAAAGAGCACCTCTACTAGCAAGCCAGCCAGTCAGCAATACCATCCCTCTTTTACACTTTATTCCCCAGCCCCTCTTACATACATATGCAGTAAGTTTTCATGCAAGACTTCCCTACTGCCAAATGTTATGTGCAATATGGAGCTTTATAAAACAAATACTGTTCATACTTATAAGTAAAGAGATTGATAGACAGGCAGCCCTCAAAAGCTGAACAGGTTAAGCGGAACCACTACATTCTGCAAGTGAAGGGTGAAACCAGCACAAATACCATGTTCAGGCAAAAATTTATGAAATAATTCAGAGCTTATGTCACTACTTACACAAAAACAAACAGTAAAAGAGTAAGTATATGTTATCCAATATAATGTATGTGAGAGAACAGGAATATTAAGCACTCAATACACACACATTCTTAAATCATAAATGTGAAATTAAACAAGTAGCTCTGCGAGCCATAGAGCTAATGAAAACCTTTTTCCTACAGCTGTGTGTCTTGTGGGTGGGCAGCTTCAATGGCCAAGGAGGTGCAAATGCCAAGTAAAGCTTCCTCCACAGTGGAGATTCCTACGGCTCTCTCCCGGATAAATTCTGAGGGGTTTAATAAAGAGCTGGCCTCACACTGCACTTTGTCCCTCAGTCAGATCAAACCAATGTGCTCTTATCTCCTATACTCAGATACTTATTTTCAGAAATCACTCTTTTTTAAAGTCCCTGCTGTCTAAAATAGCTCTCAGGACCTAGAGTTAAGATGGACAGGGAAAGAATATAAAGGAGCACACACAAGGACCACAACTGTTTTGGTTTCTCTCCTTGCCACATTTCAGTTGCAAGGTGACTGCTCTACCAGCGCATGGTAATGACAAACACCACTACAGATGACATCCTAAACCCTGCTTGGTCCAATTATGCAAGCAGGAACACACCAATCTCTATCTAAGTACAGCCCTTGCACTCTCACAGTTCACTAATGGGGAACAGCAGCAGCTGGTCAGTTTATAGCAGTCAAAGCAGTACCAGAAGGACTCG
>Ga0181612_157055_pt1 | contig 11518 bp, 9 predicted proteins | sample HoacroProtozoa21_FD_119630 | JGI IMG/M metagenome (GOLD analysis project Ga0181612, IMG submission 119630) | Hoatzin crop microbial communities from Cojedes, Venezuel. Combined Assembly of Gp0051906, Gp0051904, Gp0051908
CGCGGGCGCGCGCGGCGGGCCAGCCGGGGCCGCGCGGGGGCCGCCCGGGGGCAGGCATGGGTTTTCCGGCCGGCCCCCGCCCGGGGGGGGGGTGATGTCGGGTGCCGTGGCCGCCGTGGAGGCTCGGCGGTGTTCCCAGGAGGTGACTCTTTAGGAAGTGGGTGCGTCTCGCCGGTGCCAGCCACGGGAGGCCCAGCGGGAACTGTGTGGGAGCGAGGAGAGCCACGGAGCGGGCTGGGCTCTGGCCTGACCCCCCAGTCATGAGGGAGAAGGCAGCTCTGACGTGAGTCAGCAGCAGAGCTGGGCGCAGGGAAGCAGGGCCTGGAGAGCGGAGGAGCAGGGAGGTGCCAGTCAGCATCGTGACACGTCCTGATTACTTTAGCTTCCGAATCCATGTTGCGCTATTAAATTTCCTTGCTTGCATGAGGAACAAAAGCAAGACGCATTCACCAAAACTCCCTCCAGGCAGCGGGCTCCAGCGCCCAACCCAGACATTGGCAGACGCTGCCTGTGCAAGGCAGAGGAGGAGGGAGTCCTGGTCACGCATCCTCCTGCCAAAAATTCCCAAACCGGCAAGCCCAAGGCTTGCTGCCCTGCCTGGGACCAGGCACCGGAGCATCGCTGACGAAGCCACCACCCAGGAGGGCCAGGCGCAGAGGAGCTGCAGCCCCACGGCCAAGAAGCCCTGCAGAATGCCTCCCCTCCCCGTCGTTGGGAAATAGCTATTGCGTGGAGGCCGGGCGCTGCGGTCAGCTAGAATGGGACAGGATCACCACCGGCCGCTTGCCGCATCACGCCTTACGCGCTGGAGGTCAGCCCAAGGAGCAGCCCCTGGTATTTCACAGGGGCTCGGCCACAGTGTCAGACCGCAGCACCCCAGAGCACCAGGAAGCACAGACAGTGAGGGCAGGAGCTACCCACATTCCCTCCACCCATGGACGCTGCCCAGCTCCCAGCACTGGGTGCTGGGCTGGCCCCGCCAGGCTCCGTGGTGGCCTCCTGCACACCTTGGAGGTCCCATGGGGAGACCAGCCTCCTGCTGCTCCTGCTCCTGATCCTGCCGCTGTGGCTGCTGCTCCTGCTCCTGCGGCCACTGCTGTGGCTGCTGCCACCTAACGGGGCTGCTCCTCTGGTCCGGGTGAGATGAAAGCACCAGTGCTCTGCACCGCCAGGCCAAAGCTTGCACACCCCGGGCACTCTGCTGCCCAGCCGTGCCCGTGCCTGCGCTGGCAGGGAGCACGTGTGACCTGGAGGTCCTGGAACGGGTGAAACCCTTGAGCGCATGTCGCCCCACACGGCAAGGAGGAGATGCGGTCTCCCGCTGTAGATGGTCGTCCCCGAATCTTGCTGACAGGCTCTCTCTCCGTAGCTCGCTCTCCGTACGCACGCACGTACGGCACACCTGGCCCACGCAGTGCCGCGCGCACGGAGGTCTCGGCTGCCGGGAGCGAGCATCCGAGCCCCGGGTTCGTGGCAGCTGAGGCAGGGAAAGAGAAGCAGCTCCAGAGTGATGCAGGTCATGGCAGGATGCTTTATATAACCCACAGCCACAGAGAAAACCAAAATAGCTGCCTCCCTGCTGCTCAGTTCGTCTCTTCCATCAAACACGGATAAAATTAGAGCAGGCGGTGACGTGCACCTACGTCTGCGCAGGGACTCCAGGGAGACGGAGGGAGCCGGCTCAAGGCTCTGCCATTAGCGGCACAGCCTGCCAGAGCTTTCAAGTAAAATCCGTCAGCCAGGCTGGTGTGCGGCCGCAGGGGATAGATGTGAGGAAGAGGAGGAGGCGGTGAGGGGGCATGGCTACCGAAGGAGCGCGGGGACCACTCCACGCCTCGTCACTGCCTTTCGGGAATGCCAGCTGAGCGCTCACGCACCAGCTGTGCTTTGGCGCTGGGCTGACCCTCGCCTTCCCAGCATGGACACCGCGGGGGCCGGGGCAGGGCTGCTCCGAAGGCTAAGCTCTGGACTGACGCGTCTCGGAGGTCCAAGCTCCCGAGCAGGGGAGTGCCGGAGCAGGAATACTTCTGCCAGAGCTTTCGAGCAAACGTGCCTGCGTTGGCTAGGACCTCGAGCTGCCGCTGTCCCCTGGGAGGTGACCTGCAGAGCTGGCCAGCCCCGCTCCGTCTCTGCTGACTTTGCAGCCTGGCGGGGCCCCGGGCTGTGTGCTACTGGAGGGTGGTGAAAAGCTGTTTCAGACAACACTGCATGGAGACTCAGACCCCCTTCAGAAAAAAATGAACAGGAAAAAAAAGCCGGGACAAAAGCCTAGGCTAGAAGCTGGAAAACAGTCACCTACAGCCCTGTGTAGACACCCAGATAAGGTCTGAGCCTTTCACTGATGACATGAGAAACTGCAATTGCTCAAAGCCTCTGAATACCAGGTAAAAAAAATAGTGTCATTGTCTGAGGCACACGCGGATGGCGGTGCCTAATGTCAGCTCTCTCTTTCGGGCGTGCTGGCTTTGATTTTTATTGTCTATTTACTGGTCTGAACAGAGGTGAGGGAGCCAGGGATGTGGTTGTCTGCTATGCTGTGACATTGCCTCACTCTGTGACCTTGGGCACATCTTCCCCTGACATCCACGTGTCTGCATGGGTGCTTTGGTGTCCCATCCTCTTCTCTGGGCTAACATTCTCCACCCTCCTTCAGCTGACAGGGTAAGGATTTGGGAAGGTGAACGAGTTAACATTTGTCAAACACTGAAGATGCAAGGGCCCTGGAGAAAATCTCTATATTAATCCTTATTTACGGAAAAGCAACTAAAAAAAAGAAAAAAAAGGAGAAAAAGTTTAAAATTGCTTTCCTGGCCTGAAGGACTTGTGCCCACCCGTGAAGGTAATTTATGTCCCGTTCCCTGGAGCTCTGCCACCTTCCACCTCCACCTCTGTCACACCACAGTGCTGGATACCTCCGCTCTTGGAGAGGTGGCGCAGATCCCAGCCAGATCCTGGAGGCAGGAATCGCAGATATATATAGCAGCACGGCAAGAGCCACAGCAGCAGCTCCTCACGCTGGGCTCGAAAAAAACCTGAAACCACACAGAGCAAAAGAAATCTGTTCATCTCCCCGACGAGTTCCTGGAGTTGAACAGCTCGACAGGGGAGAAGTGGCCAGACGAGAGGAGGGATACGTGTGTCACGCCGCAGCGTCCCTCCTCACTCAGTCCTGCCCTCAGCCTGCCAAGGCCACCTGGAAGTCACTCGCATTTCCTTGGGGACATTGTTTGCTGAGTATCCGTCTATGCCTGTTATCTTATCTCACCTATTTCTGAGGAGCTGCCCTGCAATCGAAACGTCAACCTTACAGTGCAGAACAACCAGCGTGTCCCTGTGTCCTCTGTTATCTTCTTCTCCTTTGGCCCATGACAAGGCTGCGGGACGTGTGTGCACGCGTAGCGCACTGCAGTGCCTGAAGTGGCACAGGCTGGTTTTGCATATTCAGTGAGGCAGTTCAGAAAGGGTATTTGGGAATCAAAGGGCTTCCTGTGACTGTACAGCAAAATCCAGCTTCTCTGGTTGGTACTGGAGTCCGTGAGACTCCTCCAGGCCACAGAAATCACTGATTTATTAGTAGCAGAAAGCCTCTGAGAGCAGAGAAGACAGAGGTGGATGGGACCAGCAAGGACAGGATGGGCCAGAACGTCCCACAAAACATGTCCTTTCCCCACAAGCTGCAAATCACCCCTCCTCAGACCGTGCTGGCTGTTGCTGAAGAGCTGTGAGACACCAAAGGCAGGTGAGGCAGCCGTGGGCCAGCCGCTGGGAAAGCAGAAAGAGGGTCGCACAGTTCAGCGGCATGGAATATGGGAAGCCTTTGGTGCTTCCACTGCCCTCACACCTCGTCTGTGCTCTCTTCTGCACACCAGCTCTTGAGGGATGGAAGAAGTAACATATGAACATCAAATATCGGGGATATTTGTTGCAGGCGAGGGCAGGAGAGCACTATGATACTGTCTGGAATACCCCTGGGGCGTCGGAGGACTGGTTTTTACTAGCAGGATCTCTGCTAGGATGAGATGAATGGGGAGCAGGATTAATTTACAATCCCTTTTACGTCACTTGACGGAAGACTTAATGACTGGGATTTCCCTCCGGTTATCCTGGGGGAATTGGAGCTCATTTTACAAGTTCTCACCCGACGTCAGGCAAGGAGCCATTCTCAGGCTGTTTGAGTCTCTTTAGAACACGTCAGGAATAAAAATTGTTTCCCATGGGCAGTAGCAAGGAGCTACTGCTGGCACCACTGCGGTCTGAAAAGGATACTTACAACAAGGAGCATCTTTTTCCTCAGACCCTCAGCACATTGCTCTTTCATAACTGTTCTGCAGCCCAAAATAACCTGTCCTGGCAGCTGGTGTTGCTTGTATAAAGAGGAAGCTGAGGCCCTCAATGAGGTCAAAGGGAAGAGCACCCTGTCTAGACTGACATCCCTGGGGATTTCAGCCCCAGCCTCCTGGAAACCCCCTGGGTCCAGAATCGCCCTGGTGAGTCAGAGCCACTTGCACAAAGCCAGCACCAAGACAAACTCCAGAGCTACTCCACCACTCTGACGCCTCTCCTGTGACCTGTTTCTCTTGGGAGCGCTTCTGCAGGGCAAAGGAAATTTCCACGTTGCTCTTACCAGTTTATTCTTATCAGCTTTTCCTAGCCATGCTGCGGGATGGATGAGAACCTGTGACTGCACATCCTGTCCTTCTTTGTTGCCTGTTTTTCCCTTCCCTCCAGCTAGAAGGCCTTTCTTTTGCTGCTCACCAAAAGGCCTCTCTACTAACACCCTCCATACCAGACGCTGCATGCGATGGTCAGCCATGTTTTCGGGACTCACTAAGCCCGGTGCACTGGCAAGGCTGGCAAGGCCCACAGGTCTTTGCTACGATGCTTAGGAGTGGCTTCTCACCCGTGGCCAGCAGTGAGAAAACCAGTGCCACCAAGGTACATCTTCCCTGGGTTTTGGGGTGTCTCCTGCACCCCCACCCAGCCCAGCAGCTCAGCTTGCCCTTGCAGAAGGAAATCTGCAATGCAGAAGTTGCCCATCTGCACCGAGTGGCCAGGGAGGCTGTGGTTTGGGTGAGCCATCCCGCTCCGCAGAAGTGTTGCTGTAGAGGAGTTATTAATATTCCTGTTGCCCACGTGCCATGCTGACTAGCTTCCAGGGATAAGTGCTCTCCTCATGTGCCTGTGGAGAGAGGGGACTTCCCAGCCCTAATTCGATGCTTCCCATTCCTGCTTTCTTACACTCCGATCTCTGCCGAGGCTATGAATATGTCCTGCTGAATCAGTGTTCATCCAGCCAACTTCCCCTTCTCACAAGGGGAAATATTTATAATCCAGCACTCAAGCCACCGCACAGTGCAGCTGGTGGAAGACATCCAATAAACATCCCATCTAACTGCTGCCTTTGCTGCCAAGCCTCCTCCCAAGAGCTGGCGACCTGAGTAACATTCAGCTGTGCTGCTGTTGATATTTACAAGGTAACGTTCACGAAGCCGTTAGTTAGATGCTGACCACTCTGACGAGTTACATGAAGGAATGTTCTTCATGTGAATCTTCAAATAATCAGCAAGGCTGTTCCAAGCTGAGAAAAATCACATCAGTCTGGAAGAGTTCATTAAGGGTTGTCTTCAGAGGAGAACCCTGACTGGTCCTTTCCGTTGCATCTCGCATGAAGATATCTTTGCAATACATAGTGTCGCTGTGCATAAATGTCCTCTGCTTATTATTACCAGGTGATATGGGGAAAACATCATCCAGAAATAGTGGCTCCACAGCTACGGCTGAGGTTAATTTTGTGTTTAAAATAGGGATTCGAGCTCTCTCCTGTCTTGGAGTTCCTTCCTCAGCGTTCTTGCACTTGCTTGCTACATGCGAGAGGAAAGATCTGCGAACAGACAGATACCAATGTTAAATAGCTGAGAAGTTAAAAATCATTAAAATTACCCTTGAAGAAATAAAGCCTCTAGTAACAAACCTTTTTGATGTTTAATCATCACTGTAGCAAATAATAAAAAGACTTCAGGCTTCCTACACAGTCAAAGCTTACTGCTATCATGTGCAAAGCCAACACAAGAATATTTATTTTTCAGTTGCTGGGTATTTTTCACATTGCTTTTGACATGTGAAAGTTTCTCTGGATGGTTACATTAAGCATTCAGTTCAGAATTTTTCTTTTAAAAATGCAGCTGAACTCACAACTCGTCTTAATGGGGTATCATTTGGAAGAATTGCTCTTAGACACACACACAAGCCTTTCCCCGTACCTGCTCATGTGTTGCTCTCAGTCAACGTCTCTCCTCCATCTTCCTTGAGAGCCAACTTGGCTATGTTCTCATCAGGTAAAATTGGAGGACGAGTCTTGTGACAGGTAGGCTTTCAGTTACGAAAAACTGAAATTAATGTAAGGAAATACCTTTACAGACATTGGACAGTGAGTCTGGAGGGCATTTAAGCCAAGAATTCAGCTATATTGAAAAGCATAGAAATTTGTATCGCTGGTAGGAACATTCAGGTTTTTTTAAAAGTTAGTGTATATTTTAAAAAGTATAGCTGAGTCGTCTTCTGAGGTCCTCTGGCTAGCTCTAACTAGTAAAGATTTGATGCTGGAGTACATACATCCTGTCCTGTGAGCTTCTCCGTTCTCCTACATCATGTCTATCACTAGCTGCCATCAGAGAGAGGACAGTGGAAGAGCTGGTCTGGGGGGTCTGGGAGCTGGTCTGAGGGTCCCCAGCATTTGGAAGGGATGAGGTGCATGCAGACTCCACCTAATCTGCAGGGTGGTGGACCTAGCATGGCTGACCACCTCTTCTTTAAGGTGCTGTTCGTTGTAAATTGGCTTTATCTCTCTGTTTCACTCATTTGGTTCGTGGGTGAGGAGACTGCTCAGACTTGTCCAGAGCAGGAATACATCATGTAACTGCTGACCAGACCTCATTTTCAGCATAAATTCAGTTTGGAGAAACCTGGGGTGGGATATATCTCACCAGATTCAGATGTCTGGTTCAGGACAAGATGACCTTCTCTCTGGAATTACCTCTTTCTCACCCACCTGGACAAGGTCCTGTGCAGCCTGCTCTAGGTGACCCTGCTTTGGCAGGGGGGTTGGACTAGATGACCCACAGAGGTCCCTTCCAACCCCAAACATTCTGTGATTCTGTGATTCTGTGATTCTGTGATTGCTTGGAAAGGTGATGCAGACCCCGCGCCCCACCAGATGCAGAGATGGGCGTTCGATCAGATGGATCTCAGCTCTAATATTTTAAGAAAAAATAACCGTGAAGCTGTGCCCCAAACTTTGAAATGTACTCTCTTCTCTGTTGTCCTGAGCCCACACTGTGTTTCATAACTGAAAGAAAAATAATGGTGTGACTGAACATTGGAGAGTTTGCCTGTTAGAACATGACAGTACCCCAAGCCTCTATTTTTCTTAGAGTTGTAGCTTAGGTAACAAAATTGCATGCAACGTTTTGCAGAGCTTCTTGAAAGCCTGTGTAAACAGCAATTTGTTACCCTCCCTAGGCAGAGGCATGTTTCTCGCAGAGGTCAGAGGAGGACAGCCCAGGGGCTGGGGCGTTGCGGGGAGATAACAAGCCAGCTGCTGCTCGCAGAGGGTGGAGGTTTCTAGGTGGACTCTTTATCGGTGTTTGCTGGGAAAGCTCATCCCGACGCAGCTGCCGGTGAGCGGGGGAGGCCAGCAGGCCTCTGCCAGGTGGGCAGCTGGTGTGGTGTATGCTGCCGGGGCCGGGGGAGAAGCAGGGCTTTGGCCGGAGCTGCCTGTCAGGAAAGCGAAGGGGAGCTGGCTCCCCTCGAGCCCCAGAAGGACGCTGGGTGACAGTCGCTGCAAAGTGAAGTAGATTTCCTCAAAAAGCTAGGAGGGAGCCTCACGAGCCTGCCAGGCTATTGCTTGAAAGCTGAAAACCTGCCTGGCAGCTGGCAAAGCGCTGAGGAGAGGCAAGACAAATATTGCCAGCGCTCGCTTCCTTGGCGTGGTTTGTGTGTGACTGAATCTGGGCAGTCTTTGATGAAGGATGTTTCATTTCCCTAAACAAACTCATGTTTTAGATCAAGCCCTGTGCACTCGATTTCAAGCAAAGCCAATCCACACTCATGGAGGATTTTTACATTACTTTAGGTAGAAATAACTTTGGTCGCTGGGTGGAATGCAAGTAAGTATGTATAAACATTTTGTCATGATAGTTTGTCTCCTCAAAGAAATTACCTTACCTGCTTCTTGATGTCTAAAGGTTATTTCGTCCCATGCCTCTTGCCCAAACACTTTATGTTTTAGTTATATGGCCAGCACACAGTACCTGGGGTCTCTGGGACGGGTTACAGGGGAGGCAGAGCAGCGTGATGCTGTTTTAGGGCTGTTCAGCCACTGGTTTATTTTTAGTTGATTGAATAACATCCCTATCTGGATTGTGATCACGATGGTGGCTGTGATGGTTATATCCCAGCAAGGAGTTCAAATATAGCCCCTTAAAAGAAGAGACCTTGCACTTTTCTGAAGAAGTGGATGAATAATTTTGCACGGTTAGTAAAAACAGTGATTAGCATCGTACAGCACGTGTAGTTTTTACAGAAGTTTCTCAGTAGCTTGCAGTGGACTGGCAGGTGCAAGGCAGATTGCAAAAGGATTAGAGCATAAAAGTAAATCTAGAATAGTTTTTAAGAAGAAAATTGTTTCAATGTTTTATTGTCTAAAAGAAGAAAATGCAGAAATGCCACAGCAGCTGACGCAGAAACAGAAAAAAATGTCTAATTACATCATTCACACACATTCATACACATTGTTTCACAAAGACAGCAAATTAGTGTTGTTTTCTGCCATTTACCACAGATAAAAGATACATTTGGGTATGGCAAAAACTGACTACTGCCAACCCTCCGTGAACTACTTTGTCAGCTGGGAAAAAATCAGAAATTTGGTGGGAAAGGGCGTATTTTCCTCAGTGGCCATTGCTGCCTCGAACTACAGAGCTACCCAAAGGTTTCTCGGTCTCTTTGGATAACACAGGGTTGCTGAAAGCTGAACCATTCATTGCTCTCTCCATTGTTTTCACAACCGCGATGGAACTGCGTTAGCGATATTTGGAAATATAAAAAGCGTAAAGGACCGAAATGGTTTAGATGTTGGCAATGCATGGTGCATGACTGGCAGACGGCAGGGTGGTACACACTTTGGGGGTACACCCGTCTGTCTGCGGATTAGCGGCAGTGAGAACAAATACCTGCTTCCAGCTAATCACCAGAGTCCCGCAACGCACAACGCGGCGGATCAGGCTGAAATAGGTCATCGCTTCATCTCGGCAGTTGTGTAACGAGTTATCAATCTCTTTGTCTCCTCTGCTAAGTGTTTCAGAATTGCAGGAAGCGTTGCATTTTGCCAGCCTCCACGATGTGGAAACGTTAAGGCATGTCCCTGCAAGACTGTTATTTCTAAACCTCCAGCTGAAGTGATCTCAGAATGCCTTCCCTCTGCTCGAAGGTACTTTGCACGCTCAAGGAAGATCGCCCCATTTCATGTTTAAGCACTTTAAAGAGTGAAAAGCTGGGGACTACGAAGAGACTGTGGCAGCCGCTCAGTACTGCTTTCTTTCTCAACGCGCCAAAGCACTAAGGCATCTCTGATGGGCTTTTATAATTAGATCTGAGCTTGCCTGCATGGCAGTTTCTAGCGTAATGCATCCACACGAGAGAAGGCTACAGCAGAAATTTGGGGATAAGTTTGTCGGTTGTAAACGTAACTCATCTAGAAATGTACCATGATAAAACAGCCCCGATAGGAAGAGATGGCAGTTGGTTATACATTTGCTCTCTGACGGTCGACTTCATGCTTTGATTTTAGAAAATGAGGCTGCCTTAACATGAATGAGCCCCTTTCTCTGACATTTGCCTCAGAAAATAAGGCATTATTGAACGTTTTAAACGTGATGGAAGGCTGGGTACGTATCATCGGTATGAGGAATGTTCTGCACAGTGAGATTTGTTGTGCTGTGCGTGTTTCATCAGGAGTTTTGTGGTACAACATTACAACATTTCATATCTCCAGATTCTAGGAATCTAGGTTTCTTAAAGCTTGTGAAATAATATCTATTTCTGCCTTAAGTGCTGCAATGGAAAGAATGTTTTCGTTGTGCAAATATACTTTGGCATATTGCAGAAAGAGCTAAATATCTATTTTGTCAAGGTTAAGCTTCCAGATAGTTTAATTGTCCAAGTAAGGAAAGGTTTGTGAACTGATTAGAAAAATAAAGATGTACTGAAATGTGCAACAAGTGACCATAAGTCCAATTTCAAGCAACAAACCGGAGCTTAAAGCAAAGCAACGGACTGAATACTTGAGCACGGTCAACCTTCACTTAAAAGATACATGCTCTGCTCAGGGAAACTGTGGTTCCCCAAAGAGCCATTTAAATGAAGGGCAAAGGTCTAGCGTTGGGAGGGTTTTTCTGTGAGGGTTCTCTGTATTTCCCCCCAAGCAAGGAGGTCACTCCACCACTGTACAGCTGGGCTTGGTTTCTGTTCCTGTGCACAGCAGGCTTCGCCGTGTCGTCTCAGTGAATACGAGCCCAAGGATGTGAGGGCACGGAGCTGTTCTGAGAAATGCTCTGGCCGTGGCGAGTCCTGTCTGGATCCCCACATGCACATCCAGGCATGAAGTTTGCTGGTTTAAACCTCTTAAGATTGAGCTTTGTACCAATTCCTGATTACTGCTTGTCACTAAAGACGTGTTTTGCCCAACGAGAGAGGACCGGTGATGTTTAAGAGATAAAAGTGAAACAACAATGTAATTTTTTTTATTTTTTCAACTCAAGCTAATAGAAATAAACGCCCTTTTCCACTTTCCAGTGATGTTACTGCCCATTCCTTTCTTCCTACCTTCATGGGGGAGCAAGTCGCCTCTCCCACGTGTGCCGAGAAGGGAGGGAGGCTGAGAAGCGAGGGAGGGAGGCCGAGAAGCGAGGGAGGGAGGCCGAGAAGGGAGGGAGGGAGGCCGAGAAGGGGGAGCGGGAGGCCGCAGGAGTGGTGCCAGGGCAAGCGGCGTCCCAGAGCTGTCTGGTGCGTCATCTAGTGCTGCGTTCCTAGAGAGTAAAACAGACTTAAGAAAAAGTAGATCTGAGCACATGCTGGAAAGAGAGAGAGAAAAAAAATCATCCTCGGAGTCTGTCTAAAAACCACCATCGTTTTCTCTGCGGTCGGAACCACCGGCGCACCTCCGCCGCGGCCGCACGGCGTTTGCAGGGTGCTGGCGCGCCGAAGCCAGGCCTCCGATGAAACCGAATCTTCCTGGCTGCAGCAGACAAGGGGCCAATCGCTGGGGAACCCCAAAACCCCACCCACCGCACAGCGGGCGCGCCGCCCGCCGAGGCCCTCCAGCCGCCCGAGGGCTCCCGCAGACTCGGGCCGCTCGCCCGTCCCCAGCGCGCTCCTCTGCCGCGGCCTGTTCCAATTTTCCGGTTCTTTAATGAAGTAAACGGTTATCAGCCATCGCCGCCCGCTGTTAACGAACGAACGC
>Ga0181612_168704_pt1 | contig 11518 bp, 1 predicted proteins | sample HoacroProtozoa21_FD_119630 | JGI IMG/M metagenome (GOLD analysis project Ga0181612, IMG submission 119630) | Hoatzin crop microbial communities from Cojedes, Venezuel. Combined Assembly of Gp0051906, Gp0051904, Gp0051908
CAAGAAGGCCAACGGCATTCTGGTCTGTATCAGACACAGTGTGGCCAGCAGGAGTAGGGAGGTGATCGTGCCCCTGTACTCGGCACTGGTGAGGCCGCACCTTAAACACCGTGTTCAGTTTTGGGCTCCTCAATTCAAGAAAGACGTTGAGGTGCTGCAACATGTCCAGAGAACGTCAATGAGGCTGGTGAAGGGTCTAGAGAACCGGTTTTGTGAGGAGTGGCTGAGGGAACTGGGTCTGTTTAGCCTGGAGAAAAGGAGGCTGAGGGGAGACCTCATCCCCCTCTACCACCAGCTGAAAGGAGGTTGGAACAAGGTGGCTGTGGGTCTCTGCTCCCAAGTGACAAGTGATAGGACGAGAGGAAAGGGCCTCAAGTTGCATCAGGGGAGGTTCAGATTGGATATTAGGAAACATTTCTTCACTGGCAGAGTTGTCAAGCACTGCAACAGGCTGCCCGGGGAACTGGTGGAGTCACCATCCCTGGAGGTATTTAAAAGATGTGTAGACGTGGTGCTTAGGGACATGGTTTCATGGTGGACTTGCAAGTGTCAGGTTTACGGTTGGACTCAGTGGTCTTAAACAAATTTTCCAACCTAAATGATTCTACGATTCTATGATTGTTTCATTCCTTTAGATAAACTTAATCATCGACATCACTTCCCATTCACAATACGTTCACTATCACTTTGTGCATTCCAGCTGTATTTATGTCTCCTAGCATAAGCTTAGAGAAGGCAGGAACATTGTGGGGCAAGCACATCCATGAATTTACAGAACACCACCTACTCTATAAAAAAAAAAGATCCCCAGGAAAGCTCTGATTGCCATGTAAATGTAAAGCTGAGTTTTAGAAATTCACAGAGAGAAACAAGCTACTTCCCAACGCTTACCAGAAGGTAAGAGTATGCATGCAGATTGGTATCGCAGAGTAGCCCCAAAGCATCCAAAAGGACCTACTCCTCACTTTGACAGATGCTCTTGAAACACAGATGAAGAAAGTGGGCTCACTTCAGGTGTCCGTTCACGGACATTTGTAGCTTGCTGGGTATCCAAAATATTTGAAGGGGACTGACAGATCAGAAAAAGGACTTCCAGGAAACTCACGCCTTTCCAGGGCAGCAGTTTGAGGCTTGCTACAATATCGCACAGAACTTACAACGTCACTGGACTATTACTAGCGAAGTTCAACATCTCAGTCCCAGCCCTACTCTCAGAGAGCCTCACAGTAGGATTTTTCAGCCCCTTTGCCTCTGCCGCTGGGGAAGCTGGAACAGACTAGCTTAAGTAGGACAACTCTAAATGCTTTTGCATCCAATATCAGGAAGAAGAATTTAGATCTGTTTAAAAGGTAAAATAAAACAAGAGTATCAGAATCTTATGTATCACCAGTTGGCAAAAAAGCACTTAAAAAGGGTTAACTTTTCCTCAATGTAAAGAGGAGACTCAGTCACAGAGGAAAATGACTTTTCTTCTGATGTTATCTAGCTAAGAATGCTTTGTCCAGAAACGTATGCTGCTTCTATAAATGTTCAGGCTTTAGAAAATGAAGCAACTGCTAGGTGACCAGCTAGAAAATCGTACAGCTAAGAACCAAATGCAGTCCTACGCATGGCAATGAATGCCACAGGTTCATCTATGAGGCATCTGCCCACAGAATAAAAATTTTTACAGAAAGCTGTACTGTAGACCCTCTTTCAGCAAACATACTTGGATTCAATGACCTGGAAAAAACAAGATAACTTTGACAAGTAAATGAGCTATTGATTGTGTAATCAATGATACTAACAATAAAGATGAAAATAAGCAGCTCCTAACAGAACGTTTATGCATACAAACGATAATTATTAATAAAAAGTCTTTCCTACACCCCTACTGAGAACACAAAAATAAAATAAGAGTCAAAAGAAAACAAATGCTGCCGCCTAGGGAGCAAGAGGGAAATCCGCAAGTTCAGGGCCTTCGTTCTGCCTTGTCTCCCGCCGGTTTCAGACCATGGCTCTCCGGTCAGACCTCTCCCTTCTGCTCTTGCTCATGTTTCTGTGCCACCCAGGACAAACAGAGCGGCTAGGTACAAGAGCGGGCTAACACTGCACTGGTACCGAAGAAGTCTCTCCTGGGTGACTGTTAATGGCCAGCACCTTTGGAAAGATGTTCTCCAATAGACAAGGGTGTTCAACAGCTAGCAATATTTTTTGAGCCTTAAATGTTTCAGTGGAAGCATGGTGGGTTTGATACATTTCTATCACACCCAAGAGAACTTCAGGATCCCCAGTCCTGAAAGACTCTGCCAGCAATTCAAGCAGAGATGCTTTCCTCCTCATTCTCTGGTTGAGATAACCTGCAAACCCTCAAAAGAGCACCCGAAGCAAAGGAGCTGAGCACTTCCAAACTACCCACAACTAAGCTGGGAGCTGGAGGCCGTCTGTCCCAGAAAACACATCCACAGTGCCTGCTGGGCCCCTGTGCATGGAGTCCCGGGAACATTTTTTTTATGTATGTTTCCTGGACAATTTTTAAAAATATTTTCACAGGAGGGAGAGTCAGGAATTTAATAAATTAAAAAGCTTTTCTTGTAGCTCAACCAGGAACAAAACCATTCATATCTACTCTTCACTAGAAAAAAACAGTAAGACATCTTCTGACCTTCGTTTGACCTAGATAGGTGGCTGCACATTCTCCTCCCAGTCAGATGAAGACTATGCTGATTCTGGGAAGCTAGAAAATACCATAAAATCTTAATCAAACAAAATATTATCCAGCCATCTGAGCTCAGACACAGAAGAGATCCTTTCATATCTTGTTTCACAATCATGCCATGCAGCTAGTATAATCCCTTGTTAGTCTTATGCAGATGTAATAAGCTAACGAGAATGCTTGGCATAAGGTTTGTTGATGTCTAAAGGTTACAGTAACATACTTCTATGTTACTGATTTTAGCTAGTTCATAAATGTCATGAGTAGACGCCAGTCAATGCTTTGAGCAATCAAAATGGCATATGGATATTAATGCACCTGATAAATCAAACATGGTTGTCACCAAACACTGGTAAGTAATCCTGCACTAGTAAATTTTTAATTTCAAGGAGACTGGGATTTTGTCAGTCCCTGTCAGAGCCAGGCATGGCATGACTCAATCCTATACACCAGTCTCTCTGTTAAAGGGAAATGCATCTCTTTGGTTCAGCTGCATATGTATGTTTAAACAGTTTGAAGAACAGCAAGAAGCGTAAAGCACAATTTAAAATGCAACAGGAGAGAGCAAAAGGAGAGTTGGGCAGTATAGCTACAGCAGTTGCAACATACTTTCAGAACAGTTCCATCCGAAAACCTGTTTCCTTGAAGGGTGAGTAACTGTACGATACATAAAAATAAAAGTAAAATTAAAAGAAGTTTACAAGAATAAGCAGATTCTGGGCAACTCCTGCTTGCAATGATTCTGTTCATTTATCACAATAAGAAGAGTGACGTAAAAAGTTTAAAAGAAAAATAATCTGAAAAGAAATACTTCTGCCTTGGTGTAGTGGAAAAGTTCATGCCACCCGCTCCAAGGAGCTGTGGGTAGCAAGACTGAGGGGGTTGCTAAACCCAGTGCAATGTGGCTATGGACTCAGCGCCTGGGTACTTAATCACGCTCTGAGCCTGCCTGATCACCTTTCCCTCCAAGTAACACACTTCTTGAATCTAATGACTCCAGAAATAGGAAGGATGGGAACACAGTCTGGCTTCAAAAACCTCCTTGCTGGGTGACTTCCCTGAGCAGCAGAGACGAGTTGCCAGCAGTGAAACCATTCCTACAGCCAAAGAGGCAGCTGGGTGACAGTTTTGGGAACAACTAGATTGTTGTCCAAATTTTGGACAATCAGAGCATGTGGAAGTCACCAGTGTTGACCCACTGTAGCCACTGATGCAAGACCCACTGGTTGTCTTTCCTTCTTTGCACTTAATTTTGCTGATTTAGCACTCTGTCGTCTAGACAACTTCCTCCCTCACTTGTATGTAAAATGGACCTCTAACAGCACCACTGAAGGCACTTGGATTAAATTATAAGAGGGACAACTCTTTGTACAAGTAAGCCTTATCCTAGGGCTTCATTGGAAGTCTTAGAATCCCACCCTAGAAGTGTGAGTCCTACTCTTCATGTGAATAAGACCAGCATTGTCCTAAAAGTAATGTACAACTTTTTAACTTAAAACAAAAATTAAGCCTATCATACCGAAATTCACCATCTTCTCAAGCTATAAATCTTCATGAACAACCAACTGGAGTACATTACTGGGTTTCTTCTGAGTTTGAGAAAGGATGTTTTTTGAGTGAGAATGAAGATATGATATGATTAGGCCTTTCTAGCTTTGTCCTACATGCACAACAAAATTCTGATTTAAAACAAATATTAAGTCCACCATACAGAACTTCTGAGACATCAACTTCTTGATCCATAAAGATTCATAAACGCCAAAATGGAGTACAACACTGGGTTAGGGTTTTTTTTTTTTAAATTGGGAAAGCACACAAGTCATGCTCTACACTCAGCTCTAGAAGGATCCCGTTGGCAACACTGAGAGTCCTTTATTTTTCTGCATTTTAGTTTTCATTATTGCAAAGCACATCAAGAAGATGGCACTGCACAAGGCAAGGATATAACTTCATAATAAAATACACTATAAGAAGTGTTGAAACACTGCTTAAACATGTATGAAATGCTCATCAAGATTATTTCTCACCATGATAAGGAAACTTTTGCTCCTACATAGTAATCCTTCTCCCTTGGTCTTCATAGACACCAGTGCAGAAGTTTCTGTGAAGTGGTGTTCACCTCCAAAGACTCTAACGTGTTCTAGACATTCCCAAGCACACAAACCATTCCATCCACCTTCTCTATAGATCTCTGTTGAATGAGAGGTATCTCTTCTTGGGTAAGATTAGAAGGAAGTAGGATCTGTGACATACATCTGCACTTCTTCACAAATGTTGCTGTCAAAATTTACCTCTCAGAATTGCCATTTTAATGTACAGAAAATGAAGTATAGATGTTGGGGGCAGATTTGGTGAGTAACTACATGCAGTGCTGAATTCACCACTTTTCAAATATGCAGAAAAAAAGGAAGATTCAAAGTCAGCTCTAAGGTTGTACCTTAAGCATTTATATGCTGGGAGCAGTGCTCTAGTGTGATTGTCAGCCTACACACTATTTTTATTTGGATTTGCTTCATTTAGCGGTGTTTACAAAAACAGATATTTTTTTCTGAGTTTTGCAAAAAAAATGCAATGCTATGCGCACTTCTGTCAAATACTAAAGGAACATTTCCACAACCAACAAGACTATAGTTGTTAAAGTTCCCTTGTAAGCACAATTAGTTATCAAAATAGAAATACAAAAAGAAACAGCTTATGGTTTCCAGCCACTTCTTAACTCATAGCATAGCACACAACTGCTTTGCCATTTGGTACGATTTGAAAAAGTTAAAATTTCCAGATTTGGATGTGGAAAGAACAGCTGGGAGCACACAGGAACTTTCTCAAAGGGATTTGCCACCAACAGATTAACTGATTTTGCATCTACAATTGATACCTTGTTGGGAGGCACTGGTCATTTTTCTTTTCCACCCACATATTCATGTCTCCACATGACTACTTTATCCTAAGCTTCCAGCCCTCCAGTTGTGCCACACATGACATCCTTCCATCAATGATTAGTCTTCGCATAAAGGAAATGAAAGCAGGCATGTACTGGAAGATAAGGATAGTTTTGACTATTTAAAGGAACTATGAGACAAAAGCATTATTGTTTTTCAAAGCCAAAGTCACTGACCTGTGAATGTCCATCAGGCATTAAGTGTGCCATACACCTCTGCCTGCACTGCTGCTGCCCAGCAAAGCCTGACAAAGCCATTGTCTGGGGCCAGGGCTAGAGCTGGCTCCTCTTGGCTTGGATCAAAGGTAGAAGCCACCCGCGTATTACCAACGCATCGCAGGACAACCCAAATACAATTCATTTTAAGCAACATGCAGAAAACAGAGGTGTTGAGCAGAACAGTAGGGAACAAACATAAAGAAGTCCAGGTCATGTTTCTTACCTTATGATCTTTCTTATCCTATGATGAGGGAGGTTGAGGCACTGGAGCAGGTTGCCCAGAGAAGTTGTGGATGCCCCCTCCCTGGAAGTGTTCAAGGCCAGGTTGGATGGGGCTTTGAGCAACCTGGTCTAGTGGGAGACGTCCCTACCCATGGCAGGGGGGGTGGAACTAGATGATATTTAAGGTCCCTTCCAACCCAAAACATTCTGTGGTTCTATGATTCTATCCTGTTTCATTAGTGTACTATGGCTATGTTTATGAACACTGTTTCTAATACAGTAACGGTACTTTGTTTAAACAGGCAAGCTTATTTATTGACAGGCTACATAAAAGGTACACTTCAGACATTGCTTCCATTTGGACCTCTCATTTTCTTGAAAAATGCCCGTCTGCCACATCAGCATCTGTCCATCTTGAAAATTTGGACATCCTTCTTATTCTCACTGCAAGCAGAAAAAAAATATCTTAGAAGAAGCACTACACTTGAATTTAACAGAGACATTTTGCAAAGCAGACTTTCCCATGTCTTTCTATGTATTCAATTAAAAGCAGCAATGTATTTCATAGCATCACTTATGGCAAACGTTACAGCAAAGTAACTGTGATGCAAAGATTTATGAATCACACACATAGAGTGAGTAACTTACCAGAGAAAGCCTCACTTCAGGCTTTGTTACTTATAAAAATCTGATAAAGCCATCTGCAAATCTGAGAAGTATCAAACCACATGATAAATCTCATGAGGACTAATGTGTCCATTACAATGCACTAACACAAGTCAAACTTCACGGTCCCTGAAGTGGGAAAAAGTTCTGGTGCTTACAAAATTTCCCCCCTTTCACATGGAATCTCAGTGTGCATCCTGCTGTATTTCTACATCCCAGGCTTTACTAAAATTTGAATGTGTGGTTCTCTGAACACTGGAATCTTCTTTAAGGAAATTTTAGCCAAGTGTCCCTTAGTTTGGGAACATTAGATTTTTTGGTGGGAGTCCCATACATGGCACTTTGGGGCACTCCATTTACAAATCTCAGTTTACCAAGCAAGTGCAGATACGAAAAGAAAGTGACAGAATCCAGACTGCCCTAGATCTTCTGTTTGCTTCCCTATCTTAATAGAATCAAGCTGCTTTCCTCCTCATGAAATTCTGGAGGCTTATAATTACCCAAATGCAGGGACAATCTGTACTAATAGTTCTAACAGGGATCTCTTAGCCAGAAGGTAGTGGAGTGGATTAGGAATAGCAAAGGAAAAATCAAGCCCAGGGGATGTAAAACAGATGTAAAGATTTAAAGAAAAGTTCTGGCTGAAGGACAGTCCTTACGCTAAACTCTTCAGAGGCAGCTCAAGCTGCTGCATCTGTTTCCAAAGAGCTTGTGGTGCTGCCAGACTAGGTTTCAGTTAAGATCAGCTGTTGTCACTGCTACTGGACGCTAAGAGTGAAAGAGACGTGGGATTTGCATTTGAGCATCCACACAAGAATGGAGTAGATCCAAGCGTTAAAAACAAACAAAAAAAAATAGCAGGGAGGAAGACCGCCTTTGGTTTTACAGTTAATGAGCTGCACTGCAGAACCAGGACGGGCAGGGTTTGTGATGCACCTTTGCTCCAGGTGTCTCATGTTATCGTGGATCAGCCATAGCAACCTCTCCTGCAGTACTCTTCATGCACATGAGGCTCTCCAGGTGCCCACACAGTCTTGCATGGCTAAAAGTGCCCATGGACGGTACTACTTTGGCCGTCAGGGAGGTACAACTGCCTTTAAAAAGTCGTTTAATGGACTTAAACACGGGCTGGAAGTGACCTGCAAGTTGGCTGCTGAGAATCATCTATGTTAACTTAGACCTGACTGTATTGTAATTCACTATGGGGTATGCCCATATAGCTGTTTTCATCTCACCACATTACACTGTTTATCTCAGCAACAACTGGTCATGCAGCTTGTTAAGAAGGGCAGAAAGATCTCTTTGCTCTCCGCTCCTAAGGAGTGTGATGGACTGTACCTTAGAGTCCTTGAAGTTAAGTGACCATTGCTTATGACTATATTTTACAAAGCTGAAATTCTTCCAATAAGACAAAGTGTTTTATCCTTTTTGTGTTCATGCCAAGTCAAACACTTTAGAACAAGTCCAGACTGACCTAGAAAACCACTGAGTATGCCAACTACTGAAATATTAAAGAAAAAAATCAGGATAGTATCTGATCACCCTGTACCCCTTTAGACCAAAATGTATGTTTCTGAGCATGTAAGATGCCAGCAAAAAAAGATGGTCTGTCTTGTGTATGTAACTGGATTAAATCCCATGATTTACACAAAACATGTACATTACATCTCATACTAACAAGACGTAAGCCCTATCATGAACTACTTAAGGAACTGAGTGGAAACAAACAGCAGGTTTGCTTGGAGAACCCTTTGTGCTACATGCAATGCTGTATTCAGGAGTCTGCCATGCACCCACCTGGCACTGAGGGATCATGCCTAAAAAATGAAACAACATAGAAATGTAAGGCTGGATCTCAAAGCCCATCATTCTGCTCTGAGAAAGGATCAAACACACTGTTTAGGTCGTGAGACACTCTCCTGCCTTTATCTCCACGACATGGACTTGCACTCTCTATGTGTAAGACTTAGCACTTCTCTTTGACTTTTATTGTACTGCTTTCAGTCCATTTCTCCAGATCCCTGGGAATTTTGATACTGTCCTGCAGAGATCATTGTATCTCGGGTCATTTTGCAAAACTTTATTGTTTTGTTTTCAATATCCAATTTATTACAAAAATACTGAATTATATACTACACCTAAAGGAAATCTCACTTAATAGCTCTTTCCAATTTGACTGTGAAATACTGATTACTGCTTTTAAACCACAGCATTACAAACTGCTGTGGCTTCATGCTTTCACAATTTCAGCCAAACAACTATTTGTCTGCTTACATGACTGTCAATAGGAGCTATGTCAAATGCCTTATTAATGTCATGGAGCAATACTTCTGTTTCTTCCTACTCTGCTAGACCAGTTATCTTGCCAAACAACTAAATCTCATTGATTTGATGGGATTATTTCTGACAAATCTGTATCAGCTTTTCTTACTCTATTTTTTTATCTCTAGCTGTCTACAAGTCAATTGCTTCATACCTTACTCCAACAACATTCTAGGCAGCAAAGATGGATAGGCTCTTAATATGCAACTTGCCAGCACCTCTCTTCTCCCCTTTTCACAGATTGTACTGTGTGTGCCCTTTGATTCCCTGGTGGTTTTTTTTTATCAGACTGTAGGTTTACCAATTCTCTTTGCAATTTGTCACTTGCTTGGGTAGTTTGTGATGTACTCTGGTGAAAACATTAACAAATTCTGCAGATCTGCATACTTTTAAACATACTTTGACAGAGTTTGGCACTTTTCTTTAAAATATTATTTTCTTAAGTGTCCTTTGACACCTTTGACACTTCCTTTATTTTGGCCTACATTCCCTCTATCTTGGTCATTTGAGTTTCGTAAATTATCTGGTCACAATTAATCTTTCTCCACCCCAAAGTCAGAAACACCTTCAGCATTCCCTTTCTTGAAATCTACTTGTAATTTTGTAAATGCCCATCACTGCTGTTGTGCTACTCCCTCTTCTTCCATCTACTGGAAACAGAAACTCTGTTATTTCATTTATATAAATTCCTTTCACCATCAAATCCAATTGACAAGCAGTTCCTCTCAGGTTGTACTGAGAGGATGCTCTACAGAGGTTTCCAGTCAATTGTAATTGGAGGTAACAATGCTCATCAAATACTGATTTTCTGTGTTTTCAATTTGTGTTAAAAAGTGATTAAATTATTAAAGAACAAAATACTCTCTCTCAAATATCAGGAAAACTTTTTCTTGAGTTTTAGACAATCTGAATGGCAAAATAGTGTTTTCTCCTAACATGTAGCATTCTTGCTCTTCTCTGTGAAACGAAGTACAGGAGGTTGGATCTTGAATGTAAACATTTTGTAGTAAAAGCTGCATTTTGGGTGGGATTGTGCATGTTTTCTGATGGAGAGTGTGGAAGAGTCTGCCAGCATATTCAGTGGCAGTGTGGCACTGTATGAATGTGGCAGGCAACCCCCCTCCGAGGTGCTGCTCTGTAAGGATTACAAAGGCGAGTATTGGCACTCACAGCTGACTGAATCTGGTCTAGGCCATTTACAGTGATAGAAGGGATGGGATCTTCGAGTCAACAGGTAGCATGATAAAAACTGTTGCAAGGGATTGATAGTTGAGGAGACACTGCTAAAGCTGCAGTTTAACAGAGCGTGAATGATCTAAAGCCAATAATGTATCGGTTAATTGGGATGTGAGGGTGAATAATTTGCTGGCATATAGGGGAGGGAAGGTTTGGATGTCAATTAAGTGACTACCTGTTCGAAAGGCAGAGCACGCACTCGTTTGAGTAGGTCTCTCCGTCGGTCCCACAAACCGGATTGTAGTTCCTCGGACATCCAGGCACACCATACTTGTGGCAGGCCGGCTAGGGAAGACAGGTACATAAAAAGTCTGAGACCCATCATTTGAAGCAGGTCTCTAGTCAGCTTCTGAGAGGTTCTGCAGAATACTGGCACGCTCACACACAGGAAAGAGTGCTCAGCAGGAGCTGGCACAGCGCTGTGAAGTGCCACATTATATTTCACGCTCCTGTGGGCATTTGTCGCTCGAGGCTTGGCTTCTACTGCCTGGCACGGCTTGGGCTGCGGTGTCAGGACACAGGTGCACTACAAAACGCAGCTCCTTCTGATGTCTTAACGTCAGTGGGACACACGGGTGGCAAGTCCCCACGAAGGACAAATGCAGATCGAGCTGGTAAGAGGTGGGGATCAACCAGAGAGTACGTGCTGCTGACCTTGGCTCCTGGGAGCCCTCAGCTGTGGGGAGAGACCCTGTGGGGCACCTCCTGGGGCTCTCCAGCTCTGGGGCTCTGGACCCAGGCCCAGGGCTCTGGGGAAGGGGCTGCCTGGCACCGGGAGACCTGGTTGGCTACGTGGAGGGCAGGTGGGATGTCCTTCCCAGGGACAAGGGGGAAGCCGCACTCACCGGGATGCTGGCAACGGCTCCAGGACACGAGAGGAGCCCTGTGGAGAGCAACCGGCGTTAACGGTGTCTGGATCTGCCCGGATTTACCCCGACCACCCCTGGGACCGGCCGGCGTCCGGTACCGGACCCATCACCGACCAGCCCGTGTCCGGTACCGGCACCCCTCGACCAGCCGGTACCGTTCTCCCTCCTGCCCCCGGATGGTTGATGCCCGCTACTGGCTTAGAGTCCGCAGCCGCCCCCCCGGTGTCCGGTACCGGTTCAGGTTTCCCCTTCCTCGGGGATGGGACCGGGCGGAGCACGGCACCGGCCCGGTTCCCCCTTCCCCGGGACCGGCTCGTTGCCCCCCCCCATCCCTCCCCCGCCCCGGCGCCG
>Ga0181612_127342_pt1 | contig 11517 bp, 8 predicted proteins | sample HoacroProtozoa21_FD_119630 | JGI IMG/M metagenome (GOLD analysis project Ga0181612, IMG submission 119630) | Hoatzin crop microbial communities from Cojedes, Venezuel. Combined Assembly of Gp0051906, Gp0051904, Gp0051908
AAAAAGGGTAATGAAAGAGAGAACATTTGGTTTCCATAAGGATGTGGAAATGGTTACAACCAAGCTGATCTCTGACTCTTAATCAATTTTTGTCTTGTTTGAAGCTCGACTAAAGGTGCAGTTCTTTTTTCTTTCTGTTTTAATAACTTTGCCTCAGCTTTGAAGTTTCTGTAAGCTGAGGATAGCTTATCAGAAAAGTCCCGGAAAATGAAAGATGGTTAAATAGGGCTACAAGTGAATGAGATGAATTTCAGTCTCCCTAGGAAGAGGCTGAGCTCTTCAGTATAAGGCATATACATACTCAGTCCCAAGGCAGAAGAATGGATTTAACTACAGTGGTTAATGCACCAAAATCCATCCTCAGAACCCCCATCTCAAAGGCTTTGCTCGTGATGTATTCGGTATCTCGGATTGTTAGTGGCTCACAAGAGAGAAGCAGACATGCCCTTTTCTTTGGTGTTTGATTTAGGCATTGCAGTACAGTATTGTACAACAGAGGATAACACTTTAACTGCTGAAGATTTAATAACTATATAGCGAAATTATACATGCTGGCTTGCCAGCCTATCTGATATCCTCATATTCCAAAGGAGTCTGCTTTTGTCTGGCTGAAGGATGCAGCTTATCTGTTTTATTATTCTATTTTTCTAGCAAAGACATGAAGGAATTACCAAAACTGTTTTTTTTTAGGTGGGAGGGAGGAGAGGGGAGGGAGGGTTTGTAGTAATTGTGCAGTAATACTATGGTAGGACTCACAGTGGCTGGATTCTAACAAAATAAAACAATCTTCAGAGCATGAGCAGCCATCCAGTATGCAACAGTGGAAGTTTGTAAGCTAATGACCACATTTTGAGGCTCACAAGTCCTACTGGGCCAAGTCAGTTTTCCATCCCTCGTGCTGGCTGCTCATGGGACTTGTTTGAGTTTGTTCTGTTTAACAAAACTTTGTCTGTAACAGGAAAGAGTACTTTTTTGCTCACCCAGCTCATTTTGAAGGGTAAGTCGGGGCAGTGCTGACTCACACAAGTGGTTTGACTGTAGATGTGATGTGTTAATGAGAGGCTGGAGGGAGCCTAGGAGCAGGAATATCTTCTGCCACTGACTGCCTCGGGGTGAGTTACCACGCCTAAGGTGAGGGAACTGTAATTTCCTAAACACGCTAAATCAATCCGTTGAGAATCAATACTTTTAGAGTGAAAACAGAAATTCCACTCTTAAAAAAAGGAACTGTTTCATGTAATCTAATAGTTTAGTATGCATTTATTTCCATGAAATACACTTTGTGGGAAAAGTGCAACATTTCCAAAGGACCAAAATAACTGAACTGGCATCCAACTCCATTTTTCAAAACAGATAACTAGTCCCTTTAAAACAGTTGCTTAGAGCCTACAACTGAAACAGAAATTCAGTTCTTAACTCACCATCAAGCACCTAAAAATTTTACCCAGATGCTATTAACACAGCAAAAACCAGTTTCACATTCCCTGCTCTCATACTTCACTCACTGAAATATAACGTAGACCTCATCAGCATTTAACATTGTTGTGATGATTAGCACCTATGTAGCCTACTCACGCTACCTCAGCAATGCTGCTTTGTTACTCTGAGTTGAATCCTGAATCCTGCTTCTCAGGGATTTGATGGAAAAATTCCTTTTAGCTTCCATGAGAATAAGATTAAGCTGACAGCTAGAAGATCTTATTCTGGTTGTTCCAATTGTGGGCCACAATATGTATTTTTTAAATGAATGGAGTACTTCTTATGGGCATGTGTACTTGCCAACAAACTTCTTCCTCTTTGGTGTAGGTAAAAGGTCGGATTAAAACCAACATACATATCTACAAACACACACATATATATTTTGTGTGTATATATTCATCTACATAAAGATTAAGTAAAAGACACTCTGTGTCAGTTTAACATGGGGGTAATTTTGCAGACGATGTACAGAGGTGAAATTGAAGAAAGTTACAATAAAGGAGAGAATGAAAACAATTTTGGTCATAAGAGTGTTTGTGACTACATTTCTTACAACAACCATTTTTTTCCATGTATCTGCAATAACTTAGAATTCATGTTGTTGCTATATAATTGAGTTATACATCGGATCAGATCAGAATCTATCAGCCTACATGTGATTACTAAGATTAGTTTAATAATAGGCATCACTACTGAACACTAGGGAAGCTACATTAATTTCCACTGGTTTTAACGTAACCAATTCCAAAGACAAAGGTAAAGACATAACACAATATTTCCCTTTTAAAATCTGCAAGTGCAGTGCCTTACTGAAAGTACAGCATTTTGAGCTATTTGTATAACTCCCTCTCTGATAAAGAAAGCAAACTTCTGTGTCTAAGTGAATTTAGTGACAATTATCCTATAATGGCCTTGATTCCACAATAAGGTGATTTGACCCTGGTCATTCTACATTACCACATTGAAATTGTGGCTTAAAATTTGGTGAACCTTGTCCTGAAGTAACTTAAGTATATGCAATGACATCACTGAGTTGAACACATTTAAATTGTGTTTATCCACGTCTAATTTAGGAATTACAGAGTTTGCTCTGCATGGCTTGAAATAACAAACATGGCAGCTTACTCACTTCTTACTCACTAAAGCATTGTCACTGAGATTTTGACCAGATCAGTGGATGATAAGGTGGGTGGAAAACTGGCTGGACTGCTGGGCTCTTAAGGTGATGATTGTCAGTACAAAATGCAAGTGGCTGACGGTTACTAGTGGTGGTCCCACAAGTGGTGATAACTGGGGGCAATACTGTTTAACATCTTCATGAACAACCTGAATGACAGGGTAGAAAGCATTTTCAGAAAGACTGTGGACAATACGATGTTGGGAGGAGTGGTCAATATACTGCGGGGCAGGACTCCTATTCAGATCGACATCCGGACAGGAACCTCAAAGTACAACAAAGGCAAATGTAAAGTCCTGCACCCGAGATGAAATAACTTCCTGCGACAGCACAGGATGGGAGTCAACCAGCTGGAAAGCAGGTTTTCAAAAAAAGCTCCAAAACATAGAGGTGCACAATGTGCTTGTGCAGCAAAGGCGGCCAACCACATTCTGGGCTGTGTTAGATCACAGAAACGATTCTTCCTCTAGACTGACATGATTCTGGCTCTAGACTGCATCTAGAGCACTGCATCCACTTTTGGTCTGCCCAGTACAAGAAAGACATCACAATATTGGAACAAGCCCAGTGGAGCAACACGAAGACAATCAGGGCGCTGGAACACATACAAGAACTGCATTTTCTGGGCCTTAAGAGAAGGTTAAGGAGATGTTACTGTTGTCAAAAACTACTTGATGGGACGGGGCTGGGAAGATGGAGTCAGGCTCATCTTAGAGTTCCATAATCTAAGAAAAAGAGTCAAAAGACCAAAGCTGGAACACAGGAAATTCCAACTGACAAAAGGAATAGCATTTTTACTATGAAGGAGGTCAAACAATGAAACAGGTTGCCCAGGGAGGCTGAGCAATCTCCATTCCTTCATCAACTGGACAAGTTCCTGAGCAACCTGCTCTTATTGGATGTCCCTTGAGCAGGAGTTTGGACTAACTGACCTCTAGAAGCCCCTTCCAAGCCCAAAGAATTCCGTAAGACCAAATTCTATCTTTTGTTTCACTGGCAGACTGAAGCCTTCCCTACAAACTGAGATAATTGAGTTTGTTTTTAAAAAGCATTTGCTTAAGTTACCCAGTTAACTTAATTTTCTAGGCTTATATGGACTGAAAGGAGGTAAACTGGCACAAGCTCATCTAGTACGCACACAAATTTCACAGTATATGTATACCAGACTGTTATCAATTACTTAACAGTTAAGACTGCCCACAATGACAAGCAACTTTTGAATTTTATTGGTGATTCCTTCCCTGCCTATTCATCAGAGTTTATAAAGCATCACCAACATGGTAGATTTTATTTCTGTTTCTTTCTGTAGGGCAGGACTCCACAATCTACTGAAAATTCTCAGAACGATCTCTTTGTAAGTGGTTCTTTGATGTTTCTTCAAAATCTTCATTCTGCAGTATAGGAGGGTTTGTATCTAAAGCATTCAGTTATCTAATTTCTTTTAAAAAAAGAACTGCCCTCAATTATTAGTTTTAACAAAGTGCTGTACTCTTTTGTCTAAACCTGATCTCTCAATTTGCACTACGCATACTACATTTCTACAGTAAAAGCGTGGATTTAAGCAGTAATGCTTATAAATGCTTTCTCAGATCAATTCCTGAAGCCTGATCTATCATTATAAAGTATTCTACACTATATATATAAAATTGCTAACTCTAGGGGGTAGTCATTGTATCTTTTTCACGTTTGCACATTTCTTGAATAATGCAGCCACAAGAGGAAACAAAGGGAAAATGAAAAACACAGTAATACTAAAGATTGTATCAGTAATACCAGATTTCAGATAATGTCACAGGGATGCCATGGAGAGATCAATGGGGCTGTGAAGCTGATTCTAAGGGTTCTCTAGGCTTTCCTTGGGAGGAAAAATAAGTTTCTTTATTTTTGTTAAACTGAGCCCATCAAGATATTAAGTACCAGAATCACAGTCTCACCTTATGGAATTATGATAATAAGGCCCCTCAGCAAATTGGTTATTTCCTCACTTTATCTCAGATGATGAGAATTTGTTACGCTTTTAATATTTTGTAACTGCGTATTACAAAACGGCTGCTATTCAATCCCAGTGGTTATAAGCATGAAACAGCGGATTTGGATTTTTTAAAAAATTGCTTGTTAAGTAGGGGTGCAAGCTGATGTAGTCTGAGACCTATTCAACTAGTATCCAAAAGAAGAACCCCCGAAACGAGCAGAAAGCTAACACATGGTGACAGTGCTTCAGGCCAGTCCTGGACAGTGCGTTTTTTGAGATGCTACATGCATCTAAAGTTACAATATTCATGAGAAACAGCCAGAATTCATTTCTAAAGGCTGCAGCAAAAGACTATTATTCTGCTTTCTGAAATCAGAAGGATATTTGAAGTTTTGATAATGTTATCTGAAACAAGAGCCTTTTAACACTAAAACCCATAATAAATGATGGAAGCAACTAGTATACGACTTAGTTCTTACAAGCAAGCAATCCCACATCAAAGTACTTCACGAAGAACAATTATTCTGTAAGAAAACAGCAGCGTCTGAAGATTCCATGCAGATACCAATAAGCATGAAACTGAGTTCCCTTTTTGTAACTGTCAAAGACTAAACTAACAATAGGATCACGCGTATTTTGGCACAGAATACATATAAACCAACAGAGAAATGCAATCACCTTCTGCATATACTAGGGCAAATGCCAACAACCGACAACGATGTGCAATAACCTGATGGTCAGGAATGGAAAGAATAACTGAATTCAATTTAACTGCATCGAGATTTAGTTAGAATGCCAGCTTTAAGAATCCAGACATCCATATTGCTTCCTAATCTTGCACTCTTTAAACATTGACTCGGATATCTTTTACCTTTGTTGTGTTTTTATCCTGGGAAAATGAGACATTTTACAGTGCAAATATTTATCTAATGGATGATGACAAACATTTCTGTTGCACATCCACAGGTATTTTACTTCTGTGTCAGCCTACATCACGTCAGCATAGTCCTCCTGTGCAGGGGCATAGAAATCTTTTAGGTCCCTGCAATCTGAGTTTTCTACCTTTGCGAAGGGTGTTTACGTGTCGTCCTTAACATGTTTCCTTTTTAAGCAACCACCACTCCGAAACAAGCAGAATAGGAGGGGGACACTGAAACAGAAGTCTGAGTATGTCTCAAACGCCAAATTTGGGGAGAAGGACACTGTGCGCTGCCACTTCACCTGTTAACATCTAACGCAGGAACTAGGATTGTATGCAACTGCACTAAGTTAGAGAGTGCAAGGATATAGATGTGCAGAGAAAAATACTATTAATATGACTGGAAGCAATTTATAAATAGCTTAAATTTAATCGACACAATTTCATATTTTTTTTTTTTTCAGTTTTTCCATTTGTCAGCTCCACCTCCAACATCCCTTTTCAACTACAGTGCCCCAGCCCCACTCCCAGGGTCTTCATATGCGAGAAAGATGGTACTTTCATCTATCAAATGCTAACTCACCTGCCATGTTCTACTCTTTCACTGACATGTGTCATGAATAAATAGTTCTAGTTTCTTCAAAGAAAAGCACTTTTAGTAAAAGATGCCATATATGAAATTCCTATCTTTTGAAAATCACTTAAGTTGACAAGCATTTCAGGAGAAAACATCATTTTGCATCTTACATAGAATAAAAGTAGCTCACTGTTCCGTGAATTGAAGCTGATACAGAACAATCTGGAAACATCTGTTTTCAGACACTTATCTGTTAATGTAAGGCTGTCACAAAACTTGGATTTTCAAAACTGCTTTGCAGATTTAGGATAATTCCTCATGGATTTAAAAGTACTTCTAAAATTACTTTGGCAATTTATGACATTTCCATTTCTACCCTTGTACGTGTTATGGAATATGCAACTGAATTACATGCACTTGTTAGATCAGAACTCCGAATTTTCAAAATGTAAGCAGCACTTCTGAGCTTGAACATACTGAGAAACAGAGATGAAAATTAATATTGAATTGTTTGAAATGTCAATCTTCTGAGCAAGAAAAGAGGATACAGTTACAGTTTAATTGCTTTCTACCTTGTGCAGAAGAACAGAACCAAACAGAAATTGTTTATCTCAAACAAAATGTAAGGTGCAGGTTGGGGCACTTTCTTATGTGTGAAATGCATGTCAATGAAGTGAAAAGGCACATCTGTTTGCTGCTTATTGTTCCTTGGTGGTGGTGTTTTTGGCAGTCACGCTGAATCTAGGCTTTCCAGGGCCACCTCCACAAGATTTTGCAGCTTTTATTACTTCCACTCCGAATTTAACCTTAAGTAATACTGAATGTGAATACACACTCATAAAAACTCTAATAAAGGCTTTAAGGTTTATAAACCTGAAAACATTATATGGCATCATTTAAAATTACCACTATTATCCAAATAAGCTGTCATGGTGCAACACTGAAGATGATTCTCTTGAGACTTTGGCATGTGAAACGGAAACATGGGCCTTTTCCAGCCATTTCCCCACAGGTCATTCTACTATGAGGAATAGCTGACCTGAGGCTGGGTTGTGGTTAGTATTGTGAGGCATCTTGATCTTATTTTATGGAGATGAAATGCTGTGTGATTCTTTGACTTGGCATTACAATGAAAAACAGATCTCTGAAAGTGGTATTCCTTGTTATCCTTGATCTGAACCTGTATACAGTTATTTCTGTTGTTTTGAGTGACAATGAAAAACTAGTGCTTTTTCACTAATTGCCCTTGGAAAGTCTACCACGCTAACTAAAGGGGAGCAGGACAGTACTTCTTTTGCATTATCAGAAAAACTTCTGATGGGATACTACTTGCTTATCTTCAGTCACCCAAAAGTTAGCCGTTGAGTTTCTGGCTGCCTCTCTAGGTTCTCACACAGGACCCATTCCACTGTAAGATCCATGACTTCAGCTGACAGATGCAAGTGGGATGAACACCTAGAGGTGCCGTTTTCTCCCTGCTGTCCACAGCAGAAGCCCACCTGACTAGCTGACACACCATTTTTTTTTCAGATGGTTCACGGTAGTGAAAAATCCCTCTAAATCCAGCCAGCCATACTTAGGCAATAGGGAAGTTCAGATGTAAAAGACTTAATCTAGCCTTGAAAATGCTTGATCTTGACTTTGATACTAAAAATGCAATTCAGTTTTTCCAACCCTGTTTTTCCCCCTAAATCCCTCCACTTGAGAATGTTATTTAATAAGAAATGACCGAGGAAGGAGACCTTTCCCAACCTCTATAACTACCAGGTCTGCTTGTCACAAATATATTTGAGATAAACTGGAGCAAAAGGCAATGCACAAGTGGCTGAAGGCTTGAAATGTCAAAATCTCCTTGACACAAGGCTTTTACACTCTGATGGAAAAAAACATGTGAACTGTCATCAGTTTAAATTCTCAGGAAACTTACGTATACAACACTAGAAACCAGGGAGTCCAGACTTTGCCATATAGGTGTTATAAAACATCAAAGCTTAACTACGCATTTACCACCTTAACTAACATCTTTCTCTTCATTGACAGAGAGTAAGGAGCACCAGCTATTTATTAATGCATGACCATATCTTCCATTTCCTAAATCAACTTCTTGATGACAGACTCTTCTTATTCAGATACCTGTTTATTGTAATATAGGTTTTGCACAGCTTAACTATTAAACACAACAAATGAAGTGCAATAAAAACTGACACAAATTAAACAAATTGCAGGATATATTCTGTCTTCACCTTCTTCTGAACAAACGTCTACGATTCCTGATTAATGCTTTCTGGCATCTTGTGCATTGCAAATTTATGTCAATTTAACATTTCAGTGACTAAGCAACTTTATAAGTCATGCTAAGAAAAAGAAATCAGCGTCTCTCTTTCAGATCCTTGCAGATGTGTGAGAAATTCAGATGTGCTTGTATTTAAAAAGGAGAGAAAACTGCATATAGACACTCAAAGCGGTATGAAAGCTGCATATTTGATTTAATCACCTCCCAACCCATCCCCATATACTCTATCAATGTATGTTAGACACAGGATTTCCTATAGCTGCTGTTCTTTTAACTACAAAAGTGAACACTATTTTCACTTGGATTTATTACTAATACTGAAACAAAGTTAGGGTCTTAAAATGTGGCCATGTTCTAAGATAGAAGAACCCCATGTAGTTATTTATGCTCCAAGAGAGTTACGTTCTGCTGTGAGAACGTAAATACTTGTTTCTAACGTGTTTTCAGCCTAACAGCTGCAAGCAAATCTTTCCAAATATGAATCAACATCACACTTTGAAATAGCATACCTGACCGTGCCTTGAGTGCAAGGCTGCACAAGACGACCTCCTGAGGTTCCTTCCAACTTGAATTATTCTTCGAGTCTAACAATTCATTAGAGTTGTGAACCCCTGATACACATTTCAATTAAACTTTCTCAAGTTCAGCGATAAAACTTTGAAAAAAACAGGCACCCAAACAGATCCACAGTGCGCATGATGTGGCAAGGCATACACTCAGTGGCAATTTACACATTCACTAGAATTTTTTCATCACTGAACAACAGTGAGACAGTAATACAGGGTGAGATCCATTTTAAAGCATGTTGGATAAAATAAATCACCTTCTGGGAGTCTCCCTCTCTCAGTCAACTACAAGGGAGTCTAACACAGGTATCTTATATTGGATATTGAACTTTTAGACACCTAGTAAGATTAAACAGGTTCCAACACACATTAAGTAACAATTTAATTGATATGCTAGCCTTGAATTCTGTGCATATCTTACAATTGTATTACCAACAGATGAGTAGTGCATTGAGAATGAGTCAATACTGACACTTTTTAGCCCCCAACTCAGGAACGATTATTAAAAAATGACCCCTGCTACAGGCCCTGTTTTAGTACTTGATTCAAAACATTGTGAAGGTGGCAGAAATTGTACCACTAACTTCACTCATCTGAATCATGCTTTTACAGCAACAGCCACAAGACAGATGTCTCAAGTATTGCAACACTTCAGTCGACCCCACCATACCCCATAGAATCTAGAGCTCTGAATAGACATGTGGATTTTCTACGCATTTTAAGGGAAGAGATACATCAGGACATATCTTTTACACAGGACAAGAAGTCAACAAAAACCTTTAGGTGGAATTGTCCTACTTTTTTTTCAAGGGCGCGTAATCAAAATGCTTCCAGTCTCTAAAAACATCTTATATTTATCCACAAAAATACAAGCCAAGAGAAAGAATGGTTCTCTTGAATTACTAGTACAATACTTCTCTCAATCCACATTCACCCAGAACGGCATTAGAAACCACCGCCGCAATAAGCGAAAACTGACAGAAAGACCTGAAACACAAAATCATCCACTGAAATTTTATAAATTTTACCTCCAGCTCTGCATTCGTTCCAAAGCCATACCCTGTGGACTTACCACTAAACAGTATGAAATGCAATACTAATACAAGTTCCAAACTGTACTTCAAGAGGGCAAATCCTATATTGTACATATTCTGCTGTACATGAATAGTGACAAATATCTCATCTAGGACAGCTTGAAAAACCAGCTTAACTCTTCTGAAAGACCACCTAGTGCACTTTAAAATGCCACAATAATTGTCATTTCAAATTAAAGGTAAATGCCGTGCATACAAAAGAAAAATGCAAACGCAAATCTTGGGGACAGTGATTCATCCTTTAAAACGATGTCCTGACAGGGACAGGTACCTGCTTGTGTAGGCAGAATAACAAGTCACATAGTTTTCAATTAACTGTATATTTCACCTTTTCTTTTGTTAAAGAGGTCGTGGATGGCAGCAGAGACGAAAACTGCTGGCTGTGTTTCAGACAAAAGAAAGATGAAGCTGGCTCATTCCCCAAGATCGAATGGGGAATCTTGGTTTAGACAGCGTTCTTGAGTGCAGAATGGGGAGAGGGACTAGCAAGAAGGGAGGCTGCTGCACCAGTACTGCCTGGGAGACTCTAGGGAGGAAAAAGGAATTTATGTAAAGCAGGACATGGGTCTACAGAGCAGGCTTAGATGATCCACACAAAGTTTCGTAGAAGCCCAGAGGACTGTGTGGAAGGTGTTTGAATCAGAAAGCCACTGAAGGTTGCTGGGGCAGACTGCAAGGAAACAATTCATCCTGCAAAGATGCTGTTTACAGGAGATGGATTTATTTTTAAGCCTTTCTGCCCCACCCAGCTGATCTCCCATTTAAAGAAAAAACCCTTAATTCTAAGTTAGCAATTTTCTGATATAATTCCAACAAAGTATGGCTTTAGAGATTAAAGCCTATAGGTGCCCTTGCTGTAGGGAAGGCAGTGTGACAGCTCTGGCACGAGGCGCTGGCCTGACTGCCATCCTGCTGTGGCACTGCCAGAAGCAACAGGTCTGCACGTCATCCTCAAGTTAAAAACGAGGTTCCTGGGGGAGGGAGAACAACGCCATATCCTAAAATCAAGGCACCTATATAGCACGGATGGACACAGAAGGATGTGTTTGTTATTCTACTTTTTCCCTTTTTCTTTTCTGAAACAGAGAGAGAAAGAGGAAGGAACATGGGGATGACATAACAGTACAGAGTCATTGACAAAGTTCTTGGAGGAACTGTGGGACAAAAGTGAATCTTTTCCAACTGAGCAATCAAAGGCAAAACCCCATAATTTTTGGCCAACTCAGAGGCCTCTAGCGGGGCTGAGGGGAGCTCCATGGAGGAGCTTGGCAGAGCCAGAACCTGCTCTGAGGAAGGAAAACAAGACACTTGGTTGAAAGGGAAGGATGCTGGGCTTTCTAAAATGCTTATGGAGGATGTGAAAAGAAGCAGGAAGATGCTGGGGTGCCAGAGGGACACATGAAAAGAAGCAGGAAGATGCTGGGGTGCCAGAGGGACACA
>Ga0181612_145747_pt1 | contig 11517 bp, 18 predicted proteins | sample HoacroProtozoa21_FD_119630 | JGI IMG/M metagenome (GOLD analysis project Ga0181612, IMG submission 119630) | Hoatzin crop microbial communities from Cojedes, Venezuel. Combined Assembly of Gp0051906, Gp0051904, Gp0051908
GCCAGCTCCCCGGCTTTCTCTGCGGGAGAGTTGATTTTCTGCCCGGCGGTTTCCTGGAGCCCAATGGCTGCCGCCTGCCTGCTCATGGTGTGCGGCCTCCTCTGCGCCTGGTCGGTGGGGACAGCACAGCCCTGCAGCCTCAACCGCCAGGCAGGGGGGCCGAGGGGTCTCCGGCGCGGGGGGTGGGCAGGGGCACCCCGCTCCCGGTGCTGCCGACCCGGGCGACGATGCGCAGTGAACCCATGGGAGCGAGCGGGGTTGGGGGGGAGATGTGCTGTGCCGGTGGCCACCGGCCGCGGGTCTGGCCCACCCGTGCCAGGAGCCCGGCTGCCCGGCTGCTATCCCCACCACAGCCCTGCTTCCCGCCTCCGGCTCCGCACACCGCATGCCCAGCCCGTTTGCCACAGCACGACGGGGCTGGCAAAGCCTTGTATGAGCCGTGCGGTTCTGACTCAGGGGAGTCTGTTGGTGCTGCCCTAACACAGCTGCCCGTAAGGGGTGGATGGCGAGCAGCAGCGAGGCATGTCCCTGAGGGGCTCCCAGCCCCTCACTGCCTGCTCCGGTGCGCGGTGATGCAGTGACCGGAGCCAGGGTCAGAACAGCCGTGGGGTCAGGATCCCTGAGCACCTGGTGAGGAGCGGGAAATACAACTGACCCATTCCCCTGGGACAGAGCTGGGGAGGTGGCAGGGAAAGTGGCTGTCGCAGGCGGACGGCATGGGGCCGTGCTGCCCGTTGAGCTCTCAGATCCTCCCTCAAAATGTTTGTACTGTTTTCCTCAGCCTCCCTGCACCCAGCCCTGTTCGAGCTTGAGACAGGACCTGTGCGGTGCCCCCGTGGTTCGGCCCCGTTATAGCCCGGTCCTCAGCAGCCCAGGGTTGTATGTGCACGTCTGTTCCTCCAGTGAGCAGGGACGGCAGGGCCTGATAGGAGATGCAGGTGAACAGAAGGATGAAGGGAGAGGTGATCACACAAGAGACACAGACCTAGAAAGCTGGGACTACGGATGGCAACAAACTTCCAGCATGGCATCTCTGCCCGTGGGGCCCAAATGCGGCATGGAGCAGGAGCCCTTGGCTGCCCAGCCAAACTTAAATTGCTGACCTGCTCCCCAGCAGCTTCAGTTTGGGCTGCTGACCCTCTCCCACATAAAGCCCGGGCAGGAGTAACACATGCTGAGGGCTGGTCCCCAAAACCAGCTTGATTTTGGGTGCTTTGTTTTTCGGGGAAAAAAAATCCATCCGTGCGGGTTCATCGATCCATCCAGCATGCACTGCTGGCCTTTTGAGACAGCAAATGTCCCTGGTCTGTTTTGTTTACCAGCACAGCCACGGCCAGGCTGCACTGACCCACTGCCGCTCGCCGTGCATCCTCAGCAACATAAGGAGGGCTGGCGGCTTGGGGGCAACGTCCCGCACAGGTCCTGGGGAGCAGCCCAAGGTTCTGCAGCCCGGCCGGTGGCTGCTGCCTGCCTGCCTGCCCTCGCAGCAGGCAGGGCTCTCACCCGGTTCCCTGCCTGGCTGGGAGGATGCCCTTGTGTCACGCTAGAGCTCCCCAGGGGCTGGAGGTGGGGGTCTGGGGGAGAAAGAGGAAGACCTTCTGCAAGCTGACGCCGTGTGATAACTGCCCTGTAAGGCAGGTGACAACCTGGTCCCTTTGCACGCACCCCATCTGTCTGGGTTTCCCCCCAGTTCTCCATGCTCGTCCTTTAGTCCCTCAGTCAGCTGCTCTCCGTCCTGGGCTGTCCAGCTCGTCTTTCTCTGTTTATCTTGGCCCACACCAAACTGGCAGCTTACGTGGTTTTTAAACAAATTTGTGTCTTTGCTGTTTTAAACTCTGCAAGGGTAATTAATTAAGACATTTGAACTTCTGGGGAGTCTTGGTCTAGAGATCCTCCCCAGCACAGACAGCCCATCTCAGACAGTGGCTTTTTTCCCAGGGATGGGCCGACTGCAACGGGAAGAGCCTCCTGCACGCTCCAAGTTCCCTTCCAAGCAACATCACCAGTTTGGACCTCTCCTTCAACTCCTTGGTCATGCCCCGTCACGGGACCCTCTTGATGCATTTCCCTTCCCTGCACTCCCTCAACCTCTCCAGCAATGCCCTGCTGGTGCTGAGCCCGGCAGTCTTCTCCAACCTCAGGGCACTGCACCTGCTGGACCTGAGCAGCTGCAGCATCGCCTACCTCCACAGAGACGCTTTCCAGGGCCTGGGGAGCTTGCACACACTGCTCCTGAGCAACAACAGTCTACAAGAGCTGGAGGTCCCTTTCTTCCTGCCGCTGAAGGCTCTTTTCCAGCTGGACCTCCAGCACAACGCGCTGGTGTCTGTGGATGCTGGGAGCCTGCAGGTGATGGAGGCAGTCCCGCAGGTCCGGCTGGAAGGGAACCCCTGGGTCTGTGACTGCACTGTGTACCCCCTGCGGCGGTGGCTACAGCGCAGGCAAGGTGAGCGAGCCGGGGCAGGTGGCAGGAGAGGTGTTGGACGGGAGGAACCCCGGGTGCAAGGGTCCCACTTGATCCTTTCCCTCCAACCCCTGGGCAGGGTCTGAGACAGCTCTCCAGGGACCTCTCCCACCCTCTTGTGGAACACAGAACAAAAACATGTCAGTTCCTCGCTTGCAGTTGCACATCATGCGAGAGATTTCCAGGAACAACAGAGAGGATAATTTAGCCACTCTTCTGGGAAAGGGGCTGCACGTACAGATCAGCCCCTAAATCCACCTTTATGTATCTATGTGGAGTGACCACATGTTCAAGAGCTGCTGAGCGCTCAGCAGCTCCTCCTATGGAGCAGGATCAGGCTCCAACCCTCTGAGATCAGCTCCCCGGTGAGAGCAGGCCTGCGACAGTGGGGTTTCTATCAGTATCCGTGAATTTAGTATTATCCATTTAAAAGGAGCCTCCTAATCATGGTCACATGCTTGTATGGTTCCTTGGTCTGGGAATTTTTTCTTTGTTTGTGCTTTTCAATGTGCTGAGGATGGTGAGGCTGGAGGGCAGAGCCAGGAGCACCTTGTGATGCTTCCCATCAACCCAGGAGCAAGCAGGGAGCATCTTCTCTGCACTGGGGAGGGGAAGTGTCCTGTCCCACCTCAGTCCATGTGTTCCCACCTGGGCAGGTGACCTGCGCATCACCCCCGGGGCTGCGGGGCCGGGAGGTCGCAGCTCTGGATTCCCAGGACCTGGGCTGCCCCGTGAAGCAGCGGTTTCCCCGGGGGGCCAGCACAGCGCCGCAGATCACAGCAGTGACCCAAGGCAACAGTAAGTTTGGCAGCTACGGGGGACATCCGTAAGGTCTAGCTCCCTCCTGCCGTCCGTCACTGCGGAGGGGACCGCAGGCGGAGACCCCCTGCTCTGCCCCACTGTCCCAGAGGCTCAGGCTGCCTGGCCGCTGTGGGTGCAGCGCTGGGTGGGGAGGGTGGTCTCCAGGGGTGGCTGGGCGCGGAGGGGGCCCACCACCTGGGGATGTTTGCTGGCTTTGCAACTGGAAATTCAGCAGATGCCGCAGAGCCAGCCAGAGCACAGACTCCCCGGTGATGGGCACCAGTGTCAGACAGCCATCCGGCAGTTCTCCCCGCAGTGGTTATGCACCCTTGGTAGCTAGTCCTCGGTGAAGAGCGTTCCTACTGCTCCTAACGAGAGCAATGCAGTGCTGGCTGCACGTCGCAGGCGTGCACAGGGCTGGCTGCTGAGGTATGCCACTGGCTGATGCGGCGTGCCCTGATGTGCCTTTCCTGTGCCACAGCCACCACACCGCCCACAGGGAAGGGGGGAAGGAGCTGGCCATACCTGGTGGCCTTCCTGGTGGCAGCGATCAGCATCTCTATCTTGATTGCGCTGGCTGCCAAGTGCAAGCTCGTCCACAAGAACTTTGCCAGCTACCGCCATCGGCCGCTGCCTGAAACCAGCTCGACCGGGGGCAGCCCCATGGAGGACAGCAGCAGCTGGGACAGGGGCTCCTCAGGCCTGGAGGCCAGTGAGAGCCACTCCACGCCTGGTGCTGCCGACCTGCAAGTTGACGATGACGATGGCTTCATCGAGGACAACTACATCCAGCCAAGTGAGCAGCTGCCGGAGGGAGAGGAGCGGGAGCCTCACCTCTCCATCTGAGCCTGCAGCCCAGCCACCACCACTGCAGCCTCTCGCTGTTCCCCCCAGCTCCATCCTCTTCCTGCCCTTTCCCACCTTCCCTTGGCTTTTGGGCCCACGCAGCTGAGGGCAGGAGGAGAGGAGCAGAAAGGAGGGGGGCTGGGCTGGGAACGGTGATGGAGGCTGAAGGCAGCCGGCCCCACGGTGCCCCAGCATGACGCCAGCGGGTCTGCACCGGCACGGGGCCCCCAGACTCCCTGCTGCTCTCCCAGCGCTGCTCTGATGCTGAGATGAAGGAGACGGTGCCCGTTGCGCCCAGGCGTCCTGGTGGGGTGGGAAGAGGAGCCTGCCCCGGCGCTCCCCGCAGGGTCTCGGTGCCGGACCCAGCCCTGCTCTGTCTCCCAATGCGTTTTCACTCCAGGGTGTGATTAAAGCGTGATTTAACCCTGCCTCTGCCTAACATGGTTTGTTGGGGCTCTCCCAGTGGCGGTGCCGGGAGGAGACCCCCAGCCCCACCGCTGGGGTGTGGCTTTTTCCACATGTGCTTTCAAGGACCGTAAATACGTTCCTCGTTAACCGCGGCGGTGAGAGAACAGGTCTGTGGCACAACGAGTGCTCTTGTGCAAACAAACCTGTTACCTGATCTGGCGCAGGCAGCCCTGTGCACGTCTCTCCAGCCTTGCTTCCCGCTGTGTTGCTTCCCAGTTTTCTCTCTTCCCCCTCCAGCAAGACGTGCTGGAAAGGCACCTACCTTTCCCACGTCAGCTCGGCAGAGCTGAGCGAACTTGGCGGCGCCGGCTGCGGCGCCAGGCAGGCACGTGCGCTGGGGCGAGACAGCCCTGTCCCCCAGCACCCACTGCGGAGTCCCGGCTGTATCTCTAACCGCGGAGTTATACGAGCATTGTAATTTTTGCATTCCTGTCATCTTTGTGGTACGATAAACAGCATGAGACGTAGGTAACTCCATGTTGTTCCTGCTGTAGCACGTGGGTCACGCTGGAGTTAAAAGCAGGGAGCAGCAGCGGCGTTCACCCTTGGTAAGTGATTCACACGGCTGGAGCCCTTCGGCTGGGAAGATATCCCAGGGCGCAGCCCAGTCGTTACCACCCCTGACAGCCCGGGAACCTCTCCGTCATGCTCTGGAGCACGAAGCACCATCACTGGGATGGCATTTCCTGCAGCCCCGCCACATGGCTGATTCCCCCATCTCCTTCAAACCTCCATTTCCCTGTGAACTGCCTTTCTATTTCTCTACTCATTTGGCTATTTATAGAGCACAGTGTGTACAAAAGTAAATAATACATGTCAGAACATGTAAGCCAAAGGGGACGAGTGGCTCGGGCGTTGGATGTGTGATACCGGCCAGTGACGTAAAGCACCTTCCAGAGAGGGAACGTGTCCTTGGAAGCCAGGAGGAGGAAAACCTGCTGGCTTGTTTCAGTGGTCAGCCAGTTTTCGCTCTTAAATGCTGTATTTCCAAACTGAGCTTTACTTTTGTAGTCACTGCCTCATGTTTTGCCTTCTGGGCTCATCTTAACAGCTACCTGTGAAAACACCATATGTGCTGTAATTTTTGGAAGTTTCTAGTGCCTTTGAGGCAAGATAGGAGACTGAGGACTGGGAAAATGTATTTCAGTTGTCTTTTGGAAGGTATTTTCTGGGCTTTTTGACATGCTTTTCAGTCACATGAACTCATGCCAGATGCAGCATTATACTTCTGGTCTCAGTGATGTCTTAAAAGAGGAAAAAATAGGACTGCCCAGGCTCTTATATCCAGGATCTCTCTCACTCTTGTCCCTCAGTATCTGGCGGTGGGTGCTTGTTTGCTTTGACCCTGCTGGGAGGCCCACCTGTTTATTCTTTGACGGAGCAGAGGTGGCTGGTTTTTGGGTGTCCAGGGGGCTCCAGTCCCGTGGCAGCCCCTCTCCCCCCTCTCCAGGCAACTCCAGTGCAAGCGGGCAGGAGCCCAGCAGCTGGCGGTGGGGGAAATGCCTCTGGCATGCAGGGCTGGGAGCACAGGGGCATCAGCGCAGCAGCGGAGGAGCCTTCTCGAGGGGGTTCTCCCGGGAAGCTGTGGAGGGATGGCCGCTGAGGCTGCCGGATGGGACCAGTAGAAGGTATGCAGGCAGACTGGTTCCAGGCTCTTTGCAGGCAGCAGCTGCCGCCGCGAGGCTTAAGGCTTGGCCCTACCGCAGGGCGAAACAGCTTCTCTGTAAACAAACCACCCGGCACCGACATATTTGGGAGGCTTTGCGTGCTCCACGTGAGCATCTTTCAGGGGCAGGGAAAGGCCTTAGGTTGACAGAGTGGCGGGAAGGGGGACCGGCTGTGTCTAGGTCCTTGAGCAGAGGGAGATGCAGGTGCATCTGGAGGTGGGAGTCGCATATCAGGCAGTAAGTACCTGCTTTTGGGGGGCTGTGGGGGCATTGCCATGCTAGCTGATGAGCCGAAAGCACAGCTGCGGGAGGGACCCTGGGCTGCCATGATACCTACCTAGGGCTCAGGCTGAGCGCAGGGCAGCTCTGCACAGCCCTGCCACCTCCTGCGCCGCAGAGAGGCCTCACTCCAGCATCAGTCTTCAACACGGTCGATTTGTGTAGCACTTTATTATGTATTTCCACGCAGAACACAGGAACCGAGAAAGGAACAGACCAGCACTGCAGAGGTGAGCCAGTGACTGGGGCAGTGCAGGCTCCCGCCTGGGCAGCCGGACACCCAAACCACCAACCTCGGAGGCAGCCTGGTCCCAGCCGGTATCTCCTCAGGTTGCTGGCACAGCCCGTGAGCATCCTGTTCTGGCACAATTCATGGGCACTTGGGGCACACTTTGAAGGGGCTATGGAGGGGAAGATTCACATTGATATGCAGGCGGCGCGGAGCTGCGAGCTGGGCGCAGTCGCGATCTTCACAGAAATCCCCAGATGCGCAAAACAGCTGGTGTGCAGGCTGTCCACACCTGCGCGTTGGGGAGCTGGGAATCACCACTAAAGCACTGATGCAGACAGAGACGGTGCAGCTTGGCATAACGGCACACACCCCGACACAAAGGTGCAGAGCAGCAGCGACAGCGACGATGCAAAACTGTCCAGCTCCAGCCTGTCCCTCCCTGCGCATGCACAGAGGTCCCTCCTGGACCTGAGGTGCAATGGCCCCGGAGGGAAGGACGGCTCTTTGCGTCGCAGAGGATTTAGCACAGAAGGACCTGAGCTTTGTAACACCCTCTTAACTCTCAGGCAGATTAAGGGAAGCGATACAGAGAGAGGAGGAAACAGTAGTTTAATAAAAGCTATAGATGATGTGAAAGCAGTAGAGGAGAATTTAGAAATAATGGAGATCCAGAAAAGGAAAGCCAGAATGATGTTCCCGTACTTTGGGGGAAATCATCCAAGGCTGCGGGGGAAAGGAAAGCCAGCAGGAGCAGGGCAGAGGCAGATGAATACAGAAGTGCCCTCACGCGACCTGAGTGCATTGGGGATGGTGTGGTCTGGAGCTGCGAAGGGATGAAGTCCTCATTGTCCAGTGTATGCCTGGAGGGGTTCACTCATGCCCAACTCCGAGCCTGTCTCCAGGTGTAACACGGACAGCGATTCATGCTGTCACGGAGGGAATGTGTTATCGCCTTCTTCCAAATAAATTTGTTACCAGACACCAAGAAAGAATAGCTCAGTCTTCTTCCATTACAAAGGGAATTTAGCAAATAATGAGCAAGAATAACAGAGCAGCTCAGGTAAGGGGGAGATGGGAGCAGACAGGAAGATGAAGAGAAGGTTGCACAGGAGCAGCTTTGCTAGGAGGTTAGGACCTGTGTCTGTGGAAAGGGCACGTAAATGGTCCGTGGGTCTATGGAGGAAGTTTAAACATTGACAGGTAAATTAGCCTCAAGTCACAGGAAAAGCTCCCCAGGGTGAGCTGTTAGTCTGCCTCTGGGAAAGGCACCTCGATGACAGACACCTTGTAGAGATAAAACACACTAAAAAAGCTCCAGGTAAGGCCCAAGCAGTAGCAGAACTTTTCTGCCCCGCAGCAGCACCTGGGAGACAGAAACAGCGTGGGAGCAGGCTGCAGCGGTCCCACGGCAGCAGAGGAGTCTCTGCTCGGAGGGCAACAGCACTCACCCCTCGTGCTGCCCTTGCAGGGCTGCAGACCCGGCCCCGGGATCCGGGTGTCCCATCACCACCCCCCGCGACGGCACCTTGCTGCGTGTGGCTCGCGCAGCTGGAGCACGCTGGCGTGGTGACAGAGCCCTGACAGCCCAGCACTGAGAACCCGTCAGGGCCCTGACACCACCACCCTTTGATCGCCCCTGTGATACACCACAGAAGACGGTGGGCTGCAGGACGCTGATGTTGGAACAGATCCTGGCATTGCAGGTACAAACGGCATTTCACATGAGGACCAGCCGTGCCAGGGCTCTGCACACAGAATGCCACGCAAATCCCACGCTCGCTGTCACAGTCACACGGGTGCTTTCTCGGGAGCAGCCCCTGCAGCCGCACCTCGCCCCAAGCTCCCTCCGTTTGCGCTGCGCGTCTGCGGACGTGCAGAATATTTCCCACCGTTCGTCAGCTGCTGGGGGCTCTGCTTCTCTCAGGGGTCCCGCAGCCTGGCAGGGAGGGGACGCACGACACAGGGCATCGCAGCACGCTTGGCGTGTGCCCACCTTCACGGGCGCAGGGGCACGAAGCGCTGGCGCCAGCTGAGAGAGGGGTCTGAGCTGGCAGCTCTGCAGAGCGCGGGGTGGTTTTACACCCTCCGCAGCCGCAGCCTCTCCTGCCAGGAAAGCGCACGACACAGCCCCGGGAGCTGCAGGAACCAAGGAAGCACCCAGGTCCCCAGGGTAGAGGACAGGCTCACCTTAACGCTGTGACAGGGGTCATGGCCGGGCAGGCAGCAGCTGTCGCAGGAGGCTTTGTGGAGATAAAACACCAACCAGGCCATCGCCGTGCTCCTAACACGCCAGGTCACAGAGCCCGACCAGGCACCCCAAGTCCCTGCCGTGCCATCAGCCTGGGGCAGAGCAAACGCCAGTCATCTCCAAAAGAAGTGCAAGGCACACCGCGACGCTCGCCCTTCCTCAGGGAAAGGCCGGCACAAGCCCAGCTGATGGGTCGTATCCAGTGAGGCTCACGCAGCGGTGTCCTGGGTCAGATGAGGTTGGCCATGCTGGAGGTGGGAGGAAGCCGCCTGTTCACAGCGAGGCGGCCGGAGATGGTGAAGACGCGGATCTCACCGGTCTCCAGGCTCCGAGGAGCGGCCTGGCGGCAGGAGGTGCAGAGCAGGTAGAGCAGCAGGCAGAGGAGGATGGCGCTGCCAGCAGTCAGGAGGACAACGCCGCTGGTGAACATGCTGGCCAGCGGCCGTGCAGGGCTGAGCTGCATGGTCGTGGTGGAGAGGATGGTGAGCACAACCCCGCAGACCACCAGCACCAGGGAGCTGAGCAGCAGCACCAGGCAGTCCGAGAAGCCTCCGCTCTTCAGGAGCTCGATCTGATCCCGGCTGCGGATGCAGTTCATGTCCTGGATTGCAGAGCTCAGCAGCTGCTTCAGCAGCACGAGCAGGGCCAGGAGGCAGAGCGTGGTGCCCACGGCCAGCCGCCACTCCCCAGACCGGCTGCTGGTGCTGTACAGCAGGATGATGCCCCCGATCCCGCACGCCAGGATGAGCACCACAGCCATCCCATAGCACAGGATGGACTTTTTGGGGTCCTGGAACCACCAGAGCTCCACATGCTCCTCCAAGATGTTCCTCTGGATGTGGTCTGCATCTGCAGGGGTGCGGGGGCTGCTCAGCTCTTCCAGCTCTGGCATGGTGGGCGGCTGGGTGGGGAGGACAAGGTGGGGTGGTTGCACAGATGAATCTACACCCTTACAGCGAAACGGAGGGTCAAGGCAGCAGCGGTTGTGAAGGCAGCTGCATTTCTCAAGCGGGGACTCCTCTGTCTCATTCTCTGGAGCCCAGTGGAGCTCCCTTCTGCAGCAGTGCCACCAGGAGAGCTATGGTCCATGTGTTGGGGCTGAGCCCACCCCCCAGGCAGGGCTGCAGGACGTGGTAGAGCATCCCCGGAGCAGCACCATAAGGGAACAACCAGGTCTGTGTCCTTCCTTTCCTGTGTCTTTCATCTGAAAGAGGCAACAAGAAAAGATATCGTTAAACAGAGACCCTGCTCCCCTGCATCAGACAATCCCCTGCCAAACCCTGGGCCTTGGTTGCTCCAGGCTGGCCTGCAGACCCTTCCCTGCCTCCCTCACAGAAGCCCCTCGCATTGGAGCACGGATCAGCCACGCACATCTTCCTGGGAGTCCTCCACGCACTGCGGGGGGACCTCAGCCCGCCCCGAGGGTCAGTCTCCCGCCTCCCCAGCCCCGCATGCCCCACTCTGAGCTACTGGCACATCGCTGCCCGCGGGACTCTGCCTGCAGCTGGTGCTGGCAGCAGGGCAGGGTCGGAGCAGAGGCAGGTCCCTCCTGGGATAAAGCCCCATTCACAGCTCCGACTCCACATGCTCCCTCATCAGCATCAGCCTCTTGTCACCAACTGGCTCTGCTGCCCAGAACGACAACGACAGCGGGAGGTGGGGGTCAGGACCGGGGCTTAACCCTTCCAGTCCAGTCACTGGAAGAGAGAGAGCTGCCCCTGCTGCATTTTCTCAGCCCTGGCCCTGCCCCTGCACCACCACTGGTTCCCTCTCCCAAGTTCCCTACAGAATTGTGGTGGTTACCTCTCTCGTGGTCTCAGCCCTTCCCTGGAAAGAGCCCCCAAACACCTGGGACCTGGCACCCTGCAATTTTGCTCTCTTCTCTGCTCCTCCTGGTCCCTGAAGCCCTTCACCCCCCGAGGGGAGCAGGGGCAGGGCAGCGGTGGCTGCAGGGTGGAGGCAGGCTCCGTGGTGCTGCGCATAGCTGGGCTCCCCTCGGCACAGCGCCTTGTCTCAACCCCCAGCCTGACTTCCCAAGCTCATCACCTCCCCGGTGCCCCGGTCCCCCTCAGAGCTGCTCTGGGTACACTTTTACACCAAGAGTGGAAACCACTTGCATTTCTCTCACATAACCTCCCGCACTGGCATGTGAGTGCTCCAGCTGGTCCCACAGCCCCAGAGGCTCCCTCCAGCACAGCCAGTACCCAAAGCAAGACGAGGCACTGGGGAGGATGGCACAGGAGCATCTCAGGTACAGCCGAACCCTTGAGACACGGGGCAGACCCTGGAGATCCCTGAAGTGCCTCCTCGGTCACTTCCCTGTCAGGACGATGCACCCTCAGCCATCACGGGCACCCACACACAAACTGCTCAGGGTCCCACAGGAGCCGTGGTGGGGACAGGAATGGATGCCAATCCCCTGTGCCAGAACTGTGTCACTTCTCCCGGGCCAGGGGACGGCCGCGCAGCACCCTGCCTGCTGGAAACGTCTCTCCAGGAGCCCGTCAGCCCA
>Ga0181612_157538_pt1 | contig 11517 bp, 9 predicted proteins | sample HoacroProtozoa21_FD_119630 | JGI IMG/M metagenome (GOLD analysis project Ga0181612, IMG submission 119630) | Hoatzin crop microbial communities from Cojedes, Venezuel. Combined Assembly of Gp0051906, Gp0051904, Gp0051908
AGTTGTAGTATTTAAAAACCTTAGTCTTGTAAATAAGACCTTTTTGACAGCTAATATATATGCCAATTAAATACAGCCTGTCTTTGAAGGTTTAGAGAAAAACAAAAGCAATTTGGTCTTTCTAGATCTCTTCGATCCTCCTGATGATCGAGATGATGATGGGGAAGGAGAATCAGTGGAAGAACACAAGAGTGTTATTATGCATCTATTGTCACAAGTTAGATTAGGAATGGATCTAACAAAGGTAAGCTTACTGATTGTTCCTGGGGAAGGGAGGGGGGGTAAACCCTGAACTCTGTGTAAATCAGTTCAATGTTAAGGTAATAATTTAACTGTACATCTGTTCTAATAGCTAGTTAAGCTATAATCTCTTTAGCCTGTGGGGTTTTTTGGGTTTTTTTAAATTTTTTGAATTGGAGTTGTTACTAGGAGGGGGAAAACGGCTGCAGAATAAATATATCCAACTGCTAAAATCTGGGAAAATAGTTGGCTATGGAAAGTAGCTGTTTGTTCTCTTTGAACCTGATCCTTGAAGTGCCTTGAAGCTGGGCTAAGAGGAATGCTGTATGCAGTAGTAATGTTTCTCCATGCAGTAGTAATATTTCTCCTATCGTTAGCTTCCTAGAACAGAGATCTACAAGATGCCAATGTATGGTAACATTCAATGAGACATGAATAAAATAAAAGGGGGAATTAAGCATATAGTGAAATGCTTTGCCTAATTGGGGTCTTGTTGAGTAAGTTGCTTGTGTATTTCTAAAATGCTATGTGTAGGTCTGGCAAGTAAAGAGCTGGATTTTTTGTGAATGTGATTCATGTGGGTGTCTGTCTTAAGGTTGAATGAACAATGTCCTGAAGACGTTGATCTTTTTAGGCAGCTTGGTTAAATTTAAACAAGTAATTCCAGACTGAAAAAGAGTAGGAGAGATCAATCCTATCATTAGTTCCCTTAAGTGGATGACTTTAACCGTCCAGTCTGGAGCTTGCAATCGACAATAAAAAGATAAAACTTTTCTGAAGAAATAGCTAGCAGCTCATAAGCAAACTATGGAAGGTTTCTGGCAGTCTGAATAGCAACAGATCTAAAATGTGTCTGCTTTGGGAACTCCTGGAATAGTTGAAAATTACTGATCTCAAATTAAGCTGCCAAGAAGCATGATGAGCATGCATCTTGTTTGCATCACTTCAAAGTCAGCAACAGCAATCGACAGTGCTTTTAACAGTGGTCTGTACCACACTGAAGCAGGTAACAGATGCGCAAGAATGGAACCTGCATCTGCTGCTGGGAAAGAAAAGTAGCAGGGAAGAGATGAACCTTCATCTTTGATAGAGGCCCATGAGAGGATGTAACTACATGGAATGGGATCTTGACTACAGCTGAAAATTGACAGTGTGCATGTAGACAAAATGAAATAATCAGTGTTGCTGTAATTAAGAACAGCTTTTGATAAGGTCAGCCATGTAGATGGATATGCTCGTAAGTGCGACTAGAATATGCGTAAGACAAGAGACAGTTCCTCTTAGATCTTTGTTTTTACAGAAGATGCCAGCTGGCCTGCATATGTCAGAACACATTGGTAACTTGGAGAACACAATCAGCTTACAGGCACACGAAGCCGTGGGTGCTTTGTGTGCTGTTTACCGTTTGCTTTTGAGCAGGATATTGAATTATCTTGGTCTGCAAGAGTTGTTTTTCTTCACGCAGGTGGTTCTTCCAACTTTTATCCTGGAAAGAAGATCACTGTTGGAAATGTATGCTGACTTTTTTGCACATCCAGACTTATTTGTCAGGTATTTGATTTTTAAAGTAGAGCATTAACTGGTTCTGATACTGCTTATGGCCCTTGGGGGCTGCCAGAAGTAAGTTGGTAGTTTTGAAGAATATTGCTTGGGTGTTGATGTAAACTTGAAAAATAGTTGAAGTAGTCAAGCTTCTAGTTGTAAAACAACCAAACATCCCAAAAGCTTTCCTGTATTTAAGGTAGCTGCTTGTAGCTGCTTGTATTTAATTTTGCCTGTCCTTCTTTTCTCTCTTTTGGTTCTTCTAGCACTAGTGACCAGAAGGATCCAAAGGAACGAATGGTTCAGGTGGTTAAATGGTACCTCTCAGCTTTTCATGCAGGAAGAAAAGGGTCAGTTGCTAAAAAGCCTTACAATCCCATTTTGGGCGAGATCTTCCGATGTCACTGGGTATTACCAGGCACTGAAGGTGAAGATGATATGGTTAGTTTCTGTGGTATGTTTTTGGTGCCTAGAATGCATGCAAGTAATTCTCAAAGCTTTATTAATTTACTGACTGAAATGGCTTATGCTATGATTAAGTAGGAAAATTGATTGCAATTATGGCAATTTCTTAACTCATTTCCCCCGCTCCTTCCTCCTTTTCTGTAGACAGAAGTTTTAAATATCTTGCCTAGTAAGATTTGAGCTATTAGTTTTATAAGAACTCTCTGACATACTGAAAATGTTCTCTTTTTTCCTAACTGTTTCATAGCACTGAGTATAAATTTCTTTCTTTCCAAAGTTCTGATTTTTTTTTTTCTTTTTTTTTTTTTGGTTATAATTTGTCTAAACCCTTGTGTTTTTAACAGTGGGGTTTCTTTTCCTCACATACAGCCAAGAAGGCAGTGAAGTTTCTCCAGTATACTTAATTCTCCTTTTAAAATCTTTTTGTAGACTTCTGAAGTTTGGATTCTGAGCTTGGATAATATTTTAATTGTACATCTGTGTCTGGCCACTACTCTTCCTTTTGTACTTTATCAGAGTGTGTCTGCTGAAGTGAAGGACACAGTAACAGCAGTGCCACTCTCCTAAACTGAAATTGTCTAGCAGTGTATGAGCTTTTCTCTCATTTCCCAAATTTCAGTGAGACTCAAGGATTTCAGACTTACGCACGTGAACCGTAGTCAACACAGTGCCCCACTGATTCTAGAGAAAAGCTCTGGCACTTGCAGTACAGCCTGGCGTGGGGTTTTTTGTTTTTGGGGTTTTGGGTTTGTGTTTTGTTGGTTTTTTTTTTTTAACTCATTTAGGCTTCTCACCTTGAGAAGTTGCAAATGGTGATGTGGGAAGTGCTGTTGCGAGGTATTTCCAATAGCCTCAGTGCAGTATATCTGAATGTGATTGTTTAGATATAAAGTACGTGTTTTTCCCATTTCACTTGCTTCTTCTTCCCACCCCCCATTAGTTTGCTCCCATCTTTCTCGTTCCTGCAGTGAAAGTTTGGACCCCTGTTTGCTGACGTAAAGACAACACTGATTTGTGCTTTCATTGCTACTAATGATGAATTACACTTTTCATGATTTGCTGCAGGAATTGAGTGTTGGTTTATGGTTTTGTGATACATATAATCTGTCGTTATTAGCATGTGTATCAGACTTCATCAGAAGCAAAAATAAATGTATTTCTGCCATCTATTATTTGTTAATAAGAAATGAAGTGGATTTAAATATTACTTTGTAATTGGGTTTATACATGACTTTTGGTTTAACTGTTGTACTTGGGGACATCTCTCCAAATACATTTATACTTAAAAACAAGAGAGTAGAAGCTGCGTGTTCTTTAGGAAGCACTGTAGTTTCAGCAGTAAGCAGTTTTCTCCATCAAACTGGCAAACTGACAAATACGTTACAATCACTGCAATACTTTTGTTAGAAGCCTTCAAACATGGAAACAGCTTCTCTTGGAAGCGTCCAATGTTTTGCAAGCACTGTCAGTGATGAAAATCCTCTCTGCTGTCACGCAGGAGCCGGTTTCGGAAGGACCAGTCCCTTGGGTCAGTAAGAGCAGTGTAACCTTTGTGGCAGAGCAGGTCTCTCATCATCCTCCAAGTAAGTTGACAATCGCTTTGCTAATAGGGGTGGCATCTGGATAGGAGCGACAGTATAGTCAGCTCTTGGTTTCAATCTTGGATTTACATTTTGTCTCCAAATTTAAAAGCTGAAGGTTTTCTCTGTAAAGTGTTTGTGTGAGAAACAAACTGCAAACTCTGTTGCCATATAAGTATGAGGCACTTTGAGGTGTTTCCTGATGAATGAATTTGAACACAATAGTATTAATGTGCTGCTATTTTTAATACCTTTTTCTTCAGTTTCAGCATTTTACGCAGAGTGTTTTAGCAAGAGGATACAGTTCAACGCTCACATATGGACCAAGTCAAAATTCTTAGGAATGTCTGTTGGGGTCCATAACATAGGACAAGGTATGTGTGTGTGAATTCAACAACAGAAGATAAATTTACATTCTGCAACTAGAATTTTTGCAGAAATTATTTAAAGTCATCCTATTAAACATAAGGAATGTTTGAGTTTATGTAATTTGAGCTTATGTATCCGGGAATTGGCGATTCCTTCTGCATGCCTTGTGTGCTGAAATAATTTAGGGACCAGTTTTTCACCTGAACACAACTGTCCCTGCCTTCTCTAGAAGTGAGGCATTCTCAGCATCTAAAGAAAGCTCTTCCCCTTTCCTTTTTTATGGTACCTGGTTTTAGTGATTTCAGGAGATCGTTACGAAAAGCTTTGTAGAGGTTTTGCTGGAGGTATTGAAAATCTGATTATATTTTTCTTTGACAGGGTGTGTCACATGCCTAGATTATGATGAACACTATATTTTGACCTTTCCTAATGGTTATGGAAGGCAAGTAAATGCTCTGCTTGGTATTTCTGTTTTTAATGCCTTGTAATAGTTCATACTTATCAGTTCAAAGGTTATAAATATACGCATGTATTTATAATTGCAGGTCTATTCTCACTGTGCCATGGATAGAACTTGGTGGAGAATGCAGTATTAATTGCTCAAAGACAGGTTACAACGCTTCCATCGTCTTCCACACAAAACCATTTTATGGAGGAAAGAAGCACAGAATTACAGCTGAAATTTTGTAAGCAGGTTTCTTCAGTTAATCTCACTTTTTCTCTAGTGAAATGCTGACAGTGTTTTTTTCGAGTCAGGAGTGTAAAATAGTGGAACAGCTACACCCGGTAACTCAGCTCATGATTAGCCATCACGGGATGCCATTTTATAGCCAAGATTTGTGAGGGGAAACCTGCATAGGCCTGCATCCTGCCGTGTCCTGCTCTGAAACGTTCTCAGCTGTTGACCAAAAGGAATTTAGATTTTCACTTCTGAATTATCCGAAACTTCTTCGTCATTATTTCTCCTAGAACTAAAAATGAGGAAGCAAGCCTTGCAACACTGCTGTTCGTGCGTGTCATTAAAGCCCTGCGTCAGACTCTTACATATTTATTTACACCTGTGGTGTAGCAGGTTTTGGTTAGGCCCTGTGCACATGCCCAGAGCAGAGATCTGCTGTGACGTCAGTAAGCGGTGCTGACAAAACGAGGTCCAAACTTTTTGTTTTAAATCGCTTCTTGACACGCATTGATAGACGTCATTTGTGAAGTAGTGTTTGTGTTTCCCAGTAGTCTGGGGAAGAAGCTTTGAGTTTGCGAAACCTTCTTAAGCTTAACCTTATCACTCTAAATCTGTTTTGAAATCCTGTAATTAGTTTCCTGAACTTTAAATGTAGATACAGCCCTGAGGCGAGACCTGTCTTATCCTGGAACAGCGCTTCCTTTTAAGGTTTATCCAGTTGAACTCATTCGTGCAAAACTCCTCACTTGTAAACAGAACCCTCATTTTTCTGTACTGTGATGGACACTTTAAGGGCTGGTACAGGAACAAGGAGAAAGTTTTGATCCTTTAGGGTCTTTCAGTTACTGTGCGACAATCAAGAAATGACCGTTTCTTTCTGTTTAGTTCTCCTAATGACAAGAAACCCTTCTGCTCCATTGAAGGAGAATGGAATGATGTCATGTACGCAAAATACACAACAGGGGTAAAGCAGCTTTTATTTTTCTTTTCATCAGAAATAGAAGATTGTGCTTAAAAAGTTGTTGTTTTGTTGGGTTTTTTTGGCAACTCCTGTAAGCTGTCCAAATGATCAGAAGAATGCTGAATTCAGGATAGAAGTCCTGAATTTACTTTGTTAATTTACTTTTAATGTAACTTGATTTTTGTAACAACAACAGAATCTAGAGAATGACACTTTTCATGTATTTTCTGACAACCAGCGTACTGGAGTGTGAGGGTATATAAATTCTAAGTCTAGATAAAGACCTGATTTTTTTTTTTTTTTTTTTTAAATCTCACTCTCTAGGAGAACACTGTCTTTATAGATACCAAGAAAATGCCTACAATTAAGAAGAAGGTAAGGAAATTGGAGGACCAAGACGACTTTGAGTCTCGCTGGTAAGAACTTCAGTTAAACGGGCAAATTGGGGTATTTTTAGTTAGACCAAGGTTTGCAGTACGCAGTCTGGCTGGTGGTGTGTTTAATCCAGTAGCTGCACAGATGTGCTCCTCGTCAGCCTTTGTGGCAGGACAGAACCAAGGTGCAAGCAGGCTGGGGCGTTAACGGGGAAGAGGAGAGTCGTAGTTCTTGGTCACATCCTCATCGGTACCAAGTGTTCTGGGGGGGCCAGAGAGCTCCGCTCCAGCCTCCCCATTCCTGGCAATAGGCAGCGCAGTTGTGGTTTCATATGTATTGGGGTGGTTTTCTGCCCTTTCGCTGAGACCTACCTTAATTCAAACAAGTACCAGTGACTAATAGCCAGTAAGATGTCTCCACAACCTTGTAGCACTTTGCTTCTATAAAGCAGTCTCCATTCAAATTTCTTTTTTAAGCTTATGGAAAGATGTAACCTACAACTTAAAAATTCGAGACATCGATGCAGCCACAGCTGCAAAGCATGCGCTTGAAGAAAGACAGAGAGCTGAAGCCAGAGCCAGGAAGGAGAATGAGACCTCATGGGAAACAAGGGTGAGCTTTATTCGACATGTAAATGCCCTCTAACCTGCAGCATTTGTTCTTTTCCACCGAGTCTTAAAAAGCTTACATCTGATTATTCCCTTTTTTCTAGTTATTCCATGAAGATGGAGAATGCTGGGTTTATGATGAGCCACTATTGAAACGACTTGCTGCCAGTAAACACTAGGTGGGTTATAAAGCCAGAAAACGTTCAAGCCTTGGCTTAGCAGAGTTTACATCTGATACCAAGAGAGTCATCAGTCATCACGTACGTACCGTTTGGAGAGCCTGACCCCTCCAGCTACAGTGGTTCCTATCTCAGGGATACTGGACTTACTGGTGCAGATAAGCAATTAAATGAAACGCACAGCGTCTTGGCTGTGCAGCGACGTACGCTGGCCTCTGCCCTGCTGGTGCTCAGGCTTCCACGGCGGGCTGGCGGGGCCCTGTCACTGACGCTTCTGACGCCGGGAGGGCCTGGGCCATGAGGCACGAACACTTTGTACAACCACTGTGAAGGCCGTGGCATTGGTATCGGTTGCATAATATTCCTGGGTCCTAAGTATTTAAAAAAAACAAGAAACAAACCGCAAGACGTCATTTAAATCTAGCTACTGTTTGCAATGTGTAAATATGAGGATTCCTTCAATGGGACAGTTTGTTAGAAAATGCTACGTAAATGTTATCTTCCACCTGTATGATAATCAAATCTTTTGGCATTTCAGTGTCTTGCCCAAAATAACTTTGTTATTTTGAGATCAAAATGTAACCATAGATAATTCTACTCAATGCATCTTAAAGCTTCATAAAATAGATTTTTCAAACTTATCTTATGGACTTTTTATTTATTTAATAATAAACCTTTGCAGCAAGACTGTTTTTTCAGCCGAGTGATGATCAGTTGTTTTATGTGAAATGTATATTTTTTTCCCCCCACTGGAATCCTTGCAGCTAAACCTACTTCTTGAAGTAGTTAATGAACTAGCAAAAGGAGCAGAATTTGCAGCACCCACAGCAGAATTTTTCTGGACTCTACAGCCAGCCTTCATCTCTCCTCCACTGCTGGCAAGGTAGTCATCTTCACATTTCTGTGCTTTTGCCTGCAGTTAAGTAATGGTTAAGTACCTAGATGTAGCAATCAAACTATTTTTCTTTCCACAGTTAAAATCTAGCTTTTATTTGGTTTCATCTCTATTTTGTCTGTTGCACATACAGAAAAACTAAAAAACAGCAGTGTGAGATTGAAGCCTTAGGCTTTTTCCCCTCCCACCCGCTCTGCGACTCCTGCAGGGGAACTGCAGAACGCTTTCTCTGAGGAGCTGGAACGGCTGCCGTGCTGCCGGAACAAAGTCCAGGGCCGTCACAGCAGACTGGCGCAGCACAGCCCTTCGGACAGCAGGAGAGGAGAAGGTGGCATCCTTCTGGTGGTGGGCGGAACTCTCCCTTTGCTCCAGCGTGAAGTCAGGGCTGTGCCTTTTCTTAACAAACTAAGGAGAATAAGGAGGAAGGGTGGCTGGGAACTTTCTTGAGGAAAGCTTCCTCAGTATCTGAATGGACGTCTTCATCCCAGCTACCACTACAGCCCTGTCTTAATAAAAATAGGTTTGCAATGTTTGTGTTGCAGAAAGCACCTGTATTACACATCACTGCGCGGCAAGGTGGCAATTTTATTTTAATATTTTATGGTAAGGGAGAACATTCAGAGTTGATGTGTAAGCTTTGATGTCCTTGATGGAAGTAACGTCAATCATCAAAGAAGATGGGGGCAAGAAAACAAGATGAGGTATTTCACCAGACAAAGAGTTCTGTACTTCTGAGACAGCTGTAACCTCCAAGTCCCCTTCGTGCTTTCCATATCCAACCACCTGGAAAAAAGGTACCAGAAAAGAAACTTGGCTCTAGGCTTCCATAATTTGGATCTCAGTCAATGTTCATCTGCCCTGACAATTAAATACAGGTACTTAAATACAATTCAAATGACAACAATAATTAGAAATGTAGAAAATGTGAACAGTAGTGTGGATAGCCACCCCATTAAAGGTTAGATTATGGAGCTCTTACACCCCACCCTCACTGGGCTCGCTGAGCTTATCAATGTTTGGCATTTCAGATGTCAGGGATGTGGAGCTGACGGACACTCACGTGAACGCTGAGCACTTTCTTCTTGTTGCTTCTGTGCGCTTGGAACCAGGTGACCAGGTCTGATTTTGTAACAGACTTCAGAGCTTCAATCTGAAACCCACAGGAATGATGAGGTTTAAGTAGCACAGTGGCGATTCAAGTAATTTTAAACATAAGCATGGTTTCTCTACAAACTATATCCCGTTAGCTAAAAGAGCCTGTTTAAAAATAGCACGTAGTTTTAGAACCAGTGTCTCAGTAGTAGCATCACTCCCCCTCTTTAAGCTTTGCATGTGAAACTGCTGCAAAAAGCAATGTGCGAGTGTTCCCCTGAACAACGGCGAGCGCCCACCGACCTCTCGGGCCAGCCTGTCGAAGAGATACTGCTGCGTCACAACTTCATTCCAGTTCCGGTCCACTTCTTCACCAAGGTGGGAGTCTTCACATTCTTTAAGTTTTATCAAAGCTGTAACCTACATTTGGAAAAGACAAAAACAATTAGTTTCACAGGGTTTTAAAACTACCTTAATTTACCATCATATTCACCAAAGTTGAAAGAAAACCCAAATTACATTAACAAGGTAGTTCACTGCTTTCAAACTTAACTGTAAAGGGCCAGAGAGCAAATGTTTAGAGATTGACTGCGGAAGGGAGTAAGAGGCAGGATTTAAAAGTGAGTCCTTTGTCCAGAAAAACCTCAGAAATACACCAGAGAGCAGTAACCAAATCCTCCAGTTTAGGTGTCATTCAGCAGTTGAAGGAAGAGTTTTTCAAGATCAAGCCTTACCTGGGTGCTAAAAGCATCTTCAGTTAAATGCTTGATCTTCTCTTCAAAGCAAGCAAGAAACTCCTCTATTTTCTTGTCAACCAATTCAGAACTAAAAGACAGATAATTAAATCAGGCAGGAAAAACAGAATACTGGGGTAAAGCAGCAGAACAGCCCCCAAATGACGAAGGACTGTTTGGGTCAGACTTGCTTCCCTCCACCCCTGAAAAGCTCACACATCTGCCAACACCAGCTTGTCTATCTTCCCTGGTATCGGGGAGTAAAACCAGTGCTCTGATTTTCAGCTGTATTAAGTGTTGCTCAAGCACAGGGACTTCAGATAACCAAGCAGCACGAGGAGTCGCTGCTGCGGGGGACGCAGGCTTACTGTATGCAGCAGCAACACGTGCCCGAGCTGCTGTATCAGGAACCCCAACCGCAGCCTGGAGCCCTGCACAGAAATACTGACGGTCTCTTTAAGAAAAGAAAAAGCATGTGAAGTGATGGATTGTGGTTTTTAAAACATTAAAATCTTCACCAATAAGACAGACCTCACTAATGGAAGTGTCATCCAAATGTGAAAAATTAAAAGGCAGCAGTACTCTGTGCTAATTAAACTTCCACTGAAACAGTATTATTTTTGCACAAGTTGCATATTTTTCAAATACTCCGTCAATAATACCTGTAGTTAGCCCCAGCTTTGGACACAACCATGATGCTCTGTCTGCTGAAACTGGGCCAGAAGAGCAGCTACGCAGGATTTACTTGGCAACAGCCTGAGCTCTCCGGGCAGCACATCTTCAGAAGGGCCATACGACGTTTTACTTGGTCTTCAGAGTGCTCTTCCCTATGCCAGCCAGGACTGCTGCAGTTTAAGAAGCTTAAAGCTATTGCTTTATTTTGGCGGTGCTTTCCAGTCACTGTGCCGCAACTGCCAGCAGCAGCACAAGCTGAGGCCAGAACTGCTCTCGTGAGGCTCCCTTTGGGCTGCTGCATAGCTCCCTGCATAGCATGAAAACACAAACCCTCCACAGCCTGAAGCAGGTGAGAACTCGCAAGTGAGAGGTCAGCTGTGACCTGCTCTAACTGAACAAGCAGAAGATGAGGTGCAACTCTCATCAGTAATTTGTCAGCTGGATGCTGTGCAAATACACCACTTACACAAAGTACGCCACGTGAACATGGTCACAGAGTTTGATACCTCACTATGTCCCATGAGGCTCAGGTGTTCAGCACCTGAACACATGCAAGGTCCACTGGCCCCCCCTTGTTAACCTTGACTTTTCTAAAACCAGTTGCCATGAATTTCCTGTGCTGAATTCCTTCTTATTCACATGACAGCAACAACAGCTGCCATTTACAGTGATGCTTTGCCCAGCTGGACGGGCCAGCTGAGTCCTGGAGCCCCAGGTCAGCAGAATCCAGACACCTCCAAGCAGAGCCTGACTGCGTCAGCCCGAGCCTCTGCCCGGGGACATGGTGGGCACGGACACAGAGGGATAAGGTCACCCAAAATGGGTGCTGGCAGCCCCGGGTCCCTCCCGCGGCCCACGCCTGGGACTGGTGATGAGCACGAACCACAGAGCACGCACTTACTTGTATTTGGTTGCCTGGGTTGCTACTGTGACCGAGAAGCCAAGAATGCCAGAAGTGTTCCTGCAGGTGGGGTACACGTGGTAGCTAAAAAAAAAAGGGGGGGGGGGGGGAAAAAAAAATTAAATTCCAAAAAAAAAAAAAATTTTTTATTTAAGGGATTTTCAAAAAATTAAAAAGGGGTTTGGATTTTAAAAAAAAAAAACACAAATAAAAATTTTAAAA
>Ga0181612_120206_pt1 | contig 11516 bp, 8 predicted proteins | sample HoacroProtozoa21_FD_119630 | JGI IMG/M metagenome (GOLD analysis project Ga0181612, IMG submission 119630) | Hoatzin crop microbial communities from Cojedes, Venezuel. Combined Assembly of Gp0051906, Gp0051904, Gp0051908
CCATGATATCCGACTGCATCAAGAACACCACCTACGAACACATCACCCCCGACGAAGAGGAATTCTAGATGCAGGCTATATCAAATTTCTTAACACCCAAAACCTGGAAGAAATACCAAGAGTTAAAATGGCTCACTTTTCTGCAAGTATACAAAATTATTCCCATAAAAAGGGAATCAGAAAGAAATTTTTAGCTCTAATCAAAAAACTTCACTAACTTAGGGGCAAGAAATCAAATAATATGAAAAAATCAATCTTATTCATTTGCGCCCTGTTCTTTGGGCTTATGGCGTTTGGGGCCGATTATTCGCTCAGCAGCCCTTCGGGTGAGTTGGTGATGAACATTAGCACCGGGGCCAAGACCACTTGGGGTCTGAAAGTCAACGGGGCGGATGTTCTGGCGGGCAACCGAATCTGCATGAAGCTCACCGACGGCACCGTTCTGGGCGACAACACCAAGGTCAAAAAGACATCCAAGGGCAGCAAAAGCGAGAGCATAGAGGCTCCCTTCTATCGTCAGGCAAAGTTCGATGCCAAGTATAACTACTTGATTATCAACTTTAAAGGTGATTATTCCTTGGAATTTAGGGCCTACGACGATGGGGTTGCCTACAGATTTCTCACCAATAGCAAGAATGACCTTAACATTGCCGACGAGAGCGTGGAATTCAGCTTCTGCGAGAAGTACAATATGTTTGTGCCCTTTGTGGAGATGCGCTCCGACAGGTACGAAACCTCATTCGAGAGCCAGTACACCGAGATTAGGATCGGCGAGGACTCCGGCACCATGGGAACCGTTGGCAAACGCACTCCGGCAAACGACAATCTGGTGTTTACCCCCGTTTATATCGACCTCGAAGACAAGGGAAAACTCCTGCTGATGGAGAGTGATGTTGAAGATTACCCCGGACTATTTTTGGTTCGCAGCGACAAGGGATTCACCTCCGAATTCTCTCCCCTGCCGGGCGAAACCACCAAGAGCGGAAGGGGTGTAGCAAGGCCCAAAAATTATAAAAACTACATCGCAAGTGTCTCTGGCAAAAGGACTTACCCTTGGAGAATAGTAGGCTATGGCAAGGCCGACAAAGACCTTCCCACCAACAATATGGTTTATCAGCTGGCATCCCCGAACAGAATAGCAAGCACATCTTGGATTAAACCGGGGCAATCCACATGGGACTGGTGGAATGGAGTTAGAAGGTATGGGGTTGATTTTGAGGCAGGTATGAACACCGACACCTATAAGTACGACATCGATTTTGCCGCAAAACAGGGCATGAGTTATGTGCTAATAGATGAAGGGTGGTACAAGCATCTGGATATAATGAACATCAGCCCCGATATAGACCTGCAAGAGCTCTGCAAATATGGCAAGCAGAAGGGTGTTAGGCTGGTTCTATGGACCACTAACGGGGTGCTGGACGATAAGCTGGAAGAGGCCTGCAAATATTATTCATCCCTTGGAATAGCGGGATTCAAGGTAGATTTCTTCGATGCCCAGGATCAGGCAACGGTGCAGCAGGTTTACCGCATTTGCGATGTTTGCGCCCAGAATAAACTTATTCTTGACCTCCACGGCATCTACAAGCCTACCGGTCTAAGCAGAACCTACCCCAATGTGCTGAATTATGAGGGTGTTTACGGCTTGGAACAGCTTAAATGGACCGATGGCAAGAAGGTGGATATGCCTCGAAACGACGTAATCATCCCCTTCATCAGAATGGTGCCAGGGCCTATCGACTATACCCAGGGTGCCCTTAGGAATGCCCCCAAGAACGATTTTAGGCCTGTAGACCTTAGGCCGATGAGCCAGGGTACAAGGGCCCATCAGGTAGGGGCTTACGTTGTGTTTGATTCTCCCTATGTAATGCTCTGCGACTCCCCTTCGGACTATCTGCGGGAAGAGGAAACCACCTCCTATATCAACTCCATCCCCACAACCTTCGATAGTACCGATATTCTAGCGGGAGAAATTGGAAAATACATCATTACAGCCCGTAAAAAGGGGAATAAATGGTATGTGGGCGGCCTTTGCTCGTGGGACGGCAGAACGGTGGATGTGAACCTTGGGTTCCTGCCCGCAGGCAAGCACAGCGCCAAAATCTTTAGGGACGGAGTCAATTCCGAGAAGGTTGGCACCGACTACAAGCTCGAGCAAATCGAGGTAAACAACAGCTCGGTCATCTCGGTTAAGATGGCCTCAGGCGGCGGTTTCGCAATGATTATAGACTAGATTTTATTCTGCTCCTCCACACTTAAGTCGTGGATTGCGGTGAATACTTTACGCACGAAGTCGGCGGGGAGCCCATACTCCTCGCCTTCTTTTATCATTGCGCTCAGCACCTCGTCCCAACGGCTGGCCTGCACAATAGCAACATTATGTTCCTTTTTGATTACCCCTATTTCGTGGCTCACCTTTAGGCGAGACGCAAGGGTGCTTAGCAGGGTGTCGTCCAGCACATCGATTCGGGCCCTTAGGGCACGGAGTTCATCGTTGAACTTCTGGTCTTCGGTTTGGGCGTCACGCACCTGCAAGCGGTTGTCCAGCAGGTCCGAAAGCTCGGCGGGAGTAAGCTGCTGTGCGGCATCGCTCCAAGCCTGAGATGGGTTGCAGTGTGATTCCACCATGAGCCCGTCCAAGCCCAAATCCATAGCCCTCTGGCTGAGTTCCAGCAAGAATTCCCTATGGCCCGCCATGTGGCTGGGGTCGGCAAAAATGGGGATTTCGGGGTAACGGCTGCGGAGTTCAACGGCCATTGCCCAATGTGGGTCATTGCGATACTTGATTTTCTCGGATGTGGAGACCCCGCGATGAATCACTCCTATCTTGCGCACGCCCTCGGCATTCAGCCTTTCGATGGCTCCAATCCAGAGGTCCAAATCGGGATTCACAGGGTTCTTCACCAGCACGGGGATGTCGGTATCCCTTAGAGCCTCGGCAATCTCCTGAACCAAAAAGGGATTTGCGGTGGTGCGGGCTCCAATCCAGAACATATCTATGCCGTATTTAAGGCATTCGTACACGTGCTTTGCGCTTGCCACCTCGGTGCAAACCTTCATGCCGTATTCCGACTTTACCTTCTGAAGCCATTTTAGCCCCGGGGTACCCACTCCCTCGAAACTCCCCGGGTGGGTGCGAGGCTTCCAAATTCCCGCTCTATATACATTGATTCCCGCATCCTTAAGGGCAGATGCGGTGGTCATAACCTGCTCCTCGGTCTCTGCGCTGCAAGGCCCCGCAATCACACAGGGGCGTGGCGGCAGATGAAAGAAGCCCCAATCGTTTAGGGGCGCAATATCCAATTTTCTACTCATAGCGGGCACAAAATTAAGCAAATTTCCACTAAATCCCTTTGTTCTATCAATTAAAAAGACTATTTTTGAGCAATGTTTTAAGATTAACGCTAAAACTTTAAAATAATCTGTTTTTTATGGAACTGAAGAATGCAGTGGCAGGTACCCTTGAATCCGGAGATATCATGATTCAACTTGCCCCTAATGAGCAGAAAGGCCTTCAGATAGACCTCGACAGCAGTGTGGCCGCACAGTTCGGCACACAAATCCGTAAAGTAATCACAAGCACACTCGAAGAACTCGGCATCGAAGATGCTAAGGTCAAGGCCACCGACAAGGGCGCTCTTGACTGCACCATACGAGCCAGAGTAACCGCTGCGGCCGTTAGGGCCACCGGCAAGGATGTTTGGGGACTTAAAAAAGCTTAAGTTATGCAAAGACTCCGTAGAACCATGATGTTCGTGCCCGGGAATAACCCGGCCATGATGCAGGACGCATTTATCTATGCTCCCGATTCCATTATGTTAGACCTCGAAGACTCTGTTACAATGGCAGAAAAGGACGCTGCCCGTCTTCTGGTGCACAACGCCCTTAAAACCATAGACTACGGCTCAACCGAGATGGTGGTTAGGGTGAATCCCCTCAACACTCCCTACGGTAAAAAGGACGTTGAGGCCGTTGTAAAGGCGGGGGTGGATGTTATCCGCATGCCTAAGACCGAGACCGCCGATGAAATTCGAGAGCTGGAAGAAGAAATAATAAAGGTAGAGACCGAGCTGGGTTGCGTCGGGCGCACCAAAATCATGGCCGCCATAGAGAGCGCCCTAGGCGTAATCAACGCATACTCAATCGCTACCGCATCCAAGAGGATGATGGGCATTGCCCTTGGTGCCGAAGACTACTGCGCCAACCTCAAAACCCAGCGTTCTCCCGAAGGAATAGAGCTGCTGCTAGCCCGCCAGACCATAGTTGTGGCTGCCCGTGCGGCAGGAATCGACGCTCTGGATACTGTTTACTCCAATCTTGACGATATGGAAACCTTCCGCAAGGAAGTTGAGCTCATCAAGCAACTGGGGTTCGATGGAAAATCCATCATCAATCCTCGCCAGATTGAGATTGTAAATGAGGTTTTCACTCCCAAGGAGAAGGATATCAACAAGGCTCTGAAGATTATCGCCGCCATCAAAGAGGCGGAGAAGAAGGGAAGCGGCGTGATTGCCGTAAATGGCAAGATGGTAGACCGCCCCGTGGTGCTTAGGGCACAAAGAACAATAGATTTGGCCATCGCAAGTGGCGTTTTAACCAAGGAGGATTTGCAATGAATAAGGTAGTTACACTCGAAGAAGCCATCCGCGGCTGTGGGCTTAAGGACGGCATGACCATCTCTTTCCACCATCATTTTAGAGGTGGCGACAAGGTTGTGAATCTGGTTGTGGACAAGCTTGCGCAGATGGGGTTCAAGGACCTGCATCTGGCCGCTTCCAGCCTATCTGACGTGCATGCTCCCCTGATTGAGCATATCAAGAACGGGGTTATTACGGGAATTTCGACCTCCGGACTTCGCGGCGAGCTGGCAAACGAGATTTCGCATGGCCTAATGAAGGAGCCTGTGATTTTCCGCTCTCACGGCGGACGCGGCAGTGCCGTTAAGAATGGCACCCAGCATATCGACGTTGCGTTTTTGGGAGCATCCTCTTCGGATTCGGCGGGAAACGCTTGTGGATTCTCCCGCTCCGAGCATGCCAAAAGTATCTGTGGCTCACTTGGTTACGCACTGCCCGACGCACATCATGCCGACAAGGTGGTGATTCTTACCGATGACCTTGTAGACTACCCCAATACCCCCAATGCCATTTCCGAGGGAGATGTGGACTATGTGGTTGTGGTGGATTCGGTTGGAGATTCTTCCAAGATTTCGGCAGGAGCAATTAGGGATTCCAAGAATCCCAGGGATATCCTGATTGCAAAGCAGGCCGCCAAGGTGGTAATTAACAGTGGATATTTTAAGGATGGATTTTCCATTCAGACCGGCACAGGTGGAGCATCTCTCGCCGTGGTTAAGTACATCAGGCAGAGCATGATAGAGCAGGGCATTAAAGCCAGCTTCGCCCTTGGTGGCATCACCGCTCACATGGTTAAACTCCACGAAGAGGGCCTTATTCAGCGCCTGATTGACGTGCAGAGTTTCGATAAGGTTGCGGCAGAAGATTTAAAGAGCGACCCTTGGCATAAGGAAGTATCTGCAAATGAGTATGCTAGCGCAGATGAACCTGGCTCTGCCACTCACTTTTTGGATATTGTGATTCTCTCCGCCCTTGAGGTTGATACCGATTTTAACGTAAATGTGCTTGTGGGTAGCGACGGCGTGATTCGTGGTGCCATTGGTGGGCATCAGGATACCGCCGCCGATTCCAAACTCAGCATAATCGTTTGCCCTCTGCTTAGGGGCCGTATTCCTTGCATTGTAGACAGGGTAACGACCATAATCACCCCAGGTTCTTCGGTGGATGTAGTGGTTACGGAGTATGGTGTTGCGGTTAATCCCCGCCGTCCCGAAATTGCGGAGAGGCTCTCAGCCGCAGGTATCAAACTCGTTGATATAAAGGCACTTAAAGATAAGGCCATTAGCGTTGTAGGCACTCCCGAGCCTCTGCATTTTGGCGATAAGGTTGTGGGAGTTGTGATGAACCGCGACGGCAAGGAGCTGGATAAAATAATGAACGTGCTGCCCTAATGAGCGTTACGCTTGAACAGGTTTTAGCTAGCCGCGATGAGCGGATGGCTCTGCAAAAGGAGCTGCTTTCGCAGAATCCTGGCAAGACCCTTCTGTGCTTTACGGTGGTTATGCCTGGCAACGAAAAGCGTAATACATCATCGCTAATAATAGCTCAAGCCGGGCTAAGCGCCATTAGGGCCGTCTTTGGCAACGAATTTGCCGCCGTTCGAGACCTCCAAACGGGGTTTGAAGCCTATCTACTGACCGATATGAACCCTGTGGAAGTGAAGCTAAGCTGCGTACAAATTGAGGAAAGCCACCCCCTTGGGCGGCTTTTCGACATTGATGTGATTGACCCCTCTGGGCTCCAAGTCCAACGCAGCGAACCCCGAAAATGCCTTTTGTGCGACAATGAGGCAAGGTTTTGCATGCGAAACCATACTCACTCGCTAGACGAGATGCTCGCAAAGATAAACGAAATGGTGCAGGAGTATGTTCAGTGAGTTTAGCATTAGCGAGATACCTTTGAGTGTGCCTGCCGTGCGTAGGGAGGTTTCGTCCTTTTTGGGCACTTGCGGTCTTAAGTTGGAAGATGTGGATGTTTGGCTGGCAGCGCTAAGTGGCGATGGGGAGATTGTGGCTGGGGCGGGGCTCCTTGCCGATGTGATTAAGTGCGTTGCGGTTTCGTCTGCCGCTCGTGGTACGGGCATCACTAACACGCTGATTTCCAATTTGATAAGCAGAGCTCAGGAGAATGGATATACCAATGTTAAGGTGTTCACCAAGCCATCGAACCAAGGGATTTTTGAGAGTTTGGGCTTTAAACTTTTGGCTTCGGCCGATAAGGCAATCCTTATGGAAAATGGGGATGGTTTGGAGCAATACCTAGCCTATTTGCGTGGTTTGCGGCGTTCCGAAGGCCCTGCCGGTGTCATCGTAATGAACGCCAACCCATTCACACTTGGCCATTTACACCTCATTTCTACTGCCGCAGGAGAACACCCCGTCATTGCCGACTACGTTCGGCAATCCCCCACCCTGTACGTTATAGTCGTAAAGGAGGATAAGTCTCGCTTTAAGTATCAAGAAAGGCTAGAAATGGTACAAGAGGCGTGCAAGGATATGCCAAACGTGGTGGGTTGCGAGGGAAGCGACTATGCCATTTCTGCGGCGACCTTCCCGAGCTATTTTCTAAAGAGTGTGGATGAGGCGAGCGAGGCGCAAATGGCATTGGACATTGATTTGTTTGCCAAACACATTGCACCGACTTTGGGCGCAACAGTGCGCTTTGCCGGTAGCGAACCAAGCGACGCACTAACTGCAGCTTACAATGCACGAATGGCCGAACTATTGCCACAATACGGTATTGAATTCCGAGAAATACCCCGTTTTGGGATTGATGGCAAAGTGGTTAGCGCATCCAGTGTGCGCGAGGCTCTGAATGAGGGTCGATTTGGAGATGCCGCTAAACTTTGCCCAGATACTACCCTACCCTATCTACTTGCAGACCAAGCAGTTTGCGCTGTTAAAGCCGAGCTGGATTGCCCCCTAAAGCCTGGCCTAGTGGGGCCAGATGGCAATGGGGCACACTCCGATATGAACTACGCCCTAATGCAGCGAAGCATTGAGGCTTTGAGGCCATACTTTGTTAGGCTCGCAAAACTGGAATCGGAAGGCGAAGATGAAGAATGCATCCAGAAGCTAGCGAACGAGGTTAGGGAGGTAGGCATCGAGGCCGAAGCCGCCATGCTCGCCGCAACGGGTGGCATCAACACCCACAAAGGGGCCCTTTACTGCCTTGGACTTGCAACCTTGAGTGCAAAAATGGCCTATTTTGCCCCTGACGAGCAAAAAAATAAGGTTGCGGGGGCAGTTAGCCTGCTGGCGGCAAGTATCCCGCCAGCAATAGGGACCCATGGTGCAAAGGTGAAAGAGATTGCCGAACAGGTCGGCAATAACGGAAAGGGTATAGCCAGCGGAGCGAGCGCAAGCGTTGAAGGAGCGACGACTGGAATTGGTTTTTGGAGCTACCGCACCAAAAATAATTCCAGCGGAGCGGCAAGCCACGGGATGCCCGAACAAGTCGGGCATGACGTAGAGAGCGGAGCGGCAAGCCCCATGGGCGCTCGTGACATGGCCATAGCAGGGTATCCAGAGCTATTCAGCGACTGGCTACCATTCTATCAGAACCTAGAGGGCGAGCAGTGGAGGCTGCAAAAGACGCTGCTGAGGATAATATCGGAGCTGGACGACACCAACATTCTCTACCGAAAGGGCCCACAAATCGCTACAGAAGCAAAAAAAGCGGCAAAAGAGACGCTAGAAGACTTTAGTCCCGAAAAATTATCGCATCTTTGTAAAGAATTTACAGCACAAGGCATCTCCCCAGGCGGGAGCGCCGACATGCTAGCACTAACTATATTCATTAATAACATTTTAAATTTTTAACTATCATGGTTGAACTGATTCCACACGGTGTATATCTTCTGGACGGCAAGACTATTGTCGACAAGCCCGAAGGAATGCCATCAGCAGATGAGTCCCGCGAGAACACCATTACCTACGGAATCCTGCGTGCCCACGATGTGGACGGCGGAAAAGGCAAAAAGATGCGCATCGCATTCGATGCAATGGTATCCCACGACATCACCTATGTCGGCATTATCCAGACCGCCCGCGCCAGCGGACTTGACAAGTTCCCTATCCCCTATGCAATGACCAACTGCCACAACTCGCTTTGTGCAGTCGGCGGCACAATCAACGAAGACGACCATATCTTCGGACTCTCCGCAGCCAAGAAGTACGGCGGCATCTATGTGCCTGCAAATCAGGCAGTTATCCACCAGTATGCCCGCGAAGCGCTCACCCGCTGCGGCAACATGATTCTCGGTTCCGACAGCCACACCCGCTACGGTTCCCTTGGCAACATGGGCGTTGGCGAAGGTGGCGGCGAGCTGGTTAAGCAGCTGCTCCACAACACCTGGGACATCAACGCTCCCGAGGTAGTTCTGGTATGGCTCGAGGGCAAGCCCCGCAAGGGTGTTGGCCCCCACGATGTAGCCATCTCCTTGGTAAAAGCCACCTTTGAAAGCGGCTTCGTAAAGAACAAGGTTCTGGAGTTTGCAGGCCCCGGCGTCAAGGAACTCCCCATCGACTTCCGCAACGGAATTGATGTAATGACCACCGAAACCACCTGCCTCAGCAGTATCTGGATTACAGACGAGGAAGTGCATAAATACTTCAAGATGCACGGACGCGAGGATGCATACAAGGAACTCAAGCCCGGCAAGGTCGCATACTACGACAGCATGATCCGCATCGACCTCAGCAGCCAAGAGAGCATGATTGCACTCCCCTTCCATCCGTCAAACGCCTACACCATCCACGAGCTTCAGGCCAATCCCTCCAAGATTCTTGCAGAGGTTGAAGAAGATGCCCGCAGGCGCTTCGGCGACAAGGTGAAAGTGGACCTTCAGAGCAAGATTCGCGACGGCAAAGTCTGTGCAGACCAGGCAATTATCGCCGGCTGCTCTGGCGGTACATACGACAACCTCAGCGAGGCTGCAACCATCCTCAAGGGCAAGACCATCGGCAGCGACTACTTCACAATGTCAGCCTATCCCCAGTCTTCCCCCGTTTATCTAGCTTGCGCCCGCAACCATATCGTTGAAGAACTCACCGAGGCTGGCGTAGTAATTAAGCCTGCCTTCTGCGGCCCCTGCTTCGGAGCCGGCGATGTACCCGCCAACAACGGCCTCAGCATCCGCCACACTACCCGCAATTTCCCTAACAGAGAGGGCTCCAAGCCCGGTCAGGGCCAGCTTTCACTGGTAGCTCTGATGGATGCCCGCAGCGTTGCAGCCACCGCCGCCAATGGTGGAGTTATCACCGCTGCTACCGATATCGATTATAAGGATGAGCACAAGCCCTACGAGTTCGACGACCGCATCTACAAGAGCCGCGTTTACTACGGCTTCGGCAAGGCAGACCCCAGCGTAGAGCTCCGTTACGGCCCCAATATCAAGGACTGGCCCAAGATGTACCCCGTGCAGAAGAATATGCTCCTCGAACTGGCCGCAGTCATCCACGACCCCGTGACCACCACCGACGAGCTTATTCCTTCGGGAGAAACCTCATCTTATCGCTCCAACCCGCTCAAACTCAGCGAGTTTGCACTTTCCCGCCGCGTTCCTGAATATGTAGGAATCAGCAAGAGAATTCAGGCTCAGGACCTTGAGCGCAGAGCTGGCAAGACCCCTGAAAATGTGGCTAAGGCTCTTGAAAAAGTTGGCGCTAAGGCAGAGGATACCTCCTTCGGTTCCTGCGTCTTCGCAAACAAGCCCGGTGACGGTTCCGCCCGCGAGCAGGCCGCTTCCTGCCAGAAGGTGCTCGGCGGCGACGCCAACATCTGCTACGAGTACGCCACCAAGCGCTACCGCAGCAACTGCATCAACTGGGGCATCGTGCCTTTCACCATCGCAAAGGAGACTCCTTTCGACTACAAGCCCGGTGACTTTGTATTCATCCCGAACCTTCGCGAAGCCATCGAAAATGGCAGCGAAGAGATTGATGCAAAGGTAGTTACCGCCGAAGGCGAGGTTAAACCCATCCACCTCTTCTTCCAGAATCTGACCCCCGAAGAAAGGGAAATCCTGGCAGACGGATGCTTGATTAATTATTACGCAAATCACAAAAAATAAGAATATGAAAAAAATTCAAATGACCACCCCCATCGTTGAGATGGACGGCGATGAAATGACCCGAATTCTTTGGAAGATGATTAAGGATGAACTCATCCTCCCCTTCGTCGACCTTAAGACCGAATATTACGACCTTGGCCTGCCCAACCGCGATGCTACCTCCGACAAGATTACCGTCGAGGCTGCAGAGGCTACCAAGAGGCTTGGTGTTGCAGTAAAATGCGCCACCATCACCCCGAATGTACAGCGCATGAGCGAGTACAAGCTGCACGAGATGTGGAAGAGCCCTAACGGCACCATCCGTTCCATCCTCGACGGCACTGTATTCCGCGCACCTATCACTATCCCTTCCATCCACCCTGCAGTGAAGTTCTGGAAGAAGCCTATCACCATCGCCCGTCACGCTTACGGCGATGTTTACAAGTCTGTTGAGATTGTAGCAGATGAGCCCGGCACCGCCAAACTCGTTTTCGACGGAGCCAGCGGCAAGCACGAAGAGGTTGTTATTCAGGAACTTAAGGGTCCCGGCGTACTTCAGGGAATGCACAATACCGACAAGTCCATCCGCTCATTTGCAAACTCTTGCTTTAAGTATGCCCTTGACACAAAGCAGACCATTTGGTTCGCCACAAAGGACACCATCTCCAAGAAGTATGACGGCCGTTTCAAGGCTATCTTCGAGGAGGAATTTGCAAAATATAAGGATGCTTTTGCAGAGGCAGGAATCGAGTACTTCTACACCCTGATTGACGATGCAGTTGCCCGCGTAATGCGCTCTGAGGGCGGTTTCATCTGGGCTTGCAAGA
>Ga0181612_142953_pt1 | contig 11516 bp, 5 predicted proteins | sample HoacroProtozoa21_FD_119630 | JGI IMG/M metagenome (GOLD analysis project Ga0181612, IMG submission 119630) | Hoatzin crop microbial communities from Cojedes, Venezuel. Combined Assembly of Gp0051906, Gp0051904, Gp0051908
AATTAAAATGAATTATTTTACTGTGGGATCCTCATTAAATATATTTCATTCAGTAACTAAAGACTCAAACAACACAGGAATAGGTTATAAAAACAAATCTCCTGGAGAAAAATTAAACTACCCACCCAATACGTACATCAATTACAATGGATTCTCACTGATGAAAGAGTAAATATACAATGGTTACATAAATTTTCTGTAACACAAGTTCTAATTTAAATAAACATTAATTTTAATCTTTAGAATTGTATTATTGTAGTGCTTATTATTTGGCAATTGGCCATCACATTTCTACTCATTTCGTAAACTTTGCAGAAGTGCTATTCTTTCCAGAAGATCTAGATTGATAAATTTTAACAAACACTTGTGAATACAATTACATGTTTATGTACGACATTTCTTTTTACATATCTTTAAGTGTTGCTTATTTGCCCTAACCACTGTGTTCATTCATCTGAAAATACTTTTAAACCATTTTACTGTGATCCAATTTCAACACTATGTCAAAATGTGCTACATTGTTCCCTCAGTTTCAAATGGCACCTTCTTTAATCTTCCTTCTGTTTTTTAAATCAAAGTAAGCAACTACCTGTAACATAGATTATTGAAACCTAACTACAGCAGAATTTGATATTTATCCAGTTGATCCCTTGTAGAATGTCTTAATTGCTACATTTTCATCATTATAATGATTCCTGAGAACATGTAAGGATTTGTCACTTTAGTCAATGAGTAGTGTCTCGGCAACAGTAAATTGACCTCCTTCTTTAGAGATAACGTATCTTCTATTTAGCAATGCAGTATTGTATACACTATTAGACTTTGGAAGTTGGTTTAATAAGCAAAATCTTAAACTAAAGGCTTTGGAATAAAGAAGAGTAGCAGCCTGTGCGCTTCACTTTCTGACTGTTTGCCTTAAGGACGTATTCCAGCCCTAGGCAATAGAGCCCTTAAAGTATTTTAAAATATTTAAAACATCAGAAGAACAAAGCAAGCTTCCAGTGTTTCTGTGTTCCATGGCTCCAAGCTCTGCCACAAAACTCTGATCTTGCATAAGAATTACGCTCTGAATGCAACTTCAAAATTACGAGTTGTAGTTGCTACAGCTTCAGAAAAACCCTGGAAACATGAAAACACATATAACCTCATTTTCTACAGCCAGAGTTGAAGCCTAGCAGGTATGAAAAACCGTTCTAAAGAAATAACCAGCATGGACGTATACAGCAAAAGATTGGTTGCTTTCTGTGGCTTCTATCAAAATCTTCTTCTGCTCTGCTCACCAGGACCTTCAATTTTGTGCCTAACAAAATTTATGCATTCACATCATTTTACCAAAATCACATGCATGCTGAAAAGAGAGTTTTTATCTGAAATTGCTATAAAATTATTGCAATTAAAATTAATTTCATATTAAAAAAATGAGCACATTAACTGGGGTACTGACAGACTAAGTTACATATTTCACTCAAAAAATCTTTTGTAATTGGAAATGAGATTTCTGAAGACTTTCCAGAGAGTTAATCAAATTTTACAGAACAATCACTAATGCATGTAAAATAAAGAAATCCAGACTTGGATCCAACTCGTCTTGTTTGCCAACAGATATCTTTAAGTCAACTCTGCAGTGCAGACTCTAAGTTATTCAAAAACTAGCCAGCTGGACTGAAAGTGGCCCACTGTACAACAATATACAAGTATGAATCAACCTCAAACTGTGCATCTGCAACTAGTTCTGCATTCACATTCATCTCATATGAAGGCTTATGTGCACATCTCAGATTGGTTATGACCATTTTTTATGTTATCCTTTTTTCAGTGTATCATGGAAGAACCTACCTGTCATTTCTGAGCACACAGTTAGAGGCTCAATTAAACAATTCTCTTCTGTCTAGACACTGCTCACATGTCTCTCCATAATCTCCACTAAAACTAGGAGCAACTCCACACTTCAGATCTTAATTTCAACCTTTTAATTGGCTTTTGGCTTGGCCACACTGCAGCTTGTGTAACTTTCATTTTCTAAAAAGGTAAATTGTACCTCATCTTAAGCAGTTTATTTTAGTAGCAGGTTCAGTAGCATCAGAAAATGCCTACGTATTTTCCTGTGGACAATAAGCCTGGTAACATCATCTCTGATGGCTGGCTAATCCCCATGTTTCCAATTAGGGAATTAATTTGAAACTGTCTACAGGAAAAGTAATGGAACGAGAACTTCCATATGATGAAGACCAGACTCCAGAAGCATCGTTACCCATGCAGTTGTAGCTGCTGTCATACAGAAGATGGCCAATAACTGTCTACCTCTCTGTGAGCAATTCAATACAAGGAAGCTGAATACTCTATTGTGACAGAAAGCCTCCCTAGCAATTGCTAACTTTTTTCATTATTGGACTAAGTTTCAGGAAAAGGTCTTGGAGAAAATAGCTATCTAGACCTTAGAGTAATTAAGCAATAGTATGTACATCCATTAACTTTGCCCTCCACCTCACGCTGTGTAGCAACATAAATAGAAAAATAATATTCAGTTATTATAGAGACTAGTAGACCACAGGCATCCATTAAGTTGTGTCTACACTGAAGAAACCCGAAATGATTCAGGAGATCTGTTCTGAAGATCTGCCAGATATTAATTCAAACAAGCTCACTGAAGAGCATGATTTTCACTAAGAAGTAAAAGCCCACAGATTTTGTCAGGGTGCAAAGTCAATCTTCGAATTCCCTGGCTCTTGATTTTGTCTCCCAACAGGAACTGGCTGCATACTACATGAGCAGTTTGACAGGGAAAGGTTTTTGGACCATCAGACACGACCAAAGTGTAGAGAAAATGAATTCACTTAAAGTGTGTATAAAGAGGCAAAGTAAAGATATTATAAGGCCACCCACAGAGTGCAATTTAAGCCATTTCAACAGTAACTCATTTAAATGAACAGCAATGACACCAGCTGGATTTAAAAAAGAGACAAAGAAAATTTGCAGCCACACAGTATCAATTTTAATGAGATCTTTTCAGAGGCGAGGCAAGTGAAAACCCCCACAAAGTAGCTTCTCAGCCCTACTAGCAAAGACGTGCAGAATTCAGCTTTCCAAAGTAGCCATACTATCCAACTTTTGGCAAAGAAACCACATTTAAGTTTTGTTCTGGAACATTTTGTGCTTTGCGGTCTTTCCTTTATCCTTCCAAAAACCTAATCAAGAACCTGTGCAAACTACTCAGTGTCCGTGATCACCTAGTCCCTCTTTTTTCAGAACATAATGCGCCTCGTGTTCCATAAGGAGCTAATTCATAGCCTCCTTCACAAGTTATTGCTTATTTCGTAACTCCAAGCAATGTCTGCAGCAAACTATATTTCTATGCTATCAGAAAGAAAATACAATAACAATTTCTAATTGATCTGAAGTCGTTTTTCTTTGAAATGTGTTTAAATATCCAGGTTGCCAGAATATCTTCCAGGAATGTGATTTTAAAGAAGACAGATTGTAACTGTTTTTCCTGGCTATACTACAGGAAACAACAGCAAGATCTTATTTTAAGTTAGTGTACTTTTATATTTCTAAGCAAGAAATTAACTTTCACAAGAAAATGTCAGTAAACAAAACCTCCCAAGCCCGTAACAGCAGTAATGCATTTCTACAGCATCTTTCATCCAGAATTATCATAAAGAAAAATGTAAGTACAGATTTGCATTTTGCTTATATCTCTGCACACCACATGCACAAAACTTGCATCCTACAGTGGCTTAAAATCAGTATCAATCTAAGTTTTTACCTGAAATGAGAAAGATCACACTGTGATATCAGCACTTATGCTCCGTATCAATAAATACAGAGGAGATACAGGTCCAGTGGTTACAGCATTACTCTAGAAACTGTGATATCTGGTTTCAGTCCCTCCTTTGCTATAGTCTTCATGGACCACCACAGGGAAATTGCTCACAGAAAAAGGCATAGGATAATTATCTGCCATATGCTCACATCTTTCTATCAACAGATATTTTTCACAGTATTTGCAGGGCTGGAGTGTTATAACAACTTCAAAGACTTCAGTTTCTTAGCAGCCAGCACTTAAACATCCTACAGGCTGCAGTTTCAAATCAATCACTGTAAACCTACATGCCATCTACTTGTCATCTTATTTTCACAGGTTCTTCATATCCCCCTCCCCCAAACCACCACTGGAACAACTTTCTGGAGTTATCTGCCTGAAATGATCATTTTTGGGCACAAGCAAACATCAAAACTTAACGTTTCATAAGAACAGTTCAACTCAGGAGCACTTCTGTCATGGCAAATACAACCAAAGACTTTACAGACCTTGTGTGCTCTACTAGCTATTGTGTACAACAGACAAAAAGTTTGCATAAAGCAAAGCCTCAGATAGTCAGTATTTATTTTATTTTTTATTTTTAGTGAGAGGCTGTGAAAAGTGGATGCAGGAATTACAACGGCTTATAAACGCTTAGCTGAAATCTCAAATACCTGAAGGCTTTGAATTAGCATGAAAATACAGAGCAGGAAAACAACACACTAAGAAATTAACTCTGCTTTCAGAAAAGCACCTTACATTTTGTATAAAATTATTTTCTCTCTTTTCTTCCACTGGCCACACAGTGTGATTCTTGACAAACGATCCAATACACAAGGTGTCTCCAAAACAAACTCCAGCAAAACCGACACACGGAGAACTTTCTTTTGCGTTCACCTAGAATAAATGCATCACTGCCTCTTAAGTACCATTCACCCAAAAAGGGAGTGAACTCAACTTCCAAAGGTTACTACAAATTACTCCTATGCCCAGCTGTAGGAGCAGTTAAGAGATAGCTGATCTTTGTCCGTTAAGGGTGCTCTGGAGATGCAGAAACTGTGAAGCTGAGCCCAGAAGAGCATTTTTAAGCTGTGCACTCTTCCTGGAAAAGTCTAGCTGTTTCTGCCCCAGAGCTCTCTTACAAGCTAATCAGACCCTTAAAAGCTACAACTGCCTACTACCAAAAGAGAGAGAGTACAATACTATCTAATTAATCTCCTAAAGACTTGGCATGCGTAAGTATTTCTTGTCCTACTTTGCTAAGGGATTAGAGCAAGTTTTGTTCCTTTCCAGACCTCCCAGCACATGCCTCTCAGAAAGCAGATGGTACCTTTACCTGTTCTGAGAAGGAATTTCTTAATTCCCTCAGCACGTATAAATCCCAGGATAGGGAATCCAGTGCACTAATCATCAGTTAATCCACATGAGTACACAGCACTTTTACCAGAGGCATACATACTTAACCAGACATGCCAAGTAAAAGGAACAAAGCACGAAGACAAGATTAATTTCAACACAAAACATACACACATGCATCTCTCACCGAAAGCTTACTCATCATGCACTGATGATAGTGGGAACAGGCCCCAACTCCTCAGCCCCTCAGTGGACCAGAGAACAGACCACTGCCTCAATGTTAATGCTTTACCTCAAGAGCCCCTTCTTAAATAGCAAGTCTTTCACTCTTACCAGTTCTTGGGGTTTTTCCTTTCCTGTCAAAACAAGTAATTTTAGCTACAGTGAAGAGGCAGAACCTTCACAGCTTATGTTTTGGTCAGTGTCCACTAACATCCCTTGAGCATTTATTGTTGTTTGGCACATGCAAAACTGTTTTCTTCTAACCATTCTTCCCTCTCCCAGAATCCCATAAAGTAAGAACAATATATCACATGGTGGATCTCACTGGCCAAGCAGCATTTCCATCTTTATTTTCACATTTGTAATACAAAAGAGTTTAGGGACTGTATTTCCAAGGCCCTGTAAAGAAAACATTTACAAAATACCATTGTGTACACTATAAAATACTGGACATCAAAATTATTTCTCTACTATACCAGACAAATTAATACAAACTAGTTATCTCTTATCAAAAAAGCAGTATAAGAAAAGAACACTCATGTGGTTCTTTAAGTAAAGACTACATCTCTGAGAAGACAGGTACATGGCAAAATTAATGTAAAACTGTATGAACACTAATACTGAAAACAAAAGAGACAAGATGTTGACTAAATTTGAACTATATCTCTGTAGTTATCTTTAAAAAAGAGCAGATATGCCTGAGGATCTGAGATGAAGATGATAGCAAGGAAACACGGAGTTAAAAGCATGTAAAGAATGAGTAAAACAAAGAGAGGCTTTGAAACAAATACAGGCTGAAACTTAGAGCAGTGAAAAAGAAAAGAAAAGAAAAGAAAGTTTGCACCCTCATCCATTCTGGGAAATGGATCGATCTTTTTCTTGAAAATCACCCTAAGTGCGAAGACATTTCTTTGCCCCAACAATGTCTTCTGACGCAAAGAACCTGCAGGGTCCCAAACTTAAAACTAATCCCATTGGAGAAAAGTACAATTACAAATTATAACAGAATTCACAGTCTACAATTTAATCAACTACGAAACTGCATTATCAGACAGAATGATTATTTCTGACTTTCTGTAATCAGTTAATTTAAAAGTCTGTTCTGCTTGCATATTCATACGCAATGACCGACTTTCTCTACAGAAAAATGAATTCTTGTGGCCCAACAACTTGACTACTTGACTTCCATGGGCATACCACATTGAATTTAAATATATTCTCAATTCAGGAAGACTGTGCTAGATTTGCTTAAAAAAAAAAAAAAAAATCTTGTAAATGTGTTTCTAGAAAGTTAACAAGCTGTTGCCTTCAAGCCAAGCCATTTCTTACTGTTCTAGAGTTCTTGTGAGGAAGTGGAGTATATTGTGCCAGTATCATTACACATCAGGGCCAGAATCCTTTAACCTTCTGCCAGTTTCTCTAATACCAACTTTTTTGCAAATTTTAATAAAACATTGTTGAAGTATGATTATATTTTAATTAACTGAAGCAAAAACCAGTCATAACTACATTATTGATTTGCTGGTTCATATTAAAGACTTATCAATACCAACATTATTATATATATTATTTCTTCTCCCAAGTAACAGGCAACAGAACACGGGGAAATACCCTCGAGTTGCGACAGGGGAGGTTTAGATTGGATATTAGGAAAAATTTATTCCCCAAAAGGGTTATCGAGCATTGGAACAGACTGCCCAGGGAAGTAGTTGTATCCCCATCCCTGAAGGTATTTAAAAGACTTGTAGATGTGGCGCTTAGGGACATGGTTTATTAGTGGACTTGACAGAGTTATGTTTACAGTTGGAGTTGATGATCCTAAGGGTCTTTTCCAACCTAAATGATTCTATTCTATACATGAAGAAGAAGTTTTTAGGAAACTTCCAGTTGTGAAATAAATGTAGGACATTATTGATCAGAAACTGATTATCAAGCTGAAACCTGAACTTTGTAAGGACATGTCATACAGACAGTAGCTATAAGAACAGAGGTGTGATGATAAGAAATCACCCTCAGGTACAGTAAATGTGCAAAATGAGAGAGAAGCTTATTATACTCACTGTTTTCTCTAGACTGAAGAATTTCTCAACTGCATTAAGGTAGTTTAGATTGATCCCATTAATAACTGAAAAAAAAGTATATTTTTTTTCATGACAATTTACACTGTTCTTTGGACACTCCATGTGTGAGGAGCCCTGCTTTTTGGCTGTAGAAATGGCGAGAGGTCTATCACAGGAATAAGCCAGGAGATTTTTCCAAGTGTGACTTTCAGCAGCAGCAGTGCCTACAACAATCCTTCCAACCTCACCTCACCTGCCATCTGTATTTACTGTGGGAACAGACTGCAAATCCTCAGACTGTCCTATCTCTCTTTACAGAGAAATAATCAAGCAGAAAATTTGCCTTCTTGAGAGGCAGCAGGGCTCTCCCAGAAGAACTTTTGACACAGCCTCACCCCCAAACTGTGGGATTTTTCCATCATTTTGTACTTTGACTCAATGCAATCTTCGTGTATTAATTATAAGGACACAGATGCAACCCTGATTTCAGAACACTTGTGGGACTGCTACTTCAGGGAGTTACAACTGCCCAGGATTTCTTTCATTATTAATTTTTTGAAGTTGAAGATTTTGATCCTTTGCATGGACGTGTGTCTTAGGGTGCCACATTGTTTGCCAGTCCGTCAGTTAAATCACATTTTTTTCTCTCTGTGTGCTGCCTTGTGGTGAGATCAGGGTTAATAATGAGCTGTAGGATCCTTCGTGTTCTCCAAGTGCCCAGCTGAGTTTGCAAGTACTTGTCCAAATATTGATCTTCTCCCTCTCCTGTACACTGTGTGGAGGAGAAAGAACATGTGATTTGTTGTTCCTTGTAATTACACAATGATTAATTTTCTTCTTAAATTATTAATAAAATATCTAAAAATAAAGGCTTCTTAAAAATGGATTTGTTTTTTTAATTTGGCAAACTCATTTTTTCACAGAAAACCTTTTGCCTCTGATATTGCGTGTCTCCGCGTGTCAAAGACAAGACTACATGTCTTTAGAGAGTGGGGTATCAGTAATCAAGACTTGTCATGCAGATCTGGGAGAATTTTGCCTTTATTGTCTTTTCCTTAACAAGCTGGTACCTAGTTCATGTCAGTGCGACTCATTTGATGTGATATAATGAGAGCTGCAGTTGTGCCAGTCCTTTGCAAAGTAAAAAACGGGTCAGAAAAGTTTACCAAGGATCGTGCTAGTGAGTTCAGAGCCCAAGATGTATCAAAAAAAGTCTCTTTTCAACTGTTGCTGTTAGACAAGCAGCTTTATTCTTCTACCAATTTTGCAGCCTCCTACTCAGCATTCACTTAATTTAAAAAAGCGGGATACCTAGTTCAGTATAGTCTCCTGTGAATTCCCGTGGATAAGATGGAAGAGGAATGCTTTTCACCTACAGCAAAAAAAAGTGAAGGTTAGTTCTGAGTAAGGACTGCAATTCTCGGAATGGGTTTTTTGTTGTTTTGTTTTATTTTGTTTTGTTTTGTTTTGTTTTAAAAGTTGTGATCATGTAAGAGACTGGTAGTGCACAGTATTTAACACCACTCTGACTGAGCTTACAGCAGTTCTTATTTACACTTTTGTAGCATCCTAAGATTTCATGTGTAGTATTGCTAAAGCCACGTATCCAAAGAAAACTGAGAAAATACCCCAAACCTCATTCTATTTCATTGTGTCTCACGGCTTTGGGGGGTGTGTGTTCAACTTTCCAAATTTTGAGCATTTAGTTTACATTTAAGTCAAAATTTCTATTTCTCTTTCACAGGGGAAAGACATTTTTTTATTACAAATCTAAGTAAAAATTATCAGATGTTATAACTTGGTGTAAAATTATGCAGATGAGTGACAAGGCATAGGATAGAAACACCTCTGTGTTGTGTGCAGAGCAATCTGTGCTGCCATCCTCACCAAGAAGATCTGGTTGCTTAAAAAACAGACTTTATGAGAAAGCAGTGGTTTAGACTCTGACCTCAGACACTGCAGTAGAAGTCCACTTTTATTGCATGCTCTACCTCGATTTTTTGTCATTAACTGATCAGCAGCTGGTTCATTCTACCTTTTACTCTCTTTCTTGCACATACAAGATGCACTTACCTATACTTGTAATATGTAAGTGTTTAAAAAAATATATCTATCTTGTCAGTATCTGTCAGGAAAATGTTATTGCTGTTTTGCAATGGGAAAATAACACGAACTGGGATTTATCTCACCTAATTTAGACCCCTGTAACGAAGCTCTTTCTGTCTGAGTTGGTCAAGAGAACACTCTATATAGCAAATGGAGAGAAATGGGTACAATTCATCTTCCCTATTCTGTATCTCCTGTAAGATAAAAGGACTCCTATGCTAGAAATGCCTATTTATTTACATTGACCACAAAAGAGAGCTCAGCTACAGACATTCGCAAGATGAAGGTGTGATGTACCCTGTCCTAACAGAGTGAGCAATTTTCCCAAATTAATATTTGTATTCTGTGGATATTTCTACACACATCATTCAAATACCAAGTTAGCTTCACAATAGTTCTCACTGTTGGCTAATGTACTTTGCTCAGAACTGCTGTAATAAAGTACTACTCATTTCTGAAAAAGAAGAGGTGAGATCTATAGCTGTGCTGCAAATGCCTTCACGGCAGTTTATTTATGCTTTCGGCACCAGCAAGGAACTAAGCCTTGATGTTCAAGTGTAAAGTCTTGACCACTCCATTATTTTTCCTTGTGAATTAAGATAACAAGAGAACTAGTGGTGGAGGGAAATTCTAGGAGCTGTTCACCCAAGAGACAGAACTGCATCCTTGAGACATTACGTGTTCTTCTGCAGATCCCTTGCCAATCCACAAGGTCACAGAGTAAGTCTCCTATTTCACCCTATAGTGAGAAGATGCTGGAATATCAGAGTCTGTTTTTGCAGTTCAGTATGAGAAATCCTCTTGTATGAAATTGCTCTTCTGAGGTGCTCTTCAGGAAACAACACTTCAGTAGAATGTTAACTTGTTAGCATGGAGTGCTGGAAATAAATTTCTTACACATAATGCTTACACGGAGCATTTTCCAGGCACAGCAAAATACCCACGTCCTTAGGGAAAGTTTCCAGGCAGCATCTTCTCTATCACAATGTCAAAAAGTAATCACTTTGTAATTGCAGGATATCCTTTATTGCTAATAGCAACCTGCCCACACTGGACAGGGCAAAGGAATAAAAGAGATTAAAAGTATATATTTTAAGGTTACTTATTTCTTGCCTTATTGCACTGGCAATATACTTTATTCTTTGTTTCATTCTATAAAGACTTGTGTTTGCTACGAAGAAGAATACCCAGACTGAAGTTCCTTCAGGAGACTTGGGGAAAAAAAACCTATTATAGTATCCTCAAATCACTCAGAATCTCAATGTTCATTAGAAGCAACTTGATTATTCTAGTTACATTACAGAAATATGAGTTTTATTTTAGAAAAAAGCATCATTCATTACCTTCTACATGAATAATTTGCCCTCTCCTGCAACTCATCCCTTTGGGGGGCCGTTGCTTTAGACTCTCTAATTCCATCAATAGAAAGGCATCGGTACCTCTGTGGAAACTGTATGCCTTTATAAATAACTCTTTTAGAGAAAACATGCAGTATACTTTGCGACTATGCGGAACTGTGAGAGGGCTGCACTATGACAAGCTAAATACTGATCCCTCGAGCACATGTTATACTCCAAAATGAACTTTTTACCCATTACTGAATTCTAGGGTAAGTGGCACACACTCAGTTAGAGGAAAGGTTTAAATATTATCAGCAAGAAGTAGCAAAGCAGCCGTCATAGTGTGGTTACCATACAAGGCTTTGGTCCTATCAGAGCTTGTAAAACACAGACAACAGGGTCAACCCAGTATCAAGAGAGAACAGCCTTAAAGAAGCACTGCAAGATGCTGTGTATGTGGTTATTTCTCTTTCTGCCACTCTATTTTCAGTCCCTAAAGAAGTAAAAGTTTCTTGTTGGTCTTGTGGCTAAAAGGGGTTACCATTTTCCCTTCCCTTCCCTTCCCTTCCCTTCCCTTCCCTTCCCTTCCCTTCCCTTCCCTTCCCTGCCTTCCCCTTTCCTCATACAAAA
>Ga0181612_156023_pt1 | contig 11516 bp, 8 predicted proteins | sample HoacroProtozoa21_FD_119630 | JGI IMG/M metagenome (GOLD analysis project Ga0181612, IMG submission 119630) | Hoatzin crop microbial communities from Cojedes, Venezuel. Combined Assembly of Gp0051906, Gp0051904, Gp0051908
CATCGAAGTCCTTCGCGACAACGGCTTCGCCCAACTACAAGGCAAACGCGTCGGACTCGTCACCAACCCCTCCGGCATCGACAACAACCTACGCTCAACCGTTGATGTCCTATACGGCGCGCCCGGCGTACAACTCGTCGCGCTCTTCGGACCCGAACACGGCGTGCGTGGCAACGCCCATGCCGGCGATGCCGTAGCCAACGACGTTGACCCCAAAACCGGCGTCAAAGTCTATTCACTCTTCGGCAAGACCCACAAACCCACGCCCGAAATGCTCCAAGGCATCGACGTACTCGTCTATGACATCCAAGACATCGGCTGCCGCAGCTACACCTTCTGCTCCACGCTCGGCGTCTGCATGGAAGCCTGCGCAGAGTGCGGCGTTGACTTCATGGTTCTCGACCGACCCAATCCCCTCGGAGGCAACAAAGTCGAAGGCCCCCTCGTCAACAAAGGCTACGAGAGCTTCGTCAGCAAATACCCCGTTCCCTACGTCTATGGGCTGACCCCCGGAGAATTTGCCACCTACCTCAACGAAGAAGGACTTACCGCCAAGAAAGCCAACCTCACCGTCATACCACTCGAAGGATGGACACGCGATATGACCTTCCGCCAAACCGGCATGCCCTGGGTACTCCCCTCGCCGCAAATCCCGACGCCTGAGAGCGCATTCTTCTATCCCCTCTCCGGCATACTCGGCGAACTCTATATCTTCAACACCGGCATCGGCTACACGCTGCCCTTCCAACTCTTCTGCCACGTTGACGCCGACGCCGACGCGCTCGCCGACGCCATGAACGCCCTCAACCTCCCCGGGCTCAAATTCCGCCCCATCAACGTCAAGCCCTTCTTCGTCACCTCCGTTGACCTCAACCAAGAGAAAAAAGAAGTGCACGGCGTGCAGACCTACATCACCGACTTCGACGCCGCCAACCTCACCCTCACGCAATTCTACTTCATACAGGTCTTCCACCAGCTCTATCCCAACATCCCCATCTTCGAGAGCAACCCCAAACGATACGCCATGTTCGACAAAGTCTGCGGAACAGACCAAATCCGAAAACAATTCACCAAACGATATATCGTCGAGGACTTCATCGACATCTGGAATAAAGACGCCGCCGATTTCCAAACCAAATCCGCCAAATACTACCTCTACCACGACGGCTCCCCTCTCGTCATCAACTAAAAACGAATGAATAGCAACTATCAACAATACCTGCGGCGCATCCGAGACTTCATCCCCGACGACCGCGTCTATACCGACGAGCTCCGCACCCTCGCCTGGGGTACCGATGCCGGCTTCTACCGCCATCTGCCCCAAATCGTTGTGCGCAGCACGAGCGAGACCGAGGTGGCACGCCTGTTGGCGATTGCCCACGAGATGCGGCTGCCCGTGACCTTCCGCGCCGCCGGCACCAGCCTGAGCGGACAGACAGTGACCGACAGCATCCTGATTGTTGCCGGCAAAAACTGGGAAGGCTACAGCATCGCCGACGATGCCTCGACCATCACGTTGCAACCCGGACTGACAGGCAACCGCGTGGACGAAATCCTTGCGCCGTTGGGCAAACTCTTCTCCCCCGACCCCGCGTCGAAAAATTCGGCAATGGTCGGCGGCATCGTGATGAACAACGCGTCCGGCATGAGCTGCGGCACGCACGCCAACAGCGACCGGATGATTGTCAGCGCGCGACTGGTGCTTGCCGACGGAACGGTGCTGGACACAGGCGACGAGCAAAGCAAAGCAGCCTTCCGGCAATCGCACCCGCAAATCGTGGCGGGCATCGAGCGCCTGCGCGACGAAATCCTCGCCGACAGCGAACTGACGGAACGCATCCGCCGCAAGTATTCGATTAAGAATGTGACGGGCCTGAACATCTACCCGTTCGTGATGTACGAAGACCCGTTTGAAATCATCACGCACCTGCTTGTTGGCAGCGAAGGAACGTTGGCTTTCGGCAGCCAATTCACGATGAAGACGGCACCCCTGCCCCCCTTCCGCGCCTCAGCCATGTTGTACTTCTCGGAGATGCGGCGCGCGTGCGAAGCGGTGGTGGCAATGAAGTCAGCGCCTGTTCACTGCGCGGAGCTGCTTGACCGCAAATCGCTCGCATCCGTTGGCGACAACACCGGCGAAAACCTCACGGCAGTGCTAATTCAAACGTTTGCCGACAGCGAGCAAGAACTGAAGGACAACATCGCGGCGATTGAAAAGGTGCTGAGCGCATACGAGCTGTACGTGCCAGCGCGCTTCACCTCCGACCCGAAAGAATACGGCAAATACTGGGCGGTGCGCAACGGCATCTTCCCCCAGGTGGGCGGCACACGCCCGCTAGGCACGACCGTCATCATCGAAGACGTCGCCTTCCACATCGAAGACCTGCCCGACGCAACTGTTGACCTCGCCAACATGCTGATGAAACACGGCTACGAGGACTGCTGCATCTACGGTCACGCCCTGGAGGGAAACTACCACTTCATCATCGCGCAATCGTTTGAGACGCAAGAGGACATCGCGCGCTACCGCAACCTGATGAACGAAATCGTCAAGCTCGTGATTGACAAATACGACGGTTCGCTCAAAGCCGAGCATGGCACGGGACGCAACATGGCACCTTTCGTCCGCAAGGAATGGGGCGACAAAGCCTATGCCATCATGCAGCAAATCAAGCAGTTGTTCGACCCCGACGGCATCCTCAACCCGGGCGTCATTTTCAACGAAGACCCCGACAGCTTCATCCAAAGCATCAAGCCGATGCCGCTCTGCGACGACAGCGTCAACACCTGCATCGAATGCGGCTTCTGCGAAATCAACTGCGTCAGCAGCGGCTTCTCGCTCTCGTCGCGCCAGCGCATCGTCGTGCAACGCGAAATCGCCCGTCTGAAAGCGCTTGGCACAGAGCCCGACCGTCTCAACAACCTCGTCAAGCAATACAAATACTACGGCGAGCAGACCTGCGCCGCCGACGGATTGTGCAGCACGTCGTGCCCGATGAAAATCAACGTGGGCGACATGACGCACCACATCCGCGAGCAAGCGCACCCCTACGGCAGCGCCGCCCACAGTATCGGCCGCTTCGCCGCCAAGCACTTAGAAGGCGTGCGCACCGGATTGAAATCGCTGCTCTACGTCGCCGACGCCGCCCATAGCCTAATTGGCGACCGTGGCGTCACGACCATCGGCAACGCCCTCCATACGATTGGCATCCCCCTGTGGACGCCATCGCTCCCCAAACCCCACAAACTGCGGCTCTACGCCCATGCCGACCCGTCGGCGGCGAAGACCCTGGTCTATTTCCCCTCCTGCCTCAACCAAACGCTTGGCGCGGCAGAAGGCGCCAACGGCGACGACCTTATCGACCGAACCGTGGCGTTCTTTAACAAAAACGGCTGGCAAGTGATTTTTCCCGACAGCCTGCAACGCCTTTGCTGCGGTATGATTTGGGAAAGCAAAGGCATGCCCGACATCGCCAACCAAAAAACCGCCGAACTCGAAGAAGCGCTGTGGCAAGCCTCAAAGCAGGGCACACTGCCGATTGTCTGCGACCAAAGCCCCTGCCTGCACCGCATGTTGCAGAACTTCAAGCGGCTGAAACCCCAAGAACTCATCAGCTTCATCCACGACGAAATCGCGCCCAAGTTGCAATTCCACCCCACCGACGAACCAATTGCCGTGCACATCACATGCTCCACGCGGCTGATGGGCAACACCGACAAGGTGCTGAGCCTCGCCCGTCGATGCAGCAACCATGTATTGGTGCCCGAAGGAGTCGGCTGCTGCGCCTTCGCCGGCGACAAGGGATTCACGCACCCGGAGCTCAACGCCTACGCCCTGCGGAAACTCCGCAGCCAGGTCGTTGCCGCGGGCGTCACACGAGGGTTCTCCAACAGCCGCACCTGCGAAATCGGCCTGACGACCCACAGCGGCGTCCCATACCAATCACTGCTGTACCTCATCGACGAATGCTCCTCACCCTATCTCTCTCACGCAGACTAACGCAGACTAACGCAGACAAAATTTAGCCTCGCGCAGAACTCGCAGAACTCGCAGAAAAATTTTTGTCTGCGGGGAGTCTGCGTTAGTCTGCGTTAGTCTGCGTGAGGTTAGGTTAGGAGTTGCGATACTTGTTGCATTGCCTCGTAGGCAGTCTGGTCCACCTTGCACGGCGTCACGGTGATGTAGCCGCGGGCGAGCCAATAGGAGTCGGTGGTGTCGTCTTGGTTGTCGGCGCATTCGTAGGCACCCACCACCCAGTAGTAGTCGAACCCCTCGGGGTGCGTGCGCTTGGCGAACTCCTGCACCCACCGCCCGATGTCGCTCTTGGTGATTTTCACGCCGGGATAGTTCGCGTCGTCGCGCGGCGGGAAGTTCACGTTGAGGCAGACGCCTTTGGGCAAGCCTTTTTCCAGCGCGGCGCGGATGATCTTGTCCATCTCGGGCTTGCACGCGCTCATATCCACATCCTTCCCGTATTTGCCGTACGAAAAGGCAATCGAGGGGATGGTGTGAATCAGCGACTCGAAGGCGCAGCCCATGGTGCCGCTGTAGATGGCGTTGGTGCCGTGGTTGTAGCCGTGGTTGACGCCGCATAGCGTCAGGTCGGGCTTGCGGTCGCCGAGCAGTTCGCCCACCGCGAGTTTCACGCAGTCGGTGGGGGTGCCGTTGACGGTGTAAACTGTGTAGCCGGGCTCATCGACAATCTTTTTCGGCACGAGGGGGTGGACAAAGGTGATGGCGCTGGACATGCCGCTTTGGTGCTCCGCGGGGCAGCACACCACCACGTCGCCGATTTGGCGCGCCACGTCTATCAGGGCGTGGATGCCCGGATAGTTAAAGCCGTCGTCGTTGCATACCAATAATAAAGGTCTTTCCATTATCTTAGTTAGGAGTTAGGAGTTAGAAGTTGTCTCGCGCAGAACTCGCAGAACACGCAAAAAAATCTTTAAAAATCCGCGTGATCTGCGTGAGATTAAAATGCGTGAGAAATTAGGTTATTTTGCGTCGTCGGGGTCCGACACCACTTGAAAGTCGGCATCGGGGTCCTCGAAGTCTTCTTCCCAGTATTCATCCGACCATTCGCGCTCGCCGCTGTTCACCATCTTTCCGCCGGCATCGGGCGCTTCGTCCTCCTCGTCGAAGTCGTCTTCGGCGGCAAAAATGAAGTCATCTTCGGCTTGCTCGCGGTGTTGCGCGTCGAGGTTGCGGTGGGTGACGGTTTCGGGGATGCGGTTGCGCTCGTCGTTGATGGTTCGCCACAGCAGGTCTTTCAGCTCGGTCAAGCCTTGCTGCGCCACGCTGCTGATGAGCACGGTCGGCACGTCTTGCGGCAGCGAGCGTCGCACTTCCTCCAGCAGCTCGTCGTCGGGCAGCATGTCGCATTTGGTGATGGCGAGCACGCGCGGCTTGTCGATCAGGTCGGGGTTGAACGTCTCCAGTTCGTGGCACAGCACGCCGTATTCCTTGACGATGTCGTCGCTGTCCACCGGCACCATAAACAGCAGCACGGCGTTGCGCTCGATGTGGCGCAGGAACCGCAACCCCAGCCCGCGCCCTTCGCTGGCGCCCTCGATGATGCCGGGGATGTCCGCCATCACGAACGACTGCATGTCGCGGTAGGTGACGATGCCTAGGTTCGGCTCGAGGGTGGTGAAGGGGTAGTTGGCGATTTTCGGTTTCGCCGCCGAAATCACGCTCAGTAGGGTGGATTTTCCCGCGTTGGGGAAGCCCACCAAGCCCACGTCGGCGAGCAGTTTCAGCTCGAGGATGATGGTGCGCTCCACGCCCTTCTCGCCGGGTTGCGCGAAGCGAGGTGTCTGGCGCGTAGCGGTTTTAAAGCGCGCGTTGCCTTTGCCGCCGCGACCGCCGCGCAGCAGGCGAACCACCTGCCCGTCTTCGGTGACGTCGCACAGGAATTGCCCCGTCTCGCTATCGTAAACCGCTGTGCCACAGGGTACATCGATGGTGCGGTCTTCGCCATTGCGACCGGTGCACAGGTTCTCGCCGCCCGCCTGTCCGTCGGTGGCGATGATATGGCGCGTATATTTCAGGTGAATCAGCGTCCACAGGTTGGCGTTGCCACGCAGGAACACGTGTCCGCCACGTCCGCCGTCGCCGCCGTCGGGTCCGCCCTTGGGCAGGTAGCGCGCGCGATGCAGGTGAACGCTGCCTTTGCCGCCATGTCCGCTGCGGCACAGGATTTTCACATAGTCGATAAAGTTGCTTTCGGGCATAATATCTCAAATTTGCCGCAAAGTTACAAAATAGTTAGGAGTTTGGTGCCAGGACTTATGAGGTTTTTTCTCGCGGATTAAAACCTCACGCAGATTCTAATGAGGGAAGTAGAGGACGTCTTCGAGGTCATTAGTCCGCGAGAAGTCTGCGTAGGTCTGCGTGAGGATTTATTCCACCACGGGCTGCGTGAGAATAAAAAAATTTGTAATTTTGCGGCAAAATACGCAATCAGATGAAAAAAATCGCGATTATCAATGGCCCGAACCTGAACTTGGTGGGCGTGCGCGAGCCGGAAGTCTATGGCGGACGCTCGCTTGACCAGTACCTGCGCGCGCTGGTGGCGGAGTATGCCGCCGAGGCGGAGATTTCGCTGTTCCAGAGCAACGTGGAGGGCGCATTGGTTGACGAACTGCAACGCGTGGGCTTCACTGCCGACGGCATCGTGCTGAACGCGGGCGGCTATTCCCACACCTCGGTGGCGATTGCCGATGCGGTGCGTGCCATCTCGGCGCCCGTGGTGGAGGTGCACATCAGCAACGTGTTCGCGCGTGAGCCCTACCGCCACGTCTCGCCCGTGGGCGCTGCCTGCCGTGGCGTCATCGCCGGCTTCGGATTAGCCTCCTACCGCCTCGCCCTCGATTACCTCACTGCCCCTCTCGCAGATTAATTTCAGTTTCGTAAGATTAAAAGATTTGAAAAATCAAACCTAATCCGTAGTAAGGGCGAAAAAATCAACCCCCATCATACCCAATCTTACGAAATTTTAAAATTTTATCTCACGAAATAAAATTCTGCGAGTTCTGCGAGTTCTGCGCGAGACAAAACATCCACGCGAGACAAAAAAATATGACGGAAGAAGAGTACATATTGTCGCATATCGACGCCGAGCCGCCTTTGCTGGCGCGCATCGACCACGACACGCACGTGCGCATGATCTACTGGCACATGTGCAGCGGTCACCTGCAGGGGCGCCTGCTGAAGATGCTGGTGCGCATGACCGGCGCGCGCAAAGTGCTGGAAATCGGCACGTTTAGCGCTTACGCCACGCTCTGCCTCGCCGAGGGGATGGCTGACGACGACTGCCACGTGGACACCATCGAACTCAACGACGAGACCGAGGACTTCATCCGCGACAACCTGGCGGCGTCGCCCTACGGCTGCCGCGTGAGCCTGCACATTGGCGACGCGCGCGACGTAATCGCCACGCTGCCAGCCGACTACGACCTCATCTACATCGACGCCAACAAACGCCAATACGTTGACTATTACGAGCCGGCGTTGGCGCACCTGCGCGCCGGTGGGTTTCTCGTGGCGGACAACACGCTGTGGGCGGACAAGGTGATCGACCCCGACTGCCACGACGCGCAAACCGAGGGCATCCGCGCCTTCAACGACCTCGTGGCTGCCGACACCCGCGTCGAAAAGGTCATCCTCCCCCTCCGCGACGGCCTCACCCTCATCCACAAACTCCCTGTTTCCGTGTGATTGGGTATGATTTTTGATGTGTAAATCTGATTGGGTAGGATATCTTACCCAATCCAACCTGGCAATCAAAAATGAACAAAATAATCCGACCCAATCCTATGAAACCTAACTCCTAACTCCTAACTCCTAACTCCTAACTCCTAACTAATATAAATGGAATCAACGAGATTACAAAAAATCAACCGCCTGTTGCAGAAGGAATTGAGCGAACTCATCCGCCTGCAGACAGCCAAAACCCAGGGCACGCTCGTCTCGGTGAGCAACGTGCGCGTCGCGCCCGACCTGAGCGTGGCACGCATCCACTTGAGCATTTTCCCCAGTGAAAAAGCTGCCGAAATCCTCGAAAACATCAACCGCAACGCCGCCTCGCTGCGCTACGACCTTGCCGCCAAGGTGCGCTACCAGCTGCGCCGCACGCCCGAGCTGACGTTCTTCCTCGACGACTCGCTGGACTACATCGAGCACATCGACCAGCTACTCCACCCCGACAAAGAGACCCCTCCCCCCATCGGCACCCCAGATTAGTTTTAAGAGTTAAGAGTTGAGAGTTGAGACATCTTGCTCGGCTTGAACTCCACTCTTAACTCTCAACTCTCAAAACTGTTAACTATGTTGTCGTTGAAAATCGCGCTCCGCTACCTCTTCTCCAAGAAGACGCATAACGCCGTGAACATCATCTCCGCCATCAGCATCTGTGGCGTCATGGTGGCTACGGCGGCTTTGGTGTGCGTGCTCAGCGTGTTCAACGGCTTCCGAGCGGAGATCATGAGCCGCCTGGCGCAGCTCGACCCGCCCATCGCCATCGTGCCGGCTTCGGGCAAAGCCATCAGCGACGCCGACAGCCTCTGTCGCGTGGCGACAGCCTTTGCCGAGGTGGACCGCGCCGTCCCCGTGATTGAGGACCAGGCGTTGGCGGTCTTCGCCGGATTTTCCATGCCGGTGCGCGTCAAGGGCGTCCCCGACGACTACAACCGCCTGTGCGGCATCGACAGCCTGATGCTCGTCGGCGCGTGGGAGATGACCGACAGCGTGGCGACCTACGCCGTGCCTGCCGTCGGCCCCGCCATCGAGCTGCATCTGCATCCCGAAAACATCCTCCCCGTGGCGATTTACGCGCCGCGCCGCCAGGGTACGGTGAACCTCGCCAACCCGATGAACGCGTTCCGTTCCGACAGCCTGTTCGTCGCGGGCGTCTTCCAGCTGCAAAACAACGCCTACGACGATGACATGATTTTCATCCCCATCGCCCACGCGCGCCGCATGTTCGACTACCCTGACCAAGCCACCTCGGTGGAGCTCTACCTCCGGGCGGGTGCCGACGCCGACGCGCTGCTCAGCCGATTGCAAGACGCTGTGGGCGAGCAATTTATCGTGAAAAACCGCCTGATGCAGCAGAGCGAGAGCTACCGCATGGTGAATGTGGAAAAGTGGATGTCGTTCCTGCTGTTGGCGTTCATTCTGATCATCGCCACGTTTAACATCATCAGCACGTTGTCGCTGCTGATTGTCGAGAAAGACGAGAGCATCACCACGCTGCGCAACCTCGGCGCCACCGACCGCCAAATCTCGCGTATCTTCGTGACGCAGAGTTGGTTAGTGACGCTTGTCGGCGCCCTCGCGGGCATCATCTTGGGTGTGGCGTTGTGTTTGGGGCAGCAGCATTTCGGGTGGCTGAAGTTGCACGGCGACCCCTCGTCGCTGGTGATTCCCGCCTATCCCGTGGCGTTGCAGTGGGGCGACCTTGTCATCGTGTTCGCCTTGGCGCTGGGCATCGCTGCCGTCACCGGCGTCATCACCGCTGCCATCATCCGCCACCGCCTCACCTCCGTTTCCGTGTGATTGGGTAGGATTTTTGATGTGTAAATCTGATTGGGTAGGATTTTCCCATGAAAGACACAAGAAAAAATCATACCCAATCCAACCCGGCAATCAAAGGCGAAAAAAAATAATCCTACCCAATCCTATGAAACAGGGAGCTCGGGGCGGAGGGGGTAGTGGTTGCGGAGCCACTCGAAGCGCTCCGGCGCAGCCTTCAGCCGCCGGCTGTCCGCGTCGATGTCGTAGCTGTCCACGATAGCCTGCGCGCTGACCGTCTCGGCGCCCGTGATGGGCGTATCTGCCTGCGGCACAGGCACCTGCCATCCGAAAAACGCATTCATTTCCTTTAAAATCATGGCTGTGGCTCTCAGCTTGCCCTGGCGGCTGTACCCCGCGATGTGAGGGGTGGCGACCACCGCGCGCTCCACCAGCTCCGGCAGAGGGTGCGGCTCGTTCTCCCAGCAGTCGAGGGCGAAGTCGCCGTCGAAGCACGTCAGCAGGGCGTGGCTATCGACGATGGCGCCGCGCGCCGCGTTCATCAGCAGGCGGCAACCCTTGGCGCGCCGCAGAAACGCCTCGTCGCAGAGGTGGAAAGTAGGGTAGGCGCCGTCGCGGGTCAGCGGGGTGTGAAACGTGATGATATCCGCCTCGTCGGCGATCTGCTCCAGCGGCACAAACGGCAGCGCGTCGCCCGCGGCAGCCCGTGGCGGGTCGTTCAGCAGCACGCGCAGCCCCAGCGCCTCGCCCCATCGCGCCACGATGCTCCCCACGTGTCCCACGCCCACCACGCCGATGGTCGTGCCGCCGCCATGACGGAAAATCGCGGAATAGACCCACTGCGCCACGGCGGGGGCGTTGCAGCCCGGGGCGTTGCGCACGGTGATGCCGCGGCGGTGGCAGTAGGCAGTGTCGATATGGTCCATGCCGATGGTCGCCGACCCGATAAACCGCACGCGGCTGCCGTCGAGCAGGGCGGCGTCGCAACGGGTGCGGGTGCGCACCAGCAGCGCGTCGGCATCGCGCACCATCCGCGCGTCGATGCTCTCGGCGGGCGCGCGGGTGACGTCAGCCACGTCGGCGAGCGCCTCCAGGTAAGGGATGTTTTGGTCAACGATAATTTTCATACCGGAATCAGGTAGGCGCCGTAAACCCCTGCGCACGCTGCCACCAGTAGCAGCACGCCGACGAAGCCGTGGCGGTGGGCATACAGCGTATGGGTCTGACCAACCTGCACCGCGGCGCACAGGTGCAGCGTCGGCAGGTAGGTGACGAAGTTGCGCCAGTCAATCGCCATCGCCACCACCACCAGCACGCTCGTGCCGATAAAAAAGGCGTTATACATTCGTGTGCGCAGCCGGTAGTTGAACGTCGTGCGCAGATTGATCATGGTCAGCGTCAGCGTCAGCAGCGCCACCGCCACCGTCCAGCCGACCGTCAGCCACTGCGTTTGCGGCGACAGCGCGTCCCACAGCGCGTGGGCGGGCGTCCACGACAGCGCCGCGCCGAAATCCACCAGCCCGAAGCCGGCAGGAATCCACAGCGCCGCCACCACCCCAATCAGCGCCGCCAGCGTCTCGCGCATCCCGCGGCAGTGCATATACACAAACCCCACGCCGAAGATAGCGAACAGCAGCGTCAGCGCATAGTCGCCCATACACCCCACCGCCGCGACGGCAAACAGCAGGAAGATGCGCCGTTGCGCGTGCGCGTCGCGAAACGACACGAACAGCCGCGGCAGCATCACCACCACCAGCAGCGCCAGCGCCGCCGACGTGTTGAAACCCGTGGTCAGCAGGGGGCACGCCGCCTGCATCAGCACAAACGCCGTCGCCGGCAGGCACGTCTCGGCGCGCACGAATTGGAAGGCTTTGTTCAACGCGGGCAGCATCGCCGTGATGAAGACGTTTGCTGCGACAGCTGCCGCCAGGTCCCATCGCCCGTCAGCAATCAGGGGCACAGGCAGGCGAAACAGCCACCC
>Ga0181612_104845_pt1 | contig 11515 bp, 5 predicted proteins | sample HoacroProtozoa21_FD_119630 | JGI IMG/M metagenome (GOLD analysis project Ga0181612, IMG submission 119630) | Hoatzin crop microbial communities from Cojedes, Venezuel. Combined Assembly of Gp0051906, Gp0051904, Gp0051908
GGCCTGCAGCGCAGGGCCTGCCCCCGCCCCGGGCCGCGCCTCGCCTCGCCTCGCCTCACCTCGGGCAGCTGCGGGGAGCGAGGCGGGACAGGCTGTTCCCGGCGCCCCGTCGGGGCTTTCGCTGCGTGTGCCGGGCAGAACCGTTCCCTTCGGCATCGGGCGCTGAGCGAAGCCGACGGAGACTGGCAGCGCGAAGAGGGAGCGTGGTTCTGATGGCTGCCATCTTGCCCCTATTAATTAATTGCCAGGTCTTCTACAAACCAGCCATTTAAAAACAACTTAGAGAGATGCTCGCATAGTTCCCTCCACATGTTTGCCCAGGCGTGAGGGAAAAAGATGGAGCTAATCCACTGCAAAAGATTTAAAACTACAAAGCTGTGCAGTTGAGGCGTTTTTCTTGGAGGATTACCGTTACCAGTCAGTTGCACCAGTGCCAACACACATACCAGTGTGTGTGCTCTGGGAAGAGCAGCAGATTTTTGCACTCGGGGTGGGACATCATTGATTTTCAAATGTGGAATGGGAGGTTGAAGCCGTTTCACGTCTGGACCATGCTCACACAGCAGGGAGCACCTGGGGCTTGGCAGGCAAGGACTAGGTGCTCTTCGCTTTGTCTTTTGCGTAAAGTTCTCAAATTCTGTGGTACTTTATAGTATGAAGCATCAAGGATTTTTTTAATGCCATCTATTTTTTTATTGCATGTGTTCTCTGACATAATTTTTGTATCTTATGGCCACCTTTTTCAGGATTTCATGAAAGACAAAATTTAAACAACTGGCTTTCTGTTTTGAGTGCCCAATTACAATACCCTAAAAGCACTATTTTTTTCCTTAAAGGGCTTACACTATTTCAAATAAGTGGAGCTTGGTGTGCATTTTGAGTCAAGGTCCAAACATGAGGGCAGTCAAAATAATGAATCATTCTGAAAACCTGGAGAAGAGTATGTAAAATTGGGAACTTAAGTCTGTATAAATGTAAGATAATGTTTTCTCTACTTTAATTTGCGCTCTGAGTTGTAAAAATTTTAAAAATCTTGCATTTTTGTAATATATGCTTCAACTACAGTGTAGTTCTGTAAGTCAAAGTCTCTGATGGCAGTAAAATATGGCTCTGTTTTCAGAGATTTCCTGCAATATTAAGTAAATGTTTGGGTGGGAAGGTGCATTGCTTGTATGTATCCATTTAGGAGTCAGACTGAAGAATAATGAATTAAAGTGACTGACATCATGACAACTGTAAGACAGAGAAGGGTTGGAAAAGGCACAGAGGCGGCTGAAGATCAGCCTTCAGAGGAGAAGAATGTGAACCCTGATGGGAGAATCCTATCTGGTGGGTAAATGAAAAGGATTGTAATGTTAGGGCTTTTTAGTAGCGTTTAGCTTTTGGTATCTGTCCTAAGCCTGGATTAGAACTAGGTACATACTTTTTCATACTATTTTCATACCTGAATATCTATCACCAAAATTGGGTGAGACAGAGAACATGCAGATTACTGCATGTCAATCTCATCTCTATTTCAAAATCTTAAATTGATGAGAACAATTTTTTTCAATTTAGTATCAGTGACACACTATCGGATTTTATATAGTTATCAAAGGTTCTTAAACAATTCCGAGTTCAAATCATTGATAACATAAAAGGATTTGAAGACCTCTGATGAGCTGTGGTTAAATATAAGCAGATTGCACATGAAATCTGAATTTAACTGCAAACCCTTGCTTTTTGACTATAGACAGACTAGCTAGGTAAATTTAAGAGACAGACATTAAGCATCTAAATTAGAGGATCTGTTTAATGAAATACTGACAGCATTTTTGTTTGGAATCATATCTTCAGAGTTGGCAAAGTTAATGCTGAGTTTGTTTTTTTAAATTAACTTATTTTAAGGGATGTTTTGATGTAAATTCCAAATGTTTCTATATATGCGTCTTGGGTAGATGAAAGGAAAGTTACATTGTTTCCACACAAGTATACTTAGACTAAATACAAAATAGGAAACTGATCATAGTTCTCATCCAGCCCAGCCCTCAGTTCCGTTGAATTGAGTACTTGGTACCCATTGTATAGGTGTCACGCTCAGTGTGAAAATAGCCACTTCAAAGTTGTAATTCCAGATCGCTAAGATCCCTATTAAGCCTTACCTCAACATTTAAAAAAAAAAAAAAAAAAGCTAAAAAAGCAGGAGCGTAAGTTTAGAGTGAATTAATTGAGCCACCTAGAAATGCAACCTTTCTTTCTCATCATTCCATCCATAATCTTTTTCTGATGTTAGCAGGAGGTAATCTGCAATTCAAGGCGTGACGCCATTATCAAAGGCTACTTCGGCCGCTGTTCAATCTCTTTATGGATGTTTAGTGCGACTTCTGAACCTTCAGTATTGTTTTTCACAAAAACCAAGCAAAACCCCCAAAACCAGTCAGGAGTTTTAAGACATTTGAAGAAGATATTAATTTCTTACTCTGTGATCTAGTAGTCATCCCATATTGCCTTAATTAAAAAAGATGCCCTGGAGGATATTCCAATTTAGATTTACAAATTAGGTATGGTATTTATCTAGATTTGTATAGGATCATGGTGTTCTTAAACTGTAACTACATTTTACCAGTTAAGTCACACCTCATTTCACTTTGCATGTAAATAAAATACTCTGAGTTTACTACGTGAGAAAATAAAATACACTTCTCCATAAAGACCTCTTAAAACCAAGTGTCCTGTTACCTACAGATTGTAAACTGTACTAGCACAGACAATGTATAAATCAGTTTCCAAAATTCCTTTGAGTTGAATTATGTGTTTCACAATTACAGAGTGAAATATTTTTCTTCCAAGATCATACAGGTGGAAGGCTGTGGAACATACTCTCAATAACTGTTGGTGGAATAGTTGCCGTCTCTCTTGGACTTCTTACTTCTGTTTATGTTGCTACACTCCATGAAAATGACCTGTGGTTTTCCAATATTAAGGTAACAGTCATTTTCATAGTTTCATCAGTGTTTTTGGAGAGCATTAATGAGAGTTAGTTGAATTTTCGCTTATTTATGTATTTGTCTTGTAATTTGCTCAAAAACATGGAATATTTCATTTTTAAAAATTTTATTTTAAAAAAGCTGTGCCTCCCTTCCCACCGCTTTTTAAATACTTGATTGTTTCTATAAATACCTTTCCCCAATTTTTCTCTTAAAAGTATTGCTACACAACTCCTGCTTGAGTTGTAGCTATGGTTCTTGCAACCATTGATCATTGTCTAGAATAGGATTTCAACAGTCTATGGTATATTGCTCTATAATCACCTTTCTTTTATCCAAAGCAATCCAAAACAATCCAAAACTACACGTAAAACAGTTCAAGTAAACAGTATGCAACATCCTGGCATACAGTTCTTCAATTGTATTTATACTGTGATCTTGTAATACAGTTTAGGCACAGTCTCTTACTATTCTGTACTAATTTTGTATAATGTTACCCTAAATGTGGAAACGTCAAAACATATTTCAGACATTCACCAATGTAAAACCAACATCTGCACTGTAGGAGAATTTTCATTCCCAAGATCCAGGACTGACTAGTTTTTTCCTAGAATCATTGCAAGGGAACATAATGCAGCTGTACACATACCTATATTTAACCAGAGAAAAGAAACAGGTGAGTCATTTTCCTTTTAGATGCCTAAAACCTGTTAGGCCTATTTATTACATTATTCAAAGAGTACGTGTATTTAATTGGAGTACTTGTTCTGCAATGTGTCTTTCCTATACTACGCACTTTTTCTGTCCCAGAAACTTTTACATACCTGTAATAAAAATAGTTGGCACTGACTGAAACGATTGATATTGTATTATACATACAATACTCTTTTGTACCCACTGTCATCTTCCTTTGGCTATATAGATAGATTGTATATATCCTGAAGGTACACCTTAGGTTTGCCTTTTCCTCCCAAAAGTGAGTGTTGATTAATTCCACAAGTACTGTATATTTTGAAGTACAAATGGGCATGGACTTGTGGCAATGCATGAACATAACGGACACAGCATTTTTATTCTGTTGAACTGATACAAAGGGACACAAAGTTCACTGAGAGAAGGAAGTCTGTAGTTGCAATTAAGTTGCTCCCCAATGGATGAAACGTTCATTTTATTTGATTATTACTGTTTTCATTTTGAAGTACAGTAGAATGCCATTACATATCAAAACTAAAACTCTCGAGTTATTTTTAGTCTGGATTCTGTTGACTCTGTAGCTCTTATTTCATCCTAAGGAGTTTATATGATAACTAGCAATATTGGAACATGAGCCATTTCAGCCAAATTGATGGAAAGATTCTAAAAAGCACTATGTTCATCTACTAGCAGGTTAAAGAAGAAAGATGCAGATATTCCTTGATCTCACTTTATACCTTCTTCAGTAGGATATTAACTCCACCAGAGAATGCATGTGGCTACAGTGCAAATTTTAAACTGGTGAGGACATGAAAAGTTTTGGTGAGATTTCATATATTATAAGAGATAAAATAATGAGTTGTAACACAGAGCCAGAAGTGATCAGGCTCTATACATACTCCTGCTTTTTGGAGCTACATGTTCAGTGAGTGCATACTGTTTTGTGTTTTGTATGTGCACACTCCACTTACATTGTTTCTGAGGATATCTTCCCAAGTAGAAGGCTATAGCTCTAACTTGACTGATAAGACAAATGCAATTTATTTTGTAAGCAACTCCCAAGTGAGATTCAAAGGTACTTTTAAAGATCTGTTCTCAGATCATTTATTACAGCTTGAGTATCCCCTGCAGTTTATTTGCAAATACAAAGAAGGTTGGGGATGAGTCAAGTCTGATCAAATTTTCTGCAATTGTCAGCCAAGTCAGAAACTGGCTGTGCTTTCACTTTGGTTAACACCAAGCTTTCTGAGGTTTTTCTGTTAACTTAAATATAGTCTAGATGTATTTTCTTGCTACTATTCATATCAGACCATTTTGTGGCCACAAGTGAGACTTGCAAGATAAGAAATCTAAACTGTGTATTTTGGTACACTTTCTCTTAACTAAGCAGGGAAAGAATACATTAGGATATACATGGATGAGATAGAGTTTAAACAAAGTACTGTTTTATGGGTAGTATGGGAAGAGAAGGCTGCATGTGAAGAGCCTGTGAAACTTCCTGCAAAGCTGAGACAGGAAGGCTCATCCTAACATCTGTAAAACAGTAGACAAACATCTCTGTGCCTATATGTATGAGTGGACATTGTATTATCTCCAGATGCATGTATATGTTTTCCAGCAGTTCTGAATTGGCCGATCTTGTAATTACAGCACGTACTATATACTAATAAAAGACAAGAATAAAATGCACTGGAACAATCCAAGATCCTCAAAAGTTATGTTGAAAAAAACCCAGAAAAATTTGCTTTTTTCTCTAACGTTTTATCATGTGGCCAAAGCTTATATTTTTGCATACGTTAGCTGAATTTTGTAAAAATTTTGTAAGAGTAAGTTTTATTTTAAAGCGTACCCCAGCCCTAATTCTCAGAATGGAGAACTGTAGTTTAATCGTTGGCACACAATTATGGCATGCCTTGCTTAATGAAGTGCAGAGGTTATTTTGGTTTATTTAATTTTTATTAAACATTACATATAGAAGGAATGGAAGCAATACTGACACACATTCAGTGTTTCGTTAGCCCCCGTGCCTATGAAACATAATAGTCCATCACCACTGCTCTGAAGCATAGAAAAGAAAATAACTTCTAAAGCAGTTATATTTCCATACATTTTAAATTACTAAATTCAGTTAAAGTCATGATTCTTAACTTGTAAGTAATTGAAGTCACAACTTGCACATACACTTGTAGGGTTTACCTTGCTGTAATTTCAATTGCAATTTGTAGAAAGCCAGTTCAGTTTTGAGTGTCTTCCAGCAATGGTTCACTCAGCTAGAAAAAAATGTGCTGTGGCTGTTACACCATTTTGTTCTCTGTTGAATAGGGCTTTCAACAGAGCATTGATTTTTGGCTGCTGCACTAGGTGTGAATCTGGTTCTTATTTGCTAACAAATATGTCTGCTGTTAGAAATTTGCCGTAGTCATTGGAGAAAGATGTAATATATTTTCCTTATCAGAAAATGCAGATCTGGAAGAGTAGTTTATGTTATGAAAGAGATACATGACTGGTATTGTCTTTTTTATTCCAAAACTTCCTGAAAGAACTGTGAAAAAAAATGAGGATGCAGAATAACACAGGAAGCTGTGTTTGTGTACACTTCCAGCAGGGATTGCAGAAAGTTGTAATCACTTACTTTGACCAAACAATTTTGAAGAAAAAATTATAATCTCTCCTTATATGTGTTAAAACAACAAAGATCTCTCTTTATGATAGTGGCAGCTAAAACAAATTTCTTAGCCAAAAATCCTTTTTCAGTTTTCTGAGAACTTTCTGGCACTACACATAAATGGCTAGACTATTTTCAGTAATTGTCAATAGCAGTTCAGTGGACTGCTCCTGAAGTACAGTATCTTTCAGGAACAGGATCTACTATGAAAATAACAAAACGGGAGGGCAGGGGGAGTATTTCATGACCTCTGCTGTCAGCTGTTGTATTGCTTGTTCAAATGCAAACTCTGAAGAAACCTTGAACAGGAATGAGCCAAGGCTGCATAGCAAATCAATACTGTAACACAAACAGGTAAACTTCAGAGCTTACATTTGTTCTTCACCCCTTCTGAATAAGCATTTATACTGTTATTATTGAATTTTCCTATAATAAAATTGCTGCTTGCAAGAAGTGAGGAATAAAAATAAAAAATTTTAAATCTTTCGGGAATAAAAATAAATTTGAAATCTTTCAGATGTGCAGGAGAAGAATCCTGGGATTCCTTCTCTGAAGTGCTTATATTTTCCCTTTTTACATTTTGAATATAAAAGAAAGATGAAAAAATGTGGAGAAACAGGTAGCCAACTAATTAGAACTCTACAAAGTGGACATGTAAGCCATAAAGTGGAGGAGGGCACTCCGTTACTTTTGTGTTGCTTTTTCAAAGAAGTACCTGTTGAGTGGTTATGGGTACTGGTAATTCTGATCTGAGTAGGAACCATGCCATTCTAGCAGCTGGGCATGAGGTTAACCAGCCGAGAGACCATGTGCAAGGATTACATACATTTACTTGAAGGCATGGTTCTCAACCAGGACAACTTGATCGCAGCTCTCTGTGTTCAGTTTCCACTTGTTTGGTTGAGACGATTTTCCAATCTTTCTGACCTTAAACTGAACAATTGAAAAATATTTTCAATTACACAAAATGAGTGTTTGGTTTGTCAAAAAGGAAAAATGATTGGAGCTTTGCTCATGCTCTGTATTTATAGAAAAACTCAATTCGGACTTTGTTTGCTTGCTCAGTATTCAGAATGACTTTGTTAAGGAGTTTGAGGAAACCTAAGCTCTAGAATTTTGCACTGCCCTTGAGAGGAAGAGTCCGTTGTATTTTGTTTTGAATGCTTAATATTATTAGGATACAATTGCATAAATTGAAATCATGTGCAACTCTATATGTATCTTGACTGATAGTGTTCTTTTTTTTTTTCCTTGAAACAGTGGTAACTTCTTTGTTAAACATTCACAAATTGAATATACAGAAAGGTAAACATGTGGTGTTATAATGCTTACCCATAAGTCTGTATGTTTTTATTGACATGGAAAGCTAGGAGAAGTATAAACTGCTGTGGAACTGGTAAAGTATTGTAAGTGAATAAAGCAGATGTTATCTTAGCATGAAACAGATGTAAAACCCACTAGTGTTTGTCTCATAAAGTATAGCATTTGGTTGAATACAGCTGGTGCCAGGATTACAAATTAATCATGTTTGAATGCATTTTTGCTAATTAGATCCCCCTCTGTGACTACTCTCTCCCCTTAATAAATTCCAAATGTTAACATTCCTTCTTTTTTCTTTTTTTTTTTTTTTTTTTAATGAGCACTTAGAATCTGCCACTTTTTGGTAATAGAAAACTTTTCAGTAGTGATGAATTTGAAACGAGAGCTCCTTCAAAATCCAGCATTCTCATTTTGCTAAGTGTGTGGCTTTCAGTATTTCGTGCCAATGTCAGTTTCTTTTGCTGGTATTATAATGATTTGTATGTTGTAGAGCAGCTGGAGAGTTTAATTGTGAACTTATATTGAATCAGATGCGGTTTTATCGGATGATTTTTCTCAGACCAGAACTAATATTGGTTTAGTATGTCAACAGTTGACTTCAGTAAAGCACATGGTTTGAGATAAGATTCCATACTGGGCAGTAGAGGAGGGAGGAACATGATTATTTACCTAGCTGTATGTTAGCTCTGAAACGGTATTGATTCTGTTCCAGCAAAAGAGATGGGACTGCAAGGAAGATGAAAGTCTTGAGATTCTATGCAAGGTTGCATTAACCAGAATGGCATGCATAAAAATCTCAGAAAATAGTAACATTCTGTTATTTTGGTAATGTTCTTTTGTAAAGAAAGCTGAATCAATAAGATGATCTTTAGAAATCTTACTTAAATTTCTTAAGGACTTGCTTAGAGCACATACAGGAATCTCACTGGATTTTCAAATCAGGGTAAAAACTTTTTTTAACTTACTACTTATCAGAGATATTTGCTGGGATGTTTTTGTATAAACTACTAAAAAGATCACTAATAAAAAGTATTTGTATAAGATGCCTATTATTTTCTCTTTAGAGCGGTTGTTAATGCAGTCTTACATTGTGTAAATGTGGTCAGCCAAGGCTCTGAATTTGTTAAATTTCATTAGGTCTTCACAACTAGTGAGTTAACAGAAGGAGCTGTATTCCAAAGCAAAGATCCTGTGCTGAGAGCAGTTTTCTTTAGGAGAGCTTTCATAGCTCACTAGACTCCACCCACTGCAATGTCAGCCAAGAAGGAGGCATAGTTTGAAGTGTACCTAGTTTAAATAATTTGAACATCTTTAAATTAAAAATGGTAACTTTACCTCCACCTAAAAATGAATAAAGAATCGCCTTTCCTGTAACCTATAATTTAAGTATGAGTGGTGAGCAGCTGGCTTCCTGCAAGAAACAGCATTTGACAGGTGGGCAGCACGTACCCTGCCAGCTGAAATCTTGGAGTGGCATTATGGTGCAGTCCCAAGTATAGCACACTTAATTAATTGAACCTTAAGGTGACAAAGCCATGGAATATGGGATATCTACATCTGGAAGAAAAGGTTAAATGCATGGAACAAGCACATGCAGCTTTAAAGGCCAGCTGTTGGCTACTGCACCTATCTAAACACTGACTATTACAAAAAAATAGTAAAAGATCGAAAATGTTTCCGAACAGCCTATCAGAATCTCAAAAGGGATATACATTTCCCCAGTTAAGAGGCATTGACAGCTCAGCAATTTGCCTCTTACCCTGATTTGTCCATGCATCTTACCTTTATTTGAACTAAGTTGCGTAGAATGCGCAAATCCAAAGCCTCAAGCCACTGTATAGGTCAATTCCCTGGTGCAGCAAGAATTTGAGTTGAAGGCATCTTCATATGATTGTGAAAAGCAAACAGAAAGTGAATTTACTGCTGAACTTTTGCTTGCAGGAAGTCGAAAGAGAAATATCATTCAGAACAGAATGTGGACTTTATTATTCCTACTACAAACAGATGATTCAGGCTGCTTCCATCCAGCAAGGTATTGTAAACTGTAAAGTAAGTTTTACTTTGTGGTGCCAGCTGACTGTTTGTAATATTTTTTCAAATATAGTTGAGAAGAAGGAATACCATAACTGTGAAAGATACTGTAACAATTGTACTGGAGACAGATTTACTCTGTTCATACGCCAGGGAGCCACTAAGTTCTGAACACAATAAATTTCACAATGATGTATTGGTTTCTGTGCCACACCTTTACATTGTGATGAAGGCAATCACTATGAGGGGCAACTTTCATATCTGTTAAGGTTCCAGCCTTGCTGGTTTATTCAGTATATTACTTTCATGTTTATTCTTCTGTTGTTTAATTTGAATTATGAGCTGTTTGTGGGAAGGGGCAATTTTTTTGCTGTATGCCGGCACAGTAGGTGATACAGTGAGTAGCTTCCAAGAAAATCATACACAATGATGGGGTTTTTTGTGACAGTCTCATGTTTTCTAGATACTTAACTGTTGCTCCCTAGCAATTTTGCTTATACTACACATTTGTCAATATTAACATCACCTGTATTCAAAGTGGTGACAAGAATGGTTCTCAAGATCCAGTATGTACCACAGATTCTATGCTAGGAATGTAAGTGTAAGAATAAATGTTTTATACATTACTAAATATATAGTACTTGAATTAGCACTCTGAGCCACATTCAAAGCAGGGAAACTGAATACCTCAGAAGGTCATGTTGATTCAGAGGTAACGTGATCTGAATCCTTGACTCAAAGTTCACAGGTTTTGATGAGAGATCCTAAAATACCTTTGAAAAAGTTATTCACTGTTCAAATGAACATGGAGGGGGAAAATGACAATCTCCTATTTCAATTTCTCTTTATCGTTAAGGTTTACATGATTTAGTATATGACAATAAAACTGAATCTGTGAGGACAATTAACATACTTGAAAGAATGAATGTTTACCAGGAGGTGTTTCTCAGCATTCTGTATAGGATTCTTCCAATTCAGGTAGGCATGCATTTATGGCTTTAGATTATAAGTGCATTATGAAGATTGCGCAGTGAATCGTAGCTCCCCTTTTTAGTTATTTTATAATTAGAAATATTCCTGATACCTTTTTAATTTGTAAAAGCAAAATCTAATTCATATGAAGTATAATACCCCCATGAGTGTTTTATGTCAACATCAGTATTCTTGTGTTTTACAGCAATACCTAGAGCCGGTTTATTTTTATATCTACACTTTGTTTGGACTTCAGGCAGTTTATGTCATTGCTCTGTATGTAACAAGCTGGCTTCTTAGTGGAACATGGCTTTCAGGGTTGTTGGCAGCTTGCTGGTATATTACAAACAGGTAAGTGAGATTAAACATTTGATCTTTCTAAAATTGTACCTCATGTCAAAGGTAAGGGATTAAACCTTCAAATGCATGATTAGTTGGACAAAAAAATGAAACTATAAGGCCTCTTTTACTGAAGTAAAATCACCTGTGGCATGAAAATTCCACATGCTGGATTTTGAGAGTGTTTTAGTTTGGGAGTCTGTTTGTTCATTTTTAAATTATCCAAGCTGTGCTTCATCAGTAGGATTTAATCCATAGTTTAAGTGAAGCTGAAGTACAACATTTGAGGTATAGAATCAATGGACGACTTGCAGAAACTTCATAATCATGTTTTTTTCAGACAGGCATGTTGAAGGAACTAGAGTGTAAAGCCTCCATTTTTATCAATAAGTAGTTGAAATACTACAAAGATGCCTGTCATTGCAACCCCTGTTTCACCAAATTGGTGTTTTGTTTGTTTTAAATTTATGAAACTCCATTTGTTTTGTACAGAACAGATACTACGAGAGTAGAGTTCACCATTCCTTTA
>Ga0181612_133836_pt1 | contig 11515 bp, 10 predicted proteins | sample HoacroProtozoa21_FD_119630 | JGI IMG/M metagenome (GOLD analysis project Ga0181612, IMG submission 119630) | Hoatzin crop microbial communities from Cojedes, Venezuel. Combined Assembly of Gp0051906, Gp0051904, Gp0051908
TAGCGTTGCATGGGGTTGTTGTGACCCAAGTGCAGGACCCAGCATTTGGCCTTGTTGAACCTCATACAGTTGGACTCGGCCCATCAATCCAGGCTGTCCAGATCCCTCTGTGGAGCCTTTCTACCCTTGAGCAGATCGACACTCCCACCCAACTCAGTGTCATCTGCAAACTTACTGAGGGAGCACTCAATCCCTTCTTCCGGATCATTGACAAAGATGTTAAAGAAGACTAGACCTAAAACTGAGCCCTGGGGAACCCCTACTCATGGTAGTTACACCAAATGCTTTTTAAACATTTGTTTTTCAGTTTGTGCTTAAATGAATGCAACCCTATAAACACTATCATTAGACACTTGGGTCATACTTATCCCTCATGACACTGTTTCACATGTTGGTGTATTACCCAGACACGAGGCATGGTCCTCCCTGTATCTGCACCTTTCCGATGGGAATTGCCCATAGAACTTCAGTGATGTTCGGCTTGACTTACTTTCATGAAACAACAATCTAGTCCAAAAAATCTGTAGCTCTATGTCGGAGTACAGGTATTGCACTGGTACTCCTAGAGTTAATATTCATAATATATATCCTAACAAACTGTCTTTAGCTTTCTCCATATGTTAATTCCCTCTAATCCTGTTATCAGTTCAGGTAGTTGGACAAACAGTATGATAATAAAGCAATATTTATAATACATGTCCTTCAGTCCTAGATTAACCACAAGATTTCCCAAGCACCTAGGGATTTGATTTACCTACTGCGTGCAAATCACCAGTAAAAAGAAAGTATCCCGGATAAGATATTTGCTCCCACACTGTATTGTTTACCATCTGCTTTCCACTTGCTTTATATGTGTGTCTGATCTACGCAACCCATTTATTCATTCTAGCCCTTGAAGATAGTTCAATACAGGCTCTAAAGATCTGGGACATTATCAACACGCTGAAGGAGTTTTCTATAAGCATGAGACATGGTCCTTCATGTCTCCCAAGTACTGCCCCTTTCACCACAATCAAGAATTTGAAAAGCAAAAAGAAGAAAAAATGAAGACACTCTTTTCCCCATGACTGCTACAGGTGCTTACTTAGTTGTGGATAAATACAGCCCCCTTCCCCCCCAACCCACCACTATTTTTTTTTTAATTCCTCTCAACGTGTTGTAGCTTTATATGAGGCTAATGGAGCAAGGCAATGCTCAAACGTCAAATTAAACTGCACAGCTCTGTAATCACTCAGACTGACATGGCATAAAAGGATAATTAGTAGTTCATTACATGGAACATTGTTTGTTCAGCTAAATTGATTTCTCTCAGCTGCCCATGTTTTCTGTTTACTTAGTGAGTGCTCCACTGCACATTCTTATTTGTGAACTAGGAAATCCCTTCCCCTGAACTTTTTTTTTCTCCTCTAATCAGCATTGAGTTTTTAAATATAGTTTGCTGGAGGTAGATGAACCTCCAAAATTACAGACAGGTGCATGGCAACAATGGCCCGCGTGGAGTGACACGCAGTGCAAAACAAGCTGTGGTTAAGGAGACCAGCCCAAGTATCCCAAAAAGGGCCATGTGTGCCCATCTGCTTTGTACATAGAAATTCCTAGCCTCGTTGTTTGCTTTTCAACTTACAGTGAACTTGCCTTTCTCTCATAGTGGAAAGAAAGAAAAAAGAAGTGGGGCTATAATACTTCAGTACTAGGAGTGGAAATTCTGCAACAAAGTCTTCTTTAAAGCCTCTCTCTTGCTCCCTGGGACCCACAGAAAAGAAGAGATTGTTGTTTTAAACATGCTTTTCTTTCTGCTTGCAACTAGGGCTGGGGCACATCTACCTAACTTAAAATGTTTCTAAACTAGCTGCCTCATGAAACCTTTCGACTCAAGTGAATTTCAAAATCCTGACAGTAGTTACAAGTAAATGTGTTGGAGTTATCAACTCCCACACTTCTAGTGTCAGTCTCAATACATTTCTATTTTGCTTAAAGCCTTAACTTTTGGAGTCATTTTGATCACATTTTAAAAAGGGTTCTTGTTTAGGTAGAAAATGTGATCCCTAATGAGTCAGAACATGGGAGAAAAACAGACAAATTACTTATTTTTTGAAGCCTATTTGAAAACTTTTGCTTCAGTGCTGCCTACAGCATCCCAGCAGCCATCAAAAGACACCCACTGCACCCCCCTTCCCGGGGGGCCTTGCAGTTACTACAGTTTTGGTGCTGGTGTGTTTGAGTTGGAAGCCACGATTGTTTTAACCTGATTTCTGAAAGAAGTTTCCACAGTTTCTTGCAGTGACCCTGTAAGAAAAGTGGTTCTCACTTTTTCTAAATTTCAGTGACATTTAAGGGCAGGCTCCTGCCTTTGATAGCAATATCAAACTGAAATATTCCCATACCCTGCTGCTTGTTCCGGCTTCCACCCCCCACCTTGGATGTGTTGCCACAACACTGTGAAGTGGCTCGCAGAGCTGATGCAGCTAAGAAAAAGTTTTCCATTTGTGCCATGTTATTTTCCAGGAAGATCAGATGCCCCAGCCAGCCCACAGAATGGCCCCACGGACGGCTGTTTTGCCAGTCGGGAAGCGGACGGGAGTCGGGAAGGGGACGGGAGGGAGTAGCCAGGACGAGCCAGTGGGTGGGAACTCTTCAGGCTCACAGCATCGTGAGAAAACAAACTTGGAGCTGTGGGCAGATCAACCTTACAGCACTTCTGCCCTAGCTTTACTCGTTGTCTCGGTGGAGGCTAAGGCGGTGCCGTGATGCACAGCACATCCTAGTCAGTTATGCAAAAAAGCAAAGCAATTTCAGTGCCATGTAAATCTCTCCAGATTTTTGTCCCCTTTCCCGTTTCCTCCTAGTCACATAGCAGGGACCCTTTTCTCTATGTCCACAGCAACAAATCGTTGTCTTTTTCCTTTAATCACTATATTTTTCTACCCTTTGATAGCTGCCCTTAACATCCTTTGATTTATCCCCATCATCTAAATGCAGATCACCTTTAAACTTACATTTTTCCCGACTGTGACCAATTTCCAACCATATGTTATGAAGATATCAGGGTCTCCCCTTCAGGAATCCCTAAGCAGCTCTGGAGGCCACTTCGGTGACAGCACACCCTGTCCTTCAGCAGCAAACCCAGGCATGCTTGCACCTCTAACATCTCAGGGCAATAGGAAACCCCCATCTCCTTTGGACACATAAATTCCCCTGAGCAACTATTCCTTTGCTCACTCGGTTAGGGCAGGTTTGCAATTAGTCTCCCAATGAACCAGTCTGCACAGGGCTGCACCACTGGCATGCACATGCTCAGGCCTGCCTGGCCCCACAGGAGGGGAGCACCACGCTTGCCCTGGCCCCCCGGCGAGCTCCCTCTCTGTGTACAAAAGTCTGGGGAGCCATGGGATGGAAACATGTTTTCTCCTGGCTAGGGTTGGGCAAGCATTAACCATTTTGGCTGCTGAACCAAAACTAGTGTATTACTGCTTTCTTGATAAAATGGGAAAAAAAAGGAAAAAGAAAAAAAAAAGGAAAAAGGCACTGCTGCTTTATGTAGAAGAATATGATTGTTTTGGCTCCTTTTGCCCTGAAATGAAATAAAAATAAAATTATGCTTGACTAGTTGTAAAAAAAACAAAGGATGAAGGATAAGGCTTGAAATACCTTGTCAATGATCCCTTCCTTCCATTACCAGCTCAGTGACAGAGGCCTCACCAAAGGCACCAGCGATTTCACTCCAATTCCTTCCTCTGCTGAAAATTTTTGAAAAAATTACTTGAAAAATTATTTCCACCTGCGATTACCTTCAGTGTGATGAAATCTCATTTTTTTGAATGAGGAAACTATTTACTAAAAGAAAATAGGTCCAGAGTGCATCCTGACCGCAAATACGAGTATCATCAACAACACTCCCTGTGAGTGACACCGCTCGGGGACCACTTCCAGCAGCACGTCCTCAGCAGCGATCTAATTCCTGTGAAGGAAATGGAGGCTTTTCTGCCGTCAGGCGTCACCCCTTTAAGACGTCATGCAATATTTGTGCCATTGCCTTCTTCAGTAGCACTGAGAGACATTTTACTGTAGGGCCGACTTCTCTGATGTTACGTTTGTTTTGGGTCCTGCTCTGCCCCTGCTCCAGGCTGCCCCGAGCAGAGCCAGCAGCTGCTTACCCACCCTATCACGGCTTGAACTAATTCACCTTTCTCCCCACCGTGGCTTACTACTTTCTGCCACGCTAATGAAACTTCTTGCCTGGAGCTGGCTGGGGCAGAACATGGGTGAATCACTGCCACGGCCAAGCCGCAGGGTTCCTGAGATGATTTTGCCCCTCCCCAGCTATGGGCAGAGTTCTGCAGCAGCTCTGTCCGATGGAAACCCTGGCAAACCACTGTCTCCTCCACGTGTACTGATATTTCCTTGATTCTCTGGTTCACTCCTGTCACTTGCGGGTCTCCTCTCTGCCACTGGCTGCTTGTCAGAAATGTGGATTTGGAAAACGGACAGGTCCTGTTTCAGCTGTAGACCAATGTGAGCTCGCACAGCTCAAATCCCCAGCGAAACCCTTGAGCTTTAAACAGGTTTCAGCCTTATTTTTTTTTTTCCCTGGAAAACTCCTGCAGCATGTAGCCATTATTACACTATCTGTCCCTGGACAATTTGTTCACAGCAAACTAATTGCCTGCAAATCATTTGTTTGATCCAAGATATATCTTTAAAGGGAGTTTCCACAGACTGTTCCTGGCATTTAATACAAAGTCACCAGTCATAATGAAATCCAAACCAGTCATTAGCTCATCTGCTATCTCATCTATCCAGGCTTTTTTGTTTTGGCTCCAAGGGTCCAAATTTCCAAGTATTTGGGCAATTGCACCTTCCTCCACAACGGTCTCCATCTGAGGGCAATTAGGTCATCTGGGTTTGGAAACCTCATTGCATAGACTCCTGAGTGTGTCTGGTCTAGTAACAGCTCTGCTGGAGCCAGCATCCACCGTCCCCACGCATTTCCCAGATCCTACTGCCCTTTCAGCAACCAAGCTTCTCTTACGGTTGTTCAACCACCCAAAACGGAACAAGCAGTTCTGCAAGCTAACGAAGCTAATGAAGCCTGTTTTCCTACACATTTATCTCTCATCATTGCCCTTGGGGTCTGAGGATGAAGTTCCAGTAGAAGCATTTGACATAATTGGTCATTTATATGTGTTTTTTTTTCTCTCCTATATTGATTTTCTACAGTTTGGGCCCCTGCCTCAAGACTAATTGGAAACCTCTTAAAACCTGTAGGAACTTACTGATCTTTGAGACCTTTATGTTCTTCTTGAGCTCAGATGAAATCAGAAAATGAGTTCAAAAGTCATTAGCAGGGGACACACAGATGGATGTGGATAGCAGACCATTGTAAGCCTTTGGTCCCACAGGAAAACAGAGGAGCAGAGACCATGGTGCTGAGCACCACAACTCTCACTGTGCCACCTCACCCTGGCAGAAACCCTCCACCAGACAGGGAGAGGGATGCTCGTAGACACCAATGACAGTTCCTCCCTGACCCGCCTCGACAGCCCTTTGTATGGCATCTTTCACAGCGCTGGTGTGTAAGTGAACTTCTCCCACTAGGTGTTGTGCTATTGCAAATTGCTTTCATTTGACTAAACTAACTTACATTTTTCACCATTGTTTTAAAATACCAGAAAGCAGACTAGAATCCCCTTTCCCTTCTCACATACTTGAGATACAGATTCACTTGCTGCATTCTTGGTCATCATCTTCCACAGTGGCTAATTCCTCTAAACTCTTGTACTGGAGATTGAAGGATGTTGACTAAGCAGCTGTTTGTTGGTTATGCCTTTCTTTTAAGCTACTAGATAATTTTTGCACCCGAAAGATAAATATTACCCCTCCCAAATGATTCCAGACCATCAAACAGACATAGATTTTAAAAGACACATTCAAAACACATTAGCCTGTACCAAGAAGACTGGAGCAAGCTTCTAAACAAAATTCAGTTCTATCACAAAAACGTTGACTGATCCACAACTTTTTGCTTGCAGACGGGCGACGAGAGGAAAGCAAAAGTTCAAACACTGGTGAGCAGCTGCCTTGACATCAGCAGAGCCAAGGACAAGAAGATTTACAAGGTGGAGTAAATCCACTCTAAGCTGTTCCAACAATAAACAGTTAATTTTAAATTGGTACCTTTGAAGAACTTTAGCCTTAGCTGAAGAGATCTATAAACTGCACATAAAGCTCACTAGCAAGTAGCTATTAAACACCACCAACCACAAAAAGCCCCCTCTCTACCTGGTATCCAGCTTCCTCCCTTCTCTTGGAGTATTCTGCACAGAACAGTGATGCTGCAATGAATAATTTTTCTTATGGTGATGAATACATAATTAGATAATAAATGCATCTCTGATTCTTTGAGAGTAGAGTTGCCATCCACTCTGTATAATAAAGGCTGGAGAGGAGCTAATTCACCTGTCACTGACTATATTCTCACTTACTTAAGTATGTTTAAAAAAAAACCAACACAGCAGAAATCCAGCAATCTCTTAGAACAATGCCCATAGCACTTGCTCCTGTGAAAGGACTGCCCATCCCAAGACCCACAAGCAAGTGCTTCTTTCCCACCCTTCATTCAACTTACTGCTTACTGATGTGAGAGAACAGAACTTCTACCATCGCACCATAACTAATGAAGTGTTAAAGTGACCGCTAGCACTTGTGCGTCTGCTGTGGAGGCTGCACAGGGAGAGAAAACAAGTCCTGCGCCGGAGCCAAACCCACCACTGCCAAAAGCGTTCTAGGACTTGGTGGTGGAAACTTGAGTCAGACATTGAGGCTTGTTGGTTCTCCTGGTTTTAGACCCTGATCATACAAAAACTCTCACTTGTGTAAAGTCATGAATATAAACCGTGTCTCTGAAGCCAAGGGAGCTTTCCACATGAATAGATTTTAAAAGCAAATGCAAGAATTTACAGGATTAGGGCCTGAAATTTTTGCCTTTATGTCTTTCAATGGAGTTGTACAGTGGCACTCAAGAAATGTTGTATAGTCACTCAAGAAATGCTATAATTTTAAGAGACCAAATATTGTCAAATGCCAAGAAATTTGCTGGAGATAAGATTTGGGGTCTTCTCACTTGGCCAACCTGATGAAACAGGATTAAGCTCCAAATGAGGCAGTTTGCAAATTGAGGCTATAAAGTTCAGTGATCCTTATTTTCTGGCTGATGAAAACAGGTATTTGCTCCTTTGGCATTAGCTTCTGACCATGGTAATTTTAACTACTATTAATATTTTGGTCCAGACCCAATACATAAAAAATGTTTGTTCCTGTATTCAGGTTATAATACAAGACTTTCATCCCTGATTTCGGAAATAGCTTTCTAGGAGAGCAGCAGTAACTAATTGCTTTTGAGTGCACTGTGTTTAGCCATGTACTAATGCAAGGTTACATCCCTGGAAACTTGGATAACAAGGTATCAAACAAGCCCCAACAGACACAAAAATACACCTTCTTTCCCCCAGTCAACAGGTCTAGATAGGAACTAGCCCAAGGAATAACTCTTTGAGCTCCCAACCTGACTTCAGACTGTCACCTCTAGATCTTTTCCTCGTCTATTACCAACATGTTACCAGTCAAGGGACTTTGCATCCAGCCCAGGCACACAATTCAGTAAACTGCAGTGGGGTCATCCCCCAAACTTTCTTGTTTCTTGCTACATGAAAGTGATTGCAACCATTTCATCAGTAATTAGTCTGTTCATTCAGGATTGGATTAATAAAAAAATCAGTAAAATTTAAGTAGAAAGAAAAGGCCAGTATAAATCAGTGCACACTTGTAGAATTACTTATTTTGATCAGGGATAGAAAGATTCATGTTCTCTCCCTTTCTTACACTGTAATAGAAGTGGTTTTTTGGGCCTCCAGTTTCTAGCGAGCAGATCCAAGGCAGGGGGGAGAGAGGGGGCACGTGACAGCGTAGAAGGCACACAGGGTGCAAACTCCAGGAGTTAGGAAATGGGAGTTACGGAGCAAGATGGCCTACTTTTTATACTCTTTAATGTGAGGCCTGTTTTTTTTAAACCTCTCAGCAGGAATAGCAAAGTTTTCCAAGTCATTACCTAGCAACAGAACCCAGAAAAACACTTGCAAAGCAGTTTTGCATCACTGCCATCCCTGGAAGAACTAACTCGTTGAAGGCTCAGTTTGCTATGGAGAGGGATAGAATGCTCTGCTCTTATTCACAGTGCTGAGAAGTGCAGACCTCTTTCACTGGGAACAGAAATTCATTAATGCACACACACACACATCAAGTGTTGCTTTGGGGGTGTTCTCAGAGTTTTTGGACCACAGAGGTGTGGTTTCGATTGAAAACTGTCTGAAAACAAATGTAAATAATTTCTTTTTTTATAGCATATCATTCTGTGTTGGATGTAGTGGGTAACTGGATCAATATTTAATCCGAAAATCTATTCTTAAGAGCATTTAATTTCAAATTAAAATATTTTTGATAGAAAAACACCTCTTTAGCAGAGCAGATCACCTCTGCTAGATCTGTTTGAAGTCAGAGTGAACAGCCTGGTTTAGTACACCACATATTTTCATGAAATTAAAAAATTGTCATCTGTACATTTACAAAAATAGAGATTTTCTCAAAGATTATTTTTTTCTTGTAACATTCCTCCTCTTCCCATTGAACACACAGAGTTATCATGACCACTGAGGTCTTTAATTGTCATGACCAATGGGAGCAAGACCCTACAGAATCTGCTACAAAGGGCCTGCCCACACAGTGCAAACCTGTGCTTTCTTAGACGTTCTCCAGTTTGCTCAGAGCACCATCAACAGCCATTTCCTCTCAGCATACAGAAACACCAGTTCAGAGCCCAGAAAAAATATGACCATGTCAGTGCAGCATTACGTTGTGTGAATGAGCGCAGGCTCTTGGTAAGGCTAATCGCTCTAGTTGCATCACAGTGCTGACTTGTGCTTCTGGTTTTTGTTAGTACGTCCTCTAAAGTTTCTGTACCATGTTGCACTGCACAGTGTAAGCAAATAATGAATTTATTTTTCCATATTTAATGGGCAGAAAGACTATAGGTATTATTGGGTCAAGAAAAAAAATCTAGCTAATAGTGAAGTTACTTAGTGATAATATTGCTTATATTTACACATTCATCTTCCCTTACTGCTGTAATGGTTGAAATACTGCTAATGGGCCAGCTCCCTGGCTAATATGTACATGGAGTGCAGAGCTGAGCAGAATAGTCACATTAAATTCTGTATGGCATTTAATCTCAAAATCTTCCCAGTCCAAGTTGTGGATACTCTTTTGAAAGGCATTAATTGTTGTCCATAATCACTTCAGACCAGGGTCTACAGAAAGGAGAAGATTTACCAGGGGATATGGATTTAATCCCACACTTACTAGTTGTATGTAATGACTATGCAGCTTTGCATATGGTCTTCTTGCCAGATGGGTTACATTCCTTATCACTGTGGGAATTTTGCACAGCTTCCAAATATTTCCTGGGATATTTTTGGCTATTACTGCTTTACTGCTTTTCCTAGCTTTCACCAGATAGTGAAAAACATTTGGAACTCCACGTGGCTTGCAGTGAACAAGAACTCACTCATGAGTGTTCCCATTTTACTGGGAGACGTGTGCAAAGACAGAACCTTTTCTTTGCAGGCAAATAAGTGGTTAAATGCTCAGCTCTTACAACCTTCCCAAAGTGTTCTTAGGCCTTGGGGAGCATTAATGTAGTCACAGGTTTGTGACCCACCCAGTAGGGGTGAAGTACTCCTCCACAATTCGTTCAGAGGACTTGCTGCTCCTTTGCTCCCAGCTTTATGCACTGAAGTCACTGGGGGTATCACACATGCAAAGCTGGTGTAAGAGAGCGAAGAATCAGGCCCTTCATCCCTACGTCTTTCTGCAGATCCTGCTTTGTCAACTGTGGTTCCTTGTACAGCCAATGCCTCAACTTGCAAGCATAAGAGGGAGGACTGACCCTTCGAGTCCTCATTTCTCTCATTTGATCTCAGCAAACCTTTCATGCTGTCACTGTTTCCTCTGGTGTTGTGTCTCATCTTTTTAACATCTCTGTGTAACCTCGACTTAGTCACCATTCACAAGGCTAGCGAGGGCAGATGCAATATATGGAGGAGTTGCTTTCCCCTCCCGGATCATCTTCAGCATTACCCTCTCTGTTCCTCTTGCTCTGATTTCTCATGTTCATTTTTCTTCTGAACTGTCACCCAGCGGACAGCGGTTGTTAGGCTGAGATGGAAAGATGGGTCGCTCCCAAAAATCCACATTTCTGTGGAACATATACTGCTATCATTCATGGACTTCAAATTTGTGGCTAAATGAGTTACACCACTGATAGTCTCTCACTACTACTAGGTTGTAGAAAAAGAGAACAAACATATAACAAATGTGTCACATACACCTGTAATTTCTGTGCTTTCTACCCAATACCAAGTTAAGATCACAGGTCAGCATTATAATAATGCAGTACATAAGTACTAAATATGTGACCTTCACACATAGACATATCTGCAGCAGGATGCTACACTCAGAAGAGCCCATTTTGAAGAGGCCAGAGTTGTCTACCCATTACAATAAGGGCCTGGAAGTCAAGATACTTGGTTACTACCACTTTTCTGTAATATCTTCTTGCAAAATTGGGGTAATATTTTCCAGTGATATTCTTTAGACTACTATGCAGTATTAGTGACTTTTGTAAAAGACACCGAGATCTTCAGGAAGATCATAGCAAAGCAGAATTTGATGAGCAGGGTGGAGACAACTGTACATTCCAGGCAATATTAATATCCTCCATCTCCATCCAAATCACACTGGAAAACTCTTACACTTGTTTCGTCAAGCATATGTGAGCTCCTACTCTGTGCAAGCTACTGCCCATGTCAGCTGCAGCGCTAGGCCTCTTTGCCTGGTTTAGTCTCTGTGTATTGCTTCATATTACTAACTTCTCATTTTCTCATATATTAATATATTCAGAATAACAGTTTATTATAATAAAGATGCTATCTTGAAGCCCTCAATAATGTCAATATTGCAGCTGTACATACTGCAAGTAGATGCATAATCAGCAATACAAAGCTTGTATACAATGGATGGAAACAAGATAAGGTAAAATAAAAGCTGTAAACTAAAATATATGGTCAACTACTCAGTGAAGCCAACAGAATTCCTGAAATACCTGTGGTCTAAAAAGCTGAATATAAGCCTTTTAAGAAAATGTTGTTAGGAACAAACAAGCTATAGGTCACACATAAGATCATTACTAGCCCAAGACAGAGAACTGATAAATAGATACGTAGAAAAAGGCAGGAACTGTCTGTAGCTACACGTGTTCTTTGTATGGAGCATGGGACAAAGATGCTACCTTCTTAATAGGATGCTGGCATTGGACTAGAAATAAGGATGGGACATAGTAGCTACAAAAAATAGACATTTTCGCAACAAGACTTGCATGCAACGCACCAAAGTGTACTACAGGAAA
>Ga0181612_144957_pt1 | contig 11515 bp, 8 predicted proteins | sample HoacroProtozoa21_FD_119630 | JGI IMG/M metagenome (GOLD analysis project Ga0181612, IMG submission 119630) | Hoatzin crop microbial communities from Cojedes, Venezuel. Combined Assembly of Gp0051906, Gp0051904, Gp0051908
AAAATAGACAGGGCAAACAGCGGTTCATTTTTTTACAGAACTAGAACTATTGTTCATATCCTGAACAGTTTAATTGCTAGTCAGATTTCCCTCTACTGTGAAACATCTTCAGAGATGATCATTACCCAAATGAAAATGAAATCTTAAAAAAAACACCACACCAAAAAAACCCCAGCACAAAAACAAACACCCCCCACCCGCTTCCCAAAAAAACCCAGAACACCACAACAGTCACAAAACAGTGAGAGGGCAGCAGGGGAAAGGGAAGTTCCAGAGACAGAAAAGCGCTAATAAGCACACCTTCACAATGCGGGGTTGAAATCTGGGAGAAAAGAACTGAAATCAACCCAAAGGCGAGTGTCTGGAGCACGTGGCGGGAGCGTCGGGGAGCAGAGGAGATGCCTGTCGGAGAAGGGCGTGGGCCGGTGGGGATGGGGTTTGGGCGAGGCAGCAGAAGCAGTTGGGGAATTTGTGGCGGCTCTGCTTCCCAGAGGAGGCTGGCTGTGGGGCTGAGGATACGCTCTCCTATTCGGAACTGGAGTTTAGCAAATCGACAGAAGAAATACAGAAGTTCAGAGGGGAAGCACTGTGCAGATCAAGCTTTCAGAAGGAACAAAACTGAGCTGAGGATGAAGCCTCTCAATGAGGACGCGATACAGTAGGTTCAAGGGATATTTCCCGTGATTTTTGACTGTAAGAGTGAAGGTAGAGGTGCTCTCAAGGCTATTGCTAGATGAGAGAGCTTCTGGAAGAATCGCATTGTCTAAAAGGACAAAGATAGAAACAACACGTTCATAAGGTGTCCAAATGCATAAAGCAACACCAAAAGACAGTACTGGCAATGGGTGTAATGTGGGAGACAAACCAGTGAAAAACGGTTAAAGACAGTGGTATCTTCCTGAACAGTCCGTAGTATTCAAAGATTTTTTTATCAGGTAAATTAAAGAGAAATGCAAAAGCAAATGCTTCCTGCTTTATCAAGAACTCTATTCCAAAGACTTCATCAGTTTACTTGTTTATTCTCCATCAATAATGCATCAGTTTGGATTTAAGGTCACATATGCTATAACTGGTAGACCAGTATTTGTTTGGAAAAGAGGGGGGTGCTAATTTGGGGAAGACTGATGGAAGACAAATATAACCTGAAAATAGTCAAACACAAATGTTCGTTTCTGTGATGGCCAGCTGCCTCTGTAGTCTGTGGGAAGGGACAGAATTTCCTGCCTGCTGTCAGTGAGTTGAGCTTGAACAACACATCTTGAGAGCATTTGATCATTACGAGGCTCTCTGCCCACATACAGTGGTCTGGTATGACGTAATTCCCTGAGTTTCTGGGTAGGATCACTGTGAGCAAAGATTATCAGAGCTTGTGACTTTTGGATTGATCAGTCAATGAAGTTGCCCAAATTATTATTTTGTTCTTTAAAGAAAGGAATAAATAGGCATTGTTGTGTGCCAGCCACTGACTTCAGCAGCCGCTTGCACGTCAGGAACGCAGAGTGCACAGAAACAGAATCCTTATTTTGTTCAGTACTTGCTCTGAAACCTGCAAGAGCAACAGACATTTTATTTTGTCGGAATTCATCCATGTAATCAGTGGCCCTGTTCATAGTTTGCATTCACGTCTTGGGTTTGTGTTCTGGAGTAGAGAGGCCTTCTCTAGAATGTCTTCACGTCCTGTTCATGGCTCGTGGGGAATCTGCTTTCCTCTACACACAGTTTGTTGTGACATTATTAGTTCTAACTACGTAACATAAGAGTTTACTTCATAGATCATATTATACAAATCTGATAGATGGGCTTGCTGAATTCAGTGAGTTTCACTGGCTTTTCTGGTTTTAGGATTTTTGTAGAAGTTCTGCAAGTTCCAAACATAGCTTCAGGTTTTCAGTTGTACTGTGACTTTCATCTCCTTTGATGGCAGAAGAGCATTCTAAAGGAAACGAACAGAAAGAAAGAAAGGAGCATACTGCTTTCCAGATGAAGTGCAGCTGTAAATGACTGTGGGCATGAAGCTCTTTCAGAAATCAAGAAGCGTGTTCTGAGATTATCTTTCACTTCTGAGCTGAGAGGAGAACTATCAAACTCATTGACTCCAAGCCATTTTAATGAAGTAAGACCTCGGACGTATCACTGAGTTAACATATCAGCCTATGTCAGCTAAGCTGTAGTAACCTGTCACGTCATGTGCATATTGCACACTTTAAGCTCATTGCAAGGTAGGAACAAAAGCTTAAATCTTGATCTACAGACTTAGGTTCAGGCAAATGCATCCTGCCTCACAGCTGCGGTGGCCAGGACAGCTCATGTTTTCAAATACTGTGATTAGCAGACAGCAGCTCCGCGTGTCAGTGCGGGCTCTTTGTTGACCCTTTCAGGAAACTCGGGTCACTGAACGGTAAAACCGAAACCATTGAGACAGTTGCTGAAAGATGAGAAGATGCTTTTTGTGAGTTCTTTTTTTGTTATTCTTCTTCTTGTTGTCTTTTCTAACATTTTAATAAGAAGAAAGTGTGAGAGGGCAAAGTATGGTAGTTCAAAAATCTTTAACATTAACAGTGTGATAGCCAGAAATAATCAATTTCATACATAGGTATCCGATAAAACCGAAAGCTGACAAGTGAAATCTTATTTAAAGGAAATGAAAGCATTTTCAACCACAGCCGCTTGCCTTTCCAACTTGTTACTGGGGTAAACAGTGTTAAGACTAAAAGAAGTGTTGAGGGGGGGGTGTATTCTATATCAGTTGGACACTGAGATGATGTTCATGCCAGCAGTATTGAGAAATGAAACACCAAGCCTACTTGGAAATTTTCCATTTCATCACTATGCAGTTTTAAGTTTACCAGTAAAGCTGCAACCTGAATCGTTTACGCAGACTGGGCATTTTGCCTTGATTATGGTTTCTTCTGAACCAGAGAGATGTTGCATAGTATGCTAAAAGTCTTTATTTTGTATTTTACCATGTCAGGAAGAAGGAAGACTTTTTTTTTTTAACGTGCAGATTTCTAATAAGTTAACCAATTCATTGCTTATAAAAAAAAATAAACACTAAAACCATTTAAAGACCATCACCCGTTTACTAATGAGGTATGTTATGTCTTAGGCTGTGTCTAAAACTGGAACTGGATGATGAATGCTCGAATTTTACGTTTGGTTCCATCTGAGGAAAACGAGAGCTAGGAAAGTAGATATGCAGAGAGTGAATGCCATTGTTGAGACACTCTGCGCTGTCCTGCACACAGCGGTGGCCATGGGGTGGCTCCTGGGACGCCAGTGGCAGCCTGTCGTGGTTTCTTGGAGACCGGGAACAGCAGCACAAGGTGCCCTCAAGACTAAGCGCTGCTTCTCATCAGCAGCCAGGTGCTTCAAGCCCAGTCTGCCCTAACCTCCTGGTAAGACAAGGAGCAGTCCTGGAGGCACAGCTCCTCCTGTTTGCAGGCACCACTTGGTAGTGACTCCTAGGTAGATGTTACTCTTGGACCAGGGCAGCCAGTGAGACAGCAGAAGATGGGATTTGTCTCTCAGAGCTGCAAGAGTTCGACCATTTTACCTAACAAAAAGGCCCAATGAAGATGAAAAGTAGAAAAAAAAAAAATCTGTTATGAAGAAATTTTTGTGGCTTGTGGTGAGGATGTAAGAGTTCCATGGACTTTAAGAATAAGCAGAGGAGAGGTTCAGAGCATCAGTGTCATACTCTGGAGCACTGGTCAGAGCTAGGACAGAGGATTCCACTGACAAATGGCAGTGGGTGCCAGCAGCTGCCTTGCTGATCTGTTAGCTGGTGAGGGCGGGCTGAAGGGAGTGGGTCCGTTCCGGACCGATCTCAGGAGCTCGGTGTGCCTTCTCACACCCCCTCATTCACCACTCTCAAGAGAAGGTGCCCCAAAGTTTGGAACTGATTGCACCTAATGATCAAACATAGCTGTAGGGATGAGCAGAAACACCCCAGGTTTGTGGTGGGACCGTGCTTCCCTCTGGCCAGCTCCTGGCGTGTCAGCCCCTGCCCGGCAGCGGGGCCTGCGGGGACCCTCGCGGTGAGCAGCGGGACCCCGCCGCGCTCGGCGGGGCATGTCATCTCCCGGTTCGGTGGCCTGTAATGATCGGCCGTTAATTACAGCGGAGCAGAAACAGTGGTGCTGTTACACACCCGCAGGTTTACCAGCGAGTTCTAAGCAATATGCTAAAGGAGTATGGGGTTTTATTTCCCAGTACAAGGACTTGTACCTTAGTGGGGTAACACCTGAATGGTCACTGTTGCAGGATTTTTCTAGCTGTGGGGTGTTGACGTGGAGGTGGGGTGATAGCGGAAGGACTGGGCGTGCTGGCAGGCCCCGGCAGGGTGTCGGGCCGGGCTCCGGAAGCTTCTCTGGCGGTGGCATGCCAGCTGCCGACGGGCCATGCCACAGGCTTGCCCGGAGCGTTGCCGGTGTGTGCACCACCTCTGCTGTGCAGAAGCTGGAGGTAATGCAAGGGTCTGCCTTCTGACTGTCGGGATCGAACCTCAAAAACAGATCATGGACACCCGCGCCGACAGCTATAGCCGCCCTAGGAGGACTGTTGTTAGCTGCCGTCAACCATGAAGTCGCAGCAGAATAAAGTAATAGCTGAGAAGCGTATAGTGTCAGGACACCTCAATGCATCTTCACCCCAATCCTGCACCCTTGTTCGAGGGGAACGAAGCCCCTCTCTCCCAGACCCCCTCCTCTCTGAAGGCCTGTCCCATGCTGTTGTCCGCCAGCAGCTGGTGGAGAACACGTGCAAGCCCGGAGCAGTCCCTTCTTGCTGTAGCTCACAGGTCGGCCAAAGGTGAGCTTTGTTTTCCCCTTGCTTTCCCTCATGGCTTGAAGTGAAGTGTACCCTGGATGGCCATGAAGCAGCAGCAGTCAGTGAACCCCCTGACTGCCAATTCTGGGCTGAGGTGCAGGCAGTCATCTTGGATTTGTCAGTTTTTCCTGTTCCTGGAAAAAACAAAAGGAGTGGAAGCTAGGACTGGTGACTTTCTTCCGCTTCCAGAAGGGCGTCAGAGGCTGCCTCCGTGCCATCTCTGTGCAGAGCACCATAGCCCCTGGGCTGGTTGCTGGGGACGTCTCCGTGCCAGTGTCCAGACACGAGCTGGTTTGCACAGCTGAGGGCTAGCGTCTTCGCGAGGGTTGGCCACGTTGTGGCACGGTGCTAGAGGCTGCCCTTCAGCGCCCTGCAGCACCCTGCTGCCCTTGCTATTTCTGTGTGCCGTCGAAGGTGATGCGCCGCGAGCCCTGCCAAGCACGCAGCCTTGTGCTGGGGGAGTGCCTCGGGTACCCTGCGAAGCGACGTGGGGCCTCCAAGCGTGGAGACCTGCTGAGCAGTGTCGAAGGGCTGACCCAGGCAGTGGGCTAGCCAGAGCAGACCTCGGTCAGTGCGACTGCAGACCTCCAGATGTTTTTCTCAGAGGCACTGTCTGGCCTCCTCGGGAACGCAGGAGCAGGTATGTACGTGTAGACCAGAGGGAACACAGAGCCTGCAGCTAGACAGGATCGGGCTCCACTGACAGCACAGATACACCAAGAGCGATGGACAATTGGTTTCTCACAAGGAAGAAGAAAGAAGGTCAGTCAGCCATTTTCATTCGAGACCAGCAAGCTTACGACTTGCTCTTGTACCCCCAAGCTAGAATTTTTTTTTCTACCAAGATCTCCTTTGCTTTAATGCAATTTAGTGCAGTTTTGCATTTGCTTTGGACAGAAGTCTTAAAAGTTCCATTCTATGTTTGGAAGTGGAGCTTAATCGATAGTAACAAATTAGTGTAAAGTGAGGTTTTGGATCATCACACGAATAGCTGGACTAGATAAGCTTAGCAACATCTTCACTCCAGGCTGTAAATATTGAGAAATCCTTTTCTAAATGGACATCATCTTAACCATGTATGCAAATCTGGTCTGGTAGCAGTTTGGCAGGCAGCAACCAGATTTCTCTCTTAGTTACTGTGGGAAAGTTGATTTGATGCAGCAGTAATCAGGAGAATGCCCTTGGGAAACGTCCTTGATGATGTCGACAGGCTCCAGAAGGATCATCTGCCTGTGCGTGCGCAGGTTTGTTCTCCAGCCGAGTCCATGGAGCCATCTACAGGCTACTAACAGCTCCAGCCTACGGATTGCCGTGTGGTAGGGCTTGAGCTGGGTTGCCATTTGGTAGTACTTTAGTTTTGAGCTGCATCATTGCAGCCTGCCATGGTCTCTTCCTCAAGATTCAGAATGTTCATGTTGTGTGCTAAACTGGTTATAAAAAGCACCATCAACACGGCCACACTTCGCATCAAGGCTACAGAGTGCAGTATTTATGAACTAACCTTTCTCTCTCTCATTACGAAGCGCTAGTAGAAGCGTTCTGAATTTTTCTGGAAGGGTGTGTGGGGAAAGGAAGGGCTGTTTTTCTTATGGTGGTTAAAACTGGGGCAAGAAGCTGCAAACAATAACAAGGAAAGCAAGGCCTGCACAGAGCACTCTTTGAGTCAAATCTAAAAAAGGCAAATATAGTCAATACTAGCTTTATCCCAGTGGGTATGTACAGAGGAGGGGAACTCCAGTTCTGTGCAGTGACTTTGAAGTCTAGGAGCTTAAATTAGAAGGTAAATGTTAAATAATGCATTAACTGAAAGTGCTTCTGATCTAAATGGTACCTTATACCGCTAGGTTATTGCAGCTTTTATAATCACACATGGTTTTATCATTTGTATGTGCCAGCAAGAACGTTAAAGTGGCCTTAGCCCATGTCACTGGGCCGTAAGCACAGGAGCAGCTGGCCTTCAGTGGTGGGGGTTAATAAGGATCAAGCCCAGATACCTGTGATTAGGTCTTGCAGCTGTGCAGAAACTTAGTAATCACCACACAATTAACCAGAAAGCCTTAGGCAAGATGCCTCATATCACTGAGATTATTGGTTCCGGGAGCAGCATTTGATTATTGACTCTTCACTGGCTGTATACAGTTCTAGACAATAAAGGCAAATCTTGTGGCTTTGGATTTTCAGTAATCTGTGTTCATTTTAAGGCTTGATGGTAGGAAGTCGTTTCACTTTTCCGCTTGTTTACTTAAGCCGAATATTGTAAATTAATTAACTGTGTAGATGCTTTTACATCCTGTTAGTATGCAATGGTAAGTTTAGAAGATATAGATCTCATTACTAGGCATTGCCCTTTCTAGGATTTCTGTAGAAATTTAGTGAAATTATGGATTCAAATCTGAGTATAACCTATTTCTGTGTCTGGACAAAACTTAGAAGTAAACATCCAGTTCTTTGAGAGCTGTTAAATATTTAATATCACATATTGCAGAAACAGATGCAAAGATTTAAGTAGGTATTTAAATAAAATTATTTTGAAGCTCCATTAGTTCCTCCCACTACTTGCCAAAGTCTGACTTCGTGATTTTCCATCTGCACTGAGACAGTGGAAGGCATCGATACCTCGTACCAAGAGACACCCTTGTTCAGCATGAAGTGCCTACAAGGTTGTCAGCAGCTGCAAAACAGACACAAAACCTGGGCTGGAAGGGCTTGTCGGATTGTGTTTTCAGCGTTAATTGACACTAGCTGGCTTTCTGAGTTCTTTACTTTACTTGAAGGCTTAGTGCTTTACCAGCTGAGGAGAAATAGTGGGTGATAATGGCCCAGTTTAAACCTTCACCGCAAACTGTCATTGCGTTGTGTCATTGTATACTAAAGACATCTTTTATTTGTCCGACCAAGAAGATTTTGAAGTCAGTGGTTTTTAAGGGGGATCCTCCTTGCTCTGAAAGCGATAGTAGTAGCTTTTAAAAACGTTAGGGAGAAAGGTTTCCTTTCCTGAGGGAGGATACCCGTTTGTGGGTCCAGAAGTTCTGCGAAGCACAGCAAATTAGGTCCCTTTCTCTTTCCTATTTTTCTTATCGGTAGTTCACAAAGTTGATATTTCCAGTGTGGCTAAGCTACCTTTACCCCTACTACAAGGAAGACTGTACTCAGAAAACCTGAAAATAAGCAGTGATGTGACCCCAGTCGATGACAGCCGTCGCAGAGGCTGTAGGACATCGTTGTGTCATGCAGCTCTTCCCAGGCTGAGGCGAAACACTTCAAAAAGATGAGTCATGTGCCTACTGCAGCTCCCAGTGTCAGATACCCCGTTTACCTGGACTCAGACAAAGCCACAAAACTGAACTGTTCTTCAGGAACGAGCTAGTGAAAAGGGAAGGAGAATGACATTTTTTGTTGATGGATTCAAGTGCCATCTCAAGAACAAAGTTTGCAGTATTAGTAAGAGGTGCGAGATAGTTCCTGAAGATGCATGTTGCTCGGGAGCCCGTGTTTTGCTTAAGGAGTTGAACTGCTTGAGTGTCTTGCTGCCTGCTGTCTGTCTGAACAGAGTGCTTTAGAGCTGAAGTGGGGTTGAAGTGCACCATGTGTAAAAATACTGTCATATGGATTTATCTCGGGGATTTCCTAGTTTAGTTAGAAGAAAGCTGAGCCTGTTACATTTCAGGCAGATCAAGAGTATTATGAATTCTTTGGACTTTATAAAGAATGTTTTCTTTCTGAAGTCCTGAAAATGAGTTGACTGATGTTGAGTGTGCAGTCCCAGTTGAACTCTGGCAGTGTTTGCTGATTTTGAAGAGCTTTGGTTTTAGTCCATGTGCTCCATGCTTAGTTGCTGACACACACCTCTCTAGCTGAACCATCAGAAAAAAACACACTAGAAATTACGGATTATTACTTTGAAAACTATGACAACATGTGTAATAATTTTACTATTTTACAATTGTCCTGTAATTACAGATGTAATACTTGTTTAAAACGTTGGCTGCCAAGGAAATCCTTCTGTGTCAAGGTTTTAATAATCAACTGTTCCTCTGCTTCTCCACTTCCTGCCTTCTCCTCACACATGCACTTGTGTGCACACGCTTCCTTTCCTTCATCACTGCGCATACATACATGCACACACACACATACGTACACCCCCTCGCTTCCCGCTGGCTCATCTCCTTCCAGCCTGGCCTGCCGGTGATGACCGGCTAATTGCCCGGAGCCTGCAGCGCGTGGGGCAGTCGTCCGTAGTGTTTCCCTGTGGACTGTGCCTCCACCAGTGGCCAGCTTTCCACCTTCAGCCACATCTGCTCTTCCATGCTACGCAACCGTGTAATTCCACTTTTCCTTGGAGGGGAGGGCTGAAGCTGCATCATCCGTCTGTAAATGGCTGATTAAAGCTTACGTTTAGAAGAGATTCTTGATTCAAAGTTTTAGTCTTGAAACTATTGGGAGTGACACAGTGACAGAAGCAGGTTCCTCAGCTGGCTTTTTATAATTAACATTCAGGATTCGTGAGCTTGTACGCCTGCTCAGGTGCCCTCTTTGAGCATAAACGTGGAAATTTTTCTGTGACGTAAAAAGTTTTCCCTCTGTATAACTACACTTGGAAGTGTGAAAAATTTCCAGATGTGCAAAGAGACAGAAGTTGTATTGCAGGAGCTCTTGCATACCTGGAAGTTAATGAGTTTGTCTAACCCCATGTTTACCAAGACCTGTCTTACACATGCAGTTTTTGCTTGAGTGTGCTTGCCCTGCATTTATGCCTGTGTACGTAGTGGAACAAGTCCATCGCCTGTGAGAGTATTCTAGCCTGTTCTGACTTTTGTGATTGGTTTTGTCTGTGTTTGGGGCAGAAGAAGAGACAAAGTCATCTGGGCATGAGAGAAGGCTGAGTCTCTTTCCCCCCCCCCGTCTGTTACGTTGGTCACGACATGTCTCTAGATGTGTGGTCTAATATTTGTAATTTGATGTGCTGATACCAAGTGCTTGCACTTCACCACCTTGTAATTTGGTTCATACCACTTGCTTGGCTTTCCGGCTCTCCTCCCTGTTACCTGTCATCCTTCCCTTGGAGAACCGGATTCAGAAGGTTCAAAGCAGATCTTCATTTCTTGAGCCTTGCAGTTTTCCTGTACTCACAGAGAGAGAGTGAAAGTGTCTGGTTCGCCAACTTACGCTCCTTTTATTGAAGTGCTGTGTGCAAGCGCTAGGCTGGCCTCTTAGTAATTCTTCCTGAATCACTAAGAAGCAGGACTTGTACCAAGTATAAAGCCTGTGTCTGAACAGGTATTCCAAACCCAGGATCTTAATTAATGACTAGTTTCAGTAGTGGATTAAAAAAAAAAAAATAGAAAAAAACCTCTACATTTAGTTTGCCGCAGCTTACTGAGGCTTCTGGTTTGCACTTGCTGAATTCTGAGCTCAGCCACTGTTTCTCCAAATGTTCCTCTCCAGTTTTATGTAGCTTGGTATTAAATGGAGTAATCCAATTTCTGCTGCACGAGAAGGCTGTGCCGGGTTAAGCTCTGGTAAGGAGATGGTTTTGGCACTGGCACACAGGGTTTGAGCATGTGCTGGCTTTTCCTGCTTACCTCCACTGTGCCTCAGTTGTACCTGGTATTCCAGTGTCTTTGCGTGCAGCAGTCTCAAAAGCCAGGGCTTTAGAAATCCAAACCTTAAAGTTTTAGGAATGGCGACGCCCCAAGCTTGACAGGACAAAGTTGTATCATGTATATCCCATAAACTAGCCAACTGTGAATCTGGCTTTCCTTCAGACGTGCCCCCAGCGCAGTGGGCTCGCACCACTTGCAGCCCTGCTGTGGGCGCGGCGGCGTGCGGTGGTGCCGGCGTGCGGTGGTGCCGGCGTGCAGTGGTGCCGGCGTGCGGCGGTGCCGGTGTGTGGCGGTGCTGGTGTGTGGCGGTGCCGGCGTGCGGCGGTGCTGGTGTGTGGCGGTGCCGGTGTGCGGCGGTGCCGGCGTGCAGACGCTGCGTTGCGCAGCGAGCAGGTCAGTCCTGCGGCGGGGGGCCGGGGGCAGCCACTCCTGGCATCTGCTGAGCACTGGCCCCCCAGTTGAGGATGTCTTGCTATGATGCTGGCCCAGTTTTCTGCTGGTAATTATAGGCTTTTTAGACTTTTTTTGGAATTTTTAGACTCCTCTGCTGTTTCGGTTTCAGGGTTTGGTCTTCCTGTGACTGTTACTTTTTTGTGCCCTCGTTTTCCCGATTTCTCCGATGCAGAGTGTGCTGTTCAGTTGTAGCTGTGAGGGGCTGGCTAGCGCTGGCTGCTCTTCCCGACGGCTGGATGTGCACCTTGGGTGTTCACAAAAGGTGTTTCACCTCTGTGAAGTGCTCTGGGTGAGGGAGAGGGCGTGGAGGTCGCCTTGTCTTCACAGTCTGAGCATCGCTTTAGGGAACAGCTCAGCGAAGGAAGGAAGGAATGATCGCAGCTCAGTTCTTGAATTTTCCACCAGTTTCTCACTATCTCATGTTTTGCACTACTTAACGTTTGGCAGCGTTCAGATTTCTCCAAATACGTGGATCTAGTCCCTACTGTATTTTTTCCCTAAACTTCTTGGTTGTAAGGGATCTTGGAAAAAGTTCTCATCCTGTTGTAGGGGTCATATGAGCATCTAATCTCCCTAAGTTTTTAAGCTGCGTCTCAAAGCTCATTTGCCTTCCCCTCCCCCGTCCCCCCCCA
>Ga0181612_119203_pt1 | contig 11514 bp, 10 predicted proteins | sample HoacroProtozoa21_FD_119630 | JGI IMG/M metagenome (GOLD analysis project Ga0181612, IMG submission 119630) | Hoatzin crop microbial communities from Cojedes, Venezuel. Combined Assembly of Gp0051906, Gp0051904, Gp0051908
AAACGACTACAGCTCAGGCAATTTCCTGGGACACCCTCAGCACAGTACAAGTTGCTAATGAAGTTTCATCAGCTTGACGGCAAGGGGAAAGAGACAAAAAGAAGAGTCCTTTCAGGAAAAGCAATTTTCAATAATTGTTTTGGGAATATCTCATTCCTGAGTGCTTCTAATCTACGTATGTGCCACACATGATCTTGTGTTTAAAGTGTAGTTGAACTCCAAAGAGGACATGGGTGGAGGATGGAGAGATTTACGTGGCTATAGACTTGTTAGTTTTACTGTTAGGTGGCGAGCAGCTCTGATTTAAGATGTGCTGAGCAGGCCTTTATATAAAATAATAATAAATTAGTGATGCACATGTAGACTTGTGTGTCAGGAATCCAGAGCACAGAATGCATGCTTCAGGAGTTATATAAATCTGTATAAATAAATATAAATGAAATCACACCGTGGGATGTCCCTGTCTTGTGTCTCTCAATAGTATCTAAATTAGATACTGTCTGTTTTCAACATGTATATAAATATGCTCACAGAAACACACTAATTATCAGCCTGAAAAATCAGCTTGGGTTTTGAGAGCCAATTAAGTTCCATGTGGGTTCATTTTTATCAGGAAAGTCAGCAGAGACAACTCAAAACACACACGGGAAGTAAATCTGCTGCCTAAGATGAGATTTGTACAATTACTTTTCTGACCATAAATACACTTACTTCATTTCTTCTTGCTAACTTTACATTTCCCATATATGATTCATGGTGTTATCCCAAGGTCACCCAGGTCCTTGGTATTAAAAGGTTATATAAACACATCCCTGGAGTAACTAAAATGAATCAGATACGCAGCGGACAGAGTGCAGGCCTGAACTTGGAAAGGGAGGGAGTGTGAAAGCCAGACCCCTGACATTAAAAAAAAAAAAGAAAAAATTGCACTTTCATTTGCAACTTCACACAAAACACAAAGAAATGTAGTATTACTGGGAATGAAAATCAGCCAAAAACGTTTCCTTTGGGGGAGAAGCAGGGACGCAAAAAGGCAAAACCCCCAATATTTGCACTTCTGGAAACTACCTGAGGAATTCTCCCTACTCTACTTTCTCATGCTACCCCCAAAACCAGCACCTATACAGATCACTGCCTTTAAGTCCGAGCACTGACAAGGACTCGAGGTTGAAGCCTGGTCTCAAACTGTCATTTTGCAGTTGATTTTCTGTCAGGCAAGCTACTCCACAAGTGAAACAACATTAGAAGATGGAAAAGTTGCAGTCAGGACTATGACAGAATCAAACAAATTGTTTCCTTCCCTGTGGTCTTTCTGTTAACCCTACGGCACCTAGCTACAATCACCGACATCATGCATTAAAATGCTGGTAGAGGGATGGTGCAAAACAGCATCAGACAATAAGACTACTAATTTACAACTCTCCATCTTCAAAATACTGTAACATTAACAGCAGCAGTTTATGTTCGTAACATCTCTGCGAAACAAGGCATGTCACAGTTTTACGAGTGTGGAAACTGGGGAGCAGAGACTTTTAGTGGTTTGCCAGAAGCATCCTAGGAAGTTGGTGTTCAAATTAGAATTAGCACCCAGTTTTTTACTTCTAGTCTTCTATGTGTCCAGCTTTCTAATCCTCCTAGGCTTCAAGCAATTCCTAAGTTCTTATAAACTTGTGTATCACTATCACAGAGCAATCAGAAGCAACTCTACCTCTATGCTAAAGCCCCAACGTGGCAAAGCAAGCTGCAGTAGCTGCCTTAGTAGCAAGCTGTTGGTGGGCAGCTCGGCTAACAGCACAACACTGCAGGCCAGCTTTGACGCATATTGCAGAAAAAAGACATACCTTTATCGCAGAAAACACATCTTTCCCTGAAACATATCTCAGGCTAGCTCTATACACTCCAGCTCCAGCTCCCAGCCGAGTCAGATAAGTGATTTGGACTTCGGCACTAGACCGAACCAAAGAAATCCCGGGAGAGATGGGGACACACGCTCTACCGCAAGCCCAAGCGGCTTGAGCCACACATCTCTGTAAACGAGTCACAGCTCAAGGTGCAGGTCATACTGCTGCTCACAGCTGCAGATCCTATGTCAAAAGTAAACACTGCTCCCTCTCCCAAACTAGCTATGGAGAATCTTTTTTTGGCCAAGATGCTAGCTGAAGAGAAGTAGAATGGAAAAGCTTTTACACACTCTGTTATTTCTGCAAGGATAAACTGGGCAGAGAAAAAGCACAAGAAGAATACTTGAAAGTTCAAGCATACCTGTTTGAAACTCAAAAAGCAGTGGCATATGTCACCCAGTATGCCTGAACACGGTTCTCAAAAACCCCATTTCCATTAGGAAAGGAAGCTCTCCACAAAACAGAAGGAATTTGTGTAGGAAGTCTAGGCTTGATTACGGACTAAAAGATTTTAATAAATTTAAGAGATTTTTACATTGTCCCCGGTAAGCCTCGTTTTTCTCTCACTTAAACCAATATCCAAGTATTTGGTGTTCCCAGTAGATCCAAAATAGTTATAGACAGTCAACAAATAATATATCTGCATACTCACGCAAATATTTTTCATGGAGATATATACTACCCAGTACCATTTTATCTCTTTCACTGCCTACGAGTAGATGGACTTCTAAAATTCTAGTAGACTATAAGTCTATATAAGTGTGAGAGGCAGTAAAAACTATTATTGTACCCACCACCCAGTATGCATGAAGTTAAGACAGTCTATCATTCCCAGAGATAAATTTCCTGATTTTGTTGGTTTATGTAACTGCGAGGTTCTGAGCACAACTCCTCAAAGTATACTTATCTGCATTTCTTCTTGCCTCAGTACAGTCTTGCTGTGAATTCTAAAAATCTCTCTCCCGATACTTGATTCTGCTTCACTTCAAATGCCTGTTCTTTCTATTACTCATCAAATAAGATTCAAAGCATAAATGGAACAAGGTGGCAGAAACTAGCTTCCAGCTCTAAATTCCTGACACTACAAACCAAAGTCTGTAATTTATAGTTTTTTAAAAAAAATACAGCAATGACTTCTTGTTATTGTTACCTTTATTTGAGAGGTTACAGCCAAAAACTGTCCAAATTCCAGACAGTGCAGGAACAGTCACACTTTCTGCTGCCAACTTACAGCACGTTAGGACAGGAATAACTTTTTGTAAGAGGACAACATGGTTGAGGCTTTTTCAGAGCAACAATTTTTTAAACAGTGAATTAAGAAACACTATCTATATTCACTGACAAACTGATAATCAAACATCTGGCATGCAACCCATTTGTTCCCAACCAGACCAACATCCATTTCCTCTGCTCTTGCTCTCGTGCTATGGATCATCTTTGCTGGAAATCTCAAGATCTGACTGGTGTCCTCCACTGCAAGTTCATTTTCCCTATTAATTTTTCTACATTCCTAGCTAAGTCAGCTCTGTTTCTTCAACTTCAGTGAAAACAATTTCTAAATTCCTTAGTCCTTTTTACGAACTTTTCATTCAACGTTGCTCCTTGCCTCAACTTCCTTCCCACATACAATCCAGAAAATTTCTTCCCATAGAAAATATCAAAACATAACACCTTCATCTTTCCATCTTCCACCATCATTCGCATCCACAAATCTTTCCTCCTGCATTTCCGTCCCAGCTGCAGTTTTCCCCTTCTCACCCAGTCTCTTCCTCCTCCTTTTACTCCTCTACTTGCCCCTCCGGACTCACCCAACACATCTGCTTGAATCCTTCAAACCCACATCCACGCCGTCCTCAAGCCTTTTGTGTTCTCTGACTCTCATTCCACAAAACACTTAGTTTCTACCACCCTAAAAACAATACTCCTCACCGCCTCTGCCCCAATCCCAAGCCTCTTCCCATCTCTGTATGGAGTCCTGTTCTTCCAGTTCTCATCCTAGACTGTCTCTAGTCGACATTTTCCTCCACAGTCTCTTTCACACACATCGTCCGATATCACCTTCCTTACCAATATTCAAACTGGTTTTCCCCATCTTCCAGTAATATCACCTGCCATCAGTATAGGTATGTGTGTTTGTCTTCCCAAAACTTGGCTGCAGGCATCAGGTTCCTGTATTTTGATGTCCTGTAGGGGTTTTGCTGCTCTCTGCCTTTGTTTCTTTTCTGTTCTCCCCTTGCAAGCTGTCTTTCAGCACGCTTAGCCATAAACACAAATACAACTACCATTTTCATACTGAATATTCAAATTATCTCTGTTGTAGTATTTTCACGCTCTTCTTCAAACTTCTCGAGCATCATCTCAAAAAATCCTTGCAGAGAACCACTGTCAGCTCAGGACTGACATGGATACAGCAGCTGATCTACCTCCATCACTTTTCCCACTCCTTGTGAACCAGAAAATTACCCTGTCAATCAAGATTATAAACCAATCACCTCTGTCTCCGGCCATTTCCTGAATCCTTCACACTTACATGAGATCTAAACTTTGTAGGTTCTTTCTGCAAAACATTTCTAAAATAGATTCACTCATTATCAAAATACTGACTCCTGCCTCACCTCGGCCCATATTGAGGTCCTCCATCACTGGCTCATTAGATGCTTCACATACTTAAAACCAAACACACACAGAGACACGAAGAAAAATCTAAAACATGTTACATTGCCTCCAACACTTGGACTTTGGAGTGGTTTTTGTCAATAAACTTTATCCTGCATGTCTTATCTGCACTTCTTCAGACTCTTCATAGCTATGAAATACACACACCCACATGAAACCCCACAATCCTTACAAAATTTGGTCCGTTAACATGCTGAGGCCAGTGCATCATGTCTTTGTTGCTCTGCTGTTTTCACCTTTCTACCTGCAGTCAATTGTTGCCTCAAGTCTTGTACTGAGATTATCAGTTATGTCGGTCAGAAACCTTACTGGCGCTCTGCCTCTGAGAAATGGGCTCGAGCCCTCAAATAAAATCCAAAGGCATTACCACTTGGTAAATAATGAAAAATTAAAGTTTCTGCTCAATGATAATATTTCAAAATGAATTAATGTGTAGTTCTCTCCTGTATGCTAGCTATTAAAAATCTAACCAGGATCTGCATTTCTGAGATTTTTTGCAGCCCTTGAATATCTGTGCTATGCCTCTTTTTCCTACGGCAAAACTATAAAAGCAAAGCAACTTTGTTAGTATTTCACACTAATTAAAAACAAGCAACTTCAGTTCTCTAAGCATCAATATTTTCAAGAAGTAAAAGTGTTTATAAAAACATCAGAATGTCTATTTTAAAGATGGAGTACTGAAAAGTAGAAAAATCAATTAGCTTGTACCAGCAAAATCATACAAGTTGAGAAACAGATCTTGAAATCTAACCCCACCTGGCGTCCTTTCATTTGGTGGTCTGTGCAGACAGGCTTTACTCAACAAAGCAAGCAAGAAATACTAAAAGACCAACAGAAAAATAACCGCTTCCACAATGAGCTAAGATGCAGAATGTTTTACGAGTAAAGCATTTGAAGAGCAACAAAACCGATTCTCTTCACTTTGAGCAATCAGATGAAGAAGAAATACCTTCTTGATCTGCCGATTCTGATCAGGTTATTTACCAACTAACATTGGTAAAATTAATTAATTCTATTCCAAAAGAGTTATTAAGAATGAAGTCCAGATTACTGAGAATATTCTCAATTAAGTTAGTGAGCACACAATGTACACCTTCTGTTCGTAAGTGCTAGCTTATAATCGAGTGTACAACATTACAAGCTGTGTTTGTGCTTTTCCATCTACCAAGAAGCAACAGGACCTAGTAGAAATAACTGTACAGTCAAGTACGCTTGCAGTAGGACCTAACAAAAGTATATGATGCCTCATTTCATACTGAGGACTCCTACAGAACGGGGTACTGCATCACTGCACCCAGTACTAAATCACAGTCATCTCTAGGGTGGAACCTGTGCTGATACAACTACTTTGCACAGGTAATATAAATAAACACTTTCCAGTAAAACAAGTCACCTTCCAAGACATCATCACTCCTGGCGAGCCTGTTTGGGGCCCACATCACTGGACGTCGCACAGACGCCTTTCGTCACAGAGCTGCCACTCAAAGCTGCCAAAAAATCAGCCGACAACTCACGAAAAAGGAATGGCGGGACAAAGAGAGCTGAGCTGGCACCGCCTGGGTAACCACCGGCCAGTGCAGTTCACGGGGACACACAACCCCGCTCTGGGCACTGTTCACGTAGTGCTAACACCAGCAGCGCATCTCCCGGGGGGGGACGGGGACCGGAGGGGCACCATCCCTGCCCCAGGGACAACGGCCCCTCCAGCACCAGGCTGCAGCCGCAGTCCAGGCAGGACCTCAGCCCCTGCCACTGCCCTCCCTCTGATCCATGCCGTGCTTTAAAGAAAAGTCTTGGAGCTTTTCCCTTCCTGACAGACGCACATGTAGCATCGAGCGTGCACCAAAACCGAACCGCGTCCAGCCACAGGCACTGCCGTGCAAAAGCCTCCGGCTGCCTCCTGACAATGTCATCAGGCGAAGCAGGCGCTCGGCCTCCTGAACAAACAGAGCAGGGCGAGGGAGCGGGTTCCTGACGTTTCCGGGACCGAGGGGAGACCTCCGGAGCCTCGGCTCCTCTCCAGGTCAGACTGGCTGCCGCCACGAGCGCTGGCGGGGAAAGGGAGAGCGATGATGCTCTCCTCACAGGGACGGAGGGCCAGGGAGGCAGACGGAGAGAAGGAAAAACATATTTCTAATACCCCACAGACTTCTGCGTTAGAGAAACCTGTTAGCCCAGTCTTGCCTTTTTGTTTTTTTTTCACTGTTATTTTATTGACAGGATTAAGATTCTTATCTCGGTAAGCTATTTTCTTAAAGTTGAAAATCAACGTTAGTTGATTTCTTCTCCCCAAGGGAGGAGAAATGCACTGAAAAGCTTGTGGTTGCCCACATGCTCTGGCTGACGTACCCACCAGGACTCCAGCGCACGTCTGCTCTCCACTGGCCGGTGAGAGGGGCAATCTTTCATATTGGCAATTATCAGTTTTGATCACGTCATTTAGAAAAACTAATGAACGAACAGAAGATCCTACTCCACCCAAATCCAATTTCTCTACTCAAAATGCAGGTTTTATAGGCCATAAATACTGAAATGGAGGAAAAACGGAACAGTTTAGGTCAGGAGAAAACCCAACCTATCATATAATTTATTTTAATGGCACTTTCAGATGAAGACCATGGTATTCAAAGGCTTTTCAGTGTTCCTGAGAACCTTTTATCTTCAAATTGCATAGCCCTGATTTCTCTACCTCTGAGCATTAGCATGAAGGTGGAGAGGAGTAATCCCAGGAAAATAATTGCTGTTCTCAGATGCAGAGATACGCCTCCCTAGTCCCGGAGCTGGACTTCCAATATAACTTACTCAGCAGACGTAAAGTTTCTTCAAGCTACGGACGATTAAATGGAGCTAATTTCATCTTTCTGAAGTCCCCTCTTCTCTCTATTTCACTCATAGTGTGTTTCAGTCTGCTCCTTACCCCGGGGACTCGAGAAAGCAGCTGGCACAGACTGTGGCTCGGCAGGCTGGGCACATCAGCTCACTGGGGCTCTCCCCTTGTTCACAACAAATTGTTTAGCAAGAATATTTGGCAAGCTTAAGGTCCTTACAGAACCAATTATAACCTCTCATCTTCAAGAGAGACATAACTCAGTGTCACCAAACTCACAATATATCACAAAACATTTTCAATATATCAATCTACTGAAGTGTTCAGATGTCATTAATAAACAGCCTGTCATTTTCAAATTAATTTTAAGGAGGGGGGAAGGAGCTCTGTAAAATGCTGAATATGTGCTACTTTATATTTTTTCCAATGTAATGTAGAGCAGTATTCCTTAGCTATATCCCTTACTATTATTGTTACGAAGCCTGTGTTCTTTCTTCAGCTATTTGGGAGCATCTGTACTTCAACAGTTATTTACAAAGTTTAGCTATTACAACTAAATCTCTTCTCACTTGAATAGGTGTCACCTTCTGAAGTCTGCTGTTAAGTCTAGAAAAAAGAAGTGTGAAAATGCAGGCTAATTCATTCTGTCAGAAGTTGTTTCCACTATGTGCAGCAGCACTTCGGAAATGCGTTGTACTGAACAGAGAACAAGCAAGCACGATGCAGCTGTCACACTCCGCAAGGCTTGTCACAGCCAACAAGTCTGTCCGTGTGCTTCACTGACTCCTTGAACTGCAGCCTCAGCTGAGTTGAGAACCTTAAATTCAGATTCTGTTTACCTCACCCTAATTGTTACAGCCAGAGTATGATCTTCCCGGGATTACACAGGCACGGTTTCGTTAACGAGGGAGAAATATTTACAGCCTCATACCCAGGACGCGAGGAGTAAGAGATGGATGGGAACAGTCCTGCCCTTCGTGCCGAAGCACTTGGGACACCAGCTTCCACACCACTCGGCTTTCTTTTTGCTTATAAAGTCTTCTGAGCGTCTGGGTAACCAGTGTGTGTGAGGCTGGTAGGAGAGTTTTTAAACTAATGGTCAGAATAGAAAGTGTATGCACATCCTTGTGTAATAATGACTTTTTTTTGTTAACATATTATAGGTGTGGAACCTATTCTTTTGTTTTGTTTTGTGCTGTTTATAAAACACCACCACTCTCCTATGGTTCTTCCCCTCAGAGCTGTCCTGACTTGACAGCAAAAGTAACACTACTATTTTTTCAACCCCCCTCAAAAAAATTCAATCTCCCGTACTCTTTCTCTGACCCAGTGAACCTCTTCTGTAACTTTACACCACAGAACAGCCCTGCTCCGTGTTTCAATCTTATTAAATGCTTTTAAGATTTTAATCATTCATTCATTGGCTGCTAAGTGAATATTATATCCCTTTCCTGTAGGCAATCAGATACCGTAATGCTTTAATGTTCAAACTTGTTACTGCTGCATACAAAAAAGTAACAAATAGTTTCTTATTTAGTGCTGGATTGGTACCCAGAACACCACCTAACTAGCTGCAAATATCCTGAAGGCACCTTTATTAACAGAGCTGATCCAACAATATTTGAAAACAAAATTGCAAAAGACAATGCTTGTAATGAAAAATCAGGCATAGCTGTAAAACAGTAAATAGCAGTTGTGTCTTCACATTTTTATGGGCAAACTCTAAAAGCGTATTAGTGCAGTCCAATGAGTGTTAACAGTCTTCGTGAAAAAGCTCCACTACTGTTGGGTGTTTTGTTTTGCAGTTCTCTTGGTAAACATACCATTTGGTTGTGTGTATTGTGGCAATTACTGTAATACATAAGAGAAAAAAAAAGCAGTGTAGATGATATTCCTGATAAACGTGCTGGTGCTCTGTACCTGCAAGGAGGAGCAAATTGGGAATTCAAATAATTCTTGTATTCTTTCTTAGGCATCTACTTTTTGGCAACTGCTAGAGACTGGAAATTGGACTAAATGAATCCTCAGTCTGGCTACTCTTATGCTCCCGAGATTTTAAAATAATCTGATAAACTGATAGAGCAGTTGTACACAACACACAAACTGCTGCTGCTCTCCTGACCAGACATTCCCACCACGACAGCCCCCCCAGCCCTCTGCTGTCATGAGCACTTGTGCGCACCACAACCGGTGAAACAGAGCTTATCTTTGCTGAACTTTTTTTTTTTAGCTGAATTCCTCACTACATATTTCATACAAATGCACATGCACATACAGAGCAGGGGGCAGCAACAAACCTGTAGCAAACATGTCATCATAACCTCACGTATTAATGCATGCTTAGTTTCTTTTAAAATAATATCTATGTTAAAATAAACAATTGCCATCAGTGTAAGAATGCATTTTAAGTCTTTGAAGAAAAAAGTTTTTCATATTATGGTTATTTAGTAAAGCTTTCCTGTACGAAAAAATGTGGAAATTATTTCTCTTTACTCAGGGTTAAAACACTTGCTTGGAATTAAGCTATGATTTCACACAGTAAGATGATCTATAAGATCCCTTCCAACCCAGACCATTCTATGAGTCTACGAAGTAACAGAAAATTCTTCTTTTTCCAGCCTCTGGTTTTGTTTTCCTTTCCTGGATTTTTTCAAACTCCAAGGATCTGACCTCAGGCACAATAACGTCAATGAAAACCTTTCCACTGTCTTCACCAGATTTTGGGTCATGACCAAAGCTGGCTTTCCCCCCGCCCTCCCTCCATAATAGTTACAGGCAAAATAGACAGAATAACAACCTGCTGACAGGTAATACTAATTTACAGTTATAGGAGAGGTAGAAGCATCACACACAGATACGCTGTAAACTGAGCTCAATACTACTTGCAACTTCTATAACTTCATGTCTCAGGTTTCCTTATAATCATAACAACCACCTTTCTTTTTATAGACAAGTTTTCCTCCAAATTATTATGCCCTTTAAATCATTGGGTATCTCCTAGTCTGTCATCAAATAATAAAGAAGACAATACATGTATAAAAAGTCAGAAAGGAATCCTTTAATGTACTTTTACCAAGGTGGTTCTGTCAGTTCTGCAGCTCAGATCATGCACTACAGGTTAATGAGACACAGAGGCACATGACAATTTTTGAATTATGATCTTTTAAAAAATACTCTTTTAAAAACCTTCTTGCTACAAAAACACCTGAGTTAAAAGAAGGGAACGTGGAGGGTAGTTGGGGGACAGGGAACAATTCTTGCCCTACCAGCAATTCCAGTGAAGGTTTTTCCTTCAACAGACCCACAAGCATGTCAATTCCTGCACCATTCCATATTCCATGAAAACAAACAAAATAACGCAGTAGCTGATTTTAAATACTGAATAAGTATATTTGCACATGAAGTATTTCTTGGCTGTATTGCATACCCACAAATACCATTTCTAAATTTCAGTATGCACTATTGAATTATAAAGAAGGTATTGCTATTTATCATTTCATACTAAATAATAATGTCCTTCATACCAGATGTACCTTTATTCTGGCAGTGGAGTCCCTTTATCTTTCAATAAGCTATTAAACCACTACAAACAGAAAGGCCACCATAACTTCCAGGGAAACTTACAGCATCATTCACAAATAAAAACAGACACTATTAGGCTTCTTCCTCACACCTTTATATTATTTTTTTGTGTGTGTATGTATATACAAACACATAGATACATATTTCTGACACCTAGAAAGTTGTATATACACAGAAATTATGCTTTATGGCCACTACTATCACTCTATTTAACAGGAAAAGTTGGCAGGGAGGGAAAGGAAGAAAAGCTGGTATGATCCTGTGGTTTTGCTGGACTAATAGGTTATGTGCCCATCCAATAACACAGAGCAGCTCAGCTGCAGTGGAATTGTTCCTCCTTCACACCAAGTACACACTGATTTTCACACAAGTAAATAAGGAGACCGTTAACCCATCACACTAACCTAATAAAGGACATTGAGTGGGGAAAGAAAGATTAGATGGAAAAGGTACCAGTCAGAGTCTCTTCTGTCATGCTGACTACTTGATCAGGACTCATCTAAGAGCAAAGTGAAAGTCAGTTTGGTG
>Ga0181612_161766_pt1 | contig 11514 bp, 5 predicted proteins | sample HoacroProtozoa21_FD_119630 | JGI IMG/M metagenome (GOLD analysis project Ga0181612, IMG submission 119630) | Hoatzin crop microbial communities from Cojedes, Venezuel. Combined Assembly of Gp0051906, Gp0051904, Gp0051908
AAATATAATATATAAATATTGTACAAATAAACTCTGAATCAAATGTGCTTTTATGGTATCTAACAGACAATGGAGCCTCACAGCATCTTATGAACTGCTGGATTCTTTCAAAAATTATGCTGGCAAATATTTAAGTGTGGAAAGTGCCCTTTTTAGAAACTTGTTTGCCCGCCTACTAGACTTTCATAATATCTCTTTTAATTGCTGTATATTTATTGGATTCTGGCAGAAAGTTGCAAAACATGCCTCTCATGATTGCACACATTCAAACACATTTAGATAGCATTTGCCTTAAGCAATCAGTGCTGTGAAAGCAATCCTTACATAAAAGAGGTGAAAAAAAGCCTGTAAGCTGAAAACGAGACAATGTTCTGTCATCTTCAGAAACAGACAGTCAGTCAAACACTAATGCCAAACAGATAAAACAGTGGAAAAACCCCAAGCATTACATGTCAGCATTCCAGTATCTTTCACAAATGGTTCTTGGAGCTCTGGACTCCTGCGACAAGAAGATAGCAGACATCAATCCTCTCCCTAACGGTAACAATAAAACCACATGCCACTTGGAACATACAATTTATTTTCTCTGCTTTGTATGTGGGATAAATGTTTCCTCATGCATTAAAATGCTCTGAAATATATGCGGAGAAGTGCTGTGGCAGTTTAAACCATTCTTGGAATAGTATCATAATCATACTAACTAGTGAAGTAAGGTATGTAAGGGTAGGTTTCTCTTTTATATTTTATTTAGCCAGCTGGGAAAATATTTGCACAGAATGTTCTATCATCTAACCAGTTGACTTGATTGGTTGAACAGGTCATCATTTCCTTTTTCCTACAAGAAGATCATCAGCATTCACATATAGCCTTGCCATAATAATTAGTACTGGCACCTGGTTCCCTCTTACTCTAACAGTAGAGGCATGAAAGAGATGCCAGTTATGCCAAGAGGAAAAGATAAAGGGGAAACAGTATAACATACATCATAATTATAGGGAAAAGTGGGTGGAAGTCACTAATATGATTAAAACGAGGAATTCCTTAACAAAAGAAAGTTCAGTGACCTATGTCTACCATAAGTATTAATTGTGACACTGGTGTGTCTCAAACAGAGCACTTCCAGTGCATGGCAGATTCTGCTCGCAAAATTCATTAAATAACAGTATGAGAAAGCATGTGACTGGCTACCCAGTAATTTTGATGTATGTGCCTTCTCTCTGCATGCTGGCACTGCCTCTTGCTCGCATTTAGTAATGCAGAAGATTAAACCTGTCAGATACATATAAGGGTTAAGAACTCCAAACGGATTTATGATCTCTGTGCAGTCTCCAGGGAGAATAAGCAGAGTGTTCCCTGCCAAAACACTCCCAAGCTGCCCTGCAGTGAGGAGCGTTACAGGAAAAGTACCAGAGTTATAGAGGGGGAGGGGGAACAGCGAAGGAATAGGGAAATGCAGCTGTCAGCACCTTACCTCCTATGTCTATTCTCCATTCTTACTTCAGTGTACTTCCTCTTTTCTTTCAAGAAATTTATTGTCAAATTCAGTTAAATTTAATGTAAAGTTGACTTCATTCAAGTTAGAGAGTATATCTTCTGCTGCCTATAGAAACTTTCTTAGAATGATGAACTTAAAGAATTTAGAAATAATTAACTAGTAAGAATAGCGAACTACTAATGAAGATTGCTTCTCTCTCAATTCGCATGTTCATTGCCAGGCATCTATCCTGAGCTAATATTCACAGTTTACATGTCCACTGATGGCTGAGACAACTTTTTGTCCCTCTAGTGCTCTGCAGGAGAATAGAGCTTATTAGACTGTAATTAAAGATTACAGTCTTTCAGTGACTGAAAATCTGTGAATACAATTTTCTTTCAGCTCCTATCATTTGGGTATTAACTACAGGAGAAGCTTCTGGAACTATCACAGTCCAGTCTCTTGTCAAAACATAATCATATTGTCTGCCTCCTCCTCTGTGCCAGTAACTTTTGCACAAATTTACCAGTCAGTCGAGGTCTTTCAACCACTAATTTCTCAAAGGCTTTGTGAATGGGTTGTTGAGAGGGTAGAAACCCCAGCTGAGGAAGAAAACCATGACTTGACTACAGATCTGCAATCGAGACAAGCTGCTTCTGTCCCCCAGCTGTGTGAAGCCTCCAGCTGGAAGTAGACGTATCTTTTTAAACGTCAAAATCAAGCAAAAACCATCATTCATTCATCCTGAGCACTCTGCTTTTCTACAGCTGCGTTCAGATTGTGGAAAAGGTGAGGGTGATGATAGGGGTTTACAACAGCTTAAGCTAACCCATATGCTTATTTGGGTCACGTCATGCGGGTTAGCTCTTTAAAAACTGTCCAGTCGGCGTCAAATCTGCTGCATAACAGTGCATTCAGTAGAGGTGAACCCAACCTTGAATATGAAGGGGGTGTTGTTTTTCATTGCACAGCTCTTCCCCATTAGTGATGAAGAAGCAGTGTTTTGTCTGTCCCAGAAAGAGAGGAAAACAAGCCAAAGGGAGGGTTTCACTATCTGGCGCAGGGAAGGGCCATGACGACTTCACCTGAATAGGCTTTTCAAGCATAACATTGCATGTCCTCACTTGCATAGCAATTTATATCTTGTTTGCATAAGGTGTGTGAATGAGATGCATCTTTCCTGTGAAACGGGAGCATTTCTGAACGGTTATGTAATAAAGGTATTAGTGTGCCTGTCTGCATGCATCATGCTGAAGGAAAAGGAGAATAGTGTCTGAAACTGGAGGAAATATGAAAAAGTTTAAAACTCCTCTATAACTCCAAATTGAATTTCTGTGCATCTTCGGTCAAAACTGCTCCATATTATAAAGCATTGGCAATTGGAAATGCAGTCTGGTGCAAGTTACGCACAAAAAACCCAACTGTGACTTTGAATATGCTTTGCAGCCTTGCTAAAACTGGGTAACCAGGGAAAGATTTCACTTATATAATTTTGTACATTAAATTGTCTCCAAAACACACCTTAGTATATCTGTGAAGTAATTTTCTCCTAATTTCATCAGGAGTTTTAAGCAAATAAGCATCCATGTAAAACAATTCACAAACAGGGAAAAAAAATGACCAGAGATTACCCAGAGTTTCAGTTCCACCTGAACTCTGTAATTTGGCACAGTCTGGGTTAAAGTGGCTGTCGAAATGACTCATGGAACCCAGCTCATTATCTTGGAAAAGAACCGTTCTAGAAGGAAATGAATGAGTTGAAGGCACAACCAGGCAAGACCTAGGATGCCCGTACCGGAGGATGGCAATACTGGTTCCAAGCAAATAGGCGGTTTCTTTATGGAACACATGTATTTTTGGATAGCACTAAGACAGTGCCATAAGGAACTGTAGGAGGATAGAAGATTACAAGCCAGGATCTCAGAGAAAGTCAGAGGCAGGAAACAAGCGGCAGAAGTCGTGGGGACTCTGTCAAGATCCAAAAGCCTCTTTGGAATGCCTCTGAAGTTAATAATGGAGAAGATACAGAAGGGACACAAGCTAATATATTTTCAAATTATACGATGCTTTTATTGCTATCCCCAACCCTTCTGTGCCACAGGTAATAGCTTCATAAATTTTATACCTGCTTTTGTCAGGAAATGAACTGAAGTAGTACTGCAGCATCCTCTTTTTCTTTTTGGTGCAGTGCTGAGCCCTGGTGTCAGTTCTGTTGCCCTTCAACACCTGACTTGGCTCCTCTTCCAGGAAATGTAGGATTTTTTAGCCTTATCTGAATGCCTTTCCAGCATGGATCGTCCTCCACGTGTGCCAGAAGTCCAAGGCAGATGGCTGATAACAGCTGACTGCATTGTGTCTCTAGCCACTGACTGAATATGCATAATATTCAGACTAAGAATAAATATATGAAATACAGTAAAGCAGTCACAAAATTATGATGAATACAGCTCCTTCCAGCACTTCACAGTTAGCCACTGAAATCAGTGTATTTATTAAAGAAAGCTGGAAAAGACTTAATATTTCTTCTTTCCTGATGGATAATCTCAGAGTTCGTTTTTTAATATGTTGCTTTGTAGTCTCATAATCTGGTGACAGTAATTTCCTCTTATTCCTTGCCAAATTCTATGGTTTTCCTGTCCTGGAGTATGTAATTTCTTGAGATTTCCTTCAACTATTTTACCTGTTTGAAAGCTGGATGTCTTGAATAAATTCATCATCTAGGTGACTTCTCTAATGAAAAGACAGGCACTTCCCACCTATTTCAGGTTTCTACCTTAAAGTGGCATGAATCATTCACTGGAGGTGCTTATCTCTCTCCATTAACGTAGTGTGAGAATAGACAAGTAATTTAAACTTGATGTTTAAATTTAGATGGCTAAAGTTAGGTGTGATAAATCCTACCCTTACTGACTTTAACAGCAGCTTAAGCTACATTTTTCTCTCTTCTATTTCCAAATGAGATCAGTTGAGAAGTATTTCTAATTGCTGATACCATATGCTTCCTGCAGATGATCCCAAAGCAAGCAGATGTGAAACTAGTTGATAATTTTTTGTTGAGAATAGAAAAAGCCAGCCAAATTTTTTTGTTCTCCTTAGAACAAAATGCCATTAAAGTCTTCCTTTGGAACACTTTAATGGTATTCATGGGCAGAATGGAAATTTGCTACTGATTTGGGGCAATTTCTTGTAACAAAGGAAGATAATTTAATCTTCATTGGCATTGTTTTGTAGATTGAATCTCTTGACAAAATTTAGCACACTTGATTGCTGTGTTACAGAAGGGGCTGTTTTCAAGCTCCAGACACCATATCTATTGTAGCTTAGTGTTGAAGAAGTACATGGTTAGAGCATTGGTTAGAACTCAGTTTTGCTGAAGTTAATTTTGAGAGGGTGAGTCTAATTTATATACATAATATTGTATTACCAGCAATTCAAATTAACGTCTGTAAATGAATAACCTTTGTGACCTCTCAAAAAAAAATTGTGGCCAAACACTGTTCCTTAAAGGTATATATGATTAATTACATTAATGTCCAGAAGACATTCAGAACACACTAACTGAGTTCACAATTTTTTTGTGATTAATATTAGGACCATTCTCCCTTCACAGGCAAGAGTTAGAAAGTGGAATGGAACAATTATTTAAATCAGAGCTCTGTTTAATGGCAGTGCTCAGTTTGAGATGCATGTCATTTAATTTTCCCACGTTGAGTTCTGATACTCCTACTGAAGTGCACAGAAGCATCAATTGTCACAGGAATATCAGTTCCTAAATATCTTCAATTGACTTTGCAGGACCAGGGGATGCTTTTGAAAGCTCTGACATGAATGATTATTCAAGGTTACCCTCAAAGACAGCAGCAAATCTAGGAAAAAAGTCTATTTATTCTCAATCTGCTGTTTCAAATATTTTTTTCTGGTTTCTAGGATTAGCTTTCTACCACAAAATTGGAGCAATTATAATTAAAAAATACCAACACCTTGTGCCTTATATACAGTGTGTATTCAAAGGAATCATGGATGTATAGATTAAATTCCCAGAGACATCCACAAATCAGTGTAATACCTGGTTTCGTTTAGCTCCACAGTTCACACTTTTTTTTTTTTTTGCAAGTCATTAACTGAAATAATTAACTTCTTACCAATAATGAAAAAAGCAAACATTATTTGATCATGACTTTTACTCGTGACTTTACTCAGGCAGCAAAGCAAAAGCTGAGGGCTACATAACTAAAACATGTACACAGACTCAAAGAAAAGAGGTTCACATAGCTATCATGTCTCTTTAGAAACTGGCTGGCAGATAAAACGAACAAGGAAAAGCCTCAGCAATAAGTTCTGCAGCATGGCCTTTCAGTCTACCAAAAAGCATGTGCTTGACACAGGTTTCCCCACTTTTTATAAGGTTGATTACTTCAGAACAGCTGATCCAGAGAGTGCAGCAACATTTTTCTTCTTTGCAGTTGGAAGAGTGCTACCATCGCTTGATCCCTAAAACTGCACTTAGTGAGAAGCACTATAACATTCAGGAAATGTCCTTCTTTACGAGTTTTGATTGTTTGTATTTCTTCAGAGACATCTGCCATCTTGCTAAAAAGTGACTTCACCTAAGAAACTTGCAACAAGTTACAGCCAAGTGTCAAAGAACGCAAACAATAAGACAGAGAGTGTAGAAATTTAATATTATACTTAGTGTTTTAAAATAGAACATCTATTCCAACATACATAGGGTTTAGATGCCACAGAAAAGGCAGAGCACTTGTCTGAGAATCAGTGCACTATGCAGCTGTTCTTACCCTGTAGCTTTCCCCCTTCTGCTTTTCAGCTTTAATGAGATTTCACAAGCAATTGTGTTTTCAGGTTAATTTACATATTGCCTTATACTTCCCAGAGTAATTTTTGTTGTCTGGAACGTTTTTCAGAAGAGAGATATAACTGGAGGATGTATGTAACATCAAACACTTGCAGATACGTATAAAGTTTCTTGTTTATGTTTCCCATGACTGGCTGACAGAATTTGGAAACAGGCACAGATCAATACAGTTAAATAGATGCAGTGTGTAAACAGGGCCACATCCCAAAGATAAGCATTAAGTGCGAGGGCACTGGACACTACATAGGTTTTTGCTGAAGTTGTGTATCTCAGTACACCCCATGAAAAGGAAAAATAATTATATATGTGGGCATTTTTATGGCCTGTTTTCCAGAAATTAGAATACTAATAACTAGTAGATTTCTAGTTATTCTACTTCAGTGCAGGTTTACACCTTTGCTTTAGTCTTCTATTATTCAAAATCTTTGCCACAGATAATCAGATGATGTTTTCTAAACCATGCCTTTTTGTTCCAGCATGCAGTTCAGAATAAGGATAGCCCAAGCCTTCACCAAAAACTCCAGGTGGTCCCACAGGCATCGGTGATTTGGCCTTTTGCTGGGAGCTGAGGTTCCTACACACTACTTGGGAGAATTGGTTCTCAAAGGAATGGCCTTTCAGAACATAAAGTGAGCACGAGCTTCAAATAAAAGCTTCGGAGGGGAGTTTATGACTAATCCGATTCATCCAGCTGATAGGCATGTCTCTTTCCCAAGATTATCACCCTTCAATCCTTTGCTGGTGGTAGTAATCATTCAAGAAGCTTAGTTTGGACCTGCTAAACCTCTGTAACTATCATTCACTCACACTGGCTTCCTCATATGTATTCCTTAAGTTCCAAATATTTTCTGCATGAGTCCTCTACTGTCTCTCACCTATTAGGGACCTGCCTTTTCTCATGACACTGTTAAGTAATAGTTATCAGGCAGGTTGTACGAGTGCCAGTGATAAAGAAAGGCTGCCTGGGGCTCATGTTCTGAACAGTTCGACTGTGGCTCCTCTAACAGTCTATCTCACACACAATCTTTGGGTTGGAAGGGACCTTTAAAAGCCACCTAGCCCAACCTCCCAGCAGTAAGCAGGGACACAGTTAACCAGACCAGGTTGTTCAGACCCCCATCCAACCTGACCTTGAATGATTCTAGGGATGGGGGCTCCAATACCTCTCTGGGCAACCTGTTTCAGTGTTTCACTACCCTCATTGTAAAAAAAAATTCTTCCTGATATTTAGTCCAAAGCTACCCTCTTTTAGTTTAAAACCATTGCCCCTTCTCATAAATAGCAAATGCCAAAAAGTTTGTCCCCATCTTTCTTATAAGCCCCCTTTAAATACTGAAAGGCTTCAGTAAGGTCTTCCTGGAGACCTTACTTGAATCCTTAGAGAACTATGTGTTAGTACTGCTTGACCAGGGTTGGGATTTTCTATTCATGTTTACCAAGTATGAACATCCCCGGTAAAAACTTTCTTCAGTTTGATCTTTAAATGCCCTTTGTCAGTTTATTACTGCAGAAGATTCTCTCTATACCTTTCTATCAGTTGTCTTTAAAATGCCTCTCCTCATCCCTAACAAGCTCCTACATTCTGTGTCTTATATATACACACACACCCATATCTATAAAAAAATAAAAGTGTATATTGTGATTTCCCATGGTGATGGGAAAAAGTTAACAAAGTTTCTGTAGTGGGAATAGTGAAAATGGGCAATAAAATTTTACCATCCGCAAGATATCGGTGATAAAGACACCAAGTTATATAGTACGGTGTGATGAATGCTGGTCACAGTCCAGATCAAATGATCTAACACCGGGATTTCATGAAAAATGAATGACTGACTTGGTCCCAAGAGAGCTGGTTGGAAAAATGATGGCATAGATCCGTATGTGAAAATATGGCCTGATTTACAGAAAATGAACATAAATCTGTTTGTAGTTCCATACATCATGCTATGGCTATTTTTTCATGTATGTGACAGGAAATTAAAAATCAGAAAAGTGTGTTATTCTGCTTGGGTTAGACAAATCAAAATAAAGCTGCAACAAAATTGTTCAGGTGTTTCTGACCTGAATGAAAACTGATACCTGTAAAGGTAGTATTTTAGATACTGTTTTTCTTTTTAAATTGAGTTGTCACTATGTTTAAAATGTAAAGGAGAGAGAGAGATGTTTTGCAAGTGATAACAAAAGAAAATATGAGTTAAGGTCAGATTTAAACTTCCATATTAGCTGTCCAATAGGCAGGGAGGCAGTTTGCATTTTTTAAATATAGACAAAGTTTTCTCTTAGCAACAATTTCTTTGTAGGATTACACAATCACATGCATGGCATCCTTTCTCTGTGCCTATTATTTAGATGTGTGGTGTCAATATGTAAAGGGAAGTTCACCAAGTTCAGTGACCTTCACTGTAACACTATTAGAAAATTAAATCTCCTGTCATCTTGTTCTTTTTTACTTTCGTGTGTCTTAGAAGAAAAAATTTTTACTTCTTTCAGAATCATTAAGTGGAAAATACATAACTAGTCAATTAAAAAACAGAATGTCATCCTGGAAAATAAATGTTCAGACTGCATATGTTGTGCAGGACATTTATTGTGTAATAATGATGTAACCTGAAAATAACTATGCTGTGAGATAAGAACATACGGTCAAATGCTGAGCTTTGACTACAGGGTATTTCTCTTAAATACGTACAACTAGAGGCATATTTTACTACGTTCTGCTTAGATGTTCACTACTGATCTGTAACATTGTTTAATTTTCTTTTAATGACCAAGAGCTGCTGCAGAGTGCCTTTTTAAATTCGGTTTGTGTGATGCAAAATTCTGAGACAGGTGCACAAATGTCATCCATGTAATTTTCTTTTATAGGAATTACATTTCCATCTTACCTTTATGTCTGCCATAAGCACACAGGTACTTAGGTTTTTAAGGTGAACAAGAATTATAATACTAATGCTTTGCATTTGCATAGATTTGAAAACAATTCCCAAAGGTATTTTAAAATTATCACGTCTGTTTAGCCAATAAGGAAATAAGGCATTGGTGAGACAGTAGGAATGGCCTAAAAGCCAACATGAATCTGCTGTTAAAATAAAAAAGTGAGTAAGGCTCAAGAGCTCTGCTGAAGTCAGCTGTATCCATTTCTACTGACTGGAAAGATAATTGTGATCTCCAGAGTCTTGATGCAAACTTCTGTTTCCCCTTTTTTCTTTTTTTCCTTTTTTTTTTTTTTCCCCAAGACCTATAATACAGTCCTCTCACATTCTTTCTGTAAACTCACTAACTTTTGAACTACTCTCAAGGTTTTATTGTTGTGGGTTTTTTTCCCAGAGTAAGGAATGCTGGTATTTGATACTATCCTTTGACAGGAAGCTAAGGGTTGCATTTAAAAAAACCAAACAAATCAAATAAAAAAGTGATCAGAGCTGAAACTTTTATTTAAATGATGAAACAAGGAACAAACTTTCTAAGGTTTCTTAGATCCAGATTTCCTCTCTAGACATGTTGAAATGTGGAGTGCCTATGCTGGACCCATATTTGGGTCATTGTTTTGCAGCAGATGCAATTATATAGTAATAATTTCATTCTAGCATTCTCCCTTTTATCAAGAATACTATGGACAATTTAAAGAAGTGTTTTACATGTGGATCAGACTATGTTAAACTAGTCTGTTGGGGGAGAAGGAGAAGCTCCACAGATTTGGAATTTGTAAATAGGTATAATGAGCTGAGTTGCAGCTCATCCACTTTCAGCACCTCTTAGAAAGGATGCCTGGTTTTACATATTTTACCTGAATGCACAGTGCAAGGAGACAGTCTCCACTTTGCAAAACATCTAGGAAAAAGGAGCCTTTAATGCAGATCTGCAGTAGCTGTGAGACTGATTAAATCTTTTCTAGAATCCAGACGAAGGAATAACATCTGTCTATGGGTGGGCTGTGCTAGAAGATGGGAAAGCTGTCACTGTATGACTGTTTGGCTGGTACTTCTCTATGGTTGCCATTGCTTCTGAGTGTCACTACATTCTCCGGATAAGTGGCATCCCTGCTTTGCAGTGCTGAGGCTCAATAGAGGGGAAATGGAAATGATTCAGGACAACTTTATGGCAGTGCTAATACTTTTGTCAAAAGTCTGTGCTCTGTCACAGTCTGCTTCCTCCTTTCACACTTCTTACCCAGTCGGGTACTTGCTTCTGTGTTGGGGTATTTTGCTAACAGTTCTTGCTTTCTGGATGGTAGTAGATTTGAATTTCTTTCAGTTACCATCTCTTACAGTAGATGATGCAGACAGGTGGGGACACCTTTCTTGGGCACTCATCAGAGAACCACATATATCATTTCTTTGAAGGAGTGTATTGAAAACTTCATCTGGGAAAAAATGAATGCCCTGGACTTTTTACCTGCTTGAAAACTTGCAGTCCACTATGTGAAATGTGTTGTGGGACCTGTCTCTCTCAAACAACTAAATGCTGCAGCGGGGAACTCTCAGTGGCCAACCTCCCAGTGAAAATCCTCTTTCAGCTGCTGTCTCTCAGGTCTTCTTTCTTCCTGAAGTTCAAGCTTTATTTCGGGATCTCTGACCTTGCATCTACAGCCTTTTTGCACCCTGATAGCTTCTAGCTGTGCAGTCTCAGTTATAAGAAGCTGCTCAGACGGTTTCTTGCTTTTAATCTTTTTTTAACTACCAGCAAGCTTGATTTCTCCTGACCTTTCTGCTTCTTGACTCTGTTTATGTGCCAAACATCAAAACATCAGCACAACTCCCTCAGTGAGTCATGGATCTGTTATGAGAAATCCTGTAAAGAGTTGGTTGGGATAATTTTCCTTTTTGGATGCTTTTCCTGGAACTTCTCTTATCTCAGGTCTTCAGAGGGATGCCTTAATACAGGCAAAAACCTTAAAAGTTAAGGTTAGTGCGTTTTGCCTTAATAATTCTGTCCTTACGGTAGGTGTTTTGTCTGTCCCCGTTAGCATCCTACAGTCTATAGCAGTATTGCTGAAATGTTTGAAGTTTCTTAAGACATCACTCTTCAGTGGCACTGTGATGAACGATTTTTCCTCTGGGACTACTGGGGTACTAATTCCCCATAGGATAGCTTTTATCAAACTTTGCAAGAACGTGGAAGGGTTAAGCTGCAGGTCTGTCTTTGTCTCACTCAGCCTGGTGTTAGA
>Ga0181612_151158_pt1 | contig 11513 bp, 7 predicted proteins | sample HoacroProtozoa21_FD_119630 | JGI IMG/M metagenome (GOLD analysis project Ga0181612, IMG submission 119630) | Hoatzin crop microbial communities from Cojedes, Venezuel. Combined Assembly of Gp0051906, Gp0051904, Gp0051908
CCCCCCCCCCCCCCCCCGCAGCGACCGCCGGACCCCCCCCCGCGCCGCGGAGCCCTGCCGCCAGCAGAGACTCTGGCCATACCTTTTTCGGCCTCAATTGCCTCTACAGTGGCTGTACAGAAGTGAGCAGATGCATGCAAAATGAATGAGAAAGATGAAGAGTGTAATATCGCACAGCAGAAAAGGCAATGATCAATTTCATACCGTATGCTACGCCAGGTTAGGTTACCGTTAGTTAAAAGGACAATTACGGGTTGGGGGGTTGGTTTTAAGTGAAAATTCTCCTACATTTTAACTAACACAACTTACCAACTACGAGTATATCACAGAAACACTAACAAACTGATGTTATGAACTGCACATTTCTATACGGTTTGGGGTCTTGTTGGGTTTTTCTTTTTAAGACCGCAACAGAAAATTTCAACTGATGTTAAAGTTGTGCTATGGTTTAAAAAAAAAACAACCTAAAAATCTATTTAAGACTATATTTCTGAAGATTAGAATGCATTAGTGAGCTTCATTAAGCTACCAGGAAGGACGCTGGAAACGTAACACTAGCCATGTTCTAATAATACAGAATCATTTTTCTCGTTATGTTTAGCTCCCTGAAGTTTAACTAGTACTTCCATTTTTCATAAGCTCAAACAGGTATCCCCACGAACTGAGCCATGAAGTTTAAACCACAAAAGACAGATCTAGCAAGTCGCATTTACAACGTCTCACAAACTCCTGAATTGACACCAAAGTCTACGGCAGGAAGAGGTCTGGATTTAACAGTCTTGGTGTGTGAATCAATGTGAATATGAAAAAAATCTAGCTTGCTAGTTGTTTTTTGAACTAAATAACCCTGAGATCTGCTGGAATTTCTGAGGTGCGAGAGCCTTCCCAATCGTTTTATCTTTCGAAGTCAAAGCTTTCACATACGGTTACTGGAGATCAGACTCAAAAGCACCTTCCACGAGGGCAGACGTGCTGCAGAAACCTCTCTGGACCCGCGACCCCAGCTGTAGCCAAGGTTCAATACTGGTAACAACCTCTGACCTCCCCCAATACGCACCATGCCTCCAACACCGTCATTTCAGAAATACTAACAAAAACCAGCACACACGGTGCTAAACCTCCTTGTGCGGTGCCTCATACGTACTGTGAGCAACAAAAATCGCCACAGAGCGTTCAAGCTAATGCTGGGGAAACTAGCTACGTCAAAAATATGGCCTTCCATCAGGAGAGAATCCCTTAAAGCCAATGAAGTTTCTTACTTCTCATTTGTATCTAACAGAAACCAGGCACAACAACTCCTTTCCCTACTCTGTGTTGTTACGTATCAGTTGGCTACACTATGCCTTAACCTCACTCTCGCATAATATGATAATTTCCACTGAGATACTCTAAAAGAATAAATGGAATTAGACACTTTCATTAAGTGCTACTAAAGTAATGTGGAATAGTTAGCGGTAACGCAGGGCAGCATTTTGCCTTTTACATAGTGCACATTCCATGGTTCCAAAAAATAAAATTATTTCCTGCACTTCAATCTACAGAGACAGGGGCAGCCCCGGAACTGAATCAAAAAGTCACTGGAATGGGCAGTTATTCATGTTTACATTAAGGGAAAGAAACTTTCTCAAACTGTAAAAATTGAAGAATTATTTTAGAAAGTCATCAAATACACACGTTCATACTAGAACCAATTTGCCACACACATACAGAACTATGTAGAAAAGCCACCTCTTTCCACCATCTCCTGTTACCTGCGAAGTCTTTGTTTTCAATCTTTTCCTGAAAAGATCACGAATACTGATTTATCTCTGTAAATTATGGAGCTTGGTCATACATACACAAAATTTACTCCTAGTTCATTCTACTTGTGCTACTGCTAGCCCAAAGAGATCTTGGAATATACATCATAGTTAAGAAAAAGAGAATTTTCAACTTGACGTAAAAGACCAAACTGACTGGAAAATGCGATCACTTAAACAAAGCACACTGCGAAGACTCAATTTGGAAAATAATTTCGTTGGATTCTCTTTTGCAGGTACCTCTGACTTGGAGCGATACTCTTCGTAAGCCCTGATAAACCTCCGACAAACACTGCACCATCCTGCTGAAACGGCCGATCCTGGAGTCTCTGCTCCGAAAACTCTCGACTGGAGAGGTAATTTCAGGCCACAGGGCTCAACGGCATCTGCATCCTTGACTCCAGCCCTCGCCCTGCTTTACAAACCTGGTACAAAACCTAGTACAAAGGCCTTGCCGCTTCCAAGGGAAAGCCAGCGCGGGCAGCGAGGAGCATCCCACATGTCTGGCTAGTGCGGCTGAGCGCCCTGGAAACACACGCAGTTTTTAGTCTCGGCCTGTCTTTGGTACGTTGCTGGGTAAGGCTTCAGGTGTTTGGGGATTTTTTAACAGATGCTGACTCGATTTGAAACATAATTTTGTTGGAGCCAGTTCTCGGAAGAAGTTACCAGGAAATGCTGCTTTAAAGAACAGTACTTCACCTGGTCTTTAATATCTCGGCTACTGTAATGCAAGCAACATAAATAATAAAAACCACAAATCTACATTAAAAAGAATTTAGAAACATGCAAAGCCCACAATTTCCCAAAGTCTATTTTTATCCTAGTACATTAAAGCTATCTAAAAATAACCTATGATTTGTTTTTTAAAAATATATCCATATATTTCTGGGGGAAAAAAAGAAAAATCCTATATTGACTTCTTCCCATAGGATGTAGTTTTGCACTTTTTTCCAAAATGATCTTTTTTAATTGACTTGTCTATGTTTCACCCTTCCACTACAGTCCCCATTTGTATTTTGCCCTCGGAGCGCTCTGCTCTGCGGTCAGAATCGGCCCAAGCACAAAGTCGTTGTATCGGACTGGCCAAGGGGCCAGGGCCCTGCTCTGCATCCGGGCATCACCGCCGAGCCTCTGCCCCCCGAGCAGGAGCGGTGCACGGCCGGGCAGACTCCTCAAACCGCCCTGCCGCTCGCCGAGACCTGGCACGGAACTGTAACGGCCGTATCCCCAGAAACTGCAGATGCGTTGCCGTGATGGTGGCTTCCCTAGAGACAGCTACGGATATACGTGACCTGATACAAAAATTCCAGCCCAGCTCTCTAGAGAAACGTGACACACACTCCGGTTTCTCACAGCTTTCAAAGCTTCTTACGGATTTAACCGCAACCAGCGGAACTAGACCTCTTCTCAGCGTGCCACTGGACAACGAGCACTCGTAAGACTGCAGCATGGAAAACCCATGACATGCTGGTCAGCTGTGTGATTTTCCAAGCACATAAAAGAATATAATAAAAAAAGACAACAATTAATATTATATTCTTTTCTCAAATCTAGACTGGTTTAAGTCACTGATGGTATATTGATCAACACAGCACAATATACTTCAAAAAGTAATGAAAGGTTTGTGGGAAGAAATCCTACTGTACGATCAGTGACCATATTTTTGCCAAGAATATGAATTCACTGATGTGACGACGGTTTAGGAAACTGTCAGTCAGTAAGCGTTTTTTTTTTGTTTATTTCTAGCTTTGCAGTTGAGCAAATGATTTGAAGACTTCTACTTTTTGCAGACTGAAGCAATAAAATTCTGACCAGTGAAAAGAAGCCACTGCAACGTACGGAGCGCTACCGGTTGGCGTGAGTTATTCTGAACAATCAACATGACTGAAACAAATGAGGTATAATCATGTAGTGCATCAAGGAATATTGCCATCAAAAGTGCTAGCCGAGAAAAAAAAAAAATCACACCCACAAAAATCCAAAATGCATTTTGCATCCTTTCCAAACGTCCCACATTTTCAGTAACGGTAAGAAGTCATACATTTTATGTTAAAAAAATTTTCTAGTCAGTTTGATCCTCTCCGATATTTGTAATGCAGCTTGGCTAGAAATCTGTTAAATGAGGGAGAGGAATGCAGACTCATTTTTTTAAGCATAATAAAGTATCTTATTAAACAATGAAAATTAAAACTAGAACATACGCTTTTGGAATAGTCGGATGGATTGGGAAACACACACTATTTCTTGTACGGACATTCACAAAACAATCACATACATACACCGGACATATAAACGTACTTCCAGACATTATATGTCCACTGAAAAAGGACTCAAAATGTGACAGTCACGTTTCAAAGCTACTAAAAAACAGCTTTGATAATTTAATAGAAAACGTAGTGAAAGGCTTTAAAAAAACCCTACATATGAAATTGTAAAAATTCAACAGCCTGAATCACAAAATGAGCAAAGCAGCTACTCTTGGAAAGCAGATTGTGCAAAAAGTGGTATTCACGTATCACAATCCTTCAACAGTCACAAAATTCAGCCATCCCACGCAACGGTTTTATGCTTTCTAGCAAAGCCTGAAGCCGGCCAGTAAAAAGTCTTTGCATAATTTATGTTAAGAGTGCTGCTGAGACGAAGTCCGGTTTCAGACTGGTGCGTTTTAGTTATCCACCACTGCGAACAGAAACCGGGACTTCATCCTTGTCATACAGATTTGGTACAATCTCCAGGCATTCTCCCTAAAGCTAGTTAATCACTTAGGGGCCTTGTGAAAAATACGATCCAGGGATTCGGCAAACTAAAAAAACAAAAAGACGAAAAACCTTTTACAAAATACTCAATGAGCCAGATTACAGGTGTATTTTGTATAGAGTTCTTTTTATTTTCATGCAAAAAAATATATGCACACTTAGTAACACCCTTTTATTTTGATTTATTTACAAGCTTTCAATTCAATCCCTTTATTCTCAACTGATTTTGTAACAATGACTGAGTCGCTTTCAAGTACATTCTTGTTCAAAATGCACAGACAATGTGCAACAGCAAATGCAGCAAACCTCCAAAAAGAAGGTGCTGCACCACTGCTTCTACATCACGAGACAGACGAGTGCCTGGGGTAGTGGTTTAATTGGCACATTTATACAGACATACAGCTATACCTAGAGAGAGACAGACAGATCTACGAAAGCAGCTACATCTGCAGAGGAAGGAAACAGCATGTTACAAGGACAATTTGGGGAGGTCAATTATACATAGGACGTTTGACAAACAACATAGAGAACAAACTTTGGCATTAATTACCAGGGTACAAAACGCAGCACACGTCAGTCGATCAATGGAGTGTCATATGGAACTCTGCAGCCTGTAGCTGTTTGTTAACGTTAATATCAACGGGCGTTTGTCAATGAAAACGCTAACACACCGACAGTAAAACCATTTTCATGGAAAGCAGACAAGTGACGATGCAAAATTACATTGCCGTTTTTGTATCTGTAACGATCAAATGCCTCGGTGTCAGATCTGTAAGGTCACCCCACTTCGGGCATCTGCGCCACCTGAAAAACTGCAAACTAGGGAAGCTCAAAGTCTGAAAAACGCGGCCTGACACCGCTGAACTCGTTTGCTTTTAGTTTTATACCCTGGTTAAGTATCCATTTCACATTGCCCGATTAACACCTAACACTGGGCTTGTATCAGCCGCTGAGACAAGAACTGAAAAGCATCAGAAACTCCCTGCATGCATTATGTGTAGTGTTAGCGAAAGAGCGAGACGCGCCCCAGTCCATCTGAGGCACAGCAAGGTGCATAACATCATTACCACTTTGCAGGGTCTGCCGTCCTCCGGCCAGCACTCCGCTGGGCAGCATTCCCGTGGGAGTCAAACCCTTGAGTGTCAGCACGCTTTCGCTCTCCTCCCTGGTGCGAGAGAAAACAGTGAGAAACCCTCAGAGAGCCGCTCACCAGGGCCGGGATTAACGTCAGGGAAGGGAAGGGAGAGGGAGGGCCCGGTTTCACCGTGCTTTACGCGTGTCAAGACTGGATGTAAATGCAAATTCAAACACGCAGAAAGGGGAAAATATTTCTATTCCTTACCAGTCTGTCCTCTGCTTAGGAGTTATAAACACCAATTCCTTCGGAACCGAATTCTGAGTAATTATTCACATGCAGGCTCACTGGCTTTGAAATGAGCACCGAATACCTCATGAGGTACCCAACACATCTCGGTGCCACAGAACAACCCACAACTCTGTCCCAAGTGTCTGTGCTTCAGGAAATACCAGCTTTAAAAAATTATCCCCACCGGAACCATTATGGACTGTGGAAAATGGCACGTTTTGGGTAAAGGTGATCATGAAATCTCTAGATCTAGACAGGTACAAGAAAATGGCATTTTTTAAAAGCTGAAAACAAACCAGCAAAAAACCCAAAACAAAAACCCCTTAGTCCTGAATTTTCTGGTATGACAGGAATTTTCCGAGCCAGTCCCGACCTCTCCCATTACACCCTTGATTTCAGTATCTCCACTCTGGTATCGTCTTTTCAACGCTTGCAATTAATGGCTGGACAAGTAACTTGCAAACTAAAGATCATCGTGTTCTCTAATTTCTTGAAACATAGCTCAAAAATAACTTAAAAACACTCTTTAACCAAAAATACCAATATTAAATAATTACCAATATTAAATAATTAAAAATATCAATGGGGCGCATCAACACGCCCAACAAGATTCTGAGGCACAGTGCTCTCCCTGAAAAGCATCTGGCATCCATTACCCTGGAACAGAGGGGTGTTTTCCTAACGCACACCGTAAGAGGGATTTTAGGAATGCAGAAGTCATGCAAGTACCTGAGAACAGAGAAGACTCTTGCCATCTTGCCAATTGCACGAATTTTGTTTCTGATTATTTCTTTCCGTGCGGCAGCTGTACCTACTTTCAATGGAATAAGAGAGAGTCTCAAGCTCAGGAGTACAGACAGGGCCACCGTTTTACAGCGCATCGAATTCAACACAACCGTTTCAGTTCAGTCCTCTCTGCAGGAGGCCAGTACCCAAACACGTACGGGGACAGAGTTATGAAATCATGGCTTCAGGGTGCCACCAAAACCACCATCACCTCTGCGTCCACAAAACACACACACAGAAGTTTAGGGTGTTCGCAGTGATTTGCTAAAGCTAGCAAGCATCTAAATTACCGCCGCTGCAGTGTAATAGCTATCACAACTCATTTGCCTAAATTTTACACTTGAAATTCTTCACTGACATCTGTGTCTATCAAGGTGTAGGCATGCAGCCTGATACAGAAGCCAAAGAGATGTTAAAACCACAATACACGAAGATTTGTTGCCAATTCTTACACAGCTGTCTGAGAGAAAGCAGTGGTTTGTTTGCTTGGTTTCACGTCAGCCCCCCAAAACACACACCCACACAAACCCCACACAATGAAACGCCGAGAAACTGCAGTGTTACCTCCCTTACCAACTAATTCTATGTTCTGCATCATCTTCGGTTTGGGTTGTTTGCAGAAATTACAAATGCCAGAGACCTGGAGTAAACCCCAAGTATTCCACGGAGCAGAGAGACACCATTTGTGACAGATAAGTGAGGACAGAACCCTGAAAGGGGGCTCGTGACCGGGAAGGAGAGTCCCCTCTGCCCGCCGTGGCATTGCAAAACCAGCAGCTCTGTTCTCCAACGCCAGGCATGGCTGGCTTGGTTCAGCGTCTGAAGGTCAGCCTGTCCCCCGTCCTCCTCTCCCTCTGCCGACTCCTCAACTCCACTACAACAGTACAGGCAGATGAGAAGCCATCAAAACTAAAATCTTTACTTCCCCTGAGCCATTGGGGAAGGAGAGTACTAACCACACCAGGACACGAGTAACTCGGTCATACTTGGAATCCAACCACAGGGGACCAAAGTGAGCGAACTCAGACAGCTCTGGTCGGTATTCCAACCCTTTCACACATCTCCGGTCTTCAACCCGGAGAGAAATGTACTCATGATAAGGTTGCCAGGCTGGTTTGCAAGACTGCAGAAGAGAGGACCGCAGAGGAGAGCTGCGTATCCACAACCTTGTCCACTCGCACGCGGGAAAGGCGGCTGCACAAGAAGCCTTTGCTCATCCCTGCTCACTCGGATTTGGCTCCATGGCAGGGCGCACACACCCTGGCACAGCAGAGTCACCCTCTGCAAGAACACAAGGCCTCTGTTGCGCGAGAGTGGGCAGGCTTCCCACCCCCAACACCAGACCCAACCAAATACGAAAGATAAGGCACGTGGAGGCAAACAGCAGCAACAAAATCACGCAAGAAGGAAAACGCACAGTAGTGACATCGAGAAAAGGGAGCAAGGGACAACACAATGGAAGCACCTCGGGGTATGACAAATATCCGCCAATCCATTTAAATGAAATGAAAAAGCCAGGAACTACCAAGCAAAGCTTTTTAGACACAGGAACAACTTTGATGATCTGCAGACACCAAGTTAAAAAAAAACAAAAGAAATCACAAAAACTAGAAGGCTCAGGAAAAACTTTGAATAGGATAGGCTGAAACATGCAGTTTTTACTGAAAATAGTTTATTTTAAATTTTAACTTTTCATTTTTAAAGTCTTAGAAGCTTTTGCTTTCTCTCTTTGAACGCTATTAAGGAATAGCTTGAGGATCTGGAATGAGCAGGAGACTTTCAGAGCTATTGGAAAGGCTAGGGCTAAACGAGGGGCCGTTAATCTCCCTACCAGTCCCTCCATTGGCCTCCTGCCTACACCCACCAGGGCGATGCTGCTGCAGAGCTGCACCGTGAAGGCTGAACAGGGCTCCGGCAGGGCTAACGCCCGTATCTCAACTCGGGAAGGTCTCCGTGCCTTGGTGTTCGTATGGTGGGTTTCCTTCGGTTGGCTGGTTGGTTGTTTCTCCCCAGACACGCTCCTTCACCGCCCAGCCCTCCAGAAGCAACACAGCCAAGCCAGAAGGCTGGACGCGTTACCCCAGGCTACAGCACTGCACCAGCGTGGCCACCAAATCCTGGTGAGAAGGCGGCATCTGCTTGCAGAAGAATGTCTTCATCACACCCTGAACTAGAGGAGGAATGGCAAAGCAGTCTCCCATTCTCCATTCCCCGTGCCTGCAGAAGGAACAAATTCTGAACCGTTCATACTACCATGCTCCAAAGAATTCGCGTCACCTTTGGAAACAGGTCTGTAATCTAATGCACTTCCAAGTATTAGGAATATTCTCTGGAAGCAACAGATTATAGAGAGAGCAAACTGATTATTAGGTAAGTAACGGTCAGAAGAATTTTTCTGCACGGAATTATCTAGTCTGGAATTTCCAAAAAACAGGTGATAGACCAGGAATTTAAATTAGTAGGCTTCTTTGTACATCTTGTATCCAGCCATCTTCAAAACTGCACAATCAAAAAGCACTTTTTTGACATCTCAGCTGAAGGAAACTAAAAGTACTATACAAACCAGGTTTTGGAACACTGTAGAAACACAATCCATGCACAATCTTAAAAAAAGCTCACGATAAAATTATTAAAGAGCAAGACAGACAACTGAAGGCTCCCTACACATGCGGGACCAAAGATACAATTTTAGAAATAGGTAAAGAATGAAATTCTACAAAAAAAGGAATGGAAGAAAGGAGGAAAAAAATGCATGCACAGAAAGACAGATGTCTTGGAATATGACTTCCGATAACAAAACACACAAGCCTTTACAAACATCCCATTAAAAGGGGAAATAATAATAAAACGCTACATCTGTCTCTCAACAGAAAGGTATTTTCTGCATTAACACTTCTACTGCCAGGTTCTGTGAAGTCATATTCCAAAACATTCCTACTCTGTCTGGTCTGTACCTTTTTTATTGCCATATATGAGTCGCTCTTCAGATGGAGAGTCCAGAAAAAAAAGAAGTGAACGATGAAGAAAAAGGTGAGTGAGACAAATAAAATAAAGATACTTAACTTGGCAGTGGTAATAAAGAAAGAATGGAGAAGAAATGTCAAAAAATAAAATGGAAAATTGCAACACTTAAAAATGCATCCATCGAACACGAAGTGGAATTTTTGAGTGTATTTTAAAATTTGACGATGAACAAGTGAAAGCTTGATAGTCAACAGTTAAAAAAAAAATCCATTCACATAGAAAAAGAGAGCGTAGACAGCACCTAGGTGGCATTAAGAGAGGCATCAAGCAAAGAAATTGTTAAAGGAGACAGAACAATAAAATAATTTGAATTAGGAAACTGCAACCATTGTACTAACGCCAGGGCACACGCAATCTACTGGTGCCTGCACTTCTGCTGGACAGCCTAAATCCTCGCCTCTTGGAATACCGCCAAACCCGACCCTGCAAATCTTGGGGTTAATTAGTTTATGCTCAATTTAGTAGGATTACTTGGATGGAAAACATAAATTAACTGTTTGCAGGATCACATTTGAGACTACTTCTATGTTTTCACATTTCTGTGCAACGATCTCAATGGCAGCGAAGTTCCCGTGGCTCCTACCCAACGCATTCCCACCCAGAGCAACACCCTGCTGCTGCTGAACTGGAACGCAGCAGCTATCAAACATCAAAAACAGGGTCACGTCTCCAATGTCCTTATAAATAATCCTTAGTGTTCCTCAAGGGCTGCTGAAACTTTCCTTCCTCCCCTCCATCATCAAACAATCCACCAGGTCGGTTCTGTTACTGGATGAAATGAGGCAGCCCGGAGAACCTTTTCGGTGTGGCACGAAGCACTACAGTGCAAGCCCAACAAAACAAAGGGTGGGACAAAGGTCTTCATGCTACCGTTGCTTCTTAATCGTCACGCTGCAAACACCTCCTTAGCAATCTACTGTATCATAATTTTCAAGCTAGAATGATGTTCTAATTCGTTACATAAATATGTATTATACAGTGTACACATAGAAATTCACCTTCTAACTTTTACACTTTCAACTGAAACACCATGACTTCAACTTGTACTCCGTACTTTTGGTATAGCACTATAAAAAATAAATCTGGCTTTCACCTATATCAACAATTTATTGAAGAGCAATTGTTATGAAATTTAAGATCATATAATAAATTTGTTCCAAATATTAGCAAAGTGAATGCCAAGAAATTCCAAGAATTATCCACAAAAAGTGTCAGTTTTAAACAGAAATCAGATATGAATATTTGCAAAGGATACCATTACTGCTTCTTGATCAGAAACACAAAACCACTATTCCCTTCTCTGCCCCCCCTAATCATTAAAGAAAATTCTGAAGGCAATTTTCTTCAAATTCCAGGTAGTATTACACTAGTCTAAGTTAACTACCATTTCAAAAGTTATTACCATTAAAAAGATTTATGTATCTTAAAGTAACCCCTACCGTCAAATTGATCTTCTCCCTCTGTCATCAGTTCATCATCAGAGCAAATGCTCAAAACATTCACCAACATTTCTGTTACTGTATAGGAAAAAATAAATCTTAATTCATTCCCTGTAGAACTTTAAGTACTTCCATGCACACAAGACACAACTACTCGCCAACAACTATAGTGAATGAACTTCCCACATCTCAGCCATTGCTCAGTAATCTGGTTTCAAAAACGTGTGGTTTCCTTCATGTGCGCTGTCACAGAATTTAAAAAGCTCAGAAAAATAAGCAGCTAAAAATTGTACCACCCAACAATCAAAGTACACAGCAGAGCTTTATCTCCTGTCTTACAAGG
>Ga0181612_158547_pt1 | contig 11513 bp, 8 predicted proteins | sample HoacroProtozoa21_FD_119630 | JGI IMG/M metagenome (GOLD analysis project Ga0181612, IMG submission 119630) | Hoatzin crop microbial communities from Cojedes, Venezuel. Combined Assembly of Gp0051906, Gp0051904, Gp0051908
CCACCCAGCGGACCGGCGCTGCCTCATTGCTCATCTCACTCCTGCAGCTTCCCTGCATTAACCACCGCTCTCTGCGTTGCTGCCTTAAGCTTCTCAGTCAGTTTTAATCCAAACCAGACACCATCCACTAAGAAAAATCACCATGCCCCTTTTGGAGAGGTGTAGACCTTTCCCGTCCGCTGCAACCCCTCCTGCTACGAGGCAAAGAATCCATGGCTCCAAGCTCTTCCCACCAAAGAACAGCCACCCTTGGCTCCAAGTGCAAATTTGAGGATGCTCTTCTCTCTTCTGGACTGAATCAGTCCCCCGAGCAGTGCAATAGTAGCAGAAAAATGGTACTGGAGGAAGATGGCTTGAGGTTGCTATTGAGGGAGTTTGTTGTGTTTCCTTGCAGCTGAGGCTGCAGGGGTGCAAATGTTAATTTGGGTAATTCCCTCATTCCTCTTGTCCAGGAGAGGTGAACCAAAGGGGGAAAAAACCACCCCAACTCTTGGGACAGAGTTACATTGCATTGCTTTTCCTGGCAACCTGTCTGAATCTACAGGCCCAACCAGACAGCAGGAGATACCAACCCAAGACATGGTTACGTTCCTCTGAGCTTGGCTACGGATAGGCAGCAAAGATTGTCAGAAACATTGTGGAAACACCAAAACTCAAGGAATGTTTCCTAGCTGCATCTCCCTGGCCCAGCCCTGCTCTCAGTGAGACATCCTCTATGTTCGCAGGCCAACCGACAGCCGTTGTGTGCGCTCTATAAACATTGAATGGAAGAGACACTTTTAATGTAATTATAATTTAAGCATAAAATATGTCGCTTCTGTAGGATTTTGTTGTCTGGTGCGTAATTACTTTATGGCACTATAAAAATATATTACATTATGATGCCTTGCTGTGCTTTGCTCAAATAATTTATAGCACAGTAATAGCGTGGAACAATATTCAAGACCATTGTATCCAATCTAGCATATAAATAAAAATTGTGGAAAAGAATGATCTTGCTCAAACGTTCATTTAATTATTTTGCAGTCTTGGCTAAGTTTTTTATCCCAGTTTCATTCCCACATCCTCACCAGATTATATTCAAAATATCTAGAGGGAGACTTTTTAAAGCTCGAAGAAAATACAGCTACGTGTGGATATTTTTTTTGTAATATGCTGCCATTTCCAAACAACTGGGAAAAAGAAGCATTTGCTGCAGGTTAACTGGAACTGAAAAAACTTCCCAAACTTCTTCCCAAGCAATATGTTGAAAACCTTTTCGTTTCAAGCCCACTGAAACATTTTGCTGGCTTAAAAACCCAACCCCCTTCTTTCTGCTTTTGAGGTTCTTAGCACTGATGCCCTTGAACCAAAACTTCAGTGGCTTTTGAAGCAAGACGTTGATTCAAAAAACCCAGCCCCCTTTTTGCCTTCAAAACAGGGAAGTGAAACCTTTCTGTCTTTTCCTCTCAGCATCCCTCCCCTGGGTGTCTGCTTTGGCCACAAGTGGCAGAACGTTTTCCCTCATCCCTTCCTCCAGCTCCCCGCTCCCCAAAGCCCCCCCGGGACACGCTGCCCCGCGGTACCCCACCACCTCCCCTCCCGCGCCAGGATGCTCCTTTGGGGCGTCCGCACCGAGATTTGCTCGGTGGAGGGATGCCCTGCATCCTCTGAGGGATGAGCCGCCCCGAGATGAGCGTGTCACCTGCACTAAGACCATCTTATTTATATTTTAATGTTATATTTGGCAAGTAAACTATGGGTGGAGTGGGGAGAAAACGTCAGGCAGGAAAACTCCAGGCAAAGCATCCTCATCAGCAGAGGCTGAAGCTGCATTTACAGCTCACGAAGGGTTGGGGAGACTCACTGATGTCGTAAGGACTCACTGGCAGAAAGCAGTAACACTTTCTCCTTTAATCTCCACATTTTCCTCTGTGTGTTCGTATGCACACGTGTGGGAAGCTCTTGTGGCTCTGGGGAGAAGGAGAACTTGTGGCTCTGTTGCAAGAAGGTCACTCCACTTAGCTGTTGCTCTGCCCAGTGCTCAGCCAAAGTGCTGAGTCCCCACCGTGCCCGCCAAGGAGCAATGGCTTTGAAGACCAGGATGGAGGTACGTGGGCAGGCGAGGTGCTTCGTCCTTGCTCCCTGGCCCGGCACGCAGCCCCGCTTGGTGCCAGAGAGCGATGGTGTGGGTGCGAAGGACGGTCACCAAGACACCAGTACCAACCATTGCTCTGGACGTCTCAGGGTGCTGCTGGGTGGGGAGGGGGAGAGATGGGGCAGTTCGCAGGGCTGCTCTGGGGTGAAGGCACCCAAGCCGGGCAGGTTCTCAGGCAGCTGCCCAAAGCTGCTCCACAGGGTGACCGGCTGGAGCTCAGCCAGCGTCCTGGGAAGATGAGCATCCCCAGTGAGGGAGAGGGCGAAGCAACCTAGAGGTGCCCTCCCTCACCCAGCAGGATCTTCCCCACGAGGTCCCTCCCCTGCCTCCCCACCCTCTCCCTCCAGGGTCTGCAGCTGGAGCTGGGACAAGGATCTAAAAATAGTGGTGGGCCCTGTATATGCATCTTCAGCAAAGAGACTCATAAACGCAGCCAGGACTGAAAATCAATTCTTTAAAGCTGAAATCAATAACAATAACTAATATTAATAGTGATTATCCTTTCTTTATTGCACTTTGCAGTTGGAAATGAATTGTTTTTAAGGATTAGCGGCAGCTGAACTCTGTAATGCAATGTAAGACTGAAGATTTACTATGAAAACACAGCTTATGAGGAAAGACCCATTACCGCTGATGGAACACGCTTTCGAAATAGCCCCGGCGACGGCCACTGCTGCTGCTGAGCACACAGAGCCTCGGAACCTGAAGTCGGCAGTGGGTTTAGATTTCTGGCAGGAGACAGGGATTTTTGCTTTCTAACCCTGTCTGGTTTTCTCACAGTCTGACTTTTTAGTCCCCAGACATCCCAAATGCATTTTCATTTTTGATATCTTTTATGTGAAACAGCTTCAGACATGCAAAACTTGGGGGGGGAGAGAGGAGGAAGAAAGGGAAGTATGTTAAGCCAGTCATATATAAATATATCTGAGTCAGCCATACGTATATGAGACAGCAGTGTCTAGAGCTATCTGCTGCGTGTGTCAGAGTTTCCAAAAAGCAGAGCATAGTAGGTGTGCACCGAGCTCTTTAGGAACGTCTGGTCTCGAGCATCCCCGCGGGAGTCCCCCAGCATTGAAGCACTTCTGCAAACTGCCAGCTCTGACAGCCCGGGTTCAGGTCTGTGTGAACTCCTCTCGTAGACACGGGGCAGCACACCTGGAGGCACCGGGCTCGATGCTCTCCTCTCTGCTCCACTGCTCGTGCGCCAGCCCTAACCCTGCTGCTTGCTTCTGTCTCCCGTCTCTAGAAAGTGGCAGATACTTCAGACGCTGAGAATCGATTTTGATTTATTTGGATTTCTGTACCTGAAGGCCAGGAGCCCTTTTCATATGTAAAGACCAGCAGAGCAGTCATCTGGTAGGCATGGGGCTGATCACGGCATTCAGATTGACCTCAGGTTTTCCCAGGAGAAGGTGATGTCTGCTGTGAGGCTGCGATGCTAAAGGCACAGTGGCCGTGGCACAGCCAGAGCTGGATGGGGAGATGGGGCTTTAGCGTGGTTCGTTGAGCACGGGGCATGAACCAGCACCCTGCCTGTAGGAGATCTCCTGGTGAGGTAACCCATCAGCAGCACACCCGTCACCCAGCCTGGAGAAGATCTGGAAGGTGGAGGACCCCAGCTATACCATCGACATGTGGCTGTACTTTCCCGAAGGGATATTTGTGCTTATTAAACGTGGACCCCGAAAGGTTCCTAGAACTACCTTGCTCCACGCATGGCATTTTCTCAACCACAAAATTCAGCGGGACAGAGCCGAGGCTGATGTAGAAATTCAGAAAACTGCAGCAGGGCAGATCCTGCCTCTGCTGGAGCTGGTGGCACATCTCCCGGTCAGCTCAGGGAGGGCGGGATGTCACCGCTCTGTCGGCACCTCTTCCCCCAGCATGCAGGATCCTGAGGCTGTTCAGGTGCAGAGCTCCTGGACCTTCGGTTCTAGGTCTTTTACTTTGTTTTCTTTTTAACACTAGGAAGTTTTTTCCTATTAGCTAAATTGTAAAGACAGGCGGAATGAAAGCCTTTCGCAAACAGCAATAGATCAGCGGCAGCCGGCGTGAGCAGACTGATTGTATCGCATTATTGATCTCTGTTCGAGGGGACTGACATTTTTCACCTGGGAAGGCTCTTTTATTTTTATTGAAAAAATGGCCTTTTCTCCGGAAATAAAATTGAACTTTCGCCTCCATTTTTCTCTGCCATTTTAATTCGTAGTTGCCTTCCAATTTTGTAAAGGGCTTCATCGTATTTGTCCCAACAATTTTGAAAATCTGGGTTTCAATCAGAGAACTCACTTTTCAATGGACACCGCATTCTGGTAACTGGAGCAATAACCATGTCCAAAACGAAGATAACTTGAATGGCTCAACATTTACCCAAAGTTGTTTTTCTTTTCTCACTTATGCCTGAAGTCTCTCTCCTTTCCACTGAGTCCCGTCGGAAACAGAAGCACTGCGAGCTTTCCTAGTTGAGTTGAGCAGTGCTCGAGCTTCCATACATTGGTGCCAGCCTGGAAAGATTTGTTAGTGTTGCACTGAGCCTGGCATGTGGTCTGCAGATGTCTCCAGACTGGCTCAGCTTTGAGCTTGCTCAAACAATTCCATTTTTTCAGTTGTGCATCATTGCTAATTTCCTCCAGCTCATCTTCTGAGGGTGGGGGTCTGGAAAGCAGCTTCTTTTTCCCAGCTCAAGGAAAACAGCCCTGCATGGGCTTCAGGAAAGGAAGATGGTGGCTGTGCACATTGACCACCTTGAAAAATACCTGAAAAGACCGTGGCCTGCACCTTGAGCTGGCAGCAGCAGCAAGGCTGGAGATGCATCACTCTTGAGGGAACTGAGAATCCCGCTGGGAGGGAAGACATTCCCACTTGGGATAGGTGTGGATGCCAGGAGGGTGCGCCGAGAAGTGCGGGTTCATGTGACTGTCCCCTTCCATCTGCTGGGTAGCAGCGTGCTAAGATGCTCCTGGCCACATCATACTTTCCCGATGAGCATGCTTCATAGCAGCACATGAGTCACGGTGAGGGGCAGGAAGATGCTATGAACTCCTTTCTAGCACGCACAGGACCAGGCACCTTCCAGATCTCAACTCCCAGCCACCTGGGCTATTTCATTCCCATTTTTCAGAGTGGGAAATACAGGCAGAGACAGGCAGGAGCCACAACCAGCGCTTTTTAACCCGTGAATTTTAAACGCAGGCATGCTGGGGGTTGTCTGCCCTCCTGAAGAGGCAGGACCTGGTGAGGTTTGGCACGCACGGCAGGCACTGGAGCCTGTCGCTACACACACACACGCACAAACTCTGATTTTAGAAAGGAAGTGGTTAGTGATTTTTTTTTTTCCCACAGATCTGGGTCTTCTTCCTGTGCTTCCAGCTACCTGCTTCATCTTGCTGTGTTTGCCTTGCTCTCAGTCTGCCCGGCGCTGGCATACAGCACAGGAGGGAGAAGAAGGGAGCAAGGCATGGGGGATGGAGAGAGACACGGGAGAAATGAGATAATAGGGGGATTGATCTGTCCAAAGGTTAAGAAGCTGAACTTATTTAACTCCTGTTAGTTTATTTATTGTCCCTGAGTTATATTTGTGACTGTGACCGAGCAGATTAGTGCAGGATTGCTGGGTTGCTTCAGAAAGCTTCAGTGTTTTTCTAGCTCTGTATGCATAGGTGCACGCGTCCCTGTGCTTGTGCACGTGTGCCTTATTCTCACTTTCCACCAAGTCCCTTTCCTGCTCCCCTGATGGACGAATGTAAGCACTCACCTGTACAATTAGAGGCAGAGAAGGGAAAAAATTTCCTTGCTCATCAGATCAGAAGGTAAATTTATGCAGGGTACAACACACGCTCTTTATTATACCATGAAAGCAGTGGGTAATAATTCCTCTGTCCCCAGAAACGGGGACACTCACTGCAGTAAAATATATACATATATAAAAAAACCCTCCCACTGGTGGTAAACATATGCGTCATGCAAGATTGATAGAAGCTGGAGCTGGTGAGTACTGGATGTGGATGAGTAATGTTTGTTATGGCCCCGCTGGCTACCGGGCACCCTCAGTAGCAGAAGCTGCAGGCGGAAAGAGCAGCCGAGTGGGAAGGACCGTCGGTGGGCAAAGGGCCCAGGAGAGACCCAAGGTCCCTTCCAAGCCCGGCTGCAGGCTGCTGGGGCTCCCCGCCTTCCTCAGAGCGCTGGTTTCCTGGGGGGGAGCCGGGGGGGGTGCAGAGGTGGTTGCAGGGGCCGATCTCAGTGTGTTTGTCACAGATGCCTTTGCAGCCCGAGTCGGGCAGCGAGAGCAGAGCCCAGGCTGGGACTCAGTGGAGAAAGCAGAGAGAGCGGGCGGGATGTCACAGATCAGGAGTGAGGTGCATTAGTCAGAGGGCTTGGCTAATATCTCCTGTTACATCAGTTTCTTTTCTTTCTCTGTCTCTGTAAAAGAGCCACAAAAAACAATGAGTAATTTCTCTGCGGAATATTCATCTTTAAAAAGCCAGACCCCGTACTTCAGTGCTTCCAGCACATTATTTTTCTCCCCTTGACTTTGCGAGTTTGTCTGGCATGTAAACCCAACTGGGAAAAGCTCCAATGTGGGAGAGAAGAGCAGAGGAGAGGGTGTCCCGGGCTGGGACGAGTGGCTTCCCCGGAGGCGCTGGGGCTGGCTGCAGCCCGGTGAATGCACGGTGGGCAGCATCGCGCCGGGACGGGCACTGCCACCAGCGCTGCTCTTTGCTGTGGGTATGGACCCTTTCACGCTGAACGAGCAATGGCAGTTTTCTGGTTACCTCCTTTGTCTCTTTCCAAAGGAGGGTTAAGCATTCCCTTCTGCCTTGTGCTCCTACCCTCCCCGCTCCCATCCTCATTACCCTGCGCTGGTGATTTATCCCCTTGCTGGAGGTAGGGACTGTCACACACGTGTCCCTTCCAATGGAGAAAATACACAAAGTGACGGGAGAACCAGGCCCGCTGGTCACAACTTGGGCAATGGATGGCATCTTTTTTTTATTCCAAGCTCACATTCCAGGTATCAATGTCACTCAGAGAAATCAGGTGGCACTTTCCTCATTTTTTGGGATGTGCCAGAGTCTAGGAGGCACTGGACATCCCTGTCTGCTCCCACCAGCTGTGGTACCAGCAGTGCTCGTGGCCAGCAGTGTCTGGGAGGGGATGGGGAAGCTGTCCCATGCTTCCCTGTGCCTGGCACCATCATATGGAGAAAGGGACCTGGGGTGGGTCTGGTTTTGGAGCTCCTCATGTGAGCTTCGAGGTGTTGGGTTCAGGGTTTGGGACTGATTTGTGCTGGGATTGGGGAGAAGAGATGGCATCCGGATTGTGCTGATGCCAGCATTTAAAAAACTGCCATGCTGGGGACATCCCACTGCTCCGAGGGGACCACTCATCCCGGTCATCTGGCAACCCCGATGGGTTGTCACCATCGTACAGGGGAGCAGAAGCTGGGCCAGCAACAGCCCCAGAGCTTGAGTGTTTACAGCAAGAACGGAAATACGCCGCATAGCAGCTCCAGCCCTCCTACAAGCAGCAGTGTGAAAGGAGGCTGTGTGGCTGAACTTCGACTTGAAAGAAAGTCCAAACCCACAATGTTGGAGCCAGATATGAAGCTCCCTGGTAAAATCTGTTTGCCTCCTCCTAACACGGTGCCACCAGCTTTCCTGCAAACACAGAGGGAGAGCTACTTTTTATAGACACAAAAAAAGTCACCAGCCATTTATTTTATTTATGGAGGAGACAGATAATTGACAGGTGGCTGTCTACAAGAGATGAAGCCCTCCAGCTAAACACTGCAGCTCCAGCAAGGGTACGAACGACAGAGAAATGGCTCCAGAGGTGATAGACTTGTTACTTTTAACACTGTGAGATATAGAAGAGAACAGGGTTGAATTGCAGTTCAGAACAATCATACCTAACCACTGAACTAAATAAAACCGATGATTTCAGACCGGTGTCTACAGCAGCCTTCGACTGAGCTTGAATTAATGAGCGTGTTGTTGCCTCCCAAAGGGTCTTGCAAGCCTGAGGACTTCAAGCTCCATTTTTAGGGCTTGAATGTATCCCATCCTGCGACCAGGAGCAGGCTGGAGGGTCAAAATTGTGCCGACCGGTGATGCTAAGCAGCAGTGACGCTTGCCCTCCAGCAAAGCAAACTTTGCTGCGTGCTGGGGACACAAGCAGGGAGCAGGACAGCTGTACTGGGACCGGTGTGCTGGGCTGGCTGGCTCTCTCGTGTCGCACAAGTTGCAAATATCAATCTTTCCTTGCTTGTCTTTTGTTTTCTTCTTTTTTTTTTTAGTTTTTGAGCCAGCCTTCCTGGGACTTTGAAGTAGATAAATCTTTTCCAGGCTTGGATCTCATGCCCCTGGATGGATCTGTGCCTATTTCTAGGATATTCAGTATTATCTGCTCCTGACTACTATAAACAAAACCAGAAGCTTAAATATTAACCCCAGTCCATCACCCCACCACAACATTTTGCTACCGGGAACTGCCTTCTCGTATGAGAGATTTCCTTCTATTTCTTAATCAACCCCAAACTTCTTTTTTTTTTTTTTTTTTTAATGTTTACTCGAGTTTTGCCCCCTGCAGGGCAGAGTAACATTTACGATGTAAAATTACAGAGGCTATTACTCCGCCGTGCCGCACGCCGCGGTGATTCAGCGTCAGGCTGGGATCGAGGGAACAACTAGAGCCTGTTAGCTGGATCCCTCCGCTGTCCCACCTCCACACGCCTTTGCAGCAAATCAAAGTGCAACAAATGGCTTTGCATCATTTCTTCGAGGAGTCCTGGGCCTTGTACGTTATCTCCAGGGCAGGGTATGTGCTATAATAAAAGACGGCTTTATTGCCAGCTGCAACAAAGCCAAGGATTCAGACACGTATCGCCTTGTGGGTTCATTGTAAACTCTCTTTTATGGCCCTTCCAGTTTATTGCTAATAGAGATTTACAGTGGGAAGAAGGGGTTGTGTGCTGTAATTAATACTGTTATTAGCCTGGGTGGGTTCGACGCAATGAGCAGCGTGGCGGTACGGCCGCCAACCTTGGTATTTGCCCTTCGTTACGCAGCCCTGGAAGTGAGATGGGGACGGGCTGGCTTCGGCCAGCAGGGCTGGGGTTACCAGCACCTTGCTGGAAGGCGGCTGGACCAAAGTCCTTCCCCGTTCAGAGGGACTTGCTGTGGGTTTGGCCATCTCGGAGCAGGACATCACGAGACACCATGTCAGCTTCCTCGCGAGGCTGAGGAGGATCATTTCTGCTCCAGCTGTTTTTTTCCCCCAAAGGGAACAATGTTTTCTTCAGGTGGAAGAGGATGAATTATTTTCAAGGTTTTCAGGTATTCCTGGATGCAGGAACAATCTGAAAGCTTGAGACACAGAAGTCACCAACCTTCCCTGTGGTCTCGTTTGAACAGAGCCTGTTTTAGTGCACTCAGGCTATGCGGACAGGGGCCAAACGCGACGGATACAGGCAGAGCACCAGGTACAACACTGGGGACTGTGCCGAGGAGATCCTATCCCATCTGTTCAGATGCTTTCTGCTGAACTGAGGCTGTTAATTAAGAGTGATTGTTGCTCCTTGTCCATCTCCAGACTCTGGAAGACTTCTGAGCCAAACTCCAGCCCTGTCACCACTGGAGACACTGGAAGTGGCTCTGTTAATATCAACCTGGTTTCCATCACTCACTGCTCTGCTGGAATGAAAACTCAAATGGGGCAAATTTCACATGGTTGCAGCTCTTTGCTATAAATGTTTAGTGCCACTCTGCTTGGCAATTAAAAAGCAAAGAACCAGGGTGAGAACAGTCCTGCTAATGATTTGCAGCCAGCTCCTTAGAGCCAAGTTGTCTTCACAAAGCCAAAATTATATCGTATCAGTCTCCAGAAGCTACCACAGAAGTTAAACATTAAGTGGTTGAAGCTGCTGGAAACTTCCATGCCTTCCGACTGATCACAGGTCAAGGATAAAGTCATTGAGAACGTCCTTCATCTCAAGCAACGGCCATGAAAATGGCCAAGCCCAGAGAGCGACTGGCAACAAATCTGCACCATAAACCCGACTGCACGTCACTGCTGCTTGTGGCAGGCCCTGTCCTGGCTTCGCAGGAACAGCGAAAATGTTGCTACTGATGCTCATAAGTACAGGAGGGATTTTGGGTGTTGACTGCAGAGTTGGGTGGAAGAGAGCAGCCAACTCACGATGCTGAAGAGCCAGCCGTGTGTTTTACAAATCTCCTCCAACCACCCAGGCAGTGCCAGCTATTGAAGTCCCAAGCACAAGTATAATATTGTGTGATTGTCTGCCCAAATTTCACTCCAGGAATTTCTTGCATAAGGAAGAAGGACAGAGGTAGAGAGCCGCAAAGGTTCTGGGGGAAGTCACCTGGAATCGGGTACTGACCTGCCCTTGAGGGTTTGAGCAAGGGCAGGGTGCTGCTGGCGGCTCGTCGGTCACAGCGAGGTTTGTGATGGAGCGTGGGGTTTGCTGTGCCTTTAGAGAAGGAGCTAAAAGATACCAGGCTCCTTCTCACTATTTTTTATTAATATTCAAGATAATTAACTTCACTGAGGGCTGGAGGAAATTGAATCTGAAGCAGAACATTAGCTCTGTTTTAGATTTTAAGCCTTTTGGTGCTTTTGATTAGAAGCTTGTGCTTTTATTATTATTATTTTTAAACCTCCTTCCCCCCCCGCAAACACCTGGCCCACTTTAGAGGCGATATAACAGTAATAAATGATTCTTATTAATTGGCCATCAGCTGACAGGGAGCAGCAGGCTCCCAGCTGAACTGAGCGCGTTTATGGGGGATCGGAGGCTGGTTTGGAGGTGCCAGGAGGGTGAGCCCTGTGTGGGGGTTCCTGGCAGCAGGGGGGCTCCTGGCTGGGCACTGGGAACAGGGTCAGTCCAACGTGCCTGAGGTAGGGGAGCTTTTGTGAGCTTAAATAAAAAACAGCTTAAAAAAAGGAAGCTTTTACAAGCCAGAGCTTAAAGATGTGCCCTCCCTTTCTGTCCATTTATTAAGTAATAATGAAACACTTTTGTCAAAGCTTAGGCACCAGATTTCTGACACCAGATGAGCTCTAAAGCTAATCAGGGGCTGGAAAAATAGGAATATAATTAAGGCTGCTGACAGCCCTGTGTCATTAACCTCACAGCTCTCAGGTGCCACACTGAACCACAGCTGCAAAAGATACTGTATTACGGGCAGTTGGTTTCAGCTGTGGAAATGAATTTGGCTTTTAATGGCTCTGTAATGTCTCCGGGGCTGTTCAGAGGAGCTGAGGCAGTGGCAGAGGGAAAGGGAGTGATGGGCTGTGCTCGGTCCAGCTTGTGTCTATCCCTTGTTCCTCAATGGTAAACACATGAGGCTCTTCTCAC
>Ga0181612_180038_pt1 | contig 11513 bp, 12 predicted proteins | sample HoacroProtozoa21_FD_119630 | JGI IMG/M metagenome (GOLD analysis project Ga0181612, IMG submission 119630) | Hoatzin crop microbial communities from Cojedes, Venezuel. Combined Assembly of Gp0051906, Gp0051904, Gp0051908
ACTATGGAGATATTCAAGACCCACCTGGATGCAGTCCTGTGCAGCCTGCTCTGAGTGACCCTGCTTCGTCAGGGTGGTTGGATTGGGTGACCCACAGAGGTCCCTTCCAACCCCTGCCATGCTGGGATTCAGTGATACTGTGACTCCTCCATCCTGCAAGTATTCAGCCTGAGCTTTCACCCCAGGTCCTCATCAAAAAGCATCTCTGTCCTGACATGGGTCTCGTACCTTGGGGGTGGGTCCAGCTCAGTTGCAGGACAACAGCATCCACGTATATTTTAACTTGGACAAGAGTGGCGGGTGACAGCCTGAGGTGTCCAGTACCTTTGTGGTTGCTCTACTGGCTGCAGGGACCAGCCCTGCACCCCGAAGCCTTTCTGCATTCGTCCCAGACAGTACTGTCCCTTCCCTGCTCGCTCCCCGAGCTGGGCCAGCAAGTGTCGATGTGGCTTGTGATTATGGATAGCTGTTGACTCTGACACTTTCTCAGCTATTCATTACAGAATATGTTATGTCAGCTGGCTGCAATCCACACTATGAAAACATATATTATTCCTACGAATTGCTTTCCCAGGAGGCTTCGTATGAATATGCATTTTCCCTGCTCTCCCTTACTTAAATGAAGGATATCTCTATCCGTTCCTTCCCAGACCTCTTGTTGATGTTTCTTCTGATAACTCCATTACTAATATGCATTTATGTTCTCAGCAGTGCAGGGCAACACGTGTGCAGAAGCTCGGGGCAATTTGCATCCTGCCTAATTTATCCCTGCACTGATGGGGAAGCCAGCCCCCATAGGGCTGTGCTCCCTATCCTGATGAGTGGAGCCGGGGACAGCTGGTGTGTGCCAAACGCCATCTTAAATGTCCTCCTGGGGAACAGTCAGTTTCATGCTAAGTGCAAAATTCAGAAGAAACAATAAAAATATTTGACAGTATTAAAGAAACCTGAAACCCAGCTTGGGACTTCGGGTTTCATTCTGTCTTTGCTGCGTATGATTTTGGGATCGTGGGTAAATCATGTGGTGCCTCTGCCTCCTTCCTCCTACCCTGCCGCTGCCTGATGGAAGTACGTCTGCAGCTGCAGGCAACGGTCTGCCGGCATTGTGGTCACCGGAGAGCAGACCGGGAAGTCAAGACTTCCATCTATTTACAGAAACAAATGTTAAGGACAAACACTGTGTGGTCTCTAGATGAAAATATGTATCTTGTCATCAGAAGGGAAAACTTGAAAATTTTTACATGTTGTGTTTTAATTTAAGCAGCTGGAGAGCCCCTGGCTAGGCTGAAAGCTGGAACAAGGAGCTGGAGCACCCACATGCCTACTCTGGGCTCTCAGCATCTCCCCTCTGCTGCTGTACTGAGTGGGCTACTACAGCTCTGCTCGGAGTGGGGCATTTGCTAGGCTCTGTGAAATGCAAGTGAACGCAACTGTTGGTTAATCTCTTTTTCTACCCTTTGCTTGCTCATCACCATCCCTGCAATGAACCCCAGGCCTGCCACTGCCTGCACTCGGCAAGGGAGCCATCCTGCCCGGTGCTGAGCTGCAAGAGGTGACGCGAGACAGAGGATGGGTGCACGCTTGTTTCAAAGGGAAGTGTTTGGCACCTCTGGTGAGTTAGGTGGTGATCTGTAGTGGGAGATAAAGAGAAATGAAGAAGATCCGTTTGTGTTTCCAGTGCCTCCTGAGAGGCTGAGCCAGGGCAGGAATACAAATATCTCGTCTCTGTTTGCAAAAGGGTTTGGGACTATAAAGAAGAGACACCATGTGCCTGTCCATGGAGATGGAACATCTGCACACACTGATGCAACTCCCTGTGCTGCCAAAGACCTAGTTATAAATCATGTTTCTAGCTGCATTATCATTATTTATACATTTGCTGAAGAAACAGAGATGATCTCGCTTGCAAATGGCTTAAAGAATGTGTTTTATTTTAGAGGAGGCAGGGACATAAATAGTCCCCATTATGCTGAGATGCTGTAAGTAGGACTGAGATAAGGCTTGCATGGAGCTGATTTTTCTGGAGAGTTTGTGCAGAAATCAATTACGTTCCTCTTTTCTTAAAAACACAAAATAAATGGTGGCCTGGGGTGTGATTTGGCTCTGTTCCTAAAACTGGTTGCATCCAAGGACACAAGAGGCTCCAAAGTATGAAACAGCTTGAAATCTAAGTATGTAGGTCTCCTCTCGTTAGCTCAGAAGGGCTACGTCTTGGAGCATGTGCAAGGGAGAAAATGTGGATTTTAGGGGAGTGTGACAAATCGCAGTGTGGCGGTCACGGAGTGGATTTGCCTGTGCTTGGTGCACAGACCAAAATCAGCATCTCACCTCAGGATTTGCCGTATCCTGCTAAATCCAGTGCACTGGTGGTACTGATGTCTTTTCCTCTGCCTTTGCTGGTTGCTGTCTCTTGAAAAGTGCAAAATGCTTGGAGATTTGATGGTATGAACAGTACTCCTGGGTCAGCCAGTGCACGTACCCCTCCATGCTGGGGCTTCTGTCTGTGTGGGATATCCCTCTGCCTCTCAGCCAGTCTAAAGAAGTCAGTGAACTGATATGGGTAAAGACCATTGAGAAATTTGGGGTGAAAATTTGCAAGAAGATGAGAGGCTTTGCTGAGATGGATCAAAGATGCACCTGTCCCAGTACCCTGAGTCCAGCATGGCCACAGGCAAGAGGTGGGGAACAAGCTGGGGACACAACAAATTCAGCCAGGAACCGTCAAGTAAAGGCATGAACTGAGTTGGGCTTCCAGGTGCTGCAGGATTAGTGAGACTTCCCTGTTCTCTACCCTCAGCTGCAATAGGTGAAGGGGGTCATCACTGCAAGGAAGCAACGGGAAATTTCGTCCTGACTCAGACAGGACTACCCAGTTATCAAATCCATCCCTGCTCCCAACCAAAGTACCCAGGTGAGAATAATGCCACCCATCCCAGACAACCTCTCCCCACTCTTCATCCCTATGCTTAGAGAAACTTAAGATACAGCACTGATTTTTCAACTATATCTCTTTTCTAAGAGTTTTCATAATCCCAAGACCGTTGTGATGTTTGGCACTGGGCTGAAATGCTACAGAGCACAAAGCCTGATACACATAAACACACATGAACACATTGAAAAGGCAGAGCTTGGGGAAAGTTAACAACTTCATCAAATTACCTTTAAAAGCTATGCTATTTGTCAGGTGTCAGGAGCACGCTAACATTAATGGTGATGTGAACAGTAATGATGGCTTGATCCTGTGGTGGAGCAGCATTATTTTTAGCCTGATTAGTCCTACTTTAGATTTTAACCTAGTTACCAGATGTAGATAAAAACAAAACGAACGCGATCCACTCCCTGCAGCGCGATGTCCTCAGGCTCAGGCGCAAGCTGCTTTCAAGAGCAAATGAAATGTGATGAACAGTGTACAAGAGAGGACGTAAGAAGATTGGATTTGTTTTAATGGTTTTCTATAAATACCCTGTCTGGCTGCTAAATGCAAGCACTTCTTCTTGTGCTGGCCCCCAAAAGCCTTGAATGGTCCCTTATACCCAAGGCAACAGGTGATATCTAGGGGTTGGGAAGTGCTGACGTGCCGTGGGAGCGTCGGCGTGTGTTTCTGTGCTGTTTGGGGCTGCTCCTGTTGGGCTTTGGGTTCGGGTGACTAATTACAGAATCACAGAATCACAGAAGGGACCAGTCCAACCCCCTGCCAAAGCAGGGTCACCCAGAGCAGGCTGCACAGGACCGCGGCCAGGCAGGTCTTGAATATCTCCAGAGAAGAAGACTCCACAGCCCCTCTGGGCAGCCTGGGCCAGGGCTCCGTCACCCTCAGAGGGAAGAAGTTGTGCCTCATGTCCCCTGACCCTCTCAGCCCTTGTGTCTCCTCTCCTCCCTGTACAACACAACCCCAATATGTCGCACACTGAGGCATAGACAGGGTCAAACAAGACCAGCTCAGTGCAGATTAAGGAGTCCCATAGGCTCCCTGTGGCTTCTCTGAGGGGGACCAGGACCACAGGCACAGCCAGAGCTGCTCCTGCAGGCACTGGAGGCACTGGGCGTCCATCCTGCATTCTGGAAATTTCGTCAAGCCCAACGCCTCAAAGGCATTTCTCCTTCTGGAAGCCTGTGGCCAGCAATGAATTAAAACCACTCAAGACCAGCCTGTTCAGAGCAAGGGGATGCTGCTACACTCAGAGGTAAACAGCAAACAGAGCACCAAGACAAAGCAACAAAGATCTGAGGTTTACCTACTCTTGACTGGTTCCTCGCAAGCTTTGTGTGAGCTCCATTTGGCCCAGACCCTTTTATACCAGGTCCAAAGCCCTACACCTTGCTTAATGGCTCTCCGTCTCTCTTTCCCAGCGCTTTTCCAGCAAGCTCTGCCAGCCCCACCCCTCCGCAGCACGCATGGGTCTTTGCGCTGATGCTAGTGTGGAAAAGCAAAACCAGAAACCAAACAGCCAAAAACTTGCTGGCAGGGCTGGATCTCGGTGTAGACAGTTGCCCATGCCCACCGCCACCCCCTCTCGGCTTCAGTCCTGCTGCATCTCCCTGGAGGCATTACTTCACCCCCATCCCCAGCCTTTTCCCCTGTGTTCTTCCTCCCACGCCAGCAGCTCCCTTTGGTGCAGCTCTGTGAAAAACTGCAGAGTGACTGAAAGCAGGTAAACGGATTTTTTTTGTTCCAGCTTTCTCTCCTGCTCTCTCCTCAGCTCTTCCCAGTAGTGATGCTGGACTATATTTTCCAACACAGTGCAGCTAAAACCCACTGCTCGGCTGGGTAATTTGGCTCCTTCTTCAGCCAAGGGCCCTACAAGAAAGGTCAAAGAGTGAAGATTCCCGAAGGTGCTTTTACGCCTGCGATGCACATAAAGGCCCGGTTATAGCAGGAGTTCATCTTTCCAGGTTCTCAAGTCCGGCTCCTGAGCTGCTGGGAGGCTGAGGCTGAACCAGGGGAGAAGGAAAGACCATTTCACCACGGGATCTATTTCAAAAGAACAGCAGAAATTTCACCTTCCCAGGGAGGGGCTGGTTTGAATTTCCTCCAGTGTTGTCACAACCTTCCCCGCTTTGCACGGCAATCGGTAACGGCATTTCCCGGGGGGGGACCAGCCTGTACCATCAGCCAAAGGATTCTTAATCTTTTGATACTGTGTTTGGCTTCCCAGGGGAGGAAGCAACTGGTCTCTGTGTCTAGAAAACAAAGAGTCTTTAGGGGAAAGGAATTTCTTGGGACACCTGATTAATTGGAACCACTTTGGAGATTCGTGTAAACCAAATTCGTTCCAGATTTGGGAGATTAGCGGGGTTTAGCTGCAGTGTTATCCAGACAGCTCTGGCTGCCTTTAAAGCTTCTCTGTTTTTAAGCACTGGAGAAACTATTTTTTTAAAAGGAAAAATCATTCCCCCATTCAGTGGCTAAAGCACACACTGGAGGGGCTGGCAACGTGTCTGGAACAAACGTCACCATCCCGCGGCCTCCAGCCAAGACTCATTGCCTTCAACCACCATAAAGGAAATTACAAGGTGTTGTTAGGGTAGTAAAGGACCCAATCTTCCCCAGGCCCTGGCTCTCACACACCTCCCTAGGCCCAGAGAGGCTCTTCGGATGCAGAGACTGAAATGCCGGATCCACTTGTACTGTGCCCCGCAGACTCTTGCAGGAGGGACAGCAGCAAGAGCGGGAACCCCCTGGAACAGAGGGATGCAGAGCACAGCACCCACACCCAAAGCTTTCCAAGCCTTTACAACATGGGGAGCCCCTGGGGAGATGTCACCCAAAGCTGGGCATCGTTAGGCCTCGCTGTTACGTATGCTTTAATCACCGGAGTTTTCTCATAGCCTTACGAGGAGGCAGGACTGCTGTCTGCAGTTGGGGAAACTGAGGCATGGAGGAAGGACCTGTTCCCCAAGCTGAGTGCTGGGGACTGGCACACTCTTTCCTCCTGAACGAGTGATGAATAAATGAAAGAATAGTAATTGCTGCAAAGTCAGCCAGGTCAGGGAGAAGAAGAAGGCAGAGGTTCACAACCCCGCCACCAACACCTCTCCCTGCTCTCCATGCAGGAATGTGGCTTTTGAGAGAGATGGAGACCAGATGAGCTCGCCCACCGCTTCCCTCATATCTCTCGTCCAGCACAGCCCCCGCACTCAGAAACCAGAGCCAGAGGTGCCATCTATTCAGGCTGGGGGCTCTGACGGGAGCTCAGGGAGCATCTGGTTCTGCTGACGGATGCAGATGTAGCTTCATGGACATGGACAGAAGTCAGATGGAGATTTCCTTCCTTGATCTATCTTGCGAAGCCTCCCTCCACCAGCCCCCCGCTATAGTCTCTGAACTGGTCTGCAAATATCCATCAAAGGCTGGTCAGTCTGCTGGAGGCGGTGGGGTGCAGACGGGCAGGTGGGAAGCTGCCGAGAAGGGTTTACTGAGGCAGAAAGGGAACGGATGGGCTGAAGGCCCCTGCTGTAAGGACAATTAGCAGGGGGGGAAATTACAGGCTTTCCATTTTTTTCTTTTTTTTTTTTTTTTTTTTTTTTTTTTCCTTTTGCTAATGGTGATGCTCATTTCAGGAGCGGTGCTGGCAGTGGACCAGCGTCAGGCAGGCCTGGCTTCTGAGATGCAATGCTTGTTGCATCGACGCTTGCATTGGCTGGAGAGAGTGATCGGAAAGGTTGGTGTCTGCAGGGATGCCGAGGTGCAGCAAGTCCCCGAGCTGCTCTCAGCAGGCAGGGAGAACAGGCAAAAGAGGATGAGGAGGGGAGCAGATCCCCTCCCTGCTCCCAAACACACTACTTTGGGTTTCTTTCCCCAACTGGCCCTGCAGCTGGATGCCCCAGGCAGGCTGGCGGGGCAGAGGAGGGAGCGCGGCCGGGGCTTGCAAAGCCTCTCCTAATCTCCCTGGCTATGAGCTGGGGTTGGAGAGCAGCCTGGCTGGATCAGACCCTCCATGTGTTTAACTTGGCGAGGACGTGGTGGGGAGAAACGCCCAGACGTGCCCTGGAGGGAGCAGGGCTGTCTGGAGGGATGTGACAAGGAGGGAGTGAGGAAAGCAGCCGTCTCGCCTCGCTGGCAGGGCACGCTGCTTCCCGGGCAGCAGCAAGCCCAGCAGGACCCCCACAGCGTACGCGACCACCTCGGGATGCCGTGCAGCAGCCCTGGTGTTGGGGGATGGAGCAAGCAGGGGCACCTCTTCAAAACCTAACCCAACGATGCTTCCAAACCCAACCCAGCGATGCTTCCAAAGCCAACCCAGCGATGCTTCCAAAGCCAACCCAGCGATGCTTCCAAAGCCAACCCAGCGATGCTCCCCGCAGACGGTCCCTGCTCAGTGGTCTCAGTGCACTGAATTCAGCCCGGCCTCCACCAAGCCCCATCGGAGCACCCACCACGGTGCTTCGCTTCGCTACCTCTGCACCGCAGGGAGGAAATCCCAAGAAAACCCCACGTCCACGGCGTTTCTATGATGGCAGTGCTTGAGGTGCAAGCGGGGTGTTTCAGCAGCGAGGGCTTGGGAGGGGTGGCTGCAAGTCAGCACTGGTTTGTCTGAATTCGGCTCCACCGTTTCCCGACCCAGGTCCCTGACTGTGCTAAACGAAAAGAAAATTAAAGACTGCCAGCCATGCAAGTAGTAATATGTTGGGATTTTAAAATTTATTCCAACATGCTATTTTTTTAAAAATACGCTCAGACCGAGCAGACAATCTGAGCTGTAGTAAAGGCAATATTATTATACTTGTAAAAACTTCTCATTCACAGTACAGATGTCATTTACAATAAGGGTCACAAACATCAAATACTGAGTATTTTTTCTTCTTTTTGTTGTTTTTTTTTGTTGTTTTGTTTTTTTGTGTTTTTTGTTTGCTTTTGTTTTTTTTTTTTTTTACATCAGACTGTGCTTTTACCTGCATTTTTTTGCACTGATATAACCATACAGACATTGCAAGATGCAAGTGTAGAAACTGGAGTTAAAATAAAATTACAGGCAAAACTACCAAATTACATTGTACGCTGTACATATTTACAGTAACTTTTTTGGAATGTATTGCCATTTTAAGAACATATAGAAACTTTCTACAGACTATTCCACGTACAGAATACATACACCTTTTAGAAAAAAAGGCAAATATTTATCTTACATGAGACCATGTATATTAAATTCGCGTACACATTATTATTATTTTTTTTTACATTACATTTACTAAAGTGATCGCAAGTGCCATCATATCTCAGTAATGAAAACAGATTGGTTTTATGCCATCAGGACTGATTTTTTTTAGTTTTTTTTAATTTTTTGTAAATAATTTACAATATGGTTGTATTTGTAAATACTGTGCAATAGATGGGAAGATTAAAAAAAAAAAAAGAAAAGCACGTGATGAAACCAAGTCATCAAATGAAAACCTATTGCAAGAACAGCAGAAAAGGGCTAGATCAAATTGTCCAGGATTTTGCATGAAAACTGGAATAATTTTAATGACTTCTGCGTGACCAAGTCTATTGCTTCTTTGGGTGCTGTTTCTGTGGATTTGAAACAAAAACTATGTAAAAGTGAAAGCTGGCTTAACAGAAAACCAACTCTTCTGCAGATTTTTTTGGTGAGGGTGAGAGAAAAGCGCGAGGGAGGTGACCGTCTGCGCCTGACATCGCTCCGCCGGAGCTGATGGTCAGCGACGGGAAGGGTGCTCGGCCTTGGACTCCTGGCCCTGGCTGGCATCGCCCAGCTCCGCCGCAGGCACCGCGCCCGCGCCCAGCCCCAGGCCAGCGGGCAGCAGCGCTGAACGAGCACTCGCAGCAAACCCCGGCAGCTTTGACCGGGTTTGGGACTGGCGGGTGGCTGTCCCCAGCAAGCCCGAGCACTGGCCGAGGAGCAGAACTTTGCAGACACCAGGGCTGGAGATGTCACCCCTTAGGACCAGGTGATGGAATACATTTCCCAGTCAGAAGCTGGAAAGTCACAGCTACTTCATCATTACTTTTAAGAGTTTCCTGCTGCAGTTCCTGGGTATTCAGCCAACAACCTGCGAATAATTAGAGCTGACAGAGATCTGCTTCAAGGCACGGGGTCGTTTTGGGGAGCCAGCTGCTCCCCTCTCCTCCTCCCATGGTCTGCTCAGTCCTGCAAGACACCAAGCTCTGTAACCTTGATAAAAGAAGTTAAATCCATGCTTAAGCACAAAGAAGTTATGGAAACTCCAGAAATGCTTAAGTTTAAGCCAATGTACAAATACATTATTAGCTCTGGATACAAAGCTTGGTACTTAACATGACTGCTCCAAGGAGTTATTTAAGAGCATGGGCCAGGAACTCTGTGCAGAACGATCCGTTTGCCATTGAGTTATCTGCATTGATGGGAGCCACACAAACAGCTTAATTAGGGAAGGAAATCTCAGAGTAGGGTTTTGACTGATTAACCAGCTCCGTAACAAAGAGTAGCAGCCAGTCTCTGGAGGCTACGTGCCTTCATGGACTACAAATTTAAGAACTTCTGCCATAAGAAAAGCAGTAGATTTTATTTCCACCTGCTGACAAAAAGGAAGGGCTGGGCTTTGGTATGTAATTTGCCTATTTGCATTATTAATACATTCTGTGGCAAAGAATACTGCTAACTGCTCTGCAAAGTGTCTGTACAGATACAAACTCAGCCACCCCTGCAGCCCTTGTGAAAGGTAAATCGGGATTTATCACCCCTGTTTTGCAGACAGAACATACACCCAGAGTGACATGAAAAGCTGTGACCTGCAAACAGCTCTCACCAAATGCAAGACAGGGAAGCCAGTGAGTGCCCTAGACTGGGAAGGCAGCCACCAGCGACGGCTGGGTCTGCAGCCTCGCCGTCAGCAACGTGCAGCTCTATGAAAGCCGGTGGAACGTGCTCCTTGGCTGGGTATGAGGCAGAAGGGAGAACCAATTTGCACGAGGTCACGCTACGATTTTGCAGCAGGGCTGGGGCAGCCCCTTGAGGACGCCTGCCCTGCCCGCAGAGATGCTGGTGCCAGCGCGGAGGAGGACACCCTTCCCGCGGAGCTCTGAGCTGTCAGTGTGATAATTAGCCCTTAAATATCGACTCTTTTTTTTTTTTCTTGTGATCCGTTTTGCCTATCCAGTAGGCCATATTGCACCCATTAGGTATAGCGTGAAGCACCATTTCACCCCAGCCAGAGCCTCCCCCTCCGCGCCCGCAGCCGCTCCGCTGAGAAGCCAAACCAGGTCACGACTCGACACAGTCTTGGGGTTATTTTTGCCCATCTCCTGAGTTTTCAGCGGTCCCGGCGTGTGCCCACCCTGTGGCGGCCAGGTGCCAGGTGTGGGATCTGAGCAGGACATGACCCAGGGAGAACCTCACTCCTCTCCCGGCTTTATTTTTGGCCACGGGTGAAGGCATCCAGACGGTCGCACACACCGCTGCCCCACGCAGCGCCGGCTGCCAGCCCGGACGCTCGGCAGCTGAGATGTAGAAAGCTTCAACTCATCTTGAGCTGTTGGAAAAGCTTTAAAAAATAATCATAATAAAAAAATAAACCATAACAACAAAAGCAAGAAACCAATGTAATGACTTCTGGGTTTTGTTGGGCTTTTTTTTTCCTCCATCCAGAAAAGACAGAGGGAGGGAAAAAAAAACCCCACGCAAAGTATCAACAGGTCAAGGATTAAAATACAGTTACAGAAAGAAGCTGAGCAAATTTGATCTAGCCCAAAGCTCATGGCAAATGCACCTAACAAAACCAGGACGCTGAGTGCACAACTGCTGCATTATTTTTCTTTATGTACAATTTATATATATATATATATATGTAAAAATTAAATACAAAAAGCTACCTTGGAATAATGTTAAGAGTGTGACGAGGGCAGGGGGGAAACCATGGCAGAAGCCAGAAAAGTCACAACTGTCGCTAGATTTGGTAGCTGGTTTCCAGGGATGCTCACGCCGGCCCTGGCTGAGCAGTCCACTCCGAGTGGTCCTCACTCCCAGCACACACTTCGAGCCTGCGCAGGATTTCAGCTGGTGCTGAAGAGCTTCACTGCGCAGAGCTGCTGTGCTGAGCTGAGCTTCCAGCCCCTGCTCCTGCCATGGGATCTGGCCAGGTCTGAAAGCAGGACCAGTTTCCAGGCTTGGGGCCATAGAGGGGGAGATGGGAAAAGGAAAACTTGATAAAAGTGCTAATTAAGGTATAAATGGGTTCTGGATGTTGTTTTGGTCAGTGTCACAGCTTTAATGTTATTTCCATGATATCTTCTTTTGTACTTAATTCCCTTTACAAAAAAAGCAAAAAAAAAAAAATATCACTGAAGATTATTAAAAAATTTATATTATTTGCCCGTGAAACGGGAACAGTTCATAGCTCATCAAGTCTGGCAAGGAAATATGTTCTCATTCAGGGTTTTATTTGATTTCTTTTAATTTTGTTCTTTTTTTTTTTTTTAAAAAAACGTGTATTACATACCCGATAAACTGGAACAGCTCTGAAAGAAGAAAGAACTGGTCCATTGCTTAAATTTTTATATCTTTTTTTTTCTTTTTTTA
>Ga0181612_107107_pt1 | contig 11512 bp, 2 predicted proteins | sample HoacroProtozoa21_FD_119630 | JGI IMG/M metagenome (GOLD analysis project Ga0181612, IMG submission 119630) | Hoatzin crop microbial communities from Cojedes, Venezuel. Combined Assembly of Gp0051906, Gp0051904, Gp0051908
AGCGTGAGGAGGAAGGAGCAGCAGAGACAAGGTGCAATGAACTGACCGCAGCCCCCACTCCGCGGCCCCCGCGCAGCTGGGGGGAGGAGGCAGAGGAAGATCAGAAGTGAACTGGAGCCCGGGAGAAAGGCAGGGGTGCAGGAAAGGTGTTTTTAGGATTTGGTTCTATTTCTCCTTATCCTACTCCAATCTGATTGGTGATAAATTGAACTGATTTCCCCAAGTTCAATCCGTTTTGCCCATGACGGTGATTGCTGAGTGATGTCTCCCCGTCCTAGTCTCGACCCACGAGCCTTTCGTCGTATTTTCTTCTCCCCTGTCCAGCTGAGGAGGGGAGTGAGTGGCATTGGTGGGCACCTGGCATCCAGCCAGGCTAAACCATGACACAGGCATCTCAAACTAACAGCAAAAATTCTCAGTAATGCTGCAGCAAAATACTGCATTATAGAACCAAAGCTGAGCCAGCACCAAAGTCCCTTCTAAAGAGTGGCTAATTACATGCTACACTGAACCCAATTTTTAAGACAGCATTTGCAACGTGAAAATGAAAAATAAGAAAAAATTGAGATATCAATGAAAGCTGTATTTCAGCAGATTTTCTGTCCTCTTCAAATTCTTTCAGACTTCTTTAAAACACAACTCTCTCACTTGAAGCACTGGCTACCCCTATTAAGCATATTCTCTGAATTTAGAATTTTCAAAATTTGCCTATGAAGTAGCACCATCCAGATCTTACCAAATTTTAATGAGAAAAAGTAACTTCTTTCTTTTTTATAAACAAAACCACATTTCAGCATAGTTTATCCAGAAAACATACTCATTGCCCAGTATGTGGAATAACCCTTAATTTCAGGGGTTTATTGGGTTTGATAAATATTGCTGTATTACCTGCTACCCCAGTTTCTTTTAACAGTTATTGCTAGATTCAGACTGAGGCAGAAAGATATATTCAAGCAGCAGATCTGACAATCTTCTGGTCTCCTACTACATCCATGTATCATCCTGGCCTGGGTACCAGCATGCCCTTTACAAATCGATCAGGACTTTGACACTGTTCTACTTTGAGCAAAAAATGAGGCAATAATGCGCATTAAAAGTTCACTGTTCACTTTCTATTTCTGTTGCTATACACAACCTTCCTCATGCAGGTATCCTTGTGTGCTTTTCCTTAGGGAGCTGAACCATCCCTGCTACCTCAAGGCATTGACTTCCTAGACGATCCTCTACTCCCATTTGTGCTCACTAAGTTTACATTTGGCAAATACTCGACTTCAGTACAGGTCAGGAAAAGCTGTTCGATTCAGAGCCAGGTATTAGTCAGCTGTATGTCTCTTCTGGTAAGGATGCAACACATCACTTGCTTTAACTACCCTTGAACTAACAAATGTAGGAAGTGGAGTGGGCAGGAACGGCTTCTGCAAGTGAATCATGATGCTTTTTTACCTATTTTTCTCCAAGCACTACCTCACCTACAGCAGCAGTATTAGTGGAGCATCTTAACTCTCAGGACACTGCCAGCTCGGTCACTTATCAAGACATTTATTCACCAAAGCCTCCTTTCCACAGAAAACCGACATTTTTTGGTAGACTTGGGGCAGGGAATTCTGCACAATTACTCATTTCTGAGCTTGTGGACATCTATCACGCATCTTAAAAAGGCACAAGCTCATTTCCCTTCTCTTTGCAGGCCTAAGCAAAAAGTAGTATTTGCAAAAAGTAGTATCTATAATCTTTGACTCATCAATGCCAGACTAAACAGCTGTACAGCTTTCTCCCAAAACTTTTACAGACTTATGTCATGTTTTAGTGTTATGTGGTTTGCCTTCCTAGAGTTTGCTGTTAACGATATCAGGATTCTGAACCTCCTCTTCAAAGCCAACTGTAAACAGGGCATAAACAGTGTGATCAGGCAACCGCACAGGTCTCAAAGACAAGAAGTCGTCTTACCCGTATATAAGCATCTTGGTGGTGTTTAGCAAAGTACAGCATGTTGTCCAGGGCTAGCATTCCTGGAGGGGTCTGCGTAAAATCCATTGCTGGGTTTACATGATTCTGTAAAAAGGTAACAAGACCACTCAATTAGCATCCTTACAAAAGCTGTCGGCTCCCCAGTGATGTGAGCCATGTTCGCGTGCTGTGCCAAGAAGTTCAGCGACAGAGCTCTTTTTGCTGAGCAGAATACCCTTGACAAGGAAATGGTCCATGCCTCAAGGAACTTTAAAGCCAAATGCAAACACTACGAGGCTGGCATGTCAGTCATTCACTTCTGTAGCTACGGAACAGAGTTTCCCAAAGGTTGAGTGCTTTAGAAGCACAGATCTCCCAAGTCGTTCATGGCAGAAAACACTTCCGCGTGGTACCACAGACTAAAAGTACTATTTACATGAAAATGCAGAATTATATGCAAACAGCCACCAAAACATTTATTTATGTAACTACTATAGAACAATTCCAAATAAAACACGCAAAGGAGAAACAACTACTAGATTAAAAAGCTGTATTAAGCCTATTGGATGTTGTGAACCCCTGAATATGAAAGGCGTCAGACAAGAGTGTATAAAATTAAACAGATTTACCTTGTGGAACTCAGGTAGATCATTTGTTATGTTCTGAATCTACGAATTTCAACTATGGAATTACTGAATGAAAATACCAAATATAACCAAAACTTGTTAGCTTCCATACGCACCTACAAATTTCAAATGTTCATTTTCACATATTACACGAAAAACTGCATTTCCTCAAATACTCCTTAACCCAGACCATCTTTTGTTGGACAGAATTAAAGGTACATTGGAGTAAGTTTCACTTAGTTCATGGCTTAGATACCAACATTTGCCTGGCTACAGACTGGCTTGAAAACGCCACAGAAGCCGCTCAGAGAAACAAAGACCCAAGAGGATGCCTCCATCAAAAAATGCCTATTGTCTGCTATGCTCTTTTATCAGTATCACCTTTGCAGTGTCTCCAGCTCCACTCATCATCCTGACACAGAAAGATTTCCCTAGTTGCGTTGCGATGGCATTTCTATGCTGCAAGACCCAGCTGACAGAGACTTTAAAAGTGCATTTACTAGCAGAAAACTGGCTGGCAAAGATCAGCAAGATTTTTAATTCCGTCAGTCTGTTTCTGCTGTGTGCTCAGGGTCTGATCCACCCACCTCACACACAAAAGCATGGGTTTTACTACTTTTCCTCCTGTTGAGCCTGCCAGGCCATAAAGTTGTAGAAAAGAGATTCCACTCTCTTGTCCGTCTTACCTTTAGATGCATGATCGGTCAGTTTTAGCCAGTCAACAATTCATAGTCACATGAAAGAACAGAAATATTAGAAAGCAAAAATTATACATTAAGATGGCTGCTGCAACTTTAAAAGTAGACAAAGATTTTGGGCTGAAGACGGCATGCACAACCTGGTCATTTTACATCTCTGGCTTACGAGAACTGGTGTACAGGCTAAACAATTGTAGACTCATAATTTTGCAATAGTGAATCAAGAGGATGCCTGGAATCTTAGATTTTACATGGAAACATCCATGCGGAAGATATTTCAGGAGGGTAGTAGTCTAGGGTGGGAAAACAAAGGCTTATCAAGTTACATTTTCCAAAAATTCACCTTTTAAAAACTTTTTTCCTAAAAAAAAAACAAAAAAAAACAAAAAAAAAAGAAACCAAAAAAAACAAACACCAAAAAACCCCAAACCAAAAACTCTCTTCTGTTCATCTGAATGATGAACAAAAGCCCTTCACAGCTATTTCCCCAACCCACCCTTCCATCTTCCACATGTGATACATTTACCAGTCAGAACATTTAAACTTAAACTCAGTGCAAGACTGCTTCACACACATCCCAAGCCCAACAGACTTCAGCTTCTGGGAGGAGAAAACTTCCCTTCCCAGAATTTTCAAGCATTACAGAAAGTGCATTTAAGTGAGGCTGAGCCTGGCAGACACACAAACGTCTGCCTCCGCTCCCCACCCAGCATCACTGTGTTTGCAGGGCTTTACGCATATTTGAAACCACCTTCATTTTGGGCATAAAGTACAAGGTCCTGGGGAACAACATCACTTGATACGTCGCCTTGCCATGAGGCAAATTTTCTTGGGAAAGCTGTTGGGAGGCTGTCACCAGGGAACCACACGCCACCAGTTTTACAATGCCTCAACTTCAGCATAGGGCTGCACATACTCCCTTCCCCCCCATGCTATAGCACAGGCAGAGAATACTTGGATACACACGTGGCAAGCAGAGAGTATCAAGACTCAGCTACCTTCCTCCAGTTATTCAAATACTCACACTCATTTCACTGGCATTTACAAACAATGCTGAAATAAAAGCAGGATACTGAAATAAAAAGGCTGACCTACTGTTGCTTGAGTAGTTCCTTCCTTCATCCCATTCTACATCTCAAGTTATATAGAAAAGTCAACAAAAATAAGCACAGGCATGAGAAATCTCACCACATTTAGGAAGTGACTCATTTTGTCTCTCACCATCACTAGTAGTTCTATGCTCAATCAGAAAAGCCATCTCTCCATCACTTACTGCTTTTTCTCCAAGTCAAGCCTATAAACCCAGCTATTTTCAGTTGTTTGTTTCAAAAGTTTCTGTCACTTTGGATCCCAGGATAACCAGGGCTTCATCTTCAGCTCTGTTAAGTTAAATAACCGGAGATATGCCAGCTGGTAATAGCTGAGGATCCACAAGACAATTCTGGCATATATGTGAGACAATACATTCTTTTCAACTGTTCTTCAAGATCAAAAGGAATGCCAGCTGCTTTGTTCCCTTCCTTCTTCCTCCCTCCTCCTAAACTCATCCTTTGCTTAACATGTTGAATGTTTGTGGTTGAAATATTAACTTATTGAGAGTGGGTTCAGAAATGAGATACAAAGCTAAATTATCTAAAATGCTGTATGAATAATTCAGAAGTATGCAAACAGCCCCACCTACAACATAATTTATTAAATATATGGAACATAACGCTTCAGGCATATTACTTGCATCTGTTTAGTATAAAGTCTGTTGCATTTGTCTCTTTATAAAAAGCCAAGAGTAAGAAATACAAATGGAACAGATAAGTTACCTCCAATTTTTCAGATAATTTTTTGATATTTTCCACTAGACTGACTAATATTTATGCATCTTTCAGCTTCAGCGTCTGAGCGTTATTTAGCAGCTTACGCTCCTATACCATACATGTTAGCATACCAAAAGCATCAAGAATTTGTTAGCCAGTGTAGTAGTGTACTGTGGAAATGAAAATTCATTCTTTTGAATAAGATGTAAACCCCAAATCATGTCTGCTTATGCCATTAAAAAAAAATCAAACATGTGGAATGTTTCACAAGATTATAGCTATTCTGGATAAACTCCAGTGTAGTAATTACATTCTGACAACCTAGCATTCTCACACAGTCCTAGCTGCATAAGGCTTTCTTCTCTGTCCTGAATGGCTCCACTGTCTTACTTCTGGCTTCCAAGGCAATATGTGAGGTATGTATAGATGTCAGTTGTAAGAACATGTCCTCGCACTGAGATGCCTAATCACAGTAATGGTGTATTGTCTGTAGACAACTGCTAATGGAACAAGCACTGCTCATTCCTTATATTATTCCTAACAACAGTATCTTCCACGTGAATATGCTGAAGCACAGAAACCATTTATTTCCCTGAATTCCTAGCCTATTCAGGTATAAACTTCTTATTCCTGTCTTGACAGATATTGACACCTATCACAGATTTTGCATCAGTGCTACGCTCAGCTACCTAAACCAGTTGCGAAGTCGTGCTAGTTTGTCCTGAAAGCTGCTTGCAGTAGATGCTAGACCAGTAATAGTTGTTCTACACAGAAGAGCAAGCTTCTGTTGTTCCAACCCCAAAGCAGCTCAGGTGAAATGCTATTCTGTAGGTATGACAAAAACACTACTGAAGTCCCCCGGGGGAATTAAAACTGTAAAAGAACTGATGATAGAAGAATTCAGAACTGAAAAAAATGAAAAGGAAGAGCTCAATACAAATAGTGTTCATCTAAAATGAACCCTCTCAAAACTAGTAATTTTTTTTTTCTACAGAAAAAGGAACAATCTGTCTACATAGATAGTGCCAAGGACAGTGATCACTTTCTCCCATCTTCAATTACTTGCACTTACTCATTTTCTTCCTTCTTTTAAATTGCAACCACGGTTCTGTGGGCTAGGAAGGAAAGCAATTACCCGGTTCTACTGCACCTACGCAAAAACCTTCCCTGGGTCAAATGAGGAAATCACAGTAGTACATACATGGATGTTTGTTCATAAGAACTCAGGACCAGGAGGGTGGGAAGTTTTAAAGTGATATTCACAGTAAATTATGAATTGATAAACTTATGTTGGAAGTATCAACAAGCAATCAACCTCACCATTTACCCCTTCTCTAAATAACCCTTAAGTTTTACACACAAAATGTTCCCATCTGTTCATTTACACAAGAATTGCAAATAGGAAAAAATGCTACATTAAAAAAAAATTGTGAAGAGGTAGTCAGCTAAAATTCTTAATGAGGAAGTAATTTTGTCTTTTTATTTAACAGCACTATATTCAAAGAGATGATGATGCACACAACTTCCACCATTCAGTTTAATGCAATATAACAGTGACTTCGGAATTTTCAACCTCTATGTATTCAATGAAAGCAAGAACTAACAAACAGATTTGTTTTTCCCTTGATAACTCCTGAAATATGCAAATGTGCAGGTTTTTTCTTCCAATGCCAATTTTTTTTAATTTTCCAACAGAATGCTATGAGAGAATGAAAATGTACCTGGAGGATCCCTGAATTTAAAATAGATAAAATAATAAAGCCACTGTCTACCTCAAGTCAGAAGTATCCAGGCTCAGCGATTGTTTCATCATTGCAAGAATTTACAGAAAATCTTTTAAGATACTTTAAGTGCATGTCATTTAAATCACACCCCCACTACCCCACCACATATAAAGAACTCTGATATATTTTTAAGGGATATAGTTTTCCTAAACTTACAAATTATGTTTGCATACAACAATGGTAGTTATTCTTTTAACTAATATATTTCTAGCTTTTTCCAGGTTCGTGTTTCAGCAAACATTTGGCCATTTCTACCTGCCTTTTTTTTTTTTTTTTAAATGACAGCTTTGAAATATGTATTAGTAGACTGCAAATGTTGTCCTCCAATAATAAAACTCACTCCAATCTACATACCGTATTAAGCAACAGCCTTTCTGGATAAAGTTTGAACTTACCAATATAAAACTGACTTTCTCAATAACAAAGAAAACATAAGCACAATCTGCACATAATTTGCCCTATAAAAAAATAAAAAATTCAAAATCTGACTATTGTATTCCCTCGGTTCACCAAGCTACTGTACAATATAATGTAAAGCACTGCAGAGCTCTACGTAAGTCACTACCAGAAATCTGTTCCAATCATGAAGGGATGACTTCTTCACCCTGAGGGTGACGGAACACTGGAACAGGCTGCCCAGGGAGGCTGTGGAGTCTCCTTCTCTGGAGATATTCAAGACCCGCCTGGACAAGGTCCTCTGCAGCTTACTGTAGGTGACCCTGCTTTGACAGGAGGGTTGGACTGGATGACCCACAGAGGTCCCTTCCAACCCCTACCATTCTGTGATTCTATGTCATTCACATAGCTGGTCACGTCAGACTACAAGGAGCTTAAGGCAGCAGGGGTAAAAGATCCATGCCTGCTACAGAACACTCTATCATAATCCATGCTGAAGCCTCAGTCTAACCATTCTTCTGTCATCAACAAACACTACTGGAATAAAACAGTATTTCTTCTCCTGTGGCTACCTATCCACACCACACATTGCCTTCCCAACACAGACAGTTAACCTGTTAGTTTGCACAGTAGATGTCTGCATACGAAAGCTAAGGATCTCATCAGTACATTGCCCATCAAGTAGGACCTGCCGTTGTAGAAGTCCAGACTATTACATACAAAAATACATTGATTTTAAAAACCCAAACCTAAGCCATCAAGATTTTTGAAATGTCAAAATAAAGGCAGACTAGGAAACTTTGATTCTGCTACCTCTGTGCATGCCTCTTCACATCACACAGTCTATATATGCATGCAAAATAAATACAGGTTTTCCTCCAGACAAACGAATCATTCAGTACTCAGGGTGAACGATGCCCCAGGAAGCAGCATACCACAGTACACCAACCACATTTAGAGAAGGTGGAAGACGTTTAGTGAACATGATAGGGAATTACAGTAAGGAGGAGTATGCTGTCATGCATTAAAATGTTACTCTTTAGGAACAAAAGTAGAATATGTTTCTATCACAGGGTTCCTACACGATAACAGTTGCTTACACAAGCCATACACCACCTTCCAACCTCCAACTCATGCAGTTTCCCCAGAGGACGAACCGAGGTATAAGACAGTCCTGTGACCGAAGCTATCAAACATACTGGGTATGCACTTGTCTTGAAATTCTTGACCAATTTAAAATTGTTCCTGGAAAATACTGCAGTTGGAGCTCTGGCAGGAGCAAAAAGCATAGTTCATGTTAGACGTTCTCAGTCTCCTTTTTTCCACAGAGTCTTTCAGAAGCAAATCACAGCTATCCTGCAGTACAGGTGAACTGTTGCTGCATCCTGCTTCTCAACACCATCCTTCCTGAATAGGCCTCGGCCAACTCTCTTATATCTGACTGGAAACATTGCCATCAAGTGAAAAGAGAAGGCCCTGATGAAAGACAGCAGCTGGGAGGAGGGCTGCTACCACAAACACAGGTACAAACTGAAAATGTCTGGATGCTTTTGAGAAAGTGAGGAGCGGCTCATTACTCAAACAGCAAACAGTCTGCGGAAGGTAAAGAGATCATAGGATACTGATCTCAGACTACCTCCAAAATTTTCAGCCAGATTATAGTTGTGCCTGCCTTTATTTTCATGGTTCTTAGCTTGAGACATCTTATTTGGAAAAACACTTCAGATTCACCTTGCAATTGTGATCTAACAATAGTTGAAGACAGTTCTAACAATAAGATGAAGAGGAGGTAATGGGATCTACACTGACATTTTCATCTCAACACATTAGTTGCTAAACATTAAGTAGCTGTTCTTTCCGAATATTTAAAAGTAAAAAGCTGAGTAAGGAGGCAGACATGCACTTTAAAGGAAACATGGGTGCTGGTAACATCAGCTGACTCAAACCTTGTCTGCAAGTAGTAGTTCTGGCACTTCATTCTGACAGTAATAGACAGAGAAGCCAGATCTCTCACTGCGTTCTCTGAGTATAGTAACATTGACCTTATGATGGGCTTCCACAGGAACTGCTTGAAAGACTGACTGTCTTCCTGCTGTGAAAACCACTCATTTCAAATTATTACGTGTTGGTAGGTTGTCACAAGTTTGGGGGGGGCTTTTTTTCCTCTTAGCAAAGAAAGACTTACTTTTTTCCAACTCACATCAATATTCTATAGTCCTACTTTCTGAAGTATCTGGTCAAATTAGTGTTCATTGTAAACAACGAAGCAAAGCAATCATCGAAACCTTCAGTTCGTGTCACCAATATTTGCTTTCACTCCCTGTTAAGAAATGGTATATTTAGCTCGCTTTTCTGCTTCTACTATCAAGACTACTGGTACAATTGGACTGTTCATTAAAAAACCCAACACTTTCATAGCATGAAATTCCATAGACTCATATAAAGGAGTTTATCTGGAAATATTTAAATTAAATAATACCTTGGATATGGTCAAGAGTTTGCTATCTATCGTATTTTCTAAAAATCCATAACATCTGCATTGCATGCCATCTTCTGCAACAACCCTAATCCTGCAAGGTCCTTTAGAGTGATAGGTGTATATCTGCTATCTAGTAAAACAGCATGCAAACAACAGTATGCCTAATTTCACCTTTCCAAAACGTAATCCAAACAGGTTTAGAAATGGTGGATTTTCAAACTCTTGGAAAGGAGGAGGGTAGGAAAGTCAAAATAGTTACTAAGAACACTCGATAATTCATACTCTTTCTCAAATACTGGCAAGTTAGACATTAATTTTACCTTGAGAAGGTATGTAGGAATATTGCTGAAATCTACAGGCAACTTCAACAGGAAGCGAGCTGAGAATTCTCCAGTCTGTGGAAAAAAGGTAACGCTAGTGAGACCTGGTGTCTAAAACAGAACCACAAATTTAATGTTCTGAGGATGAAATCTTAACGAGAAAGATATGTAAGAGCTCATACCAAACAGAAGGGTTGAGATGTAAAACAAAGTTTCTCGATGGAATTACTGAAGAGGAAAAAAAAAAATTTACAGTTTTCACAGACGCTACATGAGAAAACACCTTAAAAACCAATAAACATCAACTGCCCATAAGTCAACAGCAAAAAGTAGTCAGAATACAACAACGTGCATGACAAAAATCAGACTATACTTTCTAAGGCCCTAAATATAGAGGTGTCTTGGCTGTACTCATTTCCGGACAAAGGTCCGGCGAGACCTGCAAACGGTCTGAAAGCAAAAAGCCTGACAAATTTCTAAGAGCATATAGATAAAATAGAGGCACCTTCACAAACACTGCAGGTATACATTAGAGGATTTGTGTAACAGTGAGAAGGTATCAACAGTGTCCTCTGAATAAACATAAAGAACTGAAGTAGAAGTTTTTATGTAATTTGTTTTCAGAATTATGTGACTCTTAACACCTAGACAACCATTTACTGAAAATTTGCCAAGCATCCCCTACACACTGCTCTTTTTTATGCATAAAGTGTATGCAAAGGAAATGGAAAGGATTTCCTTTCTGTTTCATGCACTTCCTCAAAACCAGACTTTGTCCACCTGGTTATGAAGCAATGAAGTTGGCTCTTTTTTAAAAACAAATGCTTGCCTGATTTCCTCCATATTAATTTTTTGTCATCCCTATTTTTTAATTCAGTAAAGTAACGACACAGAAAGTATACTTCAATGAATTAACAGTACAAAAAGCATTAAATATTAATTTTATCAGTTAAGTACAAAAAAATAGGTACATCTTGACACAAGGCAGCAAAACTTTTTTTTAGTTTTAACACTGCCTTATCTTTGCATACATAAGCTGCTTAGTTATGTGATGACATACAATTTTTAAAAAACAGTACTTATTTGCATTTTAACAGGCAAGGGGACAAATCAAAGCTGCATGAATATGCAGCATTCTTTCTCCCACAGTAACACACATGTACTATTTCACTGTTCCTTGAACAAAGTTATCTGTATCTTATTTTCATTTTACCATTTTAAATGAGTATAGCTACATGAGTATAGCCAGAAAAAGCGAGAAGAAAAATACTTTTAAACAAGAAATGCACAATATACAAATTTTAGCAAAGTGCACATCAATCTATGATGAATGTGTATACTGCAATTCTCATTAAATGGGTGAATGTTAATATTACACTAGATTTAAACGGGATCATCTTTATTGTGTATACAGCTTTACCTTATGGTGAGCAAAAGCCTGTAACATGTCTGAA
>Ga0181612_120682_pt1 | contig 11512 bp, 9 predicted proteins | sample HoacroProtozoa21_FD_119630 | JGI IMG/M metagenome (GOLD analysis project Ga0181612, IMG submission 119630) | Hoatzin crop microbial communities from Cojedes, Venezuel. Combined Assembly of Gp0051906, Gp0051904, Gp0051908
GCATTGTCTGAGTTTCTGAGCATGTCCATCTTGGTTGAGGCAACCTCCACCTCCTCCCAGCGCCCTTGAGCTCTGTGTCTGGCACTGGGCTGCTTTCGGAGACCATACAGCTCCGCACGGGGCCAATCTCCTGTCCCAGTAGCGCTGCTCTGGGCTGTGCATGCCCCGTCTGCATCCAGCATCCGTCCTGTGCAGCTCCGAGCGCCCACTTTATTGACAGATTAACGGCTGTGGTCATCAGATAGCTTTCCTAATGTTCCTCCCAATTTTCCCCTTCAATTTGTCTCATTACTTGTAGCTGTACACAGTCATTTCATGCTCAGCTCTTTGGCTGTAGTGAAGCTGTTTGTGCTGGTGGTATTTGGTGTCAGGGTCCTGTTAATGATGGAAATGTTGTGTTGGCATAGTTTTAACATTGAATAATTCCTCACACATTCACCTCGCCAGTTCTCTTAGCTTTTCCTTGCAGGTCCCACACTGGCTGGCACTGGGTGCCTGGAGCAGGATGGCCAGTGGCGTTTTTGTAGCCACTGGACTTTGGAAACTGAGGAACCCCTTGCTCCTGTGCCGAGTTGAGCTCACCCTGTGTTTCCTCTTGGGTGTCTACCGCTTGCTAAAGTCGGTTATTTAACCCTCTGCCGCAGGGAACGTGACGGAGCGGATCACTGTGTCCTGTAGCACCAGCCAGGACTTGCACGAATGGCTTGACCACTTGCAAAGGCTGACCAAAGGGACGTGCAACACCGTGTCGAAAACGCAGTCCTGGAGCGCTCATTCGGTAAGCGTCTCGCCTCCCCAGCATCTCTGCTGCCCGGGTCCCTCAGCGCTGGCTGGTCTCTCCGTTTCGGCGTTGCACCTTGCTGTCGAGGTGGTCTGTACAGCTGTGAGACACATCCCGCAGTTTTGTTTGTAGCCGTGTCGTGCTTGTACCATTTTACATGTGTCCTGCCTAATTTTTGTGGCAACCTGGATGTCTCAGAAGAGTTCACAGTGAACCCTTGTCCGTCCTCCTCTGCTGCTCTACATTGTTTGGTAGCTAACAGTCTTCATTTGCTGCTTCTTAGACGTTTAGTTCAGCCGGACAGATCCGTGGGCCTCTGGAACCCCCCAAAATCCTCAAGCCCTGGAGCCTGAGCTGCCTCCGTCCTGCTCCTCCGCTCAGACCATCGGCAGCGCTGAGTTACAAAGAGGTAATCATCCCACGTGCCTGCAGAAGACCGCGGTTTCATGGCAATCCCTAGTGCTTGTGTCCGGGGTTCTTAGCCCGTAGCGAGGGCACAGAAGCTTAGGTGAATGGGGATGTTGAGAGAAATGACGCTGCCAAGTTTTGCCCTGGTCCTGCGATGGATGCTTGCCGCTGTGGCTGGCTTTGTGCTGCAACCGAAGGATGAGCACGTGCGTTTGCAGGCTCAGCCCCATTCCTCGTGTTTGCTGTTGACTGCTGTAGCCAGTGCCCTCAGCTGCTGGATGCCACCAGTCCCGCAGCCTTGCATGTCCCATCAAGCGCTCTCCTTTGGTGGTGCCACGGTGGAGTTGCCTCCCCTTCTCTTCCTTCTCCTCCACCTCTTCCTGCCTTGGTCTGAGCCGTGGGTGGGAGCTGGACGTGCCCTAGCTCCAGCCGCAGCAGCCCCTCGGCATTGCCCAGGCCAGCGCTTGCAGGGTCGGGCAGCGATGCTGCACCAAGAGGAAGAGGCAAAAAGGCCTCTTGATATTTCTCCTGTCTTCCAGCCTGTGTTCTGGTGGCTGGAGCAGGGCTCCCTGCAGCAGCCGTGGGGCTCGACCCTCCTTCACCGCCCACCCAAGTATTTCACACACCCATACCCTGGGATTTGTTTCCCTCGCAGAAACCCCAAGCCTGGGAGGTAGGAGGTGGCGTGGGGAAACCCAAAATACAACCCCGCTCTGATTCTCACCCCGTGCTGAAACTGCAGTGCTCTCCTTCCCTACCTCACAGTAAACTTTTGGGATTACTCACCAGTAACTCCGGTAACGTTCCTCTTACTGAATGAGCACTCCGGTTCTGAGTCAGCCACCTTTCTTGGTACAGCAGCCCTGGGAGCGTCACTGCCCGAGCTCCCAGCGGGGACAGGGACGAGGAGGGGGCTCGCACCCCCCCAGCCCCCCAGCACTTGGGGATGGAGACCGCGGCAGCCAGGGGGGCTGTGGGTCTGCTACTCCAGGTAGACAGTTTAGGTAGCATCACGGCATTTTTTTACATTTATTTCTTAAAATTAGTAAAGAAACGCATTTCAGTTTGGGAATTAAGTTGTTCAAAAACCAGCCAAGCAGACTGGAAACAACCCTTAATCTTTGCATGGTCCAAATCCCTAATGTAGTAACTGTTTCTTGCTTGCGTGGTGAATTAAAATATAGGAAGAGGCTTGAATTAGAGGAAAAAGTTTTCCATGTGAAAGTGCAAGGCTGGTATTTATTTATAAAGTAGACCAAAATCACAGATTGAGTGATGTCATTACTACCACAGTCTCTGCAGTTTCTCGATTGTCCCTTGCCACGCATCGCAGGAGTTAAACTCTCCCCGTCGAAACCAGGCGAGAGCTTTTTGGCACAGAGGCCGAGCGGGTGGGGAGCCCTGAGGGGCGGGATGGTAGCGTGCAAGGTGTGAAAGGACCGGAAATGTGGTTTGCACGGGAATGGGCTGTGCTGGCCACGTTGGTGGAAACCCAGAGGCCAAGGGGTGCATCGGAGCTGGAGCAGAGCTGGGCAGGCACGGTCTGGTACCCAGTCAGTCTGGTCTGCACTGGGAGGGCAGCTCCCCTCCCAGGGGAGGGACCCATGGACACGAGCCTGGGATGGCAAATGTGAAATAAGTTCAGTTGTTGGCCCAAGCAGATCTACATCTGCGTTGTCTCTCCCTCTGGGGAGCTCAGTCACTAAGCAGAACTCCTATTTCACTGTTTTTTTTTTTTTTTTTTAATTTAAAGTAGGGCACAGAATAAATGATGCTAACAGCTCAGTGCAAGTCACTGCCTATAATGAAGATATAATAAAGGAACGCAAGTTTCAAAGGTTATTTTCAGGGAAGGTAATGGGGGAGTTTGATTAAAAGATTAGAGATTTTCAGACATCCAGTGTTACTTTAATTGGCTTCTAGTCGTGTAGGACGGGATGGCACAGTCTTGTGCATTTCCTCATACCTAGCTGTGCTCAGGAAACCCCAGAACCTGCTTGCGTAGCGCACAGCACTCTTGTTATTTCCATTGAAATTGGGTCATTTTTCCTGTTCCGTTTCCAGTAATCATTTGAAATGACAGAGCAGGTGCTGCGGGTAGAGCGGTGTGTCCAGATTCGGGTTAGCAAAGTGAAAAAGATTTGCAGATGATTTCTTCTACTTACTTTTTTTTTAAGTGACCTGCTTTGGATTAGGTGAAGGGTTGATAACTTTGGGATTGAGGACTTTGCTGGCCAGGCCTATGGGAGAGCGGCACGGCTGCCCGTGCTGAGCATCCCGGGGATGGGAGCTCCGTGGGGCGTGCAGGGACCAGCGGAGCAGGGAGATGCCGCTGCGCTGACGCCTGACGCTGTCGGGTCTCCAGTGAGGATGGCAGGTCCTCTCTGGGAGGGTCCTCTTGGAGAAGACACGGTCCTGGGGGCTTGTCACCAGGGTGGGCAGAGCATCCCATCATCCCGGCTGGGTCAGGCTGAAGACTGCAGGACTGGTGTTGAGCACGGGGCAGACCCCGAGCAGCTCCCCAGGGCTCGGACGGAGCCGGGCGCGTGGCACCAACGGGTGCTGCATTTTTAAGCACCATTCTCTTAGACAGCCAACATCTACAGAAACCTACTACTAACCGAGGAGGCATGTTCTCTATTTTGATGTGTTTGGTGTGTTAATGCCCACTTACCATGCGTTTCACATGTAATTTTTTCAGTTCTGCATGTGACCGTGCTCCTCTGCATGTTGATAGTGCTCTAAAACCAGTACGGAGGGTGTGCCACATTAATCACAAGACTAACATTTAAATGTGTTTCAGAATTGTGGATTTAATGGACTTGGTCAATAAAATCATCAATCTCTCACACTCATCTTCTCTTTCTTTGCATATTCATTGTAGAGGATGTCTTATATCTTGAAGGTAAGGGTAGATACATCTCTTCGGCTTATCGTGGCAAAGAATGCTTGTTCCTGTTCATGCTTCTCGTGCTTGCATGACCCTAATTTTGCCTGGCTGTATCAGTAAGTCACAGTGAGAGTCAGCAGTGACTGGCAAATATATTTTGAGATAACACTCAAGAAGGATTTAGTGTTATGGTACTTAAACTTCCTGGCATGCCTCTTCTCCTGCTTAAAATGCGTATTGCATGTAACCTGCTAATACACTAATTCTCTCCAAATCAGCGAGACTTGTAACTCTGTGAAAGGAGATGAAAGCTTGTGTTTCTTACTTGTGGAGTCATAGCAAACACTAACTTTGTGTGTGGTTGGTTGTTCTCTGTGTATGTTTGCGGGGCATTTATACCCGCAAACAAATTGTGTGCATTTAGAAGCAATGTTATTTGCCAACTGTTTTGTAGTAGAAATCAAATCAAGTCAAGGAAATAAACAACTTTATAGGGTTTTCTAACAAAGACCGCAGAGTTGATAAGCAGACTAAAAGTGCTAATGAATGTGTTTGAATTATTTGGCTAAAGGATCTTAGCCGAGGGTTCAGTTCTCTAAAGGAGCTTGTCCTGGCCCAGACCTGGAGGTGCAATTCCCACTGCTGTTCCAGGGAGCAGTGGGCCACAACTACCACATGGGGAAGGCAAAAAGCATCATTTTCCCCCCACTTTGTCATTGTCTGCTTTGTAGTTCCCTAACGTGTTGTGCGTAACACGGATAGCTGCCTTCAGCTGCGCTGCTCCGCGCTTTGAGCCGCCTTTGGTTCTGGTTAAACACCAGAGTCTGTTTCTCTGTAGGACTCCAGCAAAAGTCCAAAAACAATGAAGAAGTTTCTCCCAAAAAGGAAAACTGAGAGGAAACCGTCTGATGAAGAGTTTGTAATTCGAAAGAGTGAGTGTTGTGTTTTTTCTCTTCTTTTTGGAGGTTTGTGTGTGCTCAGCCGTCTCCAGGGGACTTTGAGAACAGCCTTTCCCGTAGCGCAGGATGCGGCAGGGTGCTCGTGCTGCGAGCAAGCCTACGTGCTGCTGAGCACGGGAGGCTTCTGGAAGCGCACTGGTCCTCGAACCTCTGAGAGGTCCCCTCCTGGTTATGACTGCCAGACGTGCTACCACCCTCCTTGTGACTGCTAGCACAAGATCACGAGTTGTGGGTGGTCTTGTTCCGGTTACGAAGCCAAGGAGCTACTTCCAGGTAGTTAAAAGCTGCATTAAAACCACATATCAACGGTCATCAAAATATGTCTGAGAGCTGGGACAAGCCCTTACCTGACCATGCCAGCAGGTCCTGGAACAGTTTCTGTAGAGAACCAGGGAACCAAAAAAGGCCCTATCCCTGCAGGAGTGGTCACCTGCAAAGAGGGATGTCCTGACAGCTCCCTGGACTCCACCTGGGATGCTCCTCGGGGTTTTTGCATGAAAGGCCATGGTCACCCAGCAGTGAGCTACTGTGGTGTACAGCCTGAAGGTCCATTGTGTCCCTGGAGAAGACAGCGCTGAGCTAAGGTTGGAAATTAAGACTTCACGTTTCCAAGTCCTGCTCCGATGCTGCTGTACCAGACCCCTCCTAGCAGGGCAGCTCTGCCTACCCATCTCCTGATGGTCCCTGCACCCAAAGTCAGGCGTCGACCCCTGAGTTTTGCTGAGACCAGCAGCTGTAAGTGCGTTTTCATACCATTTAGTCATGGTGCTCAATGCCACAGGACATTGCAAAGGCCAGAAAATGTAAAGGACCTCAAAAGGGAATTGGGCAAAGTCCCAGAGACAGTGTCAGTCAAGGAAACAACACGCTCCTCTCTTAAGGGACTTGGGAGCAAAGGCTGGGAGGGGTGAAGCCAGCGCACTTTGCTTTCTGTGATGGCTGATTTCTGCCATGTTTGACAGGTACTGCTGCACTAGAAGAAGATGCTCAGATCCTGAAGGTGATAGAGGCATACTGTACCGGGGCAGGCTTCCAGCAAGCTCTCAGCTCAGGTGGGCACGCAACCCCATGATTTAGTTCTGACTCTGCCTGCAGCGCTGATAACCCCTCTGGGAAGAAACAGATCGTTGCATCATACAGCGACGAAACTCATGCTAGGAAACTGTGTGGTGTTCAATCTTCAAGATAAGGGAGCTTCATCTGCCTGGTGGTTTAGTTGCCATTGTTTTTCTTCTAAACACAGAGAATGAAGCAGGTAGGAGGGCAGATGAGACACAGCTATTTCACCAGCACTTGTTAGGAATTAAGCAAACCTAGTCAGTGCCTGTGGCTGTCAGCACTGAAAACCTGATGGTAATCTCAGGTTGCATATAGCTTTAGAAAGGAAGCATGAATATTATCTCTCAATCAACCGCGTGTTTAAGAACAAGCTGCTTCATAAGAACTTATCTAACATTTTCAACTCTGGAGATAGAACTATTTATCATTGCTGGTGAGATGTCGAATTAAATCACTGAGCTATCAAATAATGGTGCATTTGAAAAAGGGAGGCCATCTTTCTTCTGAGAGCTCTTGACCCTAATCAAATGACTTCATTTATAAGTCATGATGTAGCTTTAGATGCAGTGAGCAGTCTTGAAAACTTTCCGCTTGCCGCGTTAGCTCCGGGGTAGCGGTGCGTCTAAGCAGATTGCCGGTGGCTGCTCAAGCCCCCGCGTCCCCAGCCTGGCCCAGGCTTGCAGAGAAAGAGGGCTGCTGTTTCCAGGGGAGCGGGGGCATCGGAGAAAGTCTCCCTTTTTCTTCCTGACGAGTGATTCTTGTACACAGGCTCCCGTAAAGACTCCATCCCCCAAGTCCTTCTTCCTGAGGAAGAGAAAATCATCATCGAGGAAACACGAAGCAACGGCCAGACTGTCACGGAGGAAAAGTAAGCGTGGCTGCTCTCCCCTTGCTGCTTTTTGGAAGGACATTAAAAACGGATGCCCTCTCCTCCTACGTCTCTGCAGTGGAGCAGGGCTGGTGTCACCGGTTGCCGCCTGAGTCCTGGCGAGAAGCACTGGGCTGCTGCAGTTGTTGTTTTGTCCCTTTTTAAGAACAGAGCCGCCTTCCCAGCTGCTCTGACGTGGCTGTGGTCCCTTGAGAGTCTGTGCGCCGGGACCCGAGAGCCAGGTTATCGAGTCCCAGAGCTTATCCGGATGAAGCTAATGGGGTCAGGGAGGACGGAACCAAACAAGTGGCTCTGTGGTTTTTTTGTAACTGCTGCCATACTGGGCTGCTGCTGCCCCTCGGGAGCCTGCCTGGCACGCTGTCTGCGAGCGCGCCCAGCCTGTTGCACAGCTTCAGCAGCCGGGTGACTGCGCTGATCCCCTCCTTTTCTAGCCCAGACAGTGCGTTCCTTTCACGCTGCCTTTTTTGCAGCATAACCTCCAGGAATCAAGGCCGTTTTACAAAAGATGCTCGGGCATTTCCAGTTTTAAAATCATTGTTATTTATTGCAGCAGCGTAAATAAGGAAGCCAAAGCCACAGACTTTTGTTGATTAAGATAGCAGAATAAGGTGTTTTTCTTGAGTTTTGAGAAGAGAGCCCTGAATTTTGGACCGGTGGCCTATAAATGCTCCTGGGCTGCGCTTCCAGAGTCCCCTCAGGCAGCAGCAATAGCAGCAGCCTGATGCTTGCAAAGCAGGAGTTGGAAGCACCTTCTCTGTCAGCGCCTCGCTCGTGAAAGCTCCCATGCTGGTGCTGGTTTGCTGCGCAACAGCTCTTTTTATTTCTTTTTTTGCTTTTCTTTTTGCAGGAGCCTTGTTGACACGGTTTACGCCCTGAAAGATGAAGTCAAAGAACTGAAGCAGGTGATTTTGAGTGGGATTGTTTGTGCTGGGAGTTGTGCAAAAGCCAGCCAGGCTGTGCTGGGTCGTTGTCTTTGACTGGTCGGTGCCCAGGAGAAGTCTTGCTGGTGCTGGTCCAGTCCTGCAGCTCCCTGAATCAGCATTAGTTTTCTTCTGGTTTAGCTCCCTGAATCAGCTTGCCACACAGCTGAACTCCACACACACCAGGAGGGAGGGAGTAGTTGGTCTTTATGGTAACAGGAAGCTTTCCCCCTACTCTGAAAGCTCTTTCAGCTTGACTGTTCATTTTGTAGGGGTCTGGTGAATACTAATTGTTGTAGACTCAGGAAATATGTCCTCCTCCCTCCAGCCCCAAGCCTGGAGGTGGGAGAGACCACCCCAGGAGAACAGGGTCCTCCAGGCTAAAATGAGGTTTCCAGGAGGATGCTTCTGCCTGCTCAAAGTCACTGGGGCTTTTGTGTGTGCAGGTCTGTAAGGTAGTAAGGGTCTGCTTGAGTGGGTTGGACCACAAGTAACCCGTGGTGGTCATCCTCACAAGCCAGCAGCGACCTGTCAAATGGCCCTGATGTTTCATCACCTCTGAGGCACCAGGCAGCCAGGCGTGTGGAATTACGCGCATTAACTGTGGGCATTAACTGTGGGCATTAACTGTGTCTGTATTCCTTCATTTTTCACCTTGCAGGAGAACAAAAGGATGAAACAGTGTTTGGAGGAAGAGCTTAAATCCAGGAAGGACTTGGAGAAGCTGGTGAGAAGGCTGCTGAAGCAGACGGATGAGTGTGGCCGGGAGGACACGGGACGCAAGTCGTCCCTGATCGCCTGAATCCGGGGAGAAGCTGCTGGCAGTGGTGTGCGACCTCAGGTGTTTTTTGGGAAACGGAACTGGATCCTTTGCCTCTTCTTGCTCCTTATTTTGTTGGTTTTGGGAATTTTGTTACCAAAAAAAAAAGTCAGAGAGAAAAAAAAATAGAGTTTCTTCCATCCAGTAAGGAAACAAACCAGAAACAATCGATCACAACTAAACCAGTAAGCAAGCGGTCCATGATTCACAGTTCATCTGCAGCAACTAATACCTCATCGTACCTGCTACTGGGAGCAAATACAAACTCTGATGATGATTGCCGCTCGCAAAGGGTTTGGCAGCAGGTTCCTAGAGGAAGCTTAAGCACTTTTTAATGCTTTCATTCTTTCCAAAAGCACCGGTACCTATTTATTGAATGAAAACATTACGGAGGTGGCATTGAGCAGAAACCAAAAAGCACCATGCTCCTCTTTTCAGATAATCACCACTGGGGAAGCTTTTCCCATCCACCTTTTTTTTCCCCGTTAGTTGACTGTAGCGAACTAGAGCCCAGCAATACTGTGGTTCCCGTGTGGCCTTGATACTGATTAAAATGTGCAATTAACATGAAGACATTTGAACTCTTTGGGGAAGTCAGATCTGGAGCACCTGTCAGAGCGCATGGGAAGGTGTGTTGCACCGTACTGCCTCCTCACAGCTCGTCATCAGCACAACAGGTAACTGCTGTTCTGCCCCCGTCCCGGTTCTTATGCATGCCCTATAGCTCCTACCCCCTGCTTTGTTTTCACATGGAGTGTCCAGGTATCGTATATGAGTTGATAGTTTTGCTGTGCTTCCCCTTGCAGGACATGCTTTTCTCTGTATGAAATGTAAACACTGCTTGACAGCAAAAACGAGCCCCGAAAGTGCTGGTTCCCTGCTCCCTTCTGCTCATGTTAGGCTCTCCAGCGCTCCTTCCCAAAGCCTGGGAACGTAGCCAACGGCCACTTCTCCCCCATCGCCCCAAAGGGGCTTTCTGCTAGGAAAAAGGAACTTTCTCTTGGGATAGGAAAGCTATTTATGCTTTGACAAGAGCTGGAATGCTTCTAGGGCAAGGATGTGAACACTGTTGCAGATCCCTGCACAGCTCCTCGAACACAGCACACAGTCAACATGCATATGTATCGGCTGTCTTCATCTTATTTGGTGTTATACCCTAGTTTAGAACTGTTTTCCTTCCTTCCTTAGCAGCATTATAAAAGTAACCTTCTGTTCAAGTTAATGCGAAGTCTTACGTATCTCACAGGGCAGCGTGGTCCCAGGGTGTGCAGACACACCACAGCTCATTACAGGTGTACCGTAACGTTGGTCATGAAGGACATACTAGAGGCAATAATTACGACTCCGTCCTTGCAATTCAAAGTTAGCCAGAACATAGCAAATGGTGTTTGGGGAGAGCTAGAGTCCAAAATATCACAAGGAGCGTAAAAAGAAACCCTCTTTAAATCGAAGCTGTTTCCAGGGCAAAACAGAGGTCGTTTTTGCTCTGGCTACATTTGCCATCTCCAGAGCATCCCAGCTGGATGGCAGCTCCCTGCATCCCCGCCCAGGCACGCAGTTGAGCGGTTTGGTCAGCAGTCGAGCCCTACTGTGCTTGTTAATCGTTTTCCAGGATAACGACCTTTGCTGCCCGCTGAGCAGCTCACGCTGCCGTTCTGGGATGCCGTGCCCAGACACCCCAGCATTGTCTGGTCCAGCTGCCTGCCCGAAGGCAGGCTGGACATCGGGCTCACGACACGCAGCCAGTGCAAGGAGGCAAACCAAGGGCCAGTTACGCTCCTAGGAGAGGGTAGAAATGTTTCCCTGCTGCCCCCCAGTTTAGCTGAAACCCGTGCTGTGTACATATGCATGTTTGTAAGATGTAATGCGATGGAGGGCACACTGAGACATTTTGGATCAAGCATTCGTCAAGAGCTAGAAGCCAAAAAAGATGAGAAAAATAAAATAAAAAGGAAAAGAAGCCATGCCGGATGGACAGCAATGTTTCCATATTTATTTTGTTTACAGTGCTTTGTAAATAGGTTCCAGTGAGTCTGTCTTTAGGTGGATGTTGTGTCAGCTGCCTTCCAGTTTATCTTTGTCATGTAGGTTTATTTACTGTAACTACTTATGCAAGTTCAACTTTTCTAACATGTTTTTATTTTGAACAGTTTTTTAATTGACATTTTCAACAAATAAAGAAGGATAAAAATTGCTTCTTAGCTCTCGGTGCTGCTTCCTTTGTTTCTGCCGCAGAAGCAAAGCCATTGCTTGCTGGGCATCCCCGATTTGCTCAAAATGCCCATGGCTGCATCATCCACCCTCCGATTTACTGGGTGCTGATGGGGATACTGGTACAAATGGTGATGATGCTGGCACTTGGGATGTTGCTCCCACCATCACCTGGACCTGCAGCAGGGAGGACACCTGGTCCCAGGGTAGGGAGATGCATTTCTACCCCTCAAGACCTGCTTGCACCCTGCTGACAGGGATGCTTCATGGAGAACTAGCTGCTGTCCGCTGCACCAGCGTGTTGCTGTAGATAAGTGACTTCCTGCCCGTTTAAGATTTTATTTTAATTTTTTTTTTTTTTTTTAGTTAGCGCATGTTTTTTTTTCCTGGAGATTAGGCGTGGTGACAGGATTTCCTTTGGTCTACCACTTGGACAAGACCTCTCCTGCACGCTGGTATTTTTAACGCTTTGGTAGAGACATGCCACGCTCTCAGCCCGCAGCCAAAGCGGGAGGATCGAGGGCGGGAGGGCCGGACCCTCTTCTCCCTCCCCCAACACGGAGGTCGGAATGGGA
>Ga0181612_127699_pt1 | contig 11512 bp, 6 predicted proteins | sample HoacroProtozoa21_FD_119630 | JGI IMG/M metagenome (GOLD analysis project Ga0181612, IMG submission 119630) | Hoatzin crop microbial communities from Cojedes, Venezuel. Combined Assembly of Gp0051906, Gp0051904, Gp0051908
ACAGGCATTTGCCCACCTGTCATTCATCTTCTCAGTAATTCAGGTTGTGACTCTCCAGGGAAAGTGATGAACCAATTCTTCTCAGTTTAACCAAATAAACTTATCCAATAAAGAACAAATAGGATATTTATTATTTTACACATAAATGTACTACATATAAAGCCATAGACTCTAAATTGAGAAAATACTTTAATCCTCCTAAAATAACATGTGCTTCATCCCACATATTTTCTGCCCATGTTTGTAAGTTTACTATGTTATCTTAAGCGTCAGCTTGTCTTGTCAATGCTGTTTGTCAGAATCAACTGAATTTCTTGCAGCATCCTCTCACTCATCCCTTAGCTCCATTTTGTGAAGTTTAAGCTAATAAAATTATTTCCGCCATCCAAATACTGCAGTCATTAGTCAGCTGATTTGCTCAACAGTGGATAAAATGATTGGATGCAGTAAGAGCTCTGACTCATTCAGTACTTCTTTAACAACTGGGCTCAGCTGCAGCTGCAGAGCTAATGTGAGTACTCAGTCTCTTAGCATGGAACTATATTGCTTTTTGCAGAAATTCTCTAACTCCTACCGAGTGTCCTACAGTACACAGGATTTCTCTAAAGAGAAATGTTTTTCATTCTGTCAAAAGAGAGAAATGTGCTTTCTAGACACTCCCATTAATGCAATATTTCTATTCAAACAACATAGCTCTATATTTTACATCTTTCACCTGGCTTTGGTCTTCTGAGGCTTGCAGTATGGAAGTGCACTGTATGCCTTGAGCCCACAACCGCCCCCACAATACCAGGCAGTTTAGCCATAGGACTGAAAATTAACTTTTGTCCCTCTAGATGAGATGTATCCCAGGTAGAGACTGAAGTCGATGGTATTATCTGTCTTTTATTGCCCCACGTGGCTTAAGCTTAACACTATTTCTTGGTGCCCATGTTAGTGATTGATTCAATTAGGAGAGTGTGCTGCGGAGCACTGTATTTCCGATGAGCATACTTCTGTATGAACTTATGAACATCTACTGAGAAATTGCCTCTGTGAGAAGAAACAGAAAAATAACAAACGCACACACAGCTAGGCATTTTCAAGCTTATTGAATCAGTTTTGATACCTTTAAATACATATTCATGAAAACATCTGCAGGTGCTGTCAAAGTCTCATGGAAATTTGGAATGTATTTTATTTGGCTGATTATAAGACATACAGATTTAAAAATGCTGAGAAATGTAAGAAGATAAACACAGTGAAGTGAAAGAAAATGGCAAATCTCCTTTTGGGTCAAACTGAGTGAGGCTGCCAAATTCCACTTCATCTTTCATGACCCTTTCCATGGCCCTTACACAAAGAACACACCTGTGGAGTAGCCACCAAACTGCTTCTCTAGATACATTGTGGCTTTTCTTTTCAGGATGCTGTAATTTTGTTTTTATCTGGATAGTGTCTGTCACACGAATAATGTTGGTGTTATTGCCCACAGGAAAAATATATGGCTTGTTTCCAAATGATAATACTGAAGATGGGGAGAGTCACAATCTCATTGCAAACACTACGTCTTTGACCTATTCTCCCCATTGCAATCCAGTGGAAAGTGTACGCTGCTTTCAAGTGCCAAGAGCATAGGAGAAGAAAAAAGGCAATAGCATGACCTTCTCAAATTGACCAATGCAGTTAAAAGACATTAAGAATTATGCTAATAACTATTATACAAGAACTGAGGTGCAAATGTGTACTTTCCGTCTCTACTGTGTGTTACTTGGAATATTTAGACTCCAGTGGTGTCTGTTTCCTAAGAGGACAATTACACCTGTTTTCCCAGCATTGCCAGTTTTGTAATGGTCTGAGTGTATGGTAGAACAGCAGCCAGTTAAACCTCCTCACACAGAATCTGCCTGCCTATCATCTGCAGTTGGACCAAGCTCACTGTCCTCCAGTACAGCAACATTACCAGCCACCGAGCTGCAGTGCTGTGACACAATCAATACTCTGCAATTCAGGTAAAACAGGTGCTCTTCTGCGGTCAGTGCATTACCAAGGGAAAGCTCAGATACTTTGACACATCTCAGAAGCATTAGCAATTGCCTTTCATTGCTTTGTATATCATATTAGGAAACTAAAGCAGTCTTAAAAAATTCCACACAGAAAGACTTGCACATGGAAATCTGTCAAGATAATCCCCAAAATCTATACAGTAAAAAAGGTAGGCTTTCTGCATTTTACTATCTTGTTTTAAAACTCTTTCACTTAATTGGAAAAGCTTTATGGCATAGGCATTCTTCTCTGAAGACATCATACCTATTGTGCTGTTTCATGCCAAGTGAAACGCACACATCTATATCGAGTTAAAGAGCAAAATGATACAATGCGGCATAACATGGTTTTGGAAGGATTAGAAAGGTTGAGATAAAACTACTGGTCTCTCATGCATTTTGAAAAGAACCACCACCACGAAAAGGCCATGCATTCAAGACTCTGGAGTCAGAGGACCAAATTCTGAGCCCTGTGACAAGGCAAATTCTTTAATCCTGCTTGACCCTCAGTTGGTCATTTGCACTAGTTCTCTTTCTGATTTTTTAGAGATACTTATTACATTAGAGGTTTAAATTACCATAATTCAAAGGATTATTTAAAATGTCCCCTCTTTTACCAGTTTTTCAAGGAGGACTTACAAGTTTTTGATACTGAAAAAAATATACATTAAGAGTGTCAGTAAAATAACTTTTACTATAAGACATTTCCTCATACCAAAGAGCAAATGTTTACATGACACACATTTTGCAACTGCTTCACGCCACACTGCTCCTCTCTGTGCAGAAACTGCAGTCTAACAAGACCTCTGCAAATGAAATTTGATGCTACAGATCACACCGTCTCCTCTGCAGGTGCAGCCTGACCACCTGGATAATCACAGAGATGTTCTGTGAGGACCCTCCCGTATGCGGAAAGAAGCATAAGAGGGGAAAGCAGCAGAATCCTTCACTGTTGCAAGGTCCCAACAGCTGCACAGTCAGCAGGGAGCAAGAATACTTCCTGCAGCGAACTTTTTTTGGCCTGTTCACCTCAAGTCAGTAATAAGCCCTCACTTCTTCCCATTCTTACGCTCCCCTCCTTATATTCTGGCACCTAGTGTCAGAGCAGGAGAGTGCTGAGTGGCACTTCAGCTCTGCACTGGTGAAAAGCAAGCAGCCTCTATACTAATTACCTGTACTTGCCCAGATGGGTGTTTACCAGCCCTTCACTCCAACTAATCCATGCTATCTGCTTTAGTATCAGCAGGCAAAACCTTGTAATTTCTGGACATCTTCTCTTTCTCAAAGTTAGGGAACTTGAGAAAAATTCAGCAAAGAAGCAAGAAACAAGTCATTTCTAGATCCCAAATGCACACACAACGAGCCTCTTCTCCCCTTAATTCAGAACCAGTGCTGAACAAGTTTCTGCAGTTACCCACAGTTAAATGGCTACATGTACGGGAACATACCAGCCCTGCATTACCTGCTGTAATCAGTCTAAAACCATTTCTAAGTGCAGCATTTATTTTAGGAAGAGCAAATAGGAATAGTTTTTCCATGCTCTTAATAGTACGGAAAATTCCCAAAAGCAAAGTCAAAAGCAAAGGTGTTCACTCCCCCTCCCCTTTGAAATCTAGCAGACAGCGTAATATTCCCTGCTGCAGTCTGAAGTTCCACCTACAGGGGACTTTATTCACAGCAGCATAAATTACATTTATTAGTGTGATTCCTGATCTGCAAGGCAGATGAAAATTAAATGCTTCCAAAGCTCAGACTGAATAGGACTGGAGATGCCTCCACAGGTTGTGACTTAGCAAATATTTTGCAGCTCCAAACAACATACGCAGGGAATATTCTGTTTTGGCAAGATATTTTACCTCTCTGACATTATAGGTTGATCTGTGTTAACTGCTGTCTTCTCAGAAATTGGGTACAAGTCACGGCCTGGTGTTCTGCTTTAGAAACAGAAAGAGAGAGCCTGCTCCTTTTCTAAAATAAGGGTGGGCTCTGGACTGCTGCTTGTGGCTACGAGCAGCTGTAAATAATATGGACTGTTTTAGGGAGTTTGTCCATATCTGGCATTTTTCTGGAGAAGGCTTGCACATGCTATGCAATAATTAAGCTCTGGCAAAGCAGCTACCAGGCCCAAAAGGCTAACTCTGAAGTAAAGTTCTAAGAAAGCCCTAGGAACAAGCTATGCAGGTTAGGTGACAATGATTTGTTTTGGTAAACTAAGACAAGCACCATTAAAAACAAAGTCCTGGGCCAGATGTAAATGACAATGTTAGAGAAATATAAGAGGAAAGGTGCAATGGAAGCTCACCTTTCACTTTATTCCCTGCCCTAAGCAAAGACACAACCAAAAGTTCTGGACACATGCTTGACTACACCACTCATCAACAGCATTTGTTAATACCTGGTATTTCATACAGAGGTAGCTAACACCACAGTATGTTTAATACAGCTCTTTTCCAGGAAGACAACACGCAAAATGGAGGGCCTTCACCTATCATCTACATCCTTGCTACTTACCTTGAAATTATACGAGCAGATAATCACTGAAGGAGATCAGGCACACTGCTGAACCGGGGAAGGAACCCAGCAGTGCATACCGAAGAAGGCAAAGTAGACTCAGCAATTCAGTCTTTTAAAATATGAATGCTCTTTCCCTGAAGTCTAATTACCACAGTTCAGTGGCTTAAATACAGTGATCCAATAGGTTCAGACCTGTTTTTTCAGACACCAACCTTCCAGTGGAAATCTTTAATCTTCTTTATAGTGCAGTTTGTTTTCCATCTCCCTGCAAGGCTTGTAGTTTACAGAACCAATTTCCCTGCTAGGATCCCACCATGGGAGGGGTAAAACAGCAATGGCAGGCAGAGATTTAGGCTGTCCTGGATTGTATAGGTGCAGATCCAGGTAACAAACTCGGATCAGGATATCACAGATACATTTGAGTTCACGCCAAAAATATAAGCTACTATTTAAATAGTAACTGTGTTTTTCACCCATGTTACCCACAGGATATGATACATCATTGAAATAATGTTACTTTTGCAACAGAAATTAGGAAGCAAAAAGGATGCTGAAAATCAGGGCTGATTCTAATTTCTAAATGTCCTGAGAAGACAAGGAGGATGAAATTTTAAATCATTGCCCTTAAAATCACGTCCTTTGATTCTTACAGGATGCTTCTGACAACTCAATGTGTCTCCTATCTGTATTCTAGAAAGAAAAATAATTACTAGTTGCTTTTTTTACTTTGTGCACTACCTTTCAGTCTTGCACTGAACCTATATCACCTAGGTTATTCATGCTTGGAATGAACTGTTGATAATGCCCTGTCTTCATCTATACACACAGGCATATGATCAGGTTAGAAAAGTATCCATATATATAATATAGTTCTTTATTTAACAGGAATGGCTTTCTTTTGTTACCAGAAACAACATCTTAAGAATGGATATTACATAAAATGCTAAATAACATGTTTACTTTATTATACTCAGTACATTCTCTACATGACAGCCAAGCTGAGTGCATGCATGTACATTTGTTTATGAAAGATTACAGGTATTCATGTCTGTGGACCACCCCAGACGAAATCAATTGAACCTTAACAGTAATCCTTTATCTCCCTAGCAGTCCTTAACACGCTCTGGGTGTTTTGGAACGGGTACTTTGTTTGTCATATTACAAAATCTGAAGCCTTAGGACTTCTAACAAACTAGGGTGAAAACAAATTAATTCATTTTCTTAAAGTGAAAGGAATTGATGATTCGATACAAGAAGAAAACATGAAAATGGCAAAATAATTAATGAAAATGTGCTACTTCACTCTTATCATGCTGAAAGACAACAGTAGAAACTCACAAGCATGACGTTAGAAAAGACCTAGATACACAGTCTTAATAGAGGGAAGTTTACTCTTCTAGCAAAGGAGAGAAACCACAAAATAGAAAATGGACGGGGGGGAAATGTTCTTTATTTGTAGATAAGCTGATTCCCCTCCTCCTTACACTAACTTTACACTGATGGAATTCCAGTGGATTCATTATAGTTATTCTTGGTTTATATGAGAACAGGTATGAGCAGGAGGGATTTCTGTTGTTTTCTCCATATGTTGTGTATGTGTCACAGGTACTTACTTATTCCATCAAAACTTTTTGCATATTTTGGATGATGACTTGCCGTAAGTCTGAAATCTGCCAGTGCAACTCGGCAAACAAAGCCTCCATATGAAAGATATAGAAAAAAGTAGTTACGAAACGTAAAATGCTGAGCTAGCTCTGTGGCCTGAACTGCAATCCAGCCTTGTGCATAGTAAAAGGAAATCATTAGATTATTTTGAAATGTCTGAAGTTAAACGGGTCCAATTCATCTCCTGGTGGACACTAGACCTTATCTCACATTCAGCACACAACCTTTACAATGTAGGCCACGTAGCTCCCAGCTCTCCGAAGGGATGTGAAGTACAACAACGATGGCTGCTGGCACACTGCTTTGTTCTGCTAGGCGCTGCTCTGACCGAAGCTGAAACGCACTTGCACAGAAGCTAACGGAACGCACACTACTGATCTGCACTTTGCCTGGCCTACCTCTATAAGACATCTGGGCCTTGTGTTTCTTAAAATAACCCTCACAAGACAGAGATATACCTGTTAAAAACAGTGTCGGCTGAATGAGAGTGTAAATATAAGAAAGCAGTAGCCATTCTGAGTTCGTTTCTATCCACAAGATTAAAGCAAACACCACTGAACTCTAGTTCTTAAAATTTTATCGGATCTGAAAGTAATTCTGTTTAAGAATGTGGGTTGCGATTTGCAACAGATTTTATGAAGCATGAGTGCCAATACGCTACAAAAGGTTACTTTGGACCACATGGTAGTTCTTCATTAGATTCACAATCAGGCAAATAAAAGATCCTTATTATATTACTGAAAACACCCCTTGTATGAGCTGATAGGAAGAAGATTATCACTCCCTACCCTTTTGTTTTAACAACAAAATCTAGTTATTGAAGACGGAATGGAAACAGATAGATCTCCAATCACAACAATCATAACTCATCTGTTATATCTCAAAGAATTCTGTCTGAGGATATAATAAAATAAACGGTAGTACACATACATTAATAATAGTATCAGCCAGTATTTAAGAACAAGTATGGATATCACAGCTATAAATAGTACGGTTTCACACACTGACTCAGATTTCTTGCTCGCTCTTATTCACTCTGTAGCAGAAGTAAATCTTCTGTTTTTATTGACAGTTGCTTAACTCTTCTTTTAGCCAAAGTTGCACACATTGGAAAATAAATATAAGTCATATTGGAAAATTCAGAATTTCTGGGCTTAAACAAGATGGTGCCTTCACAGGAAGGGTTCAGTGTGAGACACAGCAAATTTCCTCTCCACATCCTTTTGACTCTAGAGCAACATTCTATGCCCAGTCCTATTTCTTTTTATTTGCAAAGCAGCCTGTGAATTCCTTGGGGTGGGGTGCCTTCCTAACTGATGCACAGAAAAGCCAGTGTGTCTGGACTTGCATATATTTCTATCTGTACTCGATAAACATACTATAGGTAGAATTCAGAATGCGATAAAAACTGAAAAAAAAAAAAGAGAAAGTAAGTCTGGAATACAGCAAGCTTATAAATTCCTATATTGCTGTCAACTTCAACACATAATATGTGCAGGCAGTCTATAAGTATATACAAACACATATGTGTGTATGTATGCTTGTATGTATAGAGCACAAGTTTCTTTCTTGCCCTATCATATGTCAAAACATCACAGGGCAGCTTCTGCCAGACTATGGAGTACACGAAGACAATTGCCAGGTGAAGACCCCCCTCACTGTACATTGAACAGCTTCGTGCTTGCCTTTTGCCGTCTTGAATGAATTTCAACATGAAGCATCTACTGACATCCAGGAGTGATTTTTATGACAACTCCATGGAGTAAAAACCTGGAGTTTTGTCAACTTCATCAGGAGAGGATTCTTGAAAACTTCTGAATCTCACCAGTGGGTATGCTGCATATTAATCATGATAAAGCTCTGGAAAATAACTCCTGAGGAGAGACAATCTTCCTCTGAGGAGGGGCGTAGGGTGGGTGTAACACTGGAGAGATAGAAACACCCACAAGCAAGTATCAGTCGAAAGGACAGTGATTACTCAGTGATCCACTGGATATCACTTGTATTTCTTGAGCACATCACTGGTCTTTCCTTGATTTTTCCATCTTTCTAAGATTTGAAACACACTGTACATGCATATATTTTTCTAAAGAATGTGACGAGCACCACTTACTGAATAATCAAGATTCATATTCATTAGCTATTCTACCTAATCCTTTAGATCTATAATATCTACTATTCTAAAATACTAAATTGACTTCAGACTAGCTGCTAGAAGTCTTCAATATTTGGTTGGCAGTCAAATCAGGGGATGGAAGGAATAAGAAAATATGAATGGTATCTGCAATTTATCAGATTTAGACAGTTTATCTACAGCTATTTATTGGATGTATTTCAGAAAAGCAACTTGATATAGGATTTCTTACATTCCTGAAAAAAAAAATAAATAAATAAAACAGCAAAAACCAAAATGCATCAAACAAATCTGATTCAACTTCCATTAAGATAAAGGACATGTGGATTGGTCCTTTTCTGAAGCTGAAGGATTCTGCTAAATACATGTTTTCTCTTTCTCAGCCACTTCACCTCATAATCAGAAATCACTCCTCTGTGAAGGCTTTAGGGAATAAGAAAATCAGTCTACAAGGCCACTGTCTCACATGTAGGACTGATTTACATCCTCTTCTTTGCATGTTGGCTCCATTAATTGATACAGTACTGGATAATAACAATCCACTAATAGCTCTGAATGTGGTTTTAATGGAAATGTGGAAAGCTTTAGGCTAATAAAAAGAAATGGAACAAGATTTATGCAGTAACAATAAATATAAAAGGAAAGCAGAATGGAAGGCTCGGTTATGATTCTGACTATTCAATAGCAATCGCTTCTCTTTTTTTCATGACGTCAGTTTTAACATGCCACATGAGAGACACACATGCTCCTATGGAATGCCTACAGGGAGCCTGCAGCTGGAAATGGATGAACCAAATTCAGAAATGGTACATCTTTTCCACGTTTTTCCCATTATTAAATTCTGAATTATATGCAAGGTTCTAAAATAGATGGTCTGTTTTACTCGTTTCATTTGAATATGATCAGGACAATCATCAACCCTTTAACTTGTTGTTAAGAAACTAACGGCAGCATTTCTTCACACCTCCTTGCCAGGTGACTAAGGAATTAAAAAATGAATTAGTCTGTATTGTCTATTCAGCTGTCTAGAATGTATGAAAGGCTATTCTAACCAGCTGGAGAACTCTGCTTTTTAACCTGGACAGAGTGAAACTCTCTAACGTATAAAAAGGCAGTTGGAGGTATTAAGATGCAAGTGGTGCACAGGACCTAGGGTTTCCATACCAGTAACTTGACTTTGTTTTGAGTAATATCTTGTTTCCTCAGGGATCTATTTAAATCAGTGGGAGTATGATATAAGTGAAGCTCCACTCACCTGATCCTACCTCCATTGCAAGAAGACCTCACATTTGCTCTACTAAATTGCTTCAGGCATAATCTTTTTATTCATTTCATCACTGCATTTAACTTTCTAAAAGATTCAATCCTATAAGGGTAAGAAATGAATATAACAACTTGCTCTAGAGATATCTTTTTAATGCATGTATGTACTTTTGTATATACAGCCTTTAAGTTCGTTTATGTGTGCTCATAAATTAAGCTTCAGATTACAGGAGTCCTAATAACTATTTCTTATTTCCTACCTTCCTTTAGATTCTACTGAAACACTTGAACAAGTCTGCTCTTCACATATAAACACATCAGAAGAGTAACACACTGGAATTAACTGATAGAAAAAATGATAGAAATGACAGAAAAATTAGGCAGAAGTGCCCTGATAAAGGTCAGAAAACAAGTCACTGGGAAATCAGAAAAATAGCCCCCCTTTGGAGATCTCGTTTTCCAGCTGGCATATATAAGCGTAGCTCTAAAGAAGTCTACCCCAGCTGAGATGCTGCCTCCCCTGAATTAACAATTTAACCCTACTCACTGCTGCATAATTGTGTAAGATATGTAAACAAAATGTGTGTCATGCTATCAAGTGTTCTACCATCTAGTAGACATAATCTGAAGTGTCTTGATTTTTAAAATACTTCAGTCTTCTATCAGTACTGAAAACATGAAAAATGAGCCACGGGAGAAAACAGATTAATATTGTCATAAGAAAAAAATGAATTAACCTGAAGGCTAACACGGAGTCAGAGCTTAATTTGAAAATTACTGCACTATCCATTCTAAGAAAAAATACTGTACTTCAGATAACTGTTTGTACATTGGACTATTGGTATGGTTGCTCGGTAGAATCCAAACAACAATCCATTTAGTCCTGGATTTTACTTACTTACTTTAGATTTAATGATATATTGTGTCAAAGAATCCCATCAGTTAATTCTAAATGCAACAGTTGGGTAATCACCTTGTCACAAAAAAGGATACGGTAAAGTCAAAATTAATTTAAGTACATCAATTGCAAGCATCACTGAAGATGTGAGCTACTTTCTAAATGTAAATGAAATTCACAATATTGTTTTAGTTTCAAAAAAATCAGTGGCTGGAATACAGTGTGGATGGGCTACACTTGATGCTGTTACACTAAGCAGAACACATAGTTTGCAGATCTAGTGAGATACTGAAAAAATTGTAAGATTTTTCCAATATGTTGTTGCAGAAAGGGTAATTCAAGTACAGTATTTACAGGGAAATCAATGATAAACCACTAGTTTGAGAAAAGCGTTTTCCATCAAAATGAGAAATATATAGCTTCCAATAAATTTAAGAGGTTTCTTATTTCTTTTATTATCCTCCTTCTCTATTTTTCAGTCTAGGGAAGGCCAATTCTACATGACAGATAATTAAATTTCTGTATCGATAAGGGGGGGGGAATTCTGTTATCCTTCACTGTATTTGCGTAATACATTGTATTTTTACCCAGAAAGTTAATATATTGTTCAAATTTAATTGCTTGTGTGTCTGTATGTTTGTTTCTATTTATTAAACTCTATAACAGAAATACATCAGGTGAAGTAATATAGTAAAAAAAAAGGCAGCTCTAAAATACTAATTCTCTGCAATAATGAACTTTAGAGGGTTGCAGGAAGTGACCATTCCCCCCAGTACAAGAAAGACACAGAGAAACTTAAGTTCCAGAAGAGGGCAAGTAAGATGCTTACATGAGGGACTCGGGTTCATTTAGCTCACAGAAGAGAGGCACCTGCAGGTGCACGGCCAAAGGACAAAGGGCAAGACTCAAGCTGCAACAAGGAAGGAAAATTCCAATTAGATATTGGGGGGGGGGGGGAAATCAAAGGGAGGATGCCAAGCGCTTGAACAGACTGTCCAGATTCCCCACCCCTCC
>Ga0181612_135182_pt1 | contig 11512 bp, 8 predicted proteins | sample HoacroProtozoa21_FD_119630 | JGI IMG/M metagenome (GOLD analysis project Ga0181612, IMG submission 119630) | Hoatzin crop microbial communities from Cojedes, Venezuel. Combined Assembly of Gp0051906, Gp0051904, Gp0051908
ACTCTGAGGGTAGTGAGGCTCTGGCCCAGGTTGCCCAGAGATGCTGTGGCTGCCCCCTCCCCGGCAGTGCTCAAGGCCAGGTTGGACGGAGCTCTGAGCACCCTGGTCTGGTGGAAGATGTCCCTGCTCATGGCAGGAGGGTTGGAACCAGATGGTCTTTAAGGTCCCTTACAACCCAAACCTTTCTATGATTCTGTAATTTGTCGTCAGTCCTTTGTGTTGCTCATTGCCCCTCCAAGCAGGCCAGGCCAGACAGACTCTTCCAACAAAGATGCTTCTGACAAAAAGTGTTAAATTGTGCTACGGAGCTTTGCATTGTTCCTGAAAAGTCTGCTGAGGTGAGGTGTGAGGAATGCACGTGAAAAGGACCCTTTGCTCCTTCGCGGCATAACGCTCTTGGAGCATGCTGGACCAGACAAGCCAGGCTGTGCTGCTTTAGAGGGGGGGCAGCCGTACTGTGCCCGGAGCGTCGAGTGAAGTGGAAATACACGACAGCTCAGTCTCATCTGTTTGGAAATTACCTGATTGCCGGGCTGGAGCTGGAGTCTCATTTCCAGTTGTCTTTCGAAGCGCGCATCTTCAGGGGCGTCCCCGTCTGTGGATGGCTGGGTGACGAGCGGAGGAGAGGCTATCTGAAAGGTGGCTGTTGCAGGCGCTCTTCGCAGCCGCCTCCAGTTTTCCTGGCATGGCTGGAGCTGACAGCTGATCTGTGTGAATTTTCACTCTCCAGCAGCTTGAGGTTATGCTTCCAAGTTGGTTAAAAATTAGAGCCGGGCTTTGCTGATATTTTGGGCTTTTGTGTGCGGAGGCATTGCCAGGCTTAATTAGCTGACTTGCAAATGTTAACCTGAGCTCACATGTTAATGTAAGGGCTGGGATGACTGACAGGCAAGACAATTTGAAGGGTGTGATTGGCAGCAATAGAAACCTCCAGATACCTAGAGAGAAATCTGCTTAATACTTCAGTATCTCCTTCCTATTACCTTTTAATTATTTATAATTGGCATGTTCCTGGTGCAGGGGCTGAGCTGGCCACCAGCTGGTTGCTGTAGGAGTTTAGCTTTTAATCATCTGGGCATTTCAAAGTGCATTTGTTTTCTGGAGACTCCCTTGTTTTCTTGCTTGCTAGCAGGCTGGAAATGAAATAGAAGAGCCCCGGCGCCCATGGACGAGAGGTGCAGTGACCTGGCAGCCCTGGGCCAGAGGGGCTGGAAATTCTGTGCCCTTGCTCTGGGGCACTGGCTCGGGTGCAGGGTACTGGGCAGTTGTGGGCTTGCTTTATATTTTGGCAACCCCTAAAGACATAGGCAGAAGGGCTCTGGGGAGCTGAGTTTCTGCAGGGTGACCGGAGAACTGAATGGCGTGTGTTGAGCTATGGGAGGCAGCTTCGCTTGTGTTGTTGATCTGAGCTGCTGCGCCTTACTGCAAGGGAAATCTCCTGACTTGGCACGGCTTTTCAGAAGCTGTGCTGTCCACTTGTCCCACGCCTGCTCTCCCCGCTGCTGTCTGCAGCAGGGTTGCTGCTTTGCTAGTGAGCAGATTAGGCTTGCCCGCTGTGTTCTGTTCTGGGATCTTCAAAAATCTGGGAGCTTCCACAGCAAAGTTCTCGTAGGACACCATTCAGGCTTTCATTTCTCCTCCCCTTGCTTTATGTGCCAAAGGAGCATCCTGAACCAAACAGGGCTGAACAGCTGCTTTGTTCCGAGAGTGCCCCGAAGATGGATACAGCCAGGGCTCATTGCACCTGAGAGCAAAGTGCTGTGTTTCTTAGCTAGTACGTGTGAAGAGCCGGTTAATTTGCACCTCGTGTCTGAAGGGAATGGAAAGCAGCTCTGCTCATAAACATCGCTGGGGTAAGGGTGGGGATTTTGCTGTTGGCCGGGAGGAGCTGGAGAAGTGCTGCCCCTTGTTTGGGGCACAGATTGCTACCCGATGCCGAAGCCAAAAAGCTTGAGGTGAGAGATACATGACAGATTTCACAGGAGCTACTGAGTAGCTGGAGGGATGAAAAGACTTGGTTGTTGGTGCTGCTGTTAGGAATGCACCTAGAAATGTGAAGCCATGAAACAGGCTTAATGCAGATCAAATGTGCAGGTCTCATCTGCCTCTGAGCACAGCAGGTTGTCACTGAATGACCACAGCTGCAAGTGATAAAATGGGCCTTCAGTGGCAGTAATGATGGAAGAGGGAGATGAGAGGAAAGCTGTAACTCTTCCTTTGTTGGGTGTTTTATTCCTTGTATGTGTTTCGCTGAATGGGTCCCACCATTGCTGCGATTGAGGGGGCAGATGGGGAGAGGAGGGGAGACCAGCCGACGAGCGAGCGCAGTTAGTGTGCAGGGCTAACTTCCAGCCAGGCCTACAGCAGGACCGGTCCAATGCAGCTCGGCAGGGACGGTGCTGGCTCGTCGTGTTAATGCTTCCGCTTTCCCTTTTCTTGGCTCCTTCGCGGACTCAAGCCGAAGGTTGCCTTTCCTCAGACGGAGCGGGGATAAACAGCTTCAGCAGTGGCTTCCCCCCGTCTCCATTGCTGGCCTGGCGTCTTGTGACAAGTTGAGCCGTGATGTCTTGAGGTCTGGTTTCTCAGAAGCTGTATTTTTAACATCCTGCTGCATGAGGAACCGCTCTAGGAGCAAGGTTGTGGTTCAGGGCGGTTTCTTTAAGGGCGCGGGCTGCAGCTTCTCTGCTAGCGGGCTGCGTTGCAGGTACAGAGGCTGGATTTGTTCTGCCTGCTGCTGAGGGCACTGGTGCTAGGTGCCCAGGCTAGAGCTGCTCCCCTTACAATAACTCGGGGTAATCTTCTGTTCCCCCATCTTTCGTATTACTGAAAAGAATTGGATTAAAGCAATGTACATAGTCAGGTAGGCGAGTTCACTTGCTCAGACCAGGCTCGGTGTTGGGCATCTCCCACTCCTTTTCACATCTTCCTCACCCTGTGAACATACCCTGGAGCTAAATTTTGGCTCCGTCATTGTTGTGAGTGGTAGAAGGCGTAGGTATGATGAGGGATGTAGCGGTTAGCCCCATAGCCTGTACTAGGTAGCATAGCTGGACTGCTTTTTGTCCCCAGCTGGCGAAGGACTGTTAGCGGTGTGACTCTTGCGGTGGCTGAGGCAGCCACCGATAGCTGAGCCGCTTGTATTCCAGTGGCACTGGTCAGGAGAGGGTTGGAGCAGCGGGACCGTTTGATCCGCTGGAAGGCTCAGCAGTGTTGGTGCAAGACATTCCTCTTGAGCAAAGGTTTGGTGGGGAAGAGGTCTAACTGCATGCCACGGCGTGTTAGGGAAGGCTCCCTTCCAAGGGAAGCTGTTTTGTTCATTTGAAGTACTGCCTTTGTGAAGACCTCATAAAATGTTTCCAATTGTACAGCTCTACTAATTTTGTTCAAGGTTTCTGCGTGACCTTGGTTTTCCCAGATGACTTGACTGTTCTGGGTTTTTATGTGTATATACATAGAAGGGGCTTTGTAAGTCTGACCGTGTGGTTTTAATGTTTTCCTGCTGTTGTGTGCTCTGTCTGCACATTTTAGCTGTGGAAATACAACAAATCCACGACATTGACAAAAGCATTTACTGGTGGATTCTTTTATCTGTAGGCTGAGTGGTGTTTATGAATGTTTGTCCGGGGAATGGGCTTCATTCTTCTCCTGATTCAGTTTTGCAGGTTTCTTCTTTTGATCCCCTGGAGAAGTTTTTGAATCTGAATTAAGCAATGCAGTTCTGTAAATGAGATAGCGACAGACAGAAATTCTCAGCACCGTTCGCTCACGCTACCTGCTTAACGCTGAGCCACAGCAAGTGCTTCCTGAAATAGTAGGTGATGTTCTGCAGGGGAAAATTCTCCCTCGAGGCACTGCAAAGGTCTGTTCTGGATGGTCCAAACTGACCAGGCAAAGTCCTCCTCCCCATTAGCCCCTTGGGTTTGTACTCAGCTAAATCTCTGCCTCCTGAATGCCTCCCTTAAAGAACCGCTTTGGTCAGCTATTCTGACTGAGACGCGGGGAAAACGGTGACCAGTGTCTTGTGCAGACGGTGGCGATCAGTGAGATAGTTTAGGCTTTCACTTTTATATTGTTAGAAGGACAAGAAGTCTTAAGTGTCCGTAAGTTTTGGGGGGAACTGGTGTTCTGGTTTACATTCCTCTGTATTTACACAATCCGAAGAGAAACTAGAGTGTTCCTTAAGTGGTTTGAGCCTTTTGGAACGGAGAACGTGCTTCTCCGTGTTCTGAAACACTTTGAAGTGATGCTAGGACAAAACCGGATGCCAAGCAAAGCACTTGGGAACTCCTTTTTGGTGGGGAGTGTCCTGCTCGTCAGCCTCAGGTGCCAGGTGACTGAAAGTCTTCACCAGGTCTATAAGCTGATATTCCAGAGTCAGCTTGAAGTAACTTAGAAGTAGTTATCAGCAAGTCCTTCCAATGAGAAACAAACTTTCTTCCCCTTCTGTTTTTTATAAAGCAAAACATTCATTCCAGTCATGGAGACGGGAGATTTTTTTCTCTCACTTGGAAAAAGCCTGGAAGTTTCCCTTTGGAAAGATCTAAAAAATATTTTCTGAGAAAATACCCAGTACAGTTAATTTTGTAGTTCTAGTAATTAACATCCCTGGCTTTTGAGCAGCTGAAAAATGGTGTTTTAGAATGAATATTGCTTTAGCTCCAAAGAAAAATCATGTTGGAAGCTGCAGTTGTAATTAATGCGTAAATAGCATGAGGAGCTTTCTTGGTTCTGGCGCACAGGAGACTTGTTTTAAATTCAGCCAGCACGAAGACTACTTCAGCAGCTTAGATGTTTTGTTACAAGCTGAGTTGGCATTGGGCAGGGTACAAAAGAAATTAACGTGAAGTGATTGGCTGTTGTGGCTTTGCGCGAACCTCGCTGTAGCTTGTTCACCCGACAGCAGCCTGCTGCAGCAATCTCCGAAGCCCAGGTGCTCCTCCCCGCGTGTACGGGAGCGAGTGATGGAGTCTGAGGGGTTTGCCCCTCACTTCCTCTGCAGATCGAGATGTTCAGTTGTCACGTATCTCCCCAGCATCTCAGAGACCGGACGTTTGCGCCTCGAATCCTGGTCTTCTCCAGCCCTTCCTTGTATTGGTACTTCCTCTTTGCAGTAGGTGTTCTCAGCCTTCTCCCCCCTAAATTAAGCAACACGTTTTTCAAATGATTAATGAACCACTGTACTCAGGCAGCAGCGGTGGCTCAACCCTGAAGAGGTGTCCGGGTGGATGGCAGGAGGTGGAACCAGCAGACCTGCAGATGCTCCAGTTTGGGACTTTGTGCAGCCTGCCCGAACAACCTTTATTTTCACCCGCTGCCGCCATTTCTTTGCATCACCTTCTGCATTTGCACCTCGCTTTGCCTGGAGAAGTTTGTCCCCTTGTTTCAGAGACCGTATGTATGGAAACCCACCACCAGCCGCATGGCGGTTCGACAGCCACGGAAGGAGTTTGTAATAGCGAATACGTTGGAGCCAGCTGCGTCAGCAGCAGCCGAACAGCGGGACTGCGGCTGAGCTGGGTACCGGAGAGCAGATCCCCCGGGCTCTCCGGCCGGGGCTGGACGAGCGCCCTGTGCGGGAAGGTTAACGTGGCTGGAGCCTGGCCGATCCATGGGGACACTGGATGCCAGGTAGGCTGCCTCCCGTTCAGCAGCCGAAATCGGAGAAGGGGCTGCTGTCAGCCTCGCTTATTGAGGAGGGAAGCAGAAACTGATGGCGTTTTGAGGGGTGCAGATAAGAAGTGGGCCTCCTGTCAAATAGAGCATGATTAATTACCCTCTATCCCGGCTCCCGCTTTGATAGGAGTGTCTAATGGTCTGCAGGCTTGCGGATCAGGTGGTGACATTCCCATTGGGAGGTGAGAATGCCCGCTGTGGAAGTGCTGTGTGTAGGGAGAGATTAGATCAGCCGTGGCACAGACTGGGAGGGAGAGAGCAGAGGTGATTTCCCTTCTGTATGTCTTTGCTTTTTATTTTAACATTGAGGGAGCGCTTGGGACAGACTTCAACCCAATCAACAAGTAAAACTGGTGCGAAGCAGCCGGGGTGGCTGAATAGGCCAGTGAAGCCAGCCAGGGTTTGTCCTGGGAGAGGAATTCCAGGAACTGGGACAGGGCAGGGTTCAAGGTGATCTGCTCGGATCCTACACTGCTGATTTGCTGCTGAATTGAATTTTATCTGGGAGAGCGGGGAGATCATTCGTACCACATAATTACTCTGTCTCCTTTCAAAGAACCACGAAGATCTCCTCAAGATATGGTTCAAAATTAGTTTAAATCACTGTGGGCTTCCCCAATCTCCTGTTCCTTTTGGCTGCCTGATACCATTTCTCCTCTGAGCGTATTTAGAGTGGAAGTTCGAAAGAGCAGGTCTTTCCTTACCTGTACAGCTTGTGGCTTAAAAATGACCCCTCTGCACCTATTTTTCACTCCAGAGCATGCTTTGTTGCACTTTGAATGTTGCTGTGCTGAATACATGCTTGGGATTCTCACCTCCTTTGTTTGTTACTAAAGAATGGACACTTCTGACAGTAAATTGGCTAGGAAAAAAAATGGGAGGCGATTGAAAAAGTAGCGCTTCAGGCTGGGTATAATTAACTACTCTTTGTCTCTGGCGTGCAGGACAAGTCGCAGCTTAGACTGCTCACTGGTGGGGAACTCCCTGCAGTGGGCACGGCTCAGCAAGGGGAGAGGACAGGGTGGCCCTGCACAAGGGGTCGCCGTCACGGAGGGCTCGCACAGCCAGGCAAACCCCTGCGAAATGAGAGGGGACCGATTTTCTGTGATTCGGTCAAATACAGTCTGAGGGACAGCTTTCCTTCTTTAACGTCAGTCTGTGTCTTCAGATTTAGATTGAAATCTGGCTGAGATAGGATGAAGAACTGGAAAAAAAAAAACCCATGCCGGGCAGCGTGCGTGGATGGGCGAGGAAGGCGTCGCCCGCAGCTTCGTTCCCTTTCAGGACGAGGAAAGGCTGAGGCCCGGCATGGAGCGAGCAGTTGCTGATGGCTCAGCCAGTGCCCCTTCCCCAGACAGCGTCTCGTTGCCAACAGACCTAAACAGGAGTTCAGAGATTATCTGGGGTTTACAGCTTCCTCGGTCCCTGCTTAAATAGCTCTTGAAGGACGAAAATCAAACAGTTGCTCCTTCTGCCTCTCCCGTGCCGGGGACATAGGGGGACATTCAGGCCTATCTGTATAAGCCCTTTAGGCTTCTGTTATGTCTGCCTGGAACAGAGGAGGCTTTTGAAGGGGGTGAAACGGCTTGCTGGAGGGGGTTGCTTATTTGCCTTGAAGGACAGAGATGTTTATAGCCTCAGCCAGGCTTCCTCCAGGGAAACGCTTTATTCCCAAAATCGGAGTTGTGGTTACAGCTGTCTTTCCCTTCAGAAAACCGGGAGCCCGTGGGGAGATTCCTCTTGCTCCTGCCAGAGTTTGCCCGCCCTAGAGTCTGTCTTCCTAGGTCTCTCGTGCTCATCAACTGTGCATCATCCCTTTTCCAGTGGAAACAGACTCCTTGTCCCCCCCTGTTTTGGCTGATTCCTTGCAGGAATGGCCCATAATCGTGTAGCTGGGGTTATACTAAAAGGAAAAAAGTAATTTACCAAACAAACCAGGAGAGGAGCAAGTCGTCTTCCTTGCCCTCGCCTTGAGTTGGGCAAGGCTTCCGGCTCTGTGCAAGCACAGTATGTACAGCACTCCTGAGAGCCGGCAGAATAGAGAGGCTTGAAAGTACAGTAAAACGAGTTCGCCATCAAAAGGCAACAAGTCTTACGCTGTGCCCCCGGCTGCCGACCTTTCCCTCTGGAATTCTCCTCTCTGACCTCCAGATCATTAATCCCGATGCTGCCAGATGACAGTAATCCATCATGGCCCCTGACAAGCCTTGCAGCCGCCTGTGAAAAGATCCGCTCGGCTTCAGCATCCAATCATCCCATGGTACTCGTTTTTCAGCCTTTCCTGTTTGAGTGCTGGGGGGCAGTTCCAATAAAGACTTTTATCGCCTCGCCTTTCCTCCGAGAGGGGCTGGGGGAGGAGGGGGCTGGGAAGAGCAGCCTTTCCCTGCTTCGCAGCCATTCTGCAGTCAGGTCCTAGGGAACGTGCAGAGCCCTGGCTTGCTCTGAAAAGTACAGGGAATGTACCGGGCCCGAGAACCCAAATCGCCCTCTGCTTGCTCTGGGAGATGCCACTTTGAGCGGGCCTGAGAGAAAGCGCAGGAGGAAAATGCATCTCTGTGCTTACGTGGTGGGAAGATGGAAGCAGTTTCGTGCCTGCCGTAAAATTTCTCAGCCTGCGTAAAGAAACTTCACAGGGGAAAACAAAATAGCTGTAGGTTTGAGCTTAGTTTGTAAAGGTACTAATTAAATTCCAGGGCGCTTTGGTCTGTGGGTCCTGTTTAAGAGCAAACCTCGGGAAGGGAGGGTGTCAAAGGGGGAGGAAGGTGAGGTGGGAGGTCGGGTCTGATTGCTCCTTCTACTGCAGCTAGGAGCCAGCTCTCTGGAAACAGGACTTCAGCCTGTATTTTCTGCTGGTGCAGATTATGTTTGTCCTTTTCACAGGAGCGTTTGGATAAGTATAGTTGTGTGCCTTTTCAAATGCAGAGCTGGGAGAATCTAGAGAAGAGTAAGACTGTGTTTAGGATACATGCAGTGTATTAAAAAGTAGATATTTCCTTATACTTCCCTATTAGCGGCTCGTTTGCCCAGGAGCCTTACCCGTGACCCTTCCCTTTCCCTCTCTGTCTGGTCACTGCCCAAGGAGAGCCGGATGAAAGTCCCTTCTGGGCAGGTTAATGCCATTCCCTAAATGGGATTGGGGATGCGTGGGTGGCTTTGAGCAGCACGGGGGGAGAGGCTCTCGGTCCTGCCCTGGCGGAGCGAAGGCTTTGCTGGCAGCGTGGTGCTGCTCGGGATGCACCGGCTTGCCTTGCTGCTGGGGCAGAAACGCTGAACTGATAAAGAAGGGGCATTTTGGGGTGGAAAAAAGCCACCCCTGGCTGCTCTTCGAGCCCTGAGAGAGAACTGTTTCCTGGCTTTTCACGTGGAACGGGCTGGGTGTGACTCTGGTGGCCGTGGCTCATCTGATGAGTGATAACTTCAGGCTGGTAACATGATCGCTCCCAGCCCGCCGTGCGTCTGAAATGACGCCGTTGGTGCGCTCTTCATCCTTGCAATAACACGCCGAGACAAAATGGTGGCTCAGGAAGAACCGAAGCAAGCGAGGCTTGCATTGACCCAGGCTGGCCTTTCGGGAGGGCCCGGCGGCCGGCTGGGTGCGATGGAGCTGCAGCGCGTTTCAGCAGTTTGGAGACGTCTCTATCTCTTCTCCCTGAGAGAACTGTCGTCTCCGAAACGCAGGAAGAGGATCTGATGCAGCTGGTGAAATTACTGCTTTGTGGACTCTGCTGTTGTGGCTAGGGAAGGGGTTGTTTAGACAAGGCGAGGAGAAGAGGATATGATAGATATAAAATGACGGAGCACGCAGACCAAGCCCGATCAGGTTGCTCTTTATCTTTCCTTACAGTTTAAGAGTTAGTAACATGGTGAAATTGAAGGCAGCCCTTTTAAAGCTGAAAAAGTTCACTTGTTCTATCTGACATCTCATTAACCTGTGGGAATTGGTACCGTGAGCTAATGCATAGCAGGCTTCAAAAAGAAAAGAGAGGGGGAGGGAAAAAAATTTACACTTACATGTATAATGAGGACATCTGCGGAGCTGAGCTGAACTCCTTTTCACTAAACTGAGTAAAACCCATTTACAAGGGCCATAAACTGCTCTGCTTCGGGGCACTGACCGCATCGCTGGCTGATGAGCGGTGGCAGAAGTCTCCCCTGCGGGCTGGGTATTCCGTAAATGTCCATGACGGCGCTTTGGCAGCCTTTCCTGCAAAGGCTGGTGCTGGCCGTTGTGGGAGGCAGGATACTGACCTCAGATGGACGGCTCTTTGATCCAGGACAGTATTTCCTATGCAAAATAAAAGGTTTGCTACATCAGCATTTTCCTCCCCCCCTCTCTTCTTCCCCTTGCCTAAATCTCATTAGTTTGACCTTTTCAAACCCTGCACGCTTTATCACTTTAAGGTGCTGCTAAAAGGGCACTGTCAGGTTAAAAAATCAGATTTTTCTTGCCTCTGTTAACCCATGAGACGTCAGAACTGAACAGGAAGGATAGAGCTGTTTTCCAAGGGGGGGAGGAGCTAGAGCAGGACCTTGCTTTGGGCTCCAAAAAGTGCTCGGATGCCTGGTGCTTCTCACCGCGGCCGTGAGGATGCCTGGCTCTCGAGCAGTAGAGGAGAGCACATCCTGGGGAGGGAGGGAGCCGATTCCCAGCGTACCAGCAGCTCGAGTTCCCTGGATGCTCCACTCCTTCCTGAGCACAAGCGATACAGATTTTTATCCAAGGTTGCCCTGGGAGCTCATACAAAATGACTCCTCCGTGCTGCTCCCTTGCCCCTAGGACTGAACAGTCCCTACTTTCCCCTCTTCCTATTTTAGAAGTTGCTCTTAGCTGCAGGTTATTATTTGTCTGATAATTGCTTTTGCTTACAGGAAAGGATTTTTCACGAAGAGGACATGCCATATAGCCACGCTTCTCTAGCTCATTTACTCGCCCATCGAGAGGCCTCAAGTCAGGCTACAAATCGAGTTGCCTGAGCTTCCTATTAGAAAGGAGATCGATAGCCCCAACCTGCTGGTTTTCTTGGCCTCCTTTTCTCTCTGATGCCGTGTTTCCTTCCCCACCGTTTCCCTGCAGGAACTCCCATCAATCGGATCCCCATCATGGCAAAGCAGATCCTGGATCTCTACATGCTCTACAAGCTGGTGACCGAGAAAGGAGGGCTGGTGGAAATCATCAACAAGAAGATCTGGCGAGAGATCACCAAAGGCCTTAATCTGCCCACCTCCATCACCAGTGCCGCCTTCACACTTCGAACCCAGTGAGTCTGGGAGGTGTAACAGCGTGGACGTGAACACCGAGCGGGGACTGGGGGAGAAAAACGGCAAAGTCGAATTCTACTTTGTGGCGAGGAGGAGCCGATAAAATGCTTCATTTATCCCCCTCACCCAAAGCTTGCAGTTTTTCCATTCTATTCCTCCTTCTCTCATTTTTCTGAGCAGTGATTCTTCCTGAACTCATTCCCCTTCCACCCCTACGATCCCAGCGCTAATATGCCATTGCCTTGTTCGCTGTCCCGTGCCTTTCTTGCCTCTTCAGAGCTTAAACTCCTCGGGGCAAGGAGGGTCTTGCTCTGGTTCTGAAGAGCACCTGGCACAGCGGGGAGGGAGGCAGGCCTCCTGGTTTGTAGCGTCAAGTATGAACTTGACCGTTTCATCTCAGTGTTACCGCTACTAAGTTGTGGGAGCTTGTGTTTAGCACCTGCTTACGGCGAGGATCGCTTTTCTGACCTGCAATACCTCACTCTGACTAGACAAGCAAAAAAAAAAAAGGGGGGGGGGGTAGAAAAAAAAAAAAAAAGGAGAAAGGACAGACCAGACAAACAAACCCAATGGTACACAT
>Ga0181612_181750_pt1 | contig 11512 bp, 7 predicted proteins | sample HoacroProtozoa21_FD_119630 | JGI IMG/M metagenome (GOLD analysis project Ga0181612, IMG submission 119630) | Hoatzin crop microbial communities from Cojedes, Venezuel. Combined Assembly of Gp0051906, Gp0051904, Gp0051908
ATCTCCTCTGAATACTGCAGGATCGACTATTATTATTATATCTCCTTGGTTATTGTAGACTTGATTCAAATTTGTTGGCATTTGCCAGTCTGTTTGCCTAATTTCATTTGCAATCAGAAGAATTCCTAAATTGGGTGCTGGTTGGATTCCGGTGAAGAACAAAAGAAGCAAATCATAAAGCACTAGCAGAAAAGAAAGGAGTTGTTGCTGGAAATTTGTCTTTAGACATAACTGTCTGTTGAGAACCAACACTTGCTCTGGAAGAATGGGAAACAGCCGGATTTTTATTCTTCCTGGTGAAGGTGCATTCAGCAGAAGAGTGTGACAACAGCTACTGCTTGATTAGAAGTCACGTGACAGGGTGAAAAATGGCAATATCTTGCTACTCAAGAGCCTTAAGAGCACTTCTCTATCTTTGTGGTTCATGGCTCTGAGATCTCTGAAAGAGCAGTGATGTATAAATTCACCATCACCGCTGTTTGGGTTCGGTGTCTATGGTCTTAGTGCTATCCATATATAGTTCTGAAAGATACACCCTTTATTCTGGATATATTGACAAATAAGGGCCTACAGTAAGGAGAAAGTGGACACATCTGCACTGCATGTTAGAGACTTCATGAAGGCAGTCCCCAAGGTCAGGATCATGTGCCACAGAGTTGATAAGCCTGTAAGTGTGGTCCCAGGCATGAGACTGTGTGTACATGAAAGACTGATACTCTAAAAGGGAGCAAGTAGGTGGGCTTCAAAATAAATTCTACATATAACTCCTGCTTTCTGCCAATCAAATGCTGTGTAGGTACACATTGCAGTGGCTAATTTTTCCATCTGTTATTGTCTTAATAATAACAAAAAAACTGCCCAGCTGATTTTTTTTTTCCCTAGCTGCTATGATGTATTTTTGCACTGCAGTCGCCGTTGTATTAAATAATTTAAAATTTGATACAATTTCTTTGCAGTAGTATCTGTAAAACAGTGAGGGTAATTAATCACTGGTAGAGTCATCTTCTTCATTACTTAGTGACTTTAATTAAAACTAGATTTCCTCCTAGAAGAAATGAATTAAATTTTCAACACCCTTAGAACACTTAGACTCATAATTTCCACTTCTGAAACTCTTGTGCACCCTAGTGGGGGAAATATCAAATGTTCTGACAGCACTGCAAACAGCCTGATTGACTGGTGCCAGTCAGAAAAAAAGTGTCAGCTATTTCAAGTGATTGCTGCTACTGTCAGCTCAACTGAGAAACAGACTGTAGTACCAAGGTACAACTTAACATCCAGCTATGTCCTTGACTCCTGGACCGTGTTTCTTTTCTTTTACATTTTTTATTGTGAAATCAGACTTGAAATTATGAATATTAACTGACACTCTCTGAAGACACTTAAACAGTTAACTTCAGAAATGTGAACTGCCTCATTTATCTCAATTAGGGACTTGGTATATTTACTAGCCATGTTTTTCTGTCCAGCTGGTACAAGCATCAATTACAAGTAAAGCACATTTTATTTCTCTCAGCTGCAAGAGTCCAAGTGCATAACCTTTGCCAAGGCTCAGCAGTCCGCTTTCTATGGATGATACAAGGAAGTTTCTGGCGTGTTTCAGTGATTGTTACAGGACAGATATGACTACACTTCTTGAATCTTTGGATGGCAGAAATAAGTTCTCACCAAACTATTTTAGTTAAGACTTGCTAGTCATTTATTTCCAGTAGTTTCCACGTATAATCACAGAATGGTTGAGGTTGGAAGGGACACCTGGAGATCCTGTAGTCCAACTCAATCGGCTCAACCAGCATCAGCTACGGCAGGTTGCCCAGGACTGTACCCAGCTGTTTTGAACATGTCAAAGGACAGAGACTTCACAACCTCTCTGGGCAACCTGTTCCAGTGTTTGACCACTCTTACAGTATTTTTGCCTATGTTTAAATGAAATTTCCTGTATTTCAGTCTGTGCCCATGGCCTCTTGTCCTCTTGCCTCATGTCCTTTTGCTGTGTACCACTGAGAAGAATCTGACTGCAGAATTTTTTCTCAGTCCCTTCAGGTACTTAAACACACTGATAAGTGCCACTTTCCCACCCTCCCCCCGCCAAGATGTCTTCTTTCCCAGTTAAAAAGTCCCAACTCTTTCATCCTCTCCTTATACAACAGTTTCTCCAATACCCTAATCATCTTGGTGGCCTTATGTGTATATGCTTTCTTCTGCAAAGCCTCTGCCTTTATCCTTCACAGCAGCTGTTAATTTTTTACAAGAACTTTCGACTAGAAAGTTGGTGTTCAAAGTCAGTAAATTATTTGTGTGGCCAAAAATGGTTCAGGGCATTGATTTCACACAACCTATGTCTCTATCAACTTTGGAGTATTTCCACAAAGGATTGACCCTTAAGTAAAAAGCCTCCATGAATTATTTATTGATGTATTTTTAGAGCAAGTTAAGATGGAATATTGGCATGTTGTAAATAATGGAGAAATGCATCGAAGTACAGAAATGCATTTTCTGCTGTAGGACCTAAAAAATGCACTAAAAGTTTCTGATGTATAACTTCTGAGATTTAATTACATAAAAAATAATTCCTAATCTGAAAGGAAATTTTAAAAATCTTTAGCCTTCTGAAGCATGAATATCTCTTTCTTATATTTTGTCACATGCAAAATCACAGTCATCATTTGTGCACAAGAAGTGCACCACATCAGAAAGGAACTTCTGATTCAAACCTATACAGGTAATTTGAACTGTGTCATTGCAGCTTCAAAGTACTTCTTTTGCTTTTGAGTTGAAAGTTGTACTACCTTTTTGTCAGTTAGTTTAAGTAAAGGTGATAGGCGTGTTTTAAAAATACTTGAAATACTTTTTAACACCTCACGAGCATCTGAATCCGAAAGTATTCAGGGTCAAACCATTTCTTCCTCCTCAGTCGTGTTTTCAATAGCTTTTAGTGTTGCACCAGAAAATTCTGCTTTTGCAAGGACAACTTACCATTATTCATTTTGGAAGATACTTTCCAATAAAATTGCTGTTACTAAGCAACCTGTTATTACGTGACAGCATTTTCCCCTGTTTCATAAAGCCTTTGTTATATTTTTTCCACAAAAATAAAGCCCAACCAAAATTCTTTGAAAGTAAATTGTTACCCACATTTGATTTTGAAGTACAAATGGTTTAATTTAAAAAGTGTAAGTTTATGTATTTAATTTAGAATAAATGCAATGACGTGTAATACAATTCTGAAATAACTTTCATAGTTATTCCATTGGACTGGCTTTCTTTTTCAAATATTTTGATTCTACTTTGGATTCAAATGTTTGACTTTCACACTTGTGTTTTTCTGTTATCAATATGTGCATTCTTTAGCTGTTTTTCCTAAATTCAAAAAGTAATCTTCATGTTGATAAACTCTTTTTGTTAACGACTGTCAAGAAGCTATTTATGTTGAACTTCCTTGGAGGCAAAGCATGGCTATTTGTCTTGTTGGCAGACAACAGTACCTGTCATAAAATTCTACTGTCAAATATAACTGCTCATTTGAAAGGGTAGGATTTAACCAGGTTGTATCCTGAAATGGGGGATGGATGGAAACAGATACTCATAATGCAAACACTGATTTCCATAAACAGTGCTATGTTTTATGTTCTGTTTAACCAGTGCAGTCTGCAGATGCTAATGAATGTGATAGCTGGAAATGAAGAGCTGAATCTGCTAAGGAGTGATCCTCCTGCCCCATTTGTTTCTCTGAAAGGGCAAGCATGCCAAGGAGGATGTCGTGACTGACGAAGATGAAAGTGAAGGATTCCAGAACCAAAGAAAGTCCTCCTGTAGCTGTTCCAAGTTCCTGTATCTACGTGCAACTTGATGCACTCCTTGTTGAAGACAGAGCGTATAAGACACATCAGATAAATTTACTGTGAAATGCCAGTCTGTTTGACCTCCTACAAGCACTGTTGCAGCACTGTTTGTGCAAAGGTCATGGTGTAAGAATTGAAATGGAGCCCCTGTTCACCTTCCTGTGCTCACCTCATTGTCTTTCCTCTCAATAACTTACTGCAAGTGTGCCTTCAAGCAACGGGCCTCAGTGGGCTTTCATTGCAATCAGTAGTATGCTATTGTTGGCAAGGCTCTAAAACTGACTCCTGTTCTGCTAAGGGTCAGAAAGGCTTTATCCATGCAGGAGAATTACCACCACAGAGAATGGTGTCTTTGAGGAACATAACAATACATTTAGAGTATTTCATTTCCTTCCCTCATACATTTAGTTCAGACTGACAACCATTCAGACCAAGGAGGATGAAAACTTGGCTCCTGACTGTTCCTTTAGAGGAACCTATTCCATTCCCCTTCATGCCATTATAACTTCTTAGCTATAATGAATCCTCTTCCTGAATAAGGAGAGAAAAGCTGTCAGTAACAGCACAACTTAAAAAAGGGGAAGGAGAAGAAAAAGATAAAACTGAGGCACAAATTCCAGCCATAGGAGATGATGGCTATGTAACCTCTATCTGGATTTGACTTAGAAAGGAAAAAAGAAAGAGAAACTAATAAACCTTTAATCTGAGGGTCCTAAGGATTACTAAGAGCAAGACTTTTCCAATTCTTTGCCTCACTGGCAAATATATATGCATATATTTAATAGGCAATATTTTACATGGATTTTGTAGTAAGTTATAATGACGTAGATTTGGAGTAACATCAATATTGCATCATTGCACTAATGTTATAACTGAAAACAAAATGAGGACTTTTTATGTAGAGCCATAGTAGCCTAGTTTAACTCCATGAATATTGCAAACATATTTCTCTTCTTTCCATACACTCAGTTACAACATTAATTAGATTTTTTTTTAATTGTATGAATTTGACATTACCACTGGAAGCGCATGTAACTCAAGTTGCCTTCTTATACTGAAAAATTGTTGTGTAATAACCAAATTCTCCTTGAAGACTGAGCTGATATAATAGTGGAATAATCACTCCAATGATTATTTTTAAATGCTGTGAAATGGACCTGCTGGTTTTTGGAAAGGAATTTCTAGAGGTCATTAAACAAATAATTGGCTTTCCAGGGTGCTATGGAACTCTCAGAACAAGAAACAATACTAATAGGAAAAGCAAAACCATATCTGCTAAAAATGTTTGATTAGAATAAAAATCTACACTTATCTGAAACATCTTTTGAGCTCCTACGCATGAAGGCCAGATTATATTCCCCCGTTTCTCCATTTTCCCAGGAAAATCCAAGTTTTTAATTCTACCAAACAAAAAAATCTTTTAAGATTCGATGACTTTTCTCTTTTGTTTCTGTTAAGGCTCATGAAGTTGGGCCCTCAGTCTCTGGGTATGTTGTAGTGTAGGAAAGAAATTAGAACAGGTCCTGATTTGGCTGTAATACAACAGTTTTACTTTGAATGACAGTAAACAGAGACCAACCACTGTGATATGTTCTTCATCTGTGTCCTTTGTATTCTCCATCTTCGAGCTGCATATATTTGTCTTTTCCTCTGTCTGAGAGCATCTGAGAAATATGTCATAGATTTCTTGCATACTGGTTTTGTACTGAAGATATTTTCTCAGCAGTGAACTATTCCTGTTCTTCTTCAGAGTTCTATCTACAATTCAACTTGTATAAAAGAAGAGCAGCATGACAGAGAATTACTTCTTAAGTCTTTTGATGTAGATAATTAGATATGTAGGTAAGCAGGTATGGGTAAAATAAAAATCGATGCTGACTTGCGTTTTGGATATGGTTCAAATTAGACCCCTGAGATTAACTGAAGGCTGCTGAACTTTTCTAAAAAAAAAAGTATAACTATTCCTCTGAACTCTGGTTTGGGCTGAGATCAGAACATGAAATTTTAAGGGACTCCTGAGCCATATTCCCAACTTGATCCAAAGCCAATGTGTACTGCAACATTTCTAAAAAACCCTCTTTTTATGGGATTTTGCACCTATTTTTAAATGTAAGTATGTCAGGTGTATTTCCAAAACTGTTGAGTTTTGTCCATGAGACTTGTACCCAGGACAAAAAAAAAAAAAAGAAGAAGAAGAAAATATGAAAATATGATGATCTTCTTGTTCAATGTGAGAAAAATATTTGTGATAAAATTGCCAGACTGTAAAGCAGAATGGAGTAAAAAAAGTCTTTTGCCTAGTTTTACCATTGAACAAAGAGTTCATTACCATATGCTTTGACTAAGCAGTGTTATTGACAAGGTTTAATATGGTCTAACAAAAGGATACTTTTGGAACTTCAGAATGCAGGAAAAATATGATGAATATGAGTCATTACATTTTATTCAGGTTAATTACTTTAACCTTTCTTGAGTTTGTCTGAATAATACAGATAATTATAACAGTTGACACCAAGAAGAAAAATCTTGAGAAGTGTAGGAGTTTGGGAAATATAAGAAATTTTGACCTGCATAATAAACTAACTTCCGCAAAGGCAGGTCTTTGGGTACAAAAAACTTCATTCAGGTTTCTGGTTATTGGTTCATTCTTTACTACATACTTTTTGTTTTGATATGTAACCTGAAATAGGGACAGGCTACTTTCAGAAAAGCAGCATTAGACATTATGGACTATTACTGCTGTCTTTTCATAACTCAGAAGTTGGAACTGTTAATCAGATTATTTAAACTAACTGGAACACTGCTCCAAAATGCATATGTGAACATGGTTGAAGTATTTCCTCTTGCAAGTAAGATTCTCGGGTTTGGACTGGTTCATGTTCTTGTGAAAAGGATATTTTCCCTTCAAACTCAGTGAAATACTTCTGTCTAACTAACTTTTTAAAGATTTGACGATTTCTCAAGACCTGATTTCTATTAGCAGCATTCCACAATTGTTTCAACCTCTTGAAGTTTTGCGATTATTAACTGATCTGCTTTTCATCATAAGCCTTAATCAATGCATCTCATCAGCTGGAGAAAGAAAAAAAAGATCTCTTAAGACAAATTAAGCATCTCAAAATTGCAGTATCTGATTGAGTTCATAATTTCAGACAATGTAAAATTCCCCTGAGAAATTTCAGCTCAGAATATTGAACTGTGATGCAAAAGCTATCTTTCCATCTATCCAGATACTATTAAAACAACACAGAAATAATTTGTGTTCTGGAAATTGACTCTTCTGCAATCAATTATATGAGTGTTGGACTGTATGAACAAGTTGTAGCCACATAGAGTCATCAAGTAACCACTGATTGGAAATGGAAGATCTAAAAGCAATCCAATTAGCTTCAGATAAGTTAAAGTTTGTATTATCAGCTTCTGTAGCCAATGGAGAAAGTGTAGCAGCATTCATAGGCAGTAGCTTAAGAGATTCCTATGTCAGAACTTATAAGAGTGATTATTATAAAAATGAGAAAATATTCATCATGGAGAAAATCTGTGTGAGCCCTTACTGTTCACCAGGCTGCCACTAATAGCAAATGCTTCAAACCATAAAGTTGTTAATTCTAATAAATTGAAAGAATGTGTTCTAGGAGCACAAGAGTGACACATGCCACTCCGTCCTGGCAGACCTGCTATACATGCTGGTATAACATTTCAGTCAGAGCACTCATGGGCAAATGGGCATAAGATCGTTGTTCATTCTATCTCAAATTTGCATTGCTGGGGCCACAGCGGGAACAGATGTACTTCTTGCCTCACTACAGCCGTCAGCAGGTGGCATCATTTTTTGCCAAAGATGACTCTGGAAGCTGGAGAAGGTTCTCAGCAGGAGCTGAGTAGAGGTGCAGGGAAGTCAAGTAGTGTTAGGAATAAAGTTGTTCTGGTACTGTTCATCTTAAGGATTCAAGAATCATGACTAAGGCTGTGTAGAAATCATGAGAACACATAAATTAATCAGAATCAAACAAACAAGCAAGCAGTTTGTAGTAGTGGATGGAATTTTAACTAGACCCCTGACTGGGAATCTTTCAGGTTCACTGAGGCCATGTATTCTAGATTATCTTGGCAGCTGCAGAAGCTAGAGACACTTTTAAATGAAAGCTTATGTATTCATACAGGCAGCAATAGCCTTGACAGCTTCAACCTTCAGTAATACACAAACACTACAAAACTTTGCAAGGAATATTAATACTGTTTTTCTTACTCTAGTATTTCCATTGTTCAGCAGTGAAGAAAAATACTACTGTTTTTCTCTTTCTTTCCTCACAGCTGATGTTGCTTAAGAATGTCTTTTCATCGTTTAAAAATTACAATTGCTTTTAAATGAACTTTCTGAATAACTCTGCCTGTCTCTGTCCTCCACAGGCAGATTCCTTCACACATCTGTCTCCTGGGTGTGAAAGAAGCAGCACTTCTGTCTCTCTAAATAGTCCATTGCTGTATCTCAAAAAGTACAAAGAGATGCTGAAGTATATGTTACTGGAAATACTTCTCCTTATGTTAGTTTAAAATGTATAATAGTAATTAAAAAGAGTACTTTATTGCTCTAGACACAGATGAAAGTGTGGCTGGATTACTAGCTTTCCTGTTTTTTTAGAATTTCATTACGCTGTTTTTTTAGTTTCAGCTGTTCACATACTCTAACGAAAAATTCAGGTATATACCAAATCACTGTGTGTCTATATTGTATAACTCTTTATACACATCTCAGCAACATCTGTGGTGGTATTTATGTATCAGACACTGGACAAACAGATCCTTCAATTTTCAATATGTAATACTTCAGCTAGGCCACAGCTATCGTCACAAAATGGGAAAATCTGTTTTTAAAGGTCTCTACTGCAAAGCAAAATGTTTTATCAAAAAAAAAAAGGAAAAATTAAAAGGCATTTTCCCAAAACTTTGCAAATAACTGATGATTTTAATAAGTGGGGAGAACTATACAAGATAAAGAACTGAAAATATTTGCATTCCTGTTTTACCATCTCCTCCTTTACTAAAGTGTATTACTAATACTTTGGGTCCTTTATTTATGTGTTGCTGCTTATTTAAGTGGATTTCTACCTTCTTTCACTTTATAAAGTTTAGTTCTAGAAATCATAATCACTTTTTTTGTGTATATATATAAATCAAGTCTGAGTGCTTTACCACCAGTTTCAGACAAGGCTGTGATTAAGAACTTATTTACTGGCTCTGAAAGTGAGCAACATGTAGGACTGATCAGCTCTTTCTTGTCACCTGCTCATTTTTACTCCTTTCTGCTAGTAATCACTTTGGCTAGTTACTCACTCACTACAGCCTATAACTCTGTAATTTCAGTTCCTTTGCAGAAATATCATCATAAGGACCATATCCATGTACTCCTTGCTTTAAGAGGGACTCACTGCCAGTGAAATTTTGTTGATCCTGCATTGTCTAGAACCTCTCCAAGACTAAAATGACACATAGGTTGATCAGGTTTTTAATAATAGAAACATAACTCTAATTCCCTCAAATGTCTTTCTTTCTTTCATTCTTTCTTGCTTTCTTGCTTTCTTGCTTTCTTGCTTTCTTTCTTGCTTTCTTTCTTTCTTGCTTTCTGTCTGTCTGTCTGTCTGTCTTTGTCTGTCTTTGTCTGTCTTTCTTGCCTTCCTGCCTTCCTGCCCTTCGTATCTTCTCAGGCAATTAGAGTATTTAGGACTAATACTTTTATGCAACTTTATGCTGGACAGAGATGATGTACACATGATTCTCATACCATAAGAGTTTATCTATAATATCCAATGTTTAAAAAAGCCAGAGTTTTTAAGGTACTAGGGCTCTTGATTTCCTTGTGATGAATATAATATTTTCACTGGTAGCTTGCTTAATAGTAAATGTGACAATGCATATTATCACACCAGTAACTTTCATCATGAGAAGCAAAGAACTTGGCGCAAAGATCTTTCAGGGAAAAGCCCAATAATATCGTTTTGGACATGCAGACCTTGGTGTGGATAATTAAATTCTCCTGTAGTGAAACGTGAGGAGCTGCTCTTTTTTTCTTGCCTTTCATAGTAGCTGCACCTCTTCCACTGCTGTGTATTTTGCTTGCACTCTCTTCGTACTCAAGGTGCCATTCTGAGCAGATTCAGTCATCTCTATATTGTACATTGCTTTATTAAAATGACAGCACAATACTGGTTTTTTTAGTGCCTTGTGATCAGGTTCTTTTTTGAGAGACATGTTTTGTCTCACCTCAGTTTTATTTAAGATCATCTTATCCAAGGGCAAGTGTTTGCTTAAACGTGTTGTTTACCTATACTTGTTTTTTTTTAGAAATTATTCTTCATAAAGTGGTTTAATGTGCACATGGAGTCAAGAAATTTGGAACAAAGGACTAACAAATCTTCGATAAACCCGTTTTTTGCGAAGACCTAGTCACTTCAGAAACTGAAATTTTTACAACGCAGTAGGTGTGGACTGGCCTGGTGCCTTTTACTTCAAGCTTCCTAGCTTTTTGCTGTAGATAATTGAATTCAGTTTCTGTACTTTGCCACTTCTGTGGTATCATTTATAAAAGAATTTGTATTGAATTAGGCAGGGCTAGGCTCAGGTTAAGTGGCAAGGTGCAACACCTACTTTAAAAGTATGTTTGCATAACACTATTTGCAGAATAATGAAATGATGTTGGATAAATAATCAGGAGGCATCCCACTTTATGGTAGCTGCACTTGAACACTATGGGGAGCCATTTACAATCCGTAAGTAATTGTTTCTCAGCATTTCCATTAGAAATCACCACATTGAAGTGTTTATATCTCATCATAAAAATGCACAACAGTCTTGAAACACAAGGTCACATCATGAAAGTGAATTTATTTTTACACGGTGGAAGTAGTTTTATAAATCATCTTTCTAACACCTTGCAATGGAAGATTAATTTGAAGACTGATTAGACCAGGCTGGAGATTATTTTTGAGCAAGCAGATTATTTACTTTAAGAAGAGTCAGTAATTTCTTGCTAGTTTTTTACTTTTTGACTCAACTGCGCAAAGAACACATTGTAATTCCTACAGAATTAGCAAAATTGCTCTCAGACATTCAAGTTTAGATCCTCAAAGATGCTAAGGGTATCAGTGGAAGTTACTCACCCAGTTATCTTTGAGGGTATGAATATAATATAACAGAGTAGAATACAGTATATCAGTTGGAAGGGACCTACAATGATCATCTAGTCTAACTGCCTGACCACTTCAGAGCTGACCGAAAGTTAAAGCATGTTATTAAGTGTATTGTCCAAACACCTCTTAAACACTGACAGGCTTAGTGCATCAACCAGGCCCTAATGGTTTTGAGATGCTTCAGAGATAACTATAGATTAGACAGGAAACTAAACACAAAGCTCTTGTGCAGAAAGCAGGAATACATGCACAGTGAGGTTTGCTGCTGTATCCTTAGCTATATGACAATGTAGATATCACAGCTTGTTAAGAGCCCATGTGATATAATTTTAATACATAGACACTGCAAATTGCTTGATTCCTGCAGTGTTCTTTAGAGAACCATTTATCAGACCTGAAGTCTATCACAGCTAGGAATCATAGAATCATAGAATCATAGAATCATAGAATAGTTTGGGTTGGAAGGGACCTTTAAAGGTCATC
>Ga0181612_117490_pt1 | contig 11511 bp, 11 predicted proteins | sample HoacroProtozoa21_FD_119630 | JGI IMG/M metagenome (GOLD analysis project Ga0181612, IMG submission 119630) | Hoatzin crop microbial communities from Cojedes, Venezuel. Combined Assembly of Gp0051906, Gp0051904, Gp0051908
CAACAAAAAAAATCAAAAAGTTAAATATTATCCCTAACTTTGTACTCTGACACATTTAAATGTTTAAAACACGAATGAGAAACATGATGAGACACCTTGCCACAACCTTTACTCTTTGCCTATTCACATACATCTTGTGCACTGCAGGTATTTACAAGCAGCCTATAAAGCCTATGATGCAGGAGATTAACATACCCCAAAAAACCGTCTCTCCAGAAATGGAAATCGGCAACAATTTCTATTTTGGTAATAATGGTTATATTCAATCCTATGTTAATGCTGTTGATTGGTACCAGAAAGCCGCCGAACAGGGTGAAGCACAAGCCCAATTCAATCTAGGCGTATGTTATCTATTTGGGCATGGCGTACCCCAAGACTATGCGCAAGCTGTTGAGTGGTTTAGAAAAGGTGCTGAGCAAGGGCATGTTGGCTCACAATTTAATTTAGGGCTGTGTTATGGTTATGGACATGGTGTACCCCAAGACTATACGCAAGCGCTCTCATGGCTTCAGAAGCTTGCTAATCAAGGATATGCTGCCGCTCAACGCTATTTGGGATTTTACTATGAATTTGGACAAGGTGTACCCCAAGACTATACGCAAGCTGTTGAGTGGTACCAGAAAGCCGCCGAACAAGGTGATGAGCAAGCACAATTCGCTTTAGGCGTATCGTATGATGCTGGAAATGGCGTTGTTCAAGACTATACGCAGGCACTATATTGGTTTCGGAAATCAGCTGAGCAAGGATTTGCTCCTGCCCAATACAATTTAGGAATATACTATATAAAGGGGTCTGGTGTTGAGCAAGACTACGCACAAGCTGTCTCTTGGTTCCAGAAATCCGCTAATCAAGGGTATGACGATGCTCAATATGAATTAGCAAGGTGCTATGGGAATGGGTTAGGTGTAGCTAAGGACAGTGAGCAAGCCCTATCATGGCTCCAGAAATCTGCTAATCAAGGGTGTGTCAATGCACAACGCGAGTTAGGAGTGTGCTATGAGAAGGGGCTAGACGTTGAACAAGACTACGCACAAGCTGTGTATTGGAGCCAAAAGGCTGCCGAGCAAGGTGATGCCCAAGCTCAATACAATTTAGGGATATACTATGAAGTAGGGATGGGTATTGCCCAAGATGATGCACAAGCCATGTATTGGTATCAGAAATCGGCAGACCAAGGATTTGCCAATGCGCAATACAACATAGGGTGTTATTATTTCAATGGGCGCTTAGTCAATCAAGACTTTGCACAAGCCATGTATTGGTATCAGAAATCGGCAGACCAAGGATTTGCCAATGCGCAAAACCAGTTAGGTTTGTGCTACCTATTTGGGCGTGGCGTTAAACAAGACTACGCACAAGCTGTCTCTTGGTTAAAGCAAGCCGCCAAACAAGGATTTGCCGATGCGCAATACAATTTGGGACTATGTTATGAATATGGGGTGGGTGTTGCTCAAGACAAGAAGAAAGCCTTATATTGGTTTCAAAAGGCAGCCAATCAAGGTAATGAAGCCTCTATAGAGGAAGTTAAAAGCCTTAAATCACATTGAGCAGCAAACTATTTCCGCATCGGTCCCCACACTTGACTGCGTTGATGTCTGACCTCGACGATTGGGGTCCGCTAGCCTGCATCATTTCACAGACTTAATCAATCGGGCAGGGTTGCCAGCCACTATGGTGCCAGCGGGCACGTCGTGGGTCACTACGCTGCCAGCACCCACCACGGCATCCTCGCCAACGGTGACACCTGGCAGGATGGTCGCACCAGCACCCACCCACGCGCCACGGCAGATGTGAACGGGCTTGCAGGTGATGATGCGGCGGTCGTCCAAGTCGTGGTTGTTGGAGATGAGTTGCACATTGGCGGCTATCAGCGCATGGTCGTCGATAGTGATGCCACCAGCAGCCATCATCAAGCAACCATTCATAATCGTCACCTGCTTGCCAATCTTGACCATGTTGGCCCTGACCACCGTGAGGGGCGCATTCACACGGCTACCTTCGCCCATGTCGGGGAACAGGGCATGCAGCAACTCGTCATATTCGGGCGTCATGGGCATAGTGTGGTTGAGCTTGAACGCCAACTGTGCACACTCCTTTGCCTGGGCTATCTCTTGCGGTGTCTGCTGACGCAAATCGATTCTAACTTCTTCCATTGCAACGAATTTGTAAAGGTTATTGCCCCCCCAAAATGGCCATCAGATTTTTTTATTCGCACAATTGTTTAAGCACTTCCTCCCAATCGCAATTTTCGGGAGCTCCAGCTTCGATGAAATCGCCAATGAGTTTCTCAAAGAGTGCTACCCCCTTAAGCAAATTCTCCTTGATGATTTCCATCAGTTCATCGACATCCTCAAGATGGCAAACAGGAACTGCCGATTTTGCAAAAATCTCGGACTGCCTAAAGACTAATATACTAACCATGTCTTCTTTTTGATTAACGACATTGGCGATTTCTAACAACGCCTTGCGATATTTCTTGTCAATCTTACCTACGATTGTGAAAGCGCAGGCATAGCCTTCAGACATGGTTTCAATCGGGATAAAAACTGGCAAATCATGCTCCTCGTCATTGAAACAATAGTTAAGCCCATCTTCAAGCAGTTCAAGGTTAAATCCTTTTGTTTTGAGAGAGCCCACGATAGCTTTCTCTAATTCTTTTGCATCGTAATTCATTATAATTAAATTTTTTTGTAAAACAACGTTATAGCACAAAGATAAAACGATTCTTTCTAATGTGCCAATTTTTATACAAATAAATTCAATTGAACATTTTTCTTTGTGCCCACTTATTGCGAGCAGTACAAGAGCAGTACATTTATATGGACTATTTTGTAATTTTGCGCGTTAGAAATTTGCTAAATCTGTAAATTTGCGCATTTCGCAAGCATAAAAACATGTAATTTTGCGCATTTCACATGATTTCGTGGTTGGCATGCTCGAGGCGAAAGGCAGGGCAATCAAGATTCAGCCCGTTTATGAATGGTGCCTAGAACTTGGATTATAAAATGAGGGTGGGGAGGTGTCACAATAGCCCCAGGGCGTGGGTGGTCGCTGGGGCTTTTGGTTGGGTGGTTGGAGATGGAGATATTATATTTTCTCCATTACCTCTAGCAGATTTTGGTAAGTGGTGACGTTGTAATATTTCACATTGTCTGTTGTTCAGTAAACGATTCTTTATACTTTAGTAGTTGGTAATAATTAGATGTTTCACATCCTTATCGTTCCTATTCATGAAACTTACTTGATAAGTTTTATCGAACGTTTTCATCGTGAGTCCATGATTTTCATAAAGTGAAAGAATGAACGGAGTAGCCTTAATGACTAGCATCCATTTTGCACGGCACTCATTTATCAGATAGTTAGCAAGACGCATCTGGTCAGTTTTCCCGAAATCGTTTTGCGCATAGGTACTAAACTCGCTATCGTATGGTGGATCGAGAAAGACAAAATCATCATTTTGCGGTTGATGAAGTCTAAAGAAATCCTCAAAGTCGAGGTTCTCTATAGTAGTTTTTTTGAAATGGTTTTGTAATGTTTCCGAACGGTAATATTTGAGAGCATTAGCTAAAGTTTTTCCGTTATACGATATACCACCATAGGGCACGTTGAAATCCCCATCGCTGTTGTACCGAAACATACCGCTATACGCAAAATTTCGTAAGTAAAGGAATAGAGCCGTATGTAGGGGGATGTTTTCAATATGAATTTGTTTGTTGTTATAGAGTGAGCGAAAATAGGTATAAAGCGTTCCCATATAGGCCGTTTCGATATTGTCCATAATATCTTTCTTAGGCATCATAGTTCGTTCTAACTCAATTTTTTTCATTCGAGTTAGTTTACGTTTTAGAGTAGACTGGAGTAATGCAAACAACTCTTCACGACTCCACACGAAATGGGCATTAAGACATTCATTAAAATGCAAACGCTCATCAAGCAGATGCTCCGTCAATTTCGCATAAAGTTCGGTTTCATCAATCTTGTTTTCTCTAAATAGAATGTATAAGGTTTCCAACTTAGTCTCGTTTCGGGAGAAGTCTAGCATTTTTTGCCAACTCGTATCTATTGCTTCTGCCCAGCCGAAAAAGTCAGCGTTATGAGAAGAAACATAGGAATAAAGATTGATGAGTTCCTCTGACTTGTCATTTATAAAAAAGTGGTTTGCATTAAACGCTGTGAACACAGATCCTCCACCTACAAATGGTTCATAATAATTATTAAACTCAGGTGCTTCAGGGATAATAAACTTTAGTTCACGTTCTTTTCCACCAGGCCATTTCAAAAGAGGTTTCAAAGCTTTCTTTATCTTCACCACTTTATTTTTTTTCTCGGGTGTCTTAGGGCTTTTATAAATCTGAAATTGTGTTTCTTTTGTCAGTTCTTCTGCCCATTCAGGCAAAGTGGAAAAAATATTTAATGGTTGATTCTGCATATTGCTATTGTAATTAGCGAGGTCTGGTTCTCGCGTTATTGTCCCCTCAGTTAAATTAGCAGGGAACAGAGAATAAATATTTTTATAAAGTTCTTTGTTTATCCGATCAGATGCCGCATCAAAATAAGTCTTGTTAATCTCAACGCCGATAAACTTACGATTTAGGCTAATTGCGGCTACCCCCACAGAACCCACCCCCATAAAAGGGTCAAAAACGATATCATTCTCGTTGCTGGCAATGCGTATCAATTTTTGCAAAATCTTTACAGGTTTTTGTGCGGGATGCTTAGGATTGGATAAACGTTCTGGGTGCATACAGATGGGACTCTCAAGAAAATTGTGCATCTCTTTTTGTGAGATGAAGTTCCAAGTATGTTTCTTGTTCCAACAAGTGAAAATCATCTCACAACTATTTAGGAACCCAGCCTTAAAAATCTTCGGTGCAGGATTGGTTTTATGCCAAATCATAAAGTTTGTGGTGTCAAATTTCTTGTCAAGACAATTGTACCATCTACCCAGCTGATTATATGATGTGAAGATAAATAGATTGCCCGTTGGCTTAAGAATTCTGATAAATTCATCTGCCCAGTCCTCTGGATTAAAATCTACATGATCCCATTCGGCCACATCATTATTCATAGGTGTGCGACCAGGCAAAGGAATGTTACCAGTAGAATACTTCCCTATGTTATATGGTGGGTCAGTAAGGATAAAATCAATCGAATTGTTTGGAATCCGTTGGATGATTTCCTTACTATCACCACAGAGTATACATTTAAGCCAATTGGGATTTTTCATTTACAGATAAGTGTCCTTGATTCGTTCCAATGCTTCGGTGATAAAATGAGCATTGTTTTTATATTCATCAATTACAATATCATATCCTTTTTCTGATTTACAAACGAGATTCCAAAAATCCTTACTGATGCAAAGTTCCTCTTTTGCGAAGAATTGAAGCACGCGACCTTGTTTCCATTCCTTGCCTTCACCATAGCGATTATAAGCTGTGGCAAACAATATTTTCACGTGTTCCTCATCGCCAAGTTCGTTGGTAAGGATGCAATATTGTTCGAGCAAAGCTTCTTTTTCTGAACGAGCTTTCTTATTATCAAGGTCACCGCCAATTTTCAATTCAATCAGATAGCGCATACCCGTCTCTTCATCAAGTAAGTAATAATCGCTCTCGTGGCGTTTTGTAATAGCAGTTCCCGTCAGCTTCGAGATACCCTTGTAGTCATTCACAAACGGGTATTTCGTATGGTTCTTATATTCTTCAAGTATCTCTGCAATATAGTCAGTTTGTGCCCTGTAGAGTTTACCTTCTACATGCTGACTTACAGTATAATGAAGTTCTGCAATGGCAATCGCCATAGACTCCAACATATTCCCCAGCGAACTATCCAACGAACGAGCTAAAGCTGAATAGTATTGTATTTCGGGGCCAAGCGCAGCTATAAACACATTATGTATCTTCATGTTTATGGTGCCATTCTCATTATCCTTTTCAGTTATATGTCTGTCTGAAAACCCTTGGGCATAAGATTTTACGGAGGATGCGATGATTGCTCGGATCGCTTTTTCTTTGTATTCCATTATGAATTTATGTTTTTTATTTTATTCCCCAAAGGTAAAAACAATTCCATGAATTTTATTCTGTTAAAGTCCATTCGTCTTTTTACCTTAGTTGAGCATGCTTATCTTTTTGAAAGATTAATAAAATTGTTACCCTACAAAAGTACAAAATTTAGTTCAAAATTTGAACTGGCTAGAGGAAAAAAATAAAAGTGGGCTACCAACCTCTATGCGCGTGTGTAGAGTCCAACGGCAAGGTGCGGTAACGGCTTTGATGTAAAAAAAAGGCGTGGAAAGTTCGGGAAAAGATGTAACTTTGCTGCTAACTATCAATCACCCGCTATGCAGCAATACGCAACACGACTACTATGACTACTACCTTTATCGGCATCATTCCTGCGCGCTATGCCTCAACGCGCTTTCCAGGCAAACCGCTAGCCCTGCTAGGCGGCATCCCCGTGATACAACGTGTCTATCAGCAAGCTTGTCTCGCCCTCGACCATGTGGTGGTGGCTACCGACGATGAGCGCATCTTGCACACCGTCACCAGCTTTGGCGGTCAGGCAGTGATGACGGGCAAGCATCCCAGTGGCACCGACCGCGTCAACGAGGCCTATCGGCTAGCTGGTCATGGCGAAGATGTGGTTATCAACATACAGGGCGATGAGCCCTTTGTGCAGCCCCAGCAGCTGCGCTCCCTGATGGCTTGTTTCGACGACCCCGATACCGACATTGCCACCCTAGTGCGCCCCTTTGACCCTAGTCGCCCATACGCCGAGCTAGAGAACCCCAACACCCCCAAGGTGGTGCTCGACAAGCAAATGCGTGCTCGCTACTTCTCGCGCTCGGTGATTCCCTATGTGCGTGGTGTGGAGCGGGAGCAGTGGCCTGCCTCGGCTAGCTACTACACCCACGTGGGCATGTATGCCTATCGTGCTACTGCCCTAGCTGCCATCACGCAGCTACCCCAATCGCCTCTTGAGCTGGCCGAGTCGCTCGAGCAACTGCGCTGGCTAGAGCATGGCTACACCATCAAGGCTGGCATCACCACCATCGCCACTATTGGCATCGACACCCCCGCCGACCTAGAGCGTGCCGAGCAGTGGCTCGCCCAGTCGCAACAGCCGCAGTGATGCCTTGTGGGGTTGCCATGCGCCTAGCGTGACCACTACCCATGCCCACAACAGCAACAAGATGCGACCGACAGCTTGACGGATGGTAAAACCACCAATCTTGATGATGACTCATCGGGGGTGGGTGAGTGGTGTGCGCTTTCTTTTTTGTTTTCTTTTCTTTTATATATTTTCTTTTCTTTATTTTTTCTTTCAAAAAAAATATTATAATTAATTATATAATAATAAAATATAAACTTTTTCTTTTTGCTGCTTTTTCTTTTTGAGCAACGTTTACTAGAAATTCATCAGTTTGGATTTTGCAGGTGTGTAATCAAAATCTCGTTGTAATTTTGCGCTTAAAACTTAAGTATATTGATCTTAATGTTAATCAACACTTACAATATCGCCATGAATAATGTTACCACCGTCCCACCTGCTAGCTCCACGCCTCGCGAGCTAGACCCTCAAGTGAAAATCAACATCGACGAGCTCTCACGACAGATGCTCAAGCAAGTGGTGGTGCCCCCGCGACTGCATTGGCGCATGACCACCACCCAAGCTGCCGACTTTATCGAGGCGGCCTATCGGGTCGAAGTGAACCTGCGCTATCGCCCCTATCAAGCACACCCTCAGCTGAGGCGCTGCATCGAGCAGCTAGCCCACATGATTACCCACGATACTAACAAGTTTGGCATCTTGATGGCTGGCGTGTGTGGCAATGGCAAGACCACCCTGATGCGTGCCTTGCGACGTGCCCACCTAGTGGTGCAAGCGCGTGGCCTCACCGACCGCTTGGGCATGCGCATCGAGCAGGCCAAGGATATCGCTGCTATGGTGCGGCAGGGCGAGTCCTATCGTCAGCTGTTGCTTGCCGATATCCTCGCTATCGACGACCTAGGGGCCGAGTCGAGCGAAGTGATGAGCTATGGCAATGTGGTCTATCCTGTGGTGGACTTGCTAGAGCGCCGCTACGATGCTCAGCGCACCACCTTGGCCACGACCAACCTCACCCCTGCGCAAGTGGGTGAGAAATATGGCACCCGTCTTGCCGACCGCCTGCAAGAGGCTTTCACCATTATCACGTTTCAAAATCAAAGCTTCAGACAATGACTACCACCCATCCAACCCCCACCCGTACCCCCGAACCATCTATCCGACTCACGGTCTCGCAAATCGAGGCGATGAGCTGCCTCACCCCTGCCCAAGTGGGCGAAGTGGTGCTGATGATGGCGCAACGCGCCAAGGGCGAGACGCCTGCCGCTGCCTCGGCACCTGTCGTGCAAGTGTGCTACAACCTTGTGGAGCATGAGCTAGCGCAGAGGGAGCGCCGCCTCGAGCGCCAACGCCTTGCTGCCCGTCGTCGCCGTGAGCGTGCCCAGCAAACTGTTGCCCCCTCTAGCGAAGCCTCAGCACAATCCCCCACCCAGTCCGCTCCTCAGCCTGCCACCACCTCACCCACATCGGCAGTAGTCCCATCTGCCCCAGCCACTGCTACCACCGCCCCAGCCAACGCTAAGTCCAAGGGCACCCGATTTTGCCCGCCCTCGGTCAGCGAGGTGCAAGCCTATATCGATGAGCACCATTTGTCTATCGATGCTCAGCAATTTATCGACTACTATGAGAGCCGTGGCTGGCGGATGAGCAACAATGTGGGCATGAAGGACTGGCGTGCTACGCTGCGCAACTGGGTGCGCTATCGCCGTGAGCATCCCTCGTCCACTTCTGGCGACCACCACACTTCGCGTTGCTCGCTCCTCGAGGTGGACAATCAGCCTGCTGACTACCTCAATAGCCGCTTTGTGACAGGTGCTGTGGCTAGCTAGTAAAAAAAATAGGTCGATATAGTTGCAAAATGCATATTTTGGTGGTAACTTTGCAGCCGTCGTAAAGCTGATTGATCTGCCTCTCGCGGTCAGTCAATGTTAATAGCAATCTAATTATTTACCATACTCATATACACACTTTTCTTAAGTTATGATAGACCCAAGCAAAAATTCTGAAATTATCGACCGCATCAAGTGGTTGATGAAAGAACTCAACGTCAAGCAAGTGCAACTGTCCGAACTCATTGGCGTGGACACCTCCAATCTGTCGAAATACCTCAATGCTCGCTTGCCCGTGAGCGACTCTCTAGTCAATCGGCTAGTGGTGAACTTGGGCGTGAGCAAGGATTGGCTACTCTCGGGCGGTGATTTGCCTTTTGGCAGAAAGCCCATCAAATTTGATGAGGACGGTAGGCTAATCGTGCCAGATCAAGCATCGGTACCTGTCTATGACATCGATGCTAACGCAAACAAAGTCAAGCTACGCGACCAGCTCATGGGCAAGACCAACATCGTGGGGTGGGTCAGTCTGCCACAACTGAGTCCCGATAGCAGCATCGTGCGAGTCACTGGCGATAGCATGGCTCCCATTATCATGGATGGCGACTTTGTGGCTGTGCGTGACCTGGTCAACAAGTCGCAAATCTATTGGGGGCAAATCTATATCGTGCAGCTCGATGACTTTCGCATGGTGAAGTATGTGCGTCGTCACCCCGACCCCAATATGGTGACCTTGCGCAATGCCAACCCCAACTATGACGACATAGACGTGAAGCGCAGTGACATCCGCGACATGATGATTGTGCAAGCCGTCTTGCGTCTGGCTGCACGCTTGTGATTCACACTAGGCGATGACCGTAACAACAGCCATTCCGTTACCCAATATTAGCTACCACACGCTATCCAATGGCTTGCCGTTGGTGCACATCACCACCACATCGGCTGTGGCGTGGTGTGGCCTAGCTATCAATGCGGGTAGCCGTGATGAGCAGCCTGGGCAGCATGGCTTGGCACACTTTGTGGAGCACACCATCTTCAAGGGCACCACACACCGCCGCGCTTGGCACATCCTCAACCGCATGGAGCGGGTGGGAGGGGAGCTGAATGCCTATACCACCAAAGAGGGCACGATGCTCTATTCGGTGTTTCCACAGCAGCACTTGGAGCGTGCCATCGACTTGCTGGGCGACTTGGTGCAGTGGTCGCTGTTCCCTGCCGACGAGCTCGACCGCGAGCGCGATGTGGTGTTAGAAGAGGCGGCAAGCTATCGCGACACGCCTGCCGATGCGGTGTACGACGATTTTGAGGATTTGTTGCTGGCAGGCAGCCCACTGGGGCACAACATCTTGGGCAACAAGCAAGATGTCGAGCGTCTATCGAACAACGATTGCATGCACTACCTCAAGTCGCTATATGTGCCAGCCAACATGGCCTTTTTCTCGGTGGGACCCACCGATAGCCAACGGGTGTTTCGCCTCGCCGACAAGCATCTAGGCACAATGTCTCATCAGCCTGCCCCTCGCCATCGCACGGTGCCACTGCTCAATGCCCCATTTCGTCAGACGATGACGGTGGGCGCTCATCAGGCACACACGGTGGTGGGCGCTCGTGTGGCCGATATGCACGACCCTCATCGCTGGTCATTGATGTTGCTCAACAACATCTTGGGTGGGCCAGGCATGAACTCTCTGCTCAACGTTGAGCTGCGCGAGCGACGGGGATATGTCTATACGGTGGAGTCATCGCTCTCACTGCTGAGCGACTGCGGCTGGATAGAAATCTATCTGGGGTGTGACCCTAGCGACGTGCGCAACAGTTTGCGAGTGATTGAGCGCATCGCTCAGCAACTAGCATCACACCCCTTGCCTGAGCGACGGCTCGACACCTGCAAGCGGCAATATTGTGGTCAGCTGGTGGTGGCTGCCGATAGCCTAGAATATCAAGCGATGAATGCGGGGCGCGGTCTGCTATATCGTGGGCGCATCACCACCACACAGCAAGCTATCGAGCACATCATGGCAGTTACGCCCACCGATGTGATGATGGCGGCACAGCAATTTGCAGGCCAACTATCGGTGCTCACCTATCATTGATGGGTTGTGCCTATTGATTGTGTGAAAAAGGGGGGCTTGCCGACCAATTTAGGTCTCCGAAGTTGTGAGAAACCTAAAATAATCGTTATCTTTGCAAGACCATCATCAACCACCAACAAGCATAGTTATGGAGCAGCCGAGACGATTTCCCATCGGGATACAGACATTCACAGACATTATCAAGGGTAATTACCATTATGTGGACAAGACCGAACAAGTTTACCGCTTGGCACATTCAGGCAAATGCTTTTTCCTGAGCCGCCCACGCCGTTTTGGCAAATCACTGCTGGTGAGCACGCTAGAAGCCTATTTCAGTGGCCAAAAAGAACTGTTCAAAGGCTTAGCCATCGAGCAGCTAGAGCACCAGTGGGAGCAATACCCCGTGCTGCGCCTTGACCTCAACAACGAGAATTATAACAGCCCGACAGCATTAGAAGGTATATTGAATTGGCATCTTTGCCAGTGGGAAGCATTGTATG
>Ga0181612_131578_pt1 | contig 11511 bp, 7 predicted proteins | sample HoacroProtozoa21_FD_119630 | JGI IMG/M metagenome (GOLD analysis project Ga0181612, IMG submission 119630) | Hoatzin crop microbial communities from Cojedes, Venezuel. Combined Assembly of Gp0051906, Gp0051904, Gp0051908
CCTGCTTCAAAACAAAGAGTCAGGAATGATGGTTTAATGAATTTGGGCCTAAACACAGCAGCTGGTGAGCATCCAGCAGGAGCTTCACTAGAGCTTCTGCCAGGCTTGTGGGAAACACAGCTCTAGCTAGCTCTAGCTTCTACCACAGCAAATGGGAGGCCAGCAAGTCCTCAAATCCTTCCTTCGTGTTTAGGTAGTGGCAAAATTGAGTAGTACTGTAAGCAAATAAAAGCTTCACATTTCATTTCAATGTAGGTCCTGGGGGTATACTGGATGCCTATTGCCATGAATCTGACATAAATTCCATGCTTGTATTGCAGCTAGTCAACCAATGATCCCTTCCCTTTCCTCAGCAGAGCACTGGCAGAAGCTCTGTCAGTTTAATCTTTGCATTTAATTTGCAACAGTCTGACCTGTTGATAGCAGAACTTTACTGTGCATTTAGGATCCTCTGGGAATTTTTTCGGTCAAAAGACAGACTGGGCAAAATTCCGAGACCTGCAGTTGCACCGAGCACACTGGAAACCACAGCAGAACTTGGCCAATTACGTACATGACCTACAAATCACAGGATCCTGCACAGACAGTGCTTTGTTAGTGGCTGTATCTATTCTTCTACGTTTTGAGCAAATGTTTGCACAGAAACAATACATTTTCCCTCAACGGTTTTCACTTTAGTGCTTCTCCCATCAATTACAAAAGACAATTACTGAACCAGACGTATTAAAACAGTGGATTGCCCTTTATAGTGCATTTATACCCTTTGATAGAAAGCAAATAATTATCATCACTATAGCACTCTTTGAGGTACGTAGGACTCAGTCACTTGTTTAAATGGATGTGGAAGTGACTGGACTACCACTAGCAGCTGACACCACAAAACAGAATAGTAATTTTTGTGGATGGATAATTCAAAGCTCCATGCAGAAAGACCCTCAGAATAAATAAGTTTCCCTAACAAGGAGAGTATAAAATTGATCACTATTAAAGAAGCTCAGATCCCTTTAGAATATCATGATCTTTGTTAATGTGCTGCCCAGTAGCACCTGCTTCTTGATAAAAGCTGCTGTTTTAACAAAATGCAACAACAAAGAGCTTGAAGTAGCGTAACGCATTCACCATGAGAAGAACATTTAAGCAAAGAAGTTTTTAGTAATGCGGGCTGAGAAGACTGTTAGCGCAGTAAGCTGGAGTTCACCTTCCGCAACCTCATCAAGCAGTACAGTAATCTTCTTGTCTTCTAACAAACGGTCCTTCAAGAACTTCATGAAGATTCCATTGGCCAACCCCGACTGCTGAATTTCAAAAGCTTCTGCTCCTTGGCACCTATGAGATCACCAGCATCAGACAAGGAATAAACACTGCAACATCTGCACGATTAAGATCAACATGAGGACAAAAGAAGAAAAGTTATGTTGGGAATGGGGGAAAGAAAGCCTACAATTTGAAAACGGGGTTGTGTTTAAGGGCAGCCTGCTCCTCGTTCATTTGCGAGCAGCTCATCCTGGGAAGACTTCACTTACAGTCAAGCCACAGACCACAGCTGATATCAAACTGTTTATACAAGGAGATTAAATTTCTCATAAAAGACTTCATTAAAGCTCTTGACAACTTCTATTCAACAGCTTTTGCACTTGACTTGAAAACTGATAGAGGTTATTTAGCTTTCTGCATAAGTAACCTCTTCAAACAGTTTCAAATGCAGTTGTAACTTTATTCTTTACACCTAGAATAAGAAGCAGAGAGGCCAACCTACATGCTACTCCTCCAATAATTTATTAATTTATATTTTTAACTTTTTTTTTTCCCCTTAAAATTTATCTTGCATTAACAAGAGGAGACACATGACTGAAGAGGGTGCAGCATGTAGCATCGACCGCTCCACAGCACTTGACCTTCTGTACAAGCTCACAGTGCAGCAAGTGCCATTAGGAACACCCAGGACTTAACTGCCCCTTCCCCATCAGCACCCACAAACAGAACATTATGGGTCTGAGGGTAAAATTTAATTTTTTCTTCTCTGCGTTTTTTTCATTTCTAATAAATAATACTGAGATAAGTGCACAACTCCCACAAGTAACCATTTAAAAAGGACCAGGAACACCGTCCAGGAGTCTGGTTTGCTGAAGGCAGTTCTCTGACTGGCGTTAGCCTGTATCTGAATGGGCACATTAAGTACTGGGAATCATTACTTACGCATTTCCACAGTCAGACTGTAAAAAACATAGTATAAGGACACAGATATGGATATATATTACTGGTCCTTTAGCACCACAGTTAGTATTTTCGTGTAAAAGATTAGCTGTACAATCTCAGTGGTCATTTCTGGCTTCAAAGCCTCTGTGGCATAGCAGGAGAAAAATTTCCTTACGTTGCATATCCAAAAACAATGTTGGCTGTAACCTTCAGAGCATCTAAGATAAGAATTGTGTCATCATACTCATTTCTGCAATAAATGGAAACACAAAAAAGTAAAATAATAATTTGAGAATGAACAATGTTGACAAACTCTACAGTTGTTCAAAACACTGAAAGGGCATAGTTCAGAAACAGTAGGTTTTTTTCTCCTACATTTCTGGAATGAATCCTGACTACTAGAAGTCAAAAATCAGCATCATCAATACTCTTCATGAAGACAATGAAAAGATACAGTCAGATATCATGCATTACCCATTTGAGGGCATGCTGTATTAACCAATACAGTTTGGCTACAATCTCTTAAAAAAGAATTTCTGATCTCTCCCCCCCGGTGTCTGTGTAGTTAACGTGAGGCTTATGCAGCAGTATTTTCTATTTGGACAGCAGATCATGAAGCCGAAATGGGTCACTGGCATTTCATCTGCAGTGAAGTTTAGAGGCTCTGTGAACACCAAAGCACTAGCAATTTTCTATTATGAAACATTCCTTAGAGACCAATTTTCATCAGTGCTGACTGAAGAGCTGATTTCAAGTGCAAGTTTAATCGGGCATAGTAGTCTCTTAACATGGTAAGAAAATAGTACTTTGTTCAGAAAAATCTGATGAAGCAGTTGACTTTTCAGCTTTAAATAAAGATAAAAAATCCCCAGCACAAAAGCAGCGCGCAAAATCCATGCCTCTTAAGAGTTCTAAAATAAGCACTTTACTTGAGCCCTTCTGTCAAATTAACATGCCTTTGATCATATGGATCCTCCTTCCTCTCTGTAATGATGAAGACGGTTAATGATGCTAGGGGAAGGGGTCATTTTTCTTCTTCAAGATGCCTAATTTCACTTTTATCTAAAAAGACTGATACTTTGTAATTTTTAAACAACAACAAAAAATTGCCATTCAAATCAAGAGGCAAGTATCTGTCCATGGAAGCAAAAAGCCTAATCACCAGCTTCACATTTCCATCCAGGCCAAAGGCAAAATAAGTCTGAATGAAACCTACTGCCTTTAAAAGCATTCAGGTGCAGGCTGTGAATTCTCAGAACCGTGAACTTTGCGGCACACTGAATTCTGAGCCCAGACTAAAGACTTCTCCTCAGCTTGAAGTCCAGCTTTCTCTCCCTTGCTATTCTCTCATAGCAGCTGTTCAGTTTTATTTGTTCATTTTAAAATAGGCTCAGTTTTAATCTGTTGCTGCAGAGAATAAACTGAACTTTACAGTTGGTTCCCCAAACTACAGTCATTATACCCTCTCCCCCTATTGTGTAGCAAACCCATCTCTCAGACATTTAGTGTCAGTTCTCACTAGTCACAAATTAGATCATACCTTTTCCGACACATATCCAGCAGGAAAACATTGAGTCCCGTCTCTTTTTCCTGCATTAGTTTGAGGATGTTCTGGACACACAAACAGTTGGCAGATCGGTAGGGATTTGGAGCATCAATAGGAACCATGAAACTGTTCCCATAGTTTTCGTAGCCATGGCCAGCATAGTACAACAAACCTGAGAGTGCAAAATATAGGTGACTGAAAACGCAGTTCAAGAGTTATTGGAACATTTCTGTAAATCTTAGCACAGCCAAAACCTTCATGCACTATGTCCACAGTATTTGTCTGTGGGACATTATTATCATTCAAGCTACTCCAAGCAGGTTTTTTTTTTTTCATATCAATATGCCTATGTTAATACAGGAAGGAAGGGAAGGGGGGTGGGAAACCATGTTAACATCAACTTCACAATACAGACACACCAAATTTAAAAAAAAAAAAATTAAAAAAAAAATCACTCATGCAACAGAATCCATTAGATATTTGCATCAAACACACAAAGTTAAATACCCTTAAAATGCTTTAAGTAGAGTTATGACCTCTAACAGAAATAATCTGTTATGTATGATAACTCACAGACATGAGCCAGGAATTGTGCCAACTGTAAAACATCTTCTCCGCATGTGCAATTACAAAGCCTTGAGCAGCAGTGAGTCAGTGCAGGTTTTACAGATAGAAAAAAAGTAACACTGAACAGTTTGGATGGATTTTTTTTTTTAAATGAGAGATGCCGTCATCTTTAAAATTATTCTCCTTTGATTATTTTATGTTTTACTTACCATTAATCATTGGAAATTCTTAAAAGTACTTTAACTAGAAAAAAAAAATCAGAGAAACACCTTGCTTACACTATGAGAGCATTTGGCAAGTTTTTAGTTTTGCTGTTTCATCTGTGCAGTCAGTTTCTTAATTTGTTTTTGTCTTTCTTATAGGTAGGGATAAGAAATATTTTTACTTTTAGAGGGGGGAAAAAAAGGTCATTCTGTGATGATGTTTGGTAGGACTCTAGAACACATTCCCATTACCAAACTACCAACAACTCATTCATAGTTAATTGCATCTGCATCTCTTTACAGTTACAGACTCACAACTCTTGTGGGTCTACTAAACAAACAAATTCTGTGTGCTTACCTAAACACAAAAGATTATCCTACAGTCATCTCTCTTGTGTCGACACACAACAGTCTACAATAATTTAAGATTTAAAATCTTGAAAAAAAAAACATGAAATAGTTTTGTACAAAGAAAACACATAATCGAATTTTAAAAAGTTTTTCTTAACCCTGAAAAAGGGAACTGCAACCTAGGGCTTAGATTTTACTTACAAGAATAAAAATGTAGATATTAAAGCCATATCAATTTGCAGTAAGATTAGATGATCTTAGCATTAATAACCTCCACTGCCATAAAATGCAGTTACCAGAAGCTTGTACGATTAAATGGAATTTTCCTATTGTCTGTGCCCCGTGCTATTTTTGTTCACCTATGGGGCAAGTTCCATCTTCTAAAAAGAATTTTTATTTATCTATACAAAGCAGTCTATGGGTCACATCTTCAATTAGTATATAGTGGTGCAGCTGAGTTAAAGTCAACAGAGATATGAAAATTTATGCTAACTGGAGATACGGTCTTATGTCACTGTTCTTACTAAGAATAGCTGCGAAATTTACGTCACTACAAAACTTCAATATTCAGAAAAAACAAAGGAAGCCTTACCCTAACATACTAAAATGATCTACATTTAAGTCAGCTCGTGCAGGTAGATACGCTAGGTGTTTTTACCTTTTCATTACAGATAGCTGCAACAAACAAAAATACTTCTCTCGCAGAGCACTGCTCTTTGTGTAACGGAATACCAAGGTATAACTATAGCCCTTCAAACTAAGCCTTTGGTTCTCTTGTAAGCTCTCAAGTCATTAACAACTATGCCAAGACCTTGCAAACTGCTCCATTCAATCAACAGCGCTCAGTTTCTTTTTATGGGAAACACGCATAGTCAAGCAGCCAGCAAGTGCATACAAGGTAAACTCGAGGACGCAAGGCTTCACCTCAGCAAAGAGCCTCATGTTTACCCCTCTGCCACAGGCTTGGAAAACGGCAACAGCTTTAGTCAATTAAAAGTTGTATTTCCAAAGGGCACAGAATTTAACGTGTATGATTAAAAACCTACACAAAGGTGCTACTGGGCTATTTAGAAGATTCCAATGGTTACCTGAGTTTCAAGAGTTAAAAACGAAGTTAAGCACCAAGTGCATGACTCCATGTCAGGTTCCAAGTTAAAAGGAAACTCTTCAATCTGATTTCCACAGAGTTTGGATTGGGACCTAAATCAAGGCTATACCTGAGATTATATACATCTGAGCCTACGTTAGGCGAGTAGTTGGACTGACCGAAGGAAACAAGGCTAATACAAAGCACGATTTATCAGAGTATTTCCTCAATTATTTCTGAAATATTTCTATTCGCAAATACATTTCTTTTATATCCTTAAGCAGATGACTGTGCTATGCTTATTTGATGAGTACCTGCAACAGTTAATACGTTGAGCTCAAGATCCCAAATAAATCTCTGCATACCCAGAGGAAACATGTTTGGAGGGCCTCATTAGACACTTTGCCACAACAATTTTAAGTAGGCTCAAGTTCCTCACAGACGTCAGCATTTAAGTGATATCTGTGTCTCTCTCCCTCCTTTTTTTTTTTTTTAAAGAAAGCAGTCTAACTATTTTTAGCCTTTAAAACATACAAGTCTACGGTTTTACTCTTTGTGGAATACAAGATTAACTGCACCCTACATTTAGAACAACATAAATTAAGCCATTAGAGGAGAGAATCATTACCACTTTGTTTACTACACCTGCTCTTAAGCAACAATATCTGAAATGCCACTTTCCTGGCAGTAAGCAAGAATTACACAATGTCATATTAGGCATCATGAATGTGTGTAACAAGGACTAAACAGACGTAGCCACTATGCCTCTTCTGTTTGGAGCTATGCCCACTAAAACCGCAATAAATCATTATCTATTTGTGCACTGACAGCATCTTTTACATGCTTTAAGCCATTAATAGCCACCATCCAGAAAGAACAAAGTGACCATTTAAATTGAAGCAGCTATTGCCAAACAGTACTGACAAAATGGTCTGCTTACCTTTCAGAAATATCAACTTGCTGGAAAAATACAACTGCAAAAATACGCCTTATAGGAGCTTTCATATAGTGCTGGTGAGAAACTCATCAAAGCCTTTCAGTACTTTATTTTCTAAATTCATGCCAACAATTACAGAAAAAAAAATTGAGAAGGTGCAAGAATCTGAAAGCTCACTCAAATGTGTAAGGACATCTATTTCCCAGGGAACAAAAAAAAAGAAAACCGCTATCAGAACACCTACTATACTCTATTGCCATAATTAGTCTTCATGTCATGCAAGTTGTGGCTCTGACATAAATGCCCAAATGTCAGATCAGCCAGTTCTGCGCAGACAGAGCATCAGGTAACACACCATTAAAAAAGTCAAATAATCTGACCTTGGGTTCCAAAAAAGAATCAAATAATGTTTTCTCGTGTGGGCGTTACTATACGAATTCTGCAATTTAAACAGGACAACTGGCACAGCTTTTTGGTCTTTGTTCTAAATCATTTCTGGAGTTGTTTATGCAATCTTAGCTTTTAGAAAAATGACAGAACTAGTGGCAGTCAGCAGCAAACTCCTCAAAGCCCACAGAAGAACTTTTCTTACACCCCAAGCTAGGTCTTTCTAGGCCTTTTCCACACCAGACATGAAGGGTTTTGCTCTGTGCATCAATTTCACCATGTCCTGTCCCAGCTAGCGCAGCCACCAACCAGTTCTGTCTTGTGCTTTGTCCCTCAAAATCACGTTTATGCAAGACAAGGAATCCCAATATATGAGTAATCATCGAAGAATCAAGGCATATCAGACCTGACTGGTTAGTCATTACCCCAGCAAAAGGCACCTCCTGTGCAGTATGTGGAGAAGAGCTTAAAATTGGTATTAATATTCTATTACAGGTACCTTATAAATGGATATGTGACTCAAATAACAAAAACTTAGAGGAAAAAAAAATGTGTTAAATGCACATCTTTTAGTATGCATACTTTGTTTAATTTGTCCTCTTACAACTTAAACCAATTAAGCTTTCCATCTAATGTGCAAAGGCACAAAGAAAGAATACATTTTATACTCTATATTCAGACCTGTGAAACAGCAGTTGTACCTGAGTTTTGCCCAAACAGGAATCTTAGTATTTAACTCAGTGCAAAGTCCTTTACTATCGACAACTGCAGAAAGCCAGAACCTGAAGTCCACAGCTCACCTATTTCTCAGTTGGTGCCTTTCCTTACGCAAGGTGTATTCTGCAAAGGATAATGTGAATTCTTCTCCGTTTTATTTTACTTCTTTAATGTGCATAGACATAACTTCGGAGAACTACATTTTCATTTTATATAAACTCCTTTTCAATCTGCTTTCTGAAGTAGAAATCCAGGTTTGCACTATCAAGGACGTGAAAAACTCTGTGCTTGCCAGGCCAGTATCACAGTAACTGAAAGGAACCAGCAATTCAAACTAAGGATTGGCAAAAAAGAGGAGGGAAAGAAAGACTGCATCCAGCCTGTTAAGGGTTACGCCCTAACTCTAAAGCACAATGTTTTCCTCTTATTTCTGCACTGCGTATTTTATTTTGTAACATCATGAGATACACTGTGCTGCTATGCCCGCCTGCCCCCCCCAACACACCTGGTATCAGAGCGCAGCTCACTGTCAAGGCAAAGCAAAGCAGCCCTCTTCCTCTGTTCTGTACAGAGCTGTCGATCGAGGAGTAAGAGAGCAGTGCAGCCCCTCTCAAAGAGCGCCAGAAGGACGGAAATCCAGAAGGAAAGGGTGTTCTGCAGACATCCAGTAGAAAGAGAGGGGGTGAACGGGAGGGACAGCAAGTCCAGGACACATTCCATGCTGTATGTAGGACTGCTCCCCACCTCCCAACAGAAAGGCAGCCTAGCTGTCTAAGTACGCCAAGGGATCGGGCGACCCTACCCAAATCATTAACTTGCAGGCACGGGGAAGGAGGACAGCAGAACAGGAGTTTACGAAGAAGGTGTTTAAGAGGTCTCCTAAAAGCAGCAAGGACTGCTGCCAAGACGACGTGTAGTCTTGTATACTGCAGTCACGCAGTTTTCAACTACTCTGCTACTTGTCTGTTTCCATAATACACTAATACAGGTGACAACAAACTATTCTTGCTCTTGCTTAAAAAAGACTACTACAAACTAGTACTAATGACTTCTTGTTACAAATATGCATCTTCTGCGGAGCACGTTGTCAAACACGCTCGCTATACAGGCGCAGCAGCTTTCAGCAGGCAAACGCATCCGTACCGTCACACAAAAAAGTGCACTCCAGTTTTAGGCATGGTTAAAGAAAAAAGTTCAAACATTTTATCTGTTCTAAGGATAAAGAAACAGTAACATTTTAACCAAAGTCAAAGAATATGCTGGTGGGTGTTTTTAACGTACTTTTCCCATTCTCCATCCTGCTATTTACAGTGAAGTTTGTTTTGCTGTCACGTACAGTGAGCTGGCAGAGGTAAGCACCAGATGTTTGTGTACATGATACATCTCCAAACTGACCCACTGCAGAAGGGATATCACATGCTCTTACCATATACTCCTTTGTCCAGGAGCAGTAAAAATTCATCCACTGCATTTCGCATCTCAGACTCCGTAAGATCCAGCAAAGAAACAACTTTGAAATCCAGCTGTCTTAGTAAATTAGTCAATTCATGGACATCTACCATCGGAGCCTTGAGTTGGGGGTGATTCCAGTAGCTCATATTTCCTATTAACAGAGCTACCTTGTCTGTTGCTGCAGAGACAAAAGAAAACCAAAACCACAGCACATTTATGTATTCCATGGGTTCAATACCTTTAAATTTAATTTCTTCTAAAGTGAAATCTCACTTCAGGCAGAACATTTTATATGATTTTAAGTATCATCCTATATCCACAATACAGTTCAACTCTCTTTTCATCCAAAAAACCCCATTGCAGCATGGTCTGACAATCAACGTATCTGAACTGTGATGCCTCTCAGACTGGATAATCTGTCAAGAAGAGAGTCACTAAGGCTACCTTCCATTTCTTTCATTTTCCTGAAAGAACAATTACTGAATTCCCCCAAGCAAGAAGAAATTTAATAAACATGAAAATTCTTACGGCAAATTGCCAAAGCTATGGCCAGTATACTTTCCCCGAACCCTCAAAATTTCTTATGCTTCTTAAAAATCAAACAAAAACCCACCACACACAAAAGACCACTTTCACATCCCCATCTCCTGTGTCCCATCTCTCTAAAACACGGTACATTTAGGTGGAAACTTTTACAGGTCAGAAGTAAAGTCTTTCTTCTGTTAAGGTTTTACTGTTGCTCTGGTTAAACACAATTATACAGGACGTGAGAAATTTCCAAAATTCAGCGGGAAGTCTACTGCTTTCATTTTAATAAAGGCAGAAGTAATTCTGTCAAAAGTAAACAAAGCAGCAATGAAAGGGGAAAAAAGTCACATTGACAGAAACGCTTTAGAGACCACTAGCCTGATTTTTATCCCCAAATTGCACACTAAGTTACAGAAAGGCACTTATTCAAAGCAAGGCACTTCCTCCCTGGTGTGTTCCTTCTCTTCTCCAATAGGAATTACTGTCTCATAGCTCTGGTGGGAAACGAGACCACGCAAACGCCCCACTCCTGCTCCAGAGTCAGCAACCCCACACAGCTTGATCCAGAAGAGAAGCTCTGCCCACAGCCTCAGTGTCTGGTATTGCACCGCCTTCAACCACGATGTTTTCAACATTTTTGCAGGTGGAAAACCTCCAAAGTCTTGAACAGCATGAACTATTTTGAACAGCAGAGACTGACAGTGGCATACTGTCATTGAAAAACACTTTTAAAATGACAAGCTTTCTAATTAATTTAGAAAAGATGAACCAGGACCGGGGAGTACTTACACTCCCTCTCACACTGATCAGCCTGAAAGAGCAGTAAAATTTTGACAGAGGCCAGCAGCCTTTCCACCTGGTTTAACATTGACAAGACAACACGTCTGACCACAGTCAAGTCTACCATGCAAACTTAGGAATGTGGTTAAAAAACCCCAGCAACTCTTCTTCACAACACACATGTGCTATCCATCTATCTTTACGAGCTTCAGCTCAGGATCAAAACATCCACACACGTGCACAGGAAGAGCTGAGCTTGCAGGGGCAGCGCACCCTTCGCAGACAGGCTACCAGTCCTCTTTATCACATCATCCTAATGCCACCACCTCCAACTGTCAAAGTATTCAAAGTCATGGAGTAACACACTTGCTAAGGTCACGTCCAGAGGAATTTGAAACAGTAAACTGAAACAGATGAGAAGCTGCAGACGCTCCACCAAGTCACTAAAAATACTGGTGCCCTTACCACAGTTTACTGCTGAAAGGGCATGTAAGTATTATAAAGGACCATAAAAACAGACAAAGGTCTCCCTCCCTGCAGCTATTTACACAAACTACAGTTATTCCACTAGCAATGGCAGAAGCAGCAATACTCAGAAGAAGCAAAATCTATTTCCTAGATATGAAATACATACATTCATTACAGCTACAAACTACTTACCAACGGGTCTGGGATTTGATTGCTCTTGTAGGTCTGCTTGAAAGAGATTCAAAGAGCAGATCATCAGCAACTACAGTCATAGTTCCAACGTCCAAAATGA
>Ga0181612_143166_pt1 | contig 11511 bp, 10 predicted proteins | sample HoacroProtozoa21_FD_119630 | JGI IMG/M metagenome (GOLD analysis project Ga0181612, IMG submission 119630) | Hoatzin crop microbial communities from Cojedes, Venezuel. Combined Assembly of Gp0051906, Gp0051904, Gp0051908
CGCTCCTCATAAGACTTGTGCTCTGGACCCTTCACCAGCCTCATTGCTCTTCTTTGGATGCGCTCCAGCACCTCAGTGTCAGGGTGGAGCCTGTGCCTTCATGATATATGTAAGGCATAATGCCTGTTTACCAGAAGTTGGACTTCATCTTGGCTGGAGCCTCAAGGCAGTTATCGGAGTAATGTAACAGCAATTAAATAAGATGCTTACAGACTAGGTCTGGCTAAAGCATATTCCACATTGCTCAAAAAAACCCCCTTTTTAATTGCTAGTCTGAAATTTCTTTGGAAATATTATTGCTGCAATAGTCAACTCTCCCCTCACTTACTTGAAACCTTGTCTATACAGACATTACAATGATGAACTATCGTGTTTCTTTCTGCTTGTGTGTGTAAACTATACATATAAGAGAAAGAGTGTTCTTTAGGGCAGGCCTTCTCTTTTTGATCTGTGTTTGTACAAGACCTGGCATTATTGAATCCCAGTCCATAAGTGAACCATACAAGCACGACAGTACTGTAAATAAATAGCTATTCTGAAGATAAAATTCCATTTACCTGCTGTTCAGCACTTTCCCCTACAGGTCTTTGCACCAGGAGTCTTGCATGAAAAAGGAGTTCCCGTGTCTTCTGTGTCCATCTCTGGTCCCATTGACCTGACTGCCAGTGGAGGATTTGTCATTGCCCCTAGTAAGAGGAACAGGTCCAATAGCTGTAATGCTGTAGAACAAAAGAGAAAATGCTTTCTTATTCTGAAGCTTTGCCTGAAATGTAGCCTGTGTCCAAAGGTGGAACAAATTATGGCTACTTTTTCCTTGAACCCTGGGTGGCAATTAAGGGGAAAATTTGCCCAAGTACTTATGCAGAGACTTAAAGGGTATGATAAAACCAAGATGGATATAATGCTCATTGACAACAAGTAATTCTTTAAGCAGAGGAAAAAGAAATTAGGCAAAAAATTTGCATTATATATAGGAAAAAGGTCTACCATGGAAAAATACATATCCAGTACTAAACATGGGCACAAGCCCAATTCTTCTCATTTTATAATCATTGAGAGTGGCTCCACTGAGTTCTAGGGGACTTGAATGGGATTCAGCTCCAAATCTGGCTTTCTTAGCTCAGGAATATTTTTCTTGAAATTAATAGGATTTCTTGAATTAGGAAAGTAAGACAGATTTTTGGTAGCAAACTCTTGCTCTCCGGACTTCACCATATCCATGATTTGAGAGAGGGCCCTTTCAAGATAATGCCTGTTACTGGCATGCATAAATTTATAGTTATGTTTTGTTCTGTTTCCTAAGGATGGGAGTCTTTGGACATACATAAGGAGACAGTTAAACTATCTAGAGAAGTTTAAGGAGTCACCAATCTACCCTCTAAAGGTTCCCAATATAATTCAGAGTGTGCATGGGAGATCAAGCACATATTAGATTAATTTGCTCCTTTTGACTGTTTGGTGACTAATTCACACATGGGCACTCCTCACTTCCCTCTTTGTATTCATCACCTGTGCATAACTGGGTAGTTATTTGTAGAGGGTAAATCAGATTTGTAAAATGAGAGTGCCTGTCTGCACATCGCAGACCTCTGTCCAGTGAGCAGTGCTGCTAGTTGAGGCAGGTCTCATAGATTCTATGGGTTTTTTACGGGTTTTTTGTTTGATGAACATGTAAGACCTTTTCACTGAACACAGTGAGTTCTGAGTTGAAATGCATTTTCTGACTGTTCTTTTGACATACAACTGTGAAACTCATTTTCTGTGACACAGAAACATGAACTGTGTAAACTTTGCATTTTTCATGAATATTCATTTAATATTTATAATTATTTCAGTCTTGCTTACATACTCCCCTTGTTTTCTAATACTCAAACCAGCTTTTTGGTAATTAATTTGAATTTTATTACTAACAAGTGGCATTTCCTATGAAGCCTATTACAAACATGGTACATTGTTCTAAATTGTGTAATAAAATAATCATCTGGAACTGCGACATCTTCAGCAAAATGGCTCTACTTCTGTTTGACAGGGTGAACGCCTATGTGCTTTTCAAAGCAACTAGTTGAGCACTGTTCATTTACAAAGAGGGAAGGGAGAGGAGAGAGAAATGCTACTCTGAGAACAGCTTGCCTCATGTTGACCTACTTTCTCTGCCAATCTGTGTGCAGCCGGAGCTGCTGTTGTGTTGACACTACACATCCAAGCTAAAGCAAACCCAGCAGAATCCGTGGCCTCAGAGAGTGGCTCTAGAGAAGACAAAAGGCCTTCTGGGTTTGACACGACTTTTGGATGTGCAGGCACTGCAGGACTGGGGTAGAGCGAGCTGATTTTCAAAACTGAGTCTCGTGCCTCCTCTTTCCTGTGAGATCTGAAGTAGATTATGTTCACATAACGCTGCCACTGTGTGTGTAATCTCCCAGGTTCATTTATGTCTAAAGTGGGTGGTGTTGGTCCAGGTAGGGTCTCCTTATCTGTGTGGGGGACGTAGTCAAAGAGCTGAATTTTCTATTCTTATCAGCATTTTCTCTCTCCTGCCAGGAAAATCAGGAGAACAAGGGAAAAGGGGTGTGCCTATGGAAAATGCAGGGATGCCCGTTTGTCACGCCGATCTTTGACCCTCTTTTAGCCCCTAGAGATTACTTGCAGATGGTGCAAGTTAGAGTAGCTGCAGAGCAAATTACAGTAGCCGTAGAGCTCCCTGAATCTCTTGCAGAGGGGAGAAGTTTTGTACAGAGCCTGCCGACCAGGGAACGGAAACTTTTTTATATCTACATATCCATGCAGGGGTAAACACCTTGTTATCTGTGCTGTCTGGAAATTATTGGATCCTGAGGTTCACTTCATGATCTTTGGGTTTTTTTTTTTACATGCTATCATTAATTTTTGAAAGGACATAATTTTTTGATGTGCTGCACATCTATAACTCCTTCTGCCTCTAGTGGCAGGAGGTACTGCTACCTCTTGAGAAATGTGAGTAAGAAAATACGTTGTGTTGATTTATATCACCACATCAGTTTTATAATTTCAACCAATATTTTCACAAAAGCTGATCTGTACTTTAGAAAACAAATACTGCTCCTTTGCCCCTGAAAGCTTCTTGTCCTTTAATGGAAATGAATACAGTTTTATTCTTAGCAGCTTGTTGCAGAAAACTCCAGTAATGCAGTTCTTCACCAAAACATCCTTTTTATGACTAGTTTTAACTTAAAGCAAGAACCCTGTTGATTCTGAGAAGGAGAAAGACCCCAAAACATTTGTTTCAAAAACATGGCATTACACCATTCTGGAGATTTCTTTTAACAAATCCTTTCTTTGCATCTCCTCTAACGAGGGTACTCGTGATAGGACACTGGTAAGATGCCTTGAGATTTATTCGAGTCCTAAAGAAATAGAGTTGACCTCAGTTTAGTAGAAGAGATAAAATAGTGAGACAAATCAGAGCCTTTAAAAAGACCTAAATGAGGTCTAGCAGAAACTGCTTACTGCTAGGTGAAATGTTACTGGGACTATCTTGTACCCTATTTCGAGAACTCTTGGGGGAAATTACAGCACAGCGCGGTGGCATGTGAACATAAAGTGCACGAAGCACTGTGCCCTGCCTCACTCTGTGGCACTCCCACCCCGCATCAAGGCTGCCTTTCTACGAGCTGGCTTAATCTGCTTTCTAAGTGGATTAAAACGGGCACTCATAGGGTGGACTAAGAGAATCCTTGGATAAAGCCAGCACAGAGCACCGAGTGCAGTTCTTACACTGAATTTCATCTCCACAGAGATTTGGGTATTTTAAAATTCACTCAATGTAGCGGGTTCTGCTTCTTCGTACGATCATGCAAGTGGGTGAAAGTTTCACATCTGCCATTCTGCTGAATCTGTGTTTCTGGGGTAGATGTTCTGCTTTCCACCCCGTTAAGATTTCTCTGCTGCCATTGCCTATTCCTAAATGTTTCTCAGCTACCTGAATTTGCTTTCCAATAAGCCATGTAGGCCGCTGGAGCAGGAAGCTTTGTGGGCTGCTTTCATCGGCATGCTGCTTGGTTTTGAGAGGCTGGGATTCAAGGGTTTGGCTTTGCATGAGTCTCTTGCAGTGCCGGACCTCGCTGCCTTGTGAAATGCACGCGTGGTTCAGACGTTCCTACACCTCTGAGCCATGAAAGCCAACTGAGAGCTCATAGGTAGTATGAACTGCTATTACTGTAGCACTCGAAAACTCCAATACTTTTTATTAAACTGTCTGAAAGCGTTGTTTGATAATCATTTGCTGTAATGCCTGTGTCATATGATTTCAATTATGTAACAACAACTTAAGCTACAATTCTTTTTGTGAGGTGACATTCCTGTTGATGTCTATTGGGAATTAGGCAAAGTCAGAGTGGAGGCACTGGAAGGAAAGTGAGGATGAAATTGTAGGTGGATTGAGTGACTTTTACAGTTCAGAGATAATCACAGCGAAATGGATTGGTCCTCTACACCTGCCATTTCTGTCATCTGTGCTATTGCTTAATATTTTTCTTTTATTTACATTAATTTCCTTTTAAGCTTTTGCTGTTTAAGGAACTCTTGTAAACTACAGTGCCATGAACTGAGTGTCATGAATTCTAGTCCTAGCTTTTGTTCCTCCCAATTTGGTGATGTCTGTGCTCGAGGAGCCAGGACCACGTCCAGACTCTCCATGCTGAGACAAGATCTGGGAGTGCACATCCTTCCCTTCCCTACCTTCACATCTATGGAAACCCACAGCTGAGAAAGAGTTTCAGGCTAGTGCAGCCAAATCAGCCAGGTGTCTGATCCGAATGATCTGACTGCCATGACTGTACTGCTCTACAGAGTGCAGATGTAGCCTGCAAAAAACTTAGGGAGGGTGCTTGATCCTCCTGCTTCACTTTACTGTGCTGTGCAGATAGTCATATTCCTCACTGACCAGCACAAGGATCGATTCCTTAAAATCTGGAAAGACATCTGAAAACCTAAAGCAGTAATTTCACAATTGTGCTTAATCAGGACTGTGCATTTAATGTTAATGCTATTATATAAATGTTCATTGACAAATTAAGAATCCATTTTAAAACTCTTTTAGAAAAGTCAGTAAATGTAAGTCTCTCTTCACCAGTATGTGGTTTATAATCCTGTAATAGGAATGTTCTACCCTGTCTTTTATGGATGTGTACCAGAGAGATGTGATGCTTCTCAATAAGCAAAGCTTACAGCCCAGTTCTTTCCCAACATTAGAGATTTGACTTGATTGTGGTGGTTTCACTTCTGCTGAAAGCACAATCAATGCCTTGTATTTTCAATACTGTGAAGATAAAGAAGTGCATCACATTTTTCAGCAGGAGTATCACTTCCAGCAGGCGTAGAACAAACAGACCTTTCTAGCTGTTTACATGAGTAGACTTTCAAGTGTATCCTCTAGTTCCCTTGGGAGGTTATTTTTTAAAGCTTACATCAGTGGAAAACAAAACTGAGTTAGTCTAGTGTCTTTTTAAAGTCTTGGATGACATACAGGCTCCCATCCTGCTGGTCAGGTCAGCCACTGCATAATGACTCCGTGTAACCAGCGCTGGGCTGCTAACCTGTCCTGCTAGAAAACGGAACGGCACTGCCTGAAATTGCCCACGGCCTGCTTGCGCTGTCACGCCTTGGCTCTTGGCTCAGCAAGGGATGTCGGGGCGGTAGGGACTTCACTTCTGCCCGAAGCCCAGCATCACGAGGGTCCATTATTGAGGGCTGGTTTTGGGATGTTGCAAACGAGCTACCCTGAACTGCCCTTCTACTGCGGTGAAGTTGTGCCAGGCACCATAAAAGCTGGAGCCAAACGCAGCCATGTACAGGCATGGCTAAAACCATACTAGGAATGTGCACACTGCACCAAAAGTTATTAGTTCCCTTCGCCGCTCCAGTAAATCTCTTCCTGCCACAAGCGTACACTGAGAGTTGCTCCTGCCTGAAAGAGCCCTGTGGGAGAGAATGGGTGTCAGAAAGGTTAAGTAACTCAGTCCACAATTGCAGGGACTTGTCCATAATTTCAAATTCTCTGTGCAGAAAAGGAAGGCTTTTCTTTCCATTAGACTGTGCAGTTAAAGACAGACAGAATCTGGCTGTCCTGTGTGAATCTTCTAAGTGTAATAGTTTCTCATTTGGCATAGATTTTCAAGCCAAGGTGATTAATAAGTCATAAATATAATGTAACAGTGATCCTTAAAATAAACAACATTCCTTGATTTGAAGATCCCAGGAGATGAGTTTTAATTTCTCTAACCAATCTGGGAATGTAGAAGATTTTCCTGCAGTGCCTTATTGATATAATTTGACCTTGCTCAGGAGTGGAGCTCCCTGATGGAGGTGTGCGGGGGGAGGAGGGGGGTGTGGGCACACGTGCAAAGTGCTCTTACTATGCCTGTATTCAAATTCTAATTCCATATTCTTGTAAGAACGATCTCACTGGGAACCAAAAATAGCACAGACGGAAAATATTCTCACAAGATGATTGTCACACAAATAAGAATAGTTTCTCTTTAACCCGTTCTCTTATCAGCTAAGCTCTCTGCAGGCTCCTCATCCTCTGCTGGTGCTTTACTTTAGCCCTTGGCTAAGAATCTATTCATGAAAAGCAACAATTTAATAGTATTAAAATATCTCTGTGGTTGACAGTAGGCCACTAAGCTGGATTAAATGTAGTGTGCTTACCTTGTTTTAACAATATAGAACTATTGCTTCAGCGATGGTAATTTGCTACCTTTGTAATAGGTTGTGGTTTTGAGTTTTGGTGACTGTTTTTCCTCTCCTAATGCTCTGTTGCTATCAATGAGACGATAGCACAAAATGCATGTCTGACCCAAATTCTCCCTGCCAATCACAATTTCCTGCATAGAAAGAGAAGGTGAATTAACGGTGATGCCTTTATTTATTTTTATTACCGCAGCACCCACAAGCCTCAGTTTTGGAAGAGACTGGGCTATGCTAGGCATTATAAATACACAGAACAAAAAGGTTGTCTTTTCAGAAGGCCTGTCCTCTATAGTACTGGAAGGGGATGACAGATGATACTGTGCAAGAAAACCACGGATAAATATTTTTCAACAAAGAATGCGACCCAGCGGTTGTCTTTATAGGCACCATGGCAGAGAGGAGGTACGAGGAAGTTAAATGAGAAGTATGAAGCTATGGATGCTCAGGGAAGCTGCTGCACAGTGAGACAAAACCTGCATTAGATTTTTTGAAGTTATAGTGAGTGGTGTGACCTAGCAACACCCACGCATCCAAGGCAGAAGCTGATCAATGCAGGAAATAGATCCACCAGAGAGGCTGCCACAGGCTGGAGAGGTGGTGTGTTAGGGAACGGGGAGGTGGCAATGGGATTCAGAGAGAAAGAGAGGGCAGAGGAGACTTGATCCCATGAATCCCCTATTTTATCCAGATTGTTCTGGGGGAAAAGCACTCTGTAGAGTGTTAACAGTGGTGTCTGCAAATGAGCTGATCTGTCAAGTCAGCGTTTTACAATGGCCTGTTAATTCCTGGACTTCTATGATAGACAGTTATGTATAAATAAAAGCTATCATCCTGTTCTTTTATTTAAATTTGTTTATAGACTATGGAATTTGTTTATAGACTATGGTGAAAAGCTGATGGTGACATATTTACCACACAGCAGATGTTCATAGTTCTCAGCCACATCATCTGCCCAATTGCCCATGGCTTTGTCTATTCCAATTATTTTTTCCCATATGTACACATTGGGTAGCATTCCAGCTCCGAGACAAAGAGGGTTTTATTTTTTATTCCTTTCCAGAACGACTGAGGTCCTTTGGACTTCTGACAAGGGCTGTCACATCCTGCAGAAGAGCCCTGAAAACATGCCCACGGGCAGTAACCTGTAAGGGAGTCACTGACAGGCTCCCAGTTAGCAGGTCTGGTGATACTTCTGCTATGAAGCCTTCCACTTTGGGCATGATGCTCAGCTTGCCCGTGTTGCTTTACTGCAGAAAGCGTGCTATGCCTGGAATATTCCTGCAAGTCTCTCTTGTACTGACTGCAAGAGAACCTGGAAAAACCTGTCCCATGATGCTGCTGTGCCAGCTAAAGCGAGTATATGAGCAGAGTCTGAGCGCAGAACGGTGGAGTCCTGAATGCTGCCCACACAAGCGAAAATGTTTTTACTGTCGTAAGTAGCTGCAGAATGCTGCCCTCTCTTCTTTTCTGTAATGATAACCTTTGATGGATCTGGCTTCTCTGAGAGACAAGGGTTGCCAGTGAACTTCAACGCTGAGAAGGAGTTGGGAGATGCACTTCCTTAAGAAGAGATGATGCTGCTGGGGACCTGCCTGGTGATACCTTGGCTCTGCTTGAAGCAGGGTGACCTGCCTTCCCAGGATTTGGAAACAGGCCTCTTATTTTTGCCTTGCATGCTGAGCTAATGTGCTGCTTGCCTTCCCTTTGTGTTTTTGTGTCCTTGGCAGAAACCTGGGCTGAGGAGCGCTTGCCTCCGCTGTTCTGGTGTGGGCAGGGGAGGCAAGAAATCTCGGAGCAGCTACACTTGTTGTAGTTGAGCACTGAATCACAGTGATGCAGTCCTGCGGGGAACTCGACGTCAGTTGAATGCAGAGTAGTGCTGCAAAACGTCGCACGGGGCAGAGAGAACACAACCAGCTTAGACAACCGGCTTTGACATTAGACAGGCCATCAGCCAGGCACAGTCTAGCCAGCCTGGGACAATCAGCCGTGCTGAGACAGGGATAATTAGGCAGACACAGAGATACCCTGCAGATATCCTTCTGCAGCTCTTAACAATTCTTAGAAAACTTTTCCTAATATATAGCTTATATATTGCTTGCTCTGAATTAAATTAGTTCTTATGTTATCTGTCACAGATGCTTGTTTACTATGTTGGAAGCTCCTATCATATTCTCCTGAGTCTCCTCTTTTCCAGACCAAACAAATAGAGAAGAAATTCAGTGTTCCTGTGTAGGAGGATGTTTTCCTCTCAAATTTGTTTGCATTTTTGGTAAGATACGGTGTTCCAAATTGCACCCTAAGAGAAGTTTCACTGATGCTTAATGAAAGGGAATAATTATTTCCGATGTCTGACACGCATCAGTCTTATTCGTACATCACTGAATGAGCTTTACTTTTTTTGTTGAGTGTGTCATGGTGTTGAGTCATATTCCACCTGGGGTCCTCCATAACTCCCAGCACTCATTTTGCAGTACTCTTATTTAACCAGTTATTTCTTATTTTGTATTTGTTCATTTGATTTCTCCTTCCTTTACTCAGTGCTTCACGCTTGCCTTTATTGAGTCTCTTTGCTTGATTTAAGGCTGTTTCTTCAATTCATCGAAACTGTTCTGAATTCTGAAAGAGTCTTTTAAAGCATTTGCAACCTTCTCCAGCATCTGCAATTTCTGCACTGTCCTTTCTACGAGCAGAGTCATTAGTGAGAACACTGAATCGACCTGGTTTCAGGACAAATCCTCAGGGGACCTCGCTTGATACATCCAGATATGCTCAATACTTGTGGGAGGAAAAACTGGTGTTTGAGCATAAGCTTTGGTCTTAATTTGGAAACAGCAAGGCATTAGGGCAGTTCAGGTAGCCATTTGAAGCGAAGCTTCAGCTTCATGAAACAGGATGAACAGGAAAACACACAGGTGCATCTTCTGCACAAGCTATCCCGTGGCTTCGAGCTGCCCGGCACACAAACGCCACGCACTGCCTTTGCATTGTGAATCCACACAGTATCTCAAAGGGGGTTATAAATATCCATCCTCCTTCAGTTTGAGAAGTAAGAAGAGGATGCAGATGGGTAAGAGCTGTTCCAGTGAAGCTCGTGCTCTCGCCCCGCGCATAATGAGATCAGAATGCAGGCAGGAATGTGTGGAGGAGTGGAGCTGGCAAGCATTCACCAGCCTGAATTATTCTAAGACTATTCCATCCCTAATCAAACCTTTTTCCTTTTTTCTTTTTCTCATTCTTTTTTTTTTTTTTTTTTTGTGCCGAGGTGCTTTTTGGAGATGTTCCTGTTTGAACAGAAGATTCAAGCTCTTTTTACTACATGAGCAAATTCTAGTTGACAGGCTACTGCTCTTTTGGTGAGTTTTTGGTGCGCTGGGCTTCTTATCATAGCTTCCTTTGCTATGGCTATTTCAGAGCACTTGGCATTTCCCTGCTATGTAGCCAGTTTGCTTGACGCTGGAAAGTATGAAATTGGATCTTTAAAAGGATCCCGGATCATTTTTGATGCTAATATAAATCTAAAAAAAACCCTCAAACAGAAAAGGGGGTGGGCAGAGCAGTATCACATGAGTTATCCAGACTTGTTTACATCCTGATTTACAAAAGATACAGCTTGACCCCCGCACAACCTTGAAATCTACACAGGGAGAGGAAATACTATGTAAATTAGAACAGCCGAAACAAAACAGGCAGACATAAGCTCAGTGTGCAGAACAAGCTGGGAAGGCAGGCTTTGCAAACACTTCGCCATGGAGAAGAAATGTGCACAAATTCCTTTTGCTTTCTGGGATGTAAATAGCTGTGAAAAAAACCCTTGCTAACAAAAACTGGCATCGCTGGCCTTAGAAGACCACACCCATTTTCCATAGGACAGGAACAGCGTGATTTCCCACACGGACCGTGCTGCAAACCCTCCCCGGGAAGTCATTCCCCAGTGGAGGACTGATTCAGAGCACCCAGCAAAGTGTACTTGTGCCCAAGCTTTTTGGCTGCAGTCTAAAGTGGTTTTAAAAGATGCCAGTGAATGTCTTGGGGGCCCCACCACGGGAGTGCGGTAATGCTTGTAAAATACCTCGTAGCAGTGGGGGGATCTTGGTGGTGAGCAAGTCTTGGGTTAGCCTCCTGCGTTGGATGAAGAAGAGTGAGAGGTGTACCAGGCTGTGGTTCATCCAGGAGCTCTTCAGCGGTGGTGGGGCCATGTGGTTCACTGTCTCCAGTTCTGCACTGGGGCACATGTTTGTGTGGCTGAACCATGAAGAGACTGAGAAACAGATCTAGAAGAAAAATAATGTCATTTTTCCAATGAGTTAAAAGCTTTCCACCCCACTTAGGTATTTGTCTGGGCTTCCTACGTATGCTTGCAGACGCCTGCGTTGGCGGGGCAAGGGGGCTGCTGGCAAAAGGGCCCCAGCCTGCCTGAGCTGGCAGAAGCACGACCTCCCCTAACACTGTGCTTCCCCTCCTGAAACTACAGCGGCGGCTCAGCCTCTCCTGCACGCTCCCAGCGCTTCCTGGTATCGCACTCACGTGCCCTGCCGGTGCCGGGCTTTAGAGCGCTGAACCACCCAGAATCACAGAATCACAGAATGGTAGGGGTTGGAAGGGACCTCTGTGGGTCATCTAGTCCAACCCTCCTGCCAAAGCAGGGTCACCTACAGCAGGCTGCACAGGACCTTGTCCAGGCGGGGCTTGAATATCTCCAGAGAAGGAGACTCCACAGCCTCCCTGGGCAGCCTGGGCCAGGGCTCCGTCACCCTCAGAGGGAAGAAGTTCTTCCTCGGGTTC
>Ga0181612_179404_pt1 | contig 11511 bp, 5 predicted proteins | sample HoacroProtozoa21_FD_119630 | JGI IMG/M metagenome (GOLD analysis project Ga0181612, IMG submission 119630) | Hoatzin crop microbial communities from Cojedes, Venezuel. Combined Assembly of Gp0051906, Gp0051904, Gp0051908
TGCCTCTCTGGGCAACCTGTTCCAGTGTTTCACCACCCTCATGGTAAAAAATTTCTTCCTATATTCAGTCTAAATCTACCCTCTTTGAGTTTAAAACCATTACTTCTTGTCCTATCACAACATGCCTTGATAAAAAATGTACATGTTAAGGACTTCTGTATTAAGGATCCTAAAGTCCATGCTTGTATCCAATAGGCCCTTCTTGAAAAACTATTTTGTCTCTTTGAAAAAGACTTTGATTAATTATAATTTTATTTACTGCATTCCAGTAATGTGGAATAATGTTCAGATTCAGCAAGTTACTAAACCCCATCATTTCACATGCTTAAGAATAGATATACACTGAAGTCTTCTTTTGAATTACTTTGTTTGGTTCATATGTCTAAATATTCTTAGTATCTTTGATTACTGTGTTAACGTGTTTTCTTTCTTCTTTAATGTCTCATTTTCAACCCTGTCTGAAAAAAAATTGGTATATTTAGGAGACATTGACACACCATTTTAATTTCAGCAATTCAATTTCAGTAAATATCTGAGAAGCCTGCTATGTCTAATTTCTAACCAAAATTACAGTCCTTGTTATGTTCAGATTGGTATCTCTGCATGATCATTTAAATTTGGAACTGTTTTGAAATTGTTAAAATAAATGCAGCTTAAAAATGACATCAATTTTTTATTTTCCCAGACACCTTTTTTAATCCCCAAATTTGAAATATTTGAATCCTAAGTTAAAAAGAATTCCCATGTGTTCCTTTCTTGATGCAACAGTAAGTTTCCGTCTCTATAAAAGTAGATTTTGTGTTCAATTTCCAAGACATTGGATTTGTATAGTAGAACTGTGTGACATGATTAAACTTAAATTACGTTTCTTTCCTTCAGAAAGATCAATTTAAGTTCTACCAATAGCCGATAAGCTTCAGCTTTTTTTGCTGTAATGTAGATTTGATTTTTTGGATTATAGGTAGGAAGACTTTATTCTCTGAAATGTAGAGGTTTGGAAAAGGAATAATGCAACTTCAAACAACCAGGAAATCTGACTAATATCTAAGAGCAATAATAGAGTCCTGGTGCAGCACTAGCTCAATTCACTAAGCTTGAACCCTTTTCAGCGTAGGCAATTCAGCTGTTATGTATTAAAGAAAGCAATTTTAACAGGAAGAATTAGAGGAAGCTTTTGGGTTATTATTGTAATTGGGGTAATTTTGTAAAATTCATTAGCAAGATGATCTCATTTGTACAAATGTAAAAAGTATCACTCATAGTTCTGTCATGTTTCCGTTGACCCAGGTGCTTATAATGTGTTAATTTACATCAGAGAAACATCAGTGTGTGGAAATTGGGCAGCAGATAGGATTTAGTTATTTTTCATTAGCACTTGGAGTTTGATAAAGGGGAATGGAAAAGAGCTGCTTGACCTTTCAGTGCTTAAATTATTAAAGAGCAAATAGATTTGAGGTCTAGATGCTTGCAAATCTAATTTGTCTTGTGGAGTAAGGATGAAAAGACATTTTGAGTTTGAAATTGCTCCAGTCGACTTACTTCTTCCTTTAATGTATCTGAAGATGGATAGATGGCAGGCATTTAAAATGTAATATACAAGGAATAGTGCATGTAGTATAACTAACGTGAATTTGCAGGCGGAAAAGGAGGATTTTAATGAGAGATTTGTCTCTAAAATACCTACAATCTTTAGCCTTAATCACCGAGTGAAAAATTAAAAGAATCCTTATTTCAACCAGTACTGAAAGAAGTCATATTGCCTCGTCTGGTCTGAGGTCCCTCTTATGTTCAGACCTGCTGCAATAAAAAAGGTAACAATACACTCCTGAAGGCGACAGCCAAATAACTTCATTTACTATCTATCATGCTTTAGTGAAACTGAGGGATTCTTATCTTTGCTGCGGTATTAGGCAAGTGTATCCAACTTCACTACCTTGCAAGAATAGATGTTTACATCACCTTCTACTTTTTTTCCAATACTTCATTTAAATTCACAAACAGTATTTATAGTAGATTCACTTTAAATTAGTAGCTAAAAGAGGAGGCAACACACTTTCTTCAAAGTAGCTTGGAATCCCAGATCTAAGCAACTGTATTTTGTTCTAGAAAATTAACTGCTAAAATCATGTCAAACATTGATTTGGAAGAGAAAAAATAAGATTGTAATGACAATGATTAATTTTTAAGCTTAGATATTTCATGGCTAGTTTTTACAGATCAGTTTTTATAGGATCAATTGAGGTTGCTGTGTATTGACCTTCATTTACTACTCAGCATGGAATTAATCAACTAATGAAAATCTTTCTGCTAGATATGTAGTCTTTGTTGTACAGAACTGCAACAAGTACAGATAATGGCCTTCAATTGAACCCTCAAGACAACTGTTTGTCTCCCTGGCTGTACCAAATTTTACTTATACATGGTTCAATTTCTGCATAGGGATCAGCATCAGATTAAAACATCTAAATTTAGGTGTCCACTTGTAGATGTCTACATGTAATTATTGTAGTTAGTGGAGCCTAGAAAGCAGTTAAGCTGACCCAAAAGTAGACACCCTCTCCCTGGTCGGGTCTTTAAGATCTGTTGCCTGTACTGAGTAGCTCTCCAGTGACTGCAATGGGAATTTACAAATGTATAGACATCTTCATGAGGACACTTAAATTTAAGTGTCTTAACATTAAACTAGATCTCCACTGGGGTGAAAGTCTAACTTGGGCTGAATAAGAGGTATTAAGCATTCTCAGTGTTAACTTTCTGTTCATTTTTTGTGAGCATAGGAAGTGCAACATCTCCTGCTGGAGATGTTGGATCTTAAAAACATAGCAAATGGGGTCTACGCGTTCAATAGGTTTGATAAAAAAAACAGTGGGATGGCCAAGAGAATTGGTGTTCCTCTGCCTCTGGGTGATATGCAGCTATGAAGGCTTTGTAGACCTAGAATAGTGCTGTCATAGAGTCATGAAGTTATAGAATTATTTGGGTTGCAAGGGACCTTTAAAGATCATGTAGTCCACCCCCCCTGCTGTAGGCAGGGACCTCTTTCACTAGATCAGGTTGCTCAATGCCCTATCCAACCTGGCTTTGAACAGTTTCACTGGTGGGGTGCCATTCAAGCAGACAGCATTACCTAAACGTGCAAAGGCAGCTAGATTGTCAGAGCAGTGTGTTGGTCTGGTTGTGCACTGAATCAGTGAGGCTCCAGAGAGTGCAAGAGCTGGAGAGCTCTGTGCCAGCGCTCAAAGCAGCTTGAGTCTAGCAAAGCCCTGGCAGGAGCAGGAGCTTGCTGGCTATGAGCTGGCTTGGCGACTGCACAGTCATCTCTTTTGTTTCTAAACCAGGTTTTCCTTCGGAAGGGGAATAGCCATGGTGGTGCAGTGATATGACTAAGCCACTAAGCCCTGTTGGGTCCAGACTGAGACCTGCAGAGGCACAACCCAAGTGTCCCTGTACTTTGGGCAGAGTCTTCTGTAAACATATTCATCTACCTACAGATGGTGGAGTAGGAACAACATGTCAGAAGACTGCATGGCTATTTCATCTTTAAGGAACATGCCATACGCAGAGATTGTTGCTTTTTATGAATTATCAACTTGAAAGATCATAAATTTTTATTAGATATAGATGACGTGCAAAAATGCAGACACATTCACATTGCTGCTTTAACATCAGGTACCCATACTGACTTGCTTACTGGGATTCAAGATTCCAGGAGACAAATAATGATTAAGAATCACTGGCCCCCAGTGAAGCAATAAACTTGCAAGCCAGTCCTCTTTAGAGACATGGACTTCCCACTTCACAAATTTGAAAGCCCTGACTCAGGCTTTTACAGCAACTGCAAGGGTATAATGATTACACTGTTTGCATATACAGCAGAAATCACAATTTCTTTGTTCCTGCTTGAATGTCCATAGCACCTTTACAGTGGAGGGGGATGGGCTGTTCCCTGTGCGTCGCAGCACAGCAAAGAATGCAAGTACAAACTGAATTGGTTTGCAGAATGCAGAAACTCTTTAAAATACGGTTCTCTCTAAGATGTGTAAAAGTGCTTTGCTGAGTGAGAATAACTTCCAACAAAAAGTGTTTTTTTCTTGCTCAGTAACAGTCAATATGCCACTGAAATTTTAAAAGACTGTAATTTACTCTATGTGTGCGTTTATAAAAAGTTATAATGTCAACAGTTAAGCAAATACTGTTCCCCATCTCTTTTTAATTTGTTTCTTCATTTTTATCTTACTACTCATTTAATTTTGTTTAGACAAGATAAACAGGTTAGAGAATGGAACCTATAGCTTTATACTTACTTTTGTGAAAAAAAAAATACTTCATTCTATATTTTAGAGCTAATAAAGCAAGCTTTTTCTGTACAAGAGTTTGAACAAGGAAGTGTTCTGTGCATTTGCGATATGAAAAGCTGTGGTGTGGATGGCTAATTCTGTTTTTCCAAAACAAAATTAATTTATTTGAAAGCATGAATCTATTCCACAAATTCCTACACCTGAGTGTCAAAATGACATTTTCTGCCCATGTGCTTTGCCTTTAACAGTATTTTTTTTCCATAAATACTGATGTGCTATTACGGTTTCAGAATGAGTTGATTACCCGAGTCTTAAAAAAGCTGTGTTTCTTTTGTTTCCTCTCTACGTTCTTAGTGTCTATCAAATCGTTGTTGAAGAGGAACGCCCACGGAGGACCAAAAAGACAACTGAAATCCTGAAGTGCTACCCAGTGCCCATTCATTTCCAGAATGCCTCGCTTTTGAATTCCCAGTACTACTTTGCTGCAGAGTTTCCAGCCAATGGTTTACAAACTGCTCAGCCTTTTACCGTTGGTGATAACAAAACCTACAGTGGTTTCTGGAACACTCCTCTTCTTCCTCATAAGAGTTACAGCATCTATTTTCAAGCTGCTAGCAGAGCCAATGGGGTAAGTCTTATGACAGGTGTAGTTTTATACAGTATTTGTGTGTAAACAGGTGATGGGCACCAGGTAGCAAGACGCCCACTTAGTTGCTAATAAGAAAATGAAGTAACCAGGAAATGTAATAACACACTGAGTTTAAAAAATAGCAGTTTTCCTAACACAATATTGCTTAATGATTAAAGGTTACAGGAAAGAGGAGGGGATAACAGCACATTTTGTCAATAGTGAGTAGGCAAAGTAGTGCGTTACCGTTCTGTCTTATTAGCTAAAAGCTGTCCAATGAGTGAGTTTGACTGGCTTTTTTTCTTTCTTTTTTTTTTGGTTTTGTTTTCTTGCTTTGAAGAGGAAAGTGTTGCGATTTCTTTCGTTGAGTTTAAGCCAAACTTGATTCTGGATTTTAGCACATCTGTCTTGGCCTGTCCAGTCCCATTACTTTAGTTTATAATGTCTTGAACTCCCATTTTCTCATTTGATGGCCCTGACTGAATTAAAAACCATGGGGTTTTTTTCCTCTTTCTGCAAACAGTAAAAGAAACATAAGTAGATGGAACTGAAATGATAAGTCTGTAAAAAGGTTTTTGCAGACCGTGTTTCATGGGTCTAATTCTTCCTGGAATTGTTTTTCGTTTCCTGGACAGACCTACCAGAGCCCTTCAATTCTTGATAAGCCTTGGCTGTCTGTGCTGACAGCCTGGAAATGTTTTCTGCCAGAAACCATAATGGTCCCTCTTTCACAGTGCACTGACAGTGCAGAAATGTGAAACACCATTGATTATTTTTTCTTTCAAAAATTGTCTAGCATGATGCCTCAAACTGTACTATCTTTAAGAAAAAGAAAAATCTCCCCAGGTCATTATGTTGCCACAGTAAAAAAGCTGAACACTTGCCTCTGCTCTTGTGAATATCTTTCACGTATTTTCTACTTGTAGCGGAATCTTAAATGAACTGTTGATGTACCATACCCAAGCAGTGTTAGTCCATATTATGAAAGCACATTGGGGTTGCTTAAGAAGCAGTTAAATATGTAATGAGGCACATTAAATGAACACCTCTCTGACATTTTATCAGCACTTTTAAGAAGAGAATCATGGGTGACTTTCTTTGCTTAGAAACACAAGATGTGACCTTTTTCCTCTTTATTTGACATAGGAAACCAAAATCGACTGCGTCAGGGTGGCCACAAAAGGTACGTTCATATTATGTCAAGTATTCTGTATTTCAGCCTGCTGACCTTTCCATCACATGGTCTTTGCAAACTTCCAGAAGTGTTTATATTGCTAAAAGGCATCACTAAACCTATTACACAATTTTAAAGGATTCATTTGCATCTCTAGCTGAGATTTAGGAAGTTTGTTTGTTTGTTTGCTTTTAATAATAAGCGTGTTACTCATTTTTAGTTGTGTACTTGAACACAGGGTTTTTAAAATATATACCATGGGTTTTTATATGATCTCACAATAAATATTTTTGATTTTTCTAAATATAGTAGAATTGTAAAATTGCCAATTGCAGAGTGTGTTCTAGCTGCTTATACATCTGTAGTGAAAAATTACCCCTTACTCATAAGCAGTTATCTTAATTGCTTTGTACAAGAAAAGCGGAGAAATCATGTGCTTCATTTTCAAGGTACAGATCAGCTATGTTTATTGGACTGTCAGCACATGATATTATGATTTGTGAGACAAGTTTGTGTAATTGAGAGCACTAGCTATAGGTTTGATCCCCATACAGGAAAAGATAAACATGCTGCTGATATATTTAACTCTGGAGGCTAGGATCTGTCTGTGATCATCTTTGTAGTCTCACCTTTTTAGTACCTCTAGCTGGTGGCAACTTCAAGGCCTGAAAAAGAAGTGGTGGGATAGTATGATTATTTGGAGACTGTAATAGAGGAAAAGAAAGTACTACTGTGAGTAGGAATAGGTAATATCACCTCATGGTTTGGACACCTGGTAAGAGTATGAAACAAACACTACTTCATCCCTGTGCCACTGTTCCCTGCAGGAGATCATGCGTGTCTCGTAGTGACTGTCCCTGATGTAACTGATTCCACTATTACTTCCTTTACGTGTAGGCTTCACAATTCTACCACCACTAAATCTAAACAGGATGGATGAGAATCTCATTGCTTATAAGTAAAAGAAGTGTTAGCATATAGTTGCATCTGCTGAAAGGCTGGATCCTCCCTAATGTGACAAATACAGTTTTTATGGCTCTTTGAACTGGTTCTCATTGATCTTTTTTTCCCCCAAAACTGAAGGAAGTAGTTTAAATTCTAATTTACTGACTTCTTACTAAAACATAGAAAACTTTCAAATGTCTAAACTAAAACCCACTAAGATATAGATGAGAGATTTAAGTCCGGATTCAAGTGGAATCCCGTGTTGTTGTTTTCCGGTAGCTTCAGTGATACCAGGAGTGGACTGCATTACCTCAGAAATCATAATTGGTGATTAGAAGGAATGGATTTTAATTTATTTGAAGATCTGTATTCCTAATTATTAATGGTTGTTCAACTATTTCAATTACTCAACTGACTGAAAAATCTTACCCTCTCATTTGAGAAGCAAGGGTAACTTTTTGAATTGGAATAGCTCCCATAGCAACAAGCTACTTTGAGCTAACCCATTTGGCAATGGACACATGAGAAATGCAGCTTTTATTTTAAAAAAATCTCCACACATATCTGTTTTGAAAGCGTGTTTCAGAATTCTTCATAATACCTTTGTGAAGCCAGTAAAATAATGTAAGGGCTAGTTGTGAGGACCTTGAAACCAGACTTGTCCTCAAGGGCAGTTGTAGCCCCTGGTGCCAGACTTTCCTGGGGGGCTTCTGTAAAGTGCTTATTTCCATGCTCATAAGCTGAATGTCTGTATTATATTGTTAAGCTATATTAATTTTTTAAATAAAATGGAGACCATGACGTATTTTAGTATGATATTAATCATACCTGTCTGTACAGATTTCTTCCCTTTAGATCTAATAGAGATACTTGAGATAAAAGCAGACTTCTGTGCCCTCCTTGGACTTCCCACATACGGACTAGAAAAAATAACAAAAGTGCTTAATATCTGTAGGTGAGAAGTCACCACACCTGCAGTGGGACAAGGCAGAGGGTTGTCCTCTCCCATTCACCTCCCCTTCCATCCACCCCACCCCGAAGAGCTTAGTACAATATTCCCATTGCCTGTACCCCAGGAAGCAGAGGCTGCTCTGACTGCTGTGGCTGATCTCAATCAGACATGCACCATTTTCCGCTGAGGTTTTTGACTATGGTATAGCTACTAGACAGTACGCTGCTTAAGCTCTATCATGTGCTCATTGTGTTCATCTATTTATTCCAGTGCTTCTCTGCAAATAAGGTTGTGAACACTCTCCAGTACAACATTTAGTTTTTGTGTACTAATATAATTTATGATATGTTTGTATTCTGGGCTTCTGTTATCTTTAAAAGTTCAAGTTCGGTGGTTTTTAAAGATAAAAGGAAGTGTTTTAGGCCATTCATGTATAAAACTGGTACAATCTTCTTTTAAGTTAAGGTCTGATCCTGAAAATACGTACAGCCTTATGTAGGCCATTGGAGTTAGTAGACGTACACTAGAATGTAATATGTGTGTGGGAAACCATATGCTTTTAGGCACTAATCAAGTCAGTTATATAACTAATTTTGAGCACAAAGAATAATCTCGCTGACTGCATTGCAACTATTCTGTCTTAAAGTAGATATGTAAGTATTTTACTGGGTAAAGGGCTGTGCCATGAAGTATACCCTGTAAAACAAACATGGCAGGGCAGCCAACTGCTGGCTTGTTTCTTGATTCCGTGACTGCGGAAAGCTTCTGCAATTCCACTCCACATGGAATTTGAGGATTGCACCAAGCGCATCAGCAGCTGAGCTTGACCAAACCACCTCATCGTCTGTATTAAGGGCATGTGGTTAGCCTGTTTGAAGTCTTCCATCAGGACCAATGTGGGAGTTCAGAACCTGACATGAGCATAGCTATATCATTTTCTAACTGTATTTCCTTTAATTATCCCAACTCCAGATAATCTAAAAGTCCTTGGTGCCTTGAGACCTTAAGATCATTGAGTTTCTGTTTTATTGATGAGTTTGCAGTGTTCATTCCATGGCCAGCTATATGCTTTTGTATTTTTTTGTTAAAATAAAAAAGAATTAGTAAGGGTAATATAAACATACAGACTGTTCTTGCCCCAGATCCAGCCTACCTTGAGTAGGTACTTCACTTTTCACTCCCGTTGATGCCAACAGGAATAACGCATGTGCTTACTATCAAGCATGTACTCAGCTGGCACACACGAAACTCTGTTACTGGATCAGAGCCAAAGTGCAAAGGATAGCCTAGCAGCATATTGACTAGCTTCTTGTTAGGAAAGTACAGCCCAACTCCAGAAAATTACAGCCTAACTCTAATGGGTTAAATGCATGTGTAGGGTCAGTAGCTGGGGAATACTTTCTCATTCCATCAAGCATATTTTAAACAATCTCAATTTGTAACATTTTAAAAAATGCTCTTGTTTTATGATCATTGTATTTTTACAAATAAAACCTCTGTTAAATGTGTTCTTTTAGAGATCATATAAAAATCCTGATTACAATGATTGTAAGTGTAGTTTAGGATCAGAATATTGGGGTTTGTAGAGCTGAAAGTTCTCCTTCTGATTCTACTGAAGTCAAAAGGAACCTTTGCTACTGAATTTGCTAGGAGAAGGATCAGACAGCATATTCTTGTGGTGCAGAATCTTCTGATCTTAGTTTTCTGTAGAGAAAGCCTTCTAGGACCTCTGTGACTATTTGGTGTATATACAAATGTAGAGACTGCAGGGTTTCCACTACCATTATTTTTGACAAGATAATTAAACAAACAAACAAACAAAAATCAGGAATAGATTTTTGTGCCAGTTGTAATACAGGCTGTCGTATTTTGCTTGAAATATGGCTTTCATATACCTTCTCTTTCTTCAAGCTAAATGACTGTAAAATCTCAGCAGACAAAATTGAAAACATTCTAAAACTCCTCCAAGTTTATTGCTATCAACTTTGTGGTGTTTTGTGATTTATATTAAGACTATTATTTCCTGATAGGACTTACAACACAGTCTGGATTGAAACATCTTGGTTAGCTCCTAGGATTCCAGTTCTCAAGAGGGAGACATTATTGTTCTAATTTTGCAATATTGGAAGGCTTTCATTAATTATGAGAGAGAAAAGGATATTATAATGTTTTAAGTCCAATAGCAACAGTACTCTAGCAGCAACTATCAACACTGCATTTCAGTGTTGCAGAGGGATATTTCAAAATATTATGCAGCAGCAGTTTTGAGTTTAATTGTCTGCAGATGGTAGATGATCTATTTTCCTCACTGGTTGCCACATTTCTAATAGCACCCAGGCTGTTCTATGTAAATGAGTGAACTTTTGTATAATTTTGTCCTTAATTTTCCAATATTTTTTCTTTGCATCGTTCTCCAGCTGCATCATGTTGGATATGACCTTTTAATTTTTTTTATATTCCTTAATATATATGTATCATAGTGTGCTTAACCATTTAGGGGCAATCACAGAACTGCTGGCAAACAAAGAAATATGAGATTTCATTAATGTGAGCCGTGGTAATGGTTATCTATACCCATCAGTGATCGTTACAGCTCCAGCAGAAAAGTCTGAATGCTTCTGGCACACAAACAATTCAATTTTTTTGCTTTTTCTTGTCTTAGTAGCAAAGAGTAAACTTGAAACTCGGACCTCAAACAGTTACATACATACCTAATTAAAAGCATGTCAAGTCTCAGTGGTCGTTCTCTGTATGCTGAAAGTTAAGTATATGTGTAGTGTGCATTTGCAGAACAAAGACCTAAGTAGGTACAAGAAAAATGAATCTTAGCTAGCTCAAAAATATTTTGCATGAAAATTATCTTAAAAAAGAACTATAGGAATAATGTAGTACTATGAAGTAGGAAAACAAAAAGTTAAACTAGTTCAAATTACCTGGAGAAGTTAAAACTAGAGCAATCTGAGTAAGCAGTTAACTTTCACTTAGAAAGCCCAGTGCTGTGACTAGCAGAGCCAGGGAGGCTCCGGTTTCCTCAAATGTGTTGCATGTAAATAATGTGCTTGGAGTCCTCTTCCTGAATGAAGATCACATACAAAAGCTTATTAATTTGCAGAATAACCAGACTAACAACTAAAGATGAAAGGGAACTTGTGGGAGGTTTTTTGGTTTTTATTTGTAAGAAGTTCAGACAATAAACTATTGACCAAGATTCTTCTTGCTGGCCTAGCTTCAGTCTGGCTTTTTTTTCCCTCATGCATGCTGACCTGGAAATCTTCCTTTGCCTTAGCTGCGATAATCGTGACTCAGCTTACAACACCATACATTCGCATCGCCCCTGCTGCAGGCGACGACCAACTAACAGGTCAGATGTTCAAGTATAGACAAGTCATCATGCCCATTTTGTCTCATTTTCTTTGGCTCCCTTTGCCTGACGGTTTCTTCATTCTCTGCTCATAAATATTTTTCTGCGTTTAAAGTTTCTTTTTGTTTATAAATTTTTCTTCAGCTCCATTAA